>JAESGF010000116.1_pt1 | contig 66284 bp, 63 predicted proteins | sample 9269621 | NCBI WGS metagenome assembly JAESGF01 (sample SAMN14515066, study PRJNA621663) | algae metagenome | isolation source: Tolypothrix carrinoi HA7290-LM1 and co-occurring heterotrophs from dry rock... | place: USA: Makauwahi cave, Kauai, Hawaii | collected 2011-01-06
CGGTCAGGCGGCGAGCGCCTGCTCGAGGTCGCCGATGATGTCGGCCGGGTCCTCGAGCCCGACCGAGATCCGCACCACGTCCGGGCCCGCGCCGGCCGCTACCTTGCGGTCGTCGGCGAGCTGTCGGTGCGTCGTCGAGGCGGGGTGGATGACGAGGCTCCGCGTGTCGCCGATGTTGGCGAGGTGGGAGAAGAGCTTGAGGTTCGACACGAGCGAGACGCCGGCGTCGTAGCCGCCCGTCAAGCCGAAGGTGAACACCGCGCCGGCGCCGTTCGGGCAGTATTTCTTGGCGAGGTTGTGGTAGCGGTCGCCCGGAAGGCCCGGGTAGCTCACCCACTTCACCTTGTCGTGCCCGTCGAGATAGGTCGCGACGGCGAGCGCGTTCTCGCAGTGGCGCTGCATGCGGAGCGACAGCGTCTCGATCCCTGTCAGCACCAGGAACGCGTTCATCGGGGCGAGCGCGGCGCCGAGGTCGCGGAGGCCCAGCACGCGACAGGCGATGGCGAAGGCGAAGTTGCCGAACGTCTCGGCGAGCACCATGCCCTGATACTCAGGCCGCGGCTGGGAGAGCATCGGGAAGCGGTCGTCGCCGGCCCAGTTGAAGGTGCCGCCGTCGACGATGAGGCCGGCAATCGAGTTGCCGTGGCCGCCGAGGAATTTCGTGGCCGAGTGGACGATGATGTCCGCCCCGTGCTCGAACGGGCGGATGAGGTACGGCGTCGCCATCGTGTTGTCGACGATGAAGGGCACGTTGGCGTCGCGGGCGATGCGGGAGATCGCGTCGAGGTCGGTGATGATGCCGCCGGGGTTGGCGATCGATTCGGCGAAGATCGCGCGCGTGCGCGGGGATACGGCGGCGGCGATGGTGGAAGGGTCGTCTGGGTCCGCCCACCGCACCTGCCAGCCGAAATTCTTGAAGGCGTGGGTGAACTGGTTGATCGACCCGCCGTAGAGCTTGTTGGAAGCGATGATCTCGTCGCCCGGCTGCATCAGCGTGTGGAGCGCCGTCAGCTGCGCCGCGTGGCCCGAGGCGACGGCGAGCGCCGCCGTCCCGCCCTCCAGCGCCGCGACTCGCTCCTCCAGCACCGCGCAGGTGGGGTTGCCGATGCGCGTGTAGATGTTGCCGAACGCCTGCAGCCCGAACAGCGAGGCGGCATGGTCGACGTTGTCGAACACAAACGAGGTCGTCTGGTAGATCGGCGTCGCGCGGGCGCCCGTCGTGGGGTCGGGCCTCGCGCCGGCATGGATGGCGAGGGTGTCGAAGCCTGGCGTCTTGTCGGCCATGGGCGTGTTCCTCCGGGGTGGACGGCGCCGTTTGTGCGGAAAAGGCCCGGACCCGTCAAATGCCGGACAGGCATGGGCCGGACATGTGGGGTCAGGCGCCGCCGTTGGTGTGCGGCTGGACCGTCTTGGCGGCCGCCTCCGCCGCGCGCGCCCGCTTCGCCTCGAGCTTGCGGGCAAGGGGGCGGGTGCGACGAAGCATCGTCGCCATGTTGCGGTGCGCCCTGTCCTCGATCCAGGCGATCGCGCGATCGGCCCGGTGTGAGCGGTGGCGGGCGCCGCGGACGAGGCGGCGCGCCGTCGCCGAGACGCCGACGAGGAGGACGATGCCGAACGCGATGAGGGGAACGCCGGTCGGGATCGGCATTGGCGCCGTGATCGCGCCGACGACGAGGCAGACGCACGCGACCGCGATGATCGCCACCTTGCGCGCCCGGCTCGTCAACGCCTTCATGACCGCCCCCGTCGTCGCCGGCCCTGCTGTCGTGCAACGCGGCCGCCCTGGCTGCGCTCAGGCCGCGGCGGGCCTGCGGAACACGTACACCTTGGAGAGGAACGCGGGCCAGGCGGCTTCGACGTCGAGACCCGCGTCGCCAAATAGCCGGGTCATGTCGGTGGTCAAGTAGGACCGATAGTAGGGCTCGTGGAAGAGCTGCGGAAAGAGCTCGAGGAGCCCGTCGAGCTGCGGCGTGTCGCCCGTCTGCAGGCTGTCGACGACGATCAGCCGACCACCTGGCGCGATCATGCGGGCGAGCTCGGCGGCGACGCGGGGCCGGACGGTCGGCGGCAGCTCGTGAAAGAGGTAGATGTTGGTGACGAGGTCGAACGCGCCGCTCGCGAACGGGAGCGCCTCTGCGGCGGCGACGACCGCAGCGGAGGCGGGCCGACGGCCGAGCTTCTGCCAGGCGAGGCCGACATAGGGCTCGGAGAGGTCGCTCGCGACGACGGAGAGCCGCGGGAAGGCGTGGCGGACGTCACGGAGGAAGGCGCCGGAGCCGGAGGCGACATCGAGCATCCTGAGCTGTCGCTGGTCGCGCACGGCCGCCATCTCGGCGATGGGCACGAGGGCCTGACGCCGCATCGCCGCCGCGGCGCCGAAGAAGAGGGTTTCAACCTGCGTGTCGTAGAGACGGGCGGAGTGCTCCGACATCCAGCCGTCGGTCTGGAAGTGGAAGTTCTGCATGTAGTAGCGCGGGCGGCGGCCCTCCTCGCGATTTACCTCCTGGTGGGCGCCGAGGGCGCGGCGACGGACCACTTCTGGCACGTCACGCAGGTAGAGCGCGGCGCGCTCGATGAGGCCGGGCAGGCCGTCCGGCTCGCCCGCCGGCATCGGGTAGAGGCCGGCCTCTACATTCGCGAGGTCGCGCGCCATGAGATCGCGCACGTGGCCGAGGAGGACGCCCTGACTCGGCAGCCCCGCCGGCGCCTCGATGGTCGGCCCCGGCACCTTCGGCAGGCCACGCGCCACGGTGGTCGCGATGCGGGTGCCCGCCGCGCGCTGCGAGGCGTACCAGCCGACGCGAGCCGCCTGGGCGATGGAAAAGCGCGTGCGCAGGGCGAGCCGTTCGACCGGCGTCATGCTCGGCGGCCTCATGGGCGCCTCCTGAAGGTGGTGACCGCCTCAAGATGGAGAGTGCCCACGAACTGGTCGACGGGCGTCGCCTGCGTGATTTCGTAGCTCTCGGCGAGGATCGCCGCGTCGCGGGCGAGCGTCACGGGATCGCAGGAGACCGCCACCACCGTCGGGACTCGGCTCGCGGCGAGGTTCCGCGCGACGGCCTCCGCTCCGGCCCGCGGCGGGTCGAACACCACGGCGTCGAAGGGGGCGAGTTCGGCCGGCGACAACGGGTCGCCGAAGAGGTTGCGGCGGAGCACGGCGAGGGGGCGGCGGCCGGAGGTGCGCGCGATCGCCGCCGCGAGCGCGTCGAGGGCGGGGCCTTCCATGTCGACCGCCGTCACGGCAGCGTCGCGGGTGAGGGGCACCGCGAAGGTCCCGAGGCCGGCGAAGAGGTCGGCGACCCGTGCGGCGCCGGCCGTCGCCTCGACGACGAGCGCGGTCAGCGCCGCCTCGCCCTCCAGCGTTGCCTGCAGGAAGGCGCCGGGCGGGAGCGGCACCGCGACGCCGTCGAACGTCACGACCGGGGTCTCGCGGGCGAAGGCGATGTCGCCGTCCACAGTGACGCGGAGGATGGCGGGGTCGTCGGCGACGAGTGGCGGCGGGGGTGGCGGCCTCCCGCGCTTCGCCCTCGCAACCCGCGGCGAGGCCGGGCGAGTAATCGCGACGTCGATCCCGTTCGCGCAGAGCGTGGCCGTGAGCCGTGCCGTCCCGGCCGGTGCCGCGGCCGCCTCGGCGAGTGCGCGGATAGCGGGGAGGGCCGCGGCGAGCGGTGGGGCAAGGGCGGGGCATTCGGGGACGTCGATGATCGTGTGCGAGCGGGCGGCGGCGTATCCGACCCGCGTCGTACGACCCTCGCGGACGGCGGTGAAGGTCGCGCGGCGGCGGCTCGGCAGAGGCGAGCGGCGGAGGGTGGCGACCGGCGGCGAGAGGCCGCGCGCGGCAAAGGCGTCCCTGAGCCGGGCCGTCTTTGCGGCGACATAGGCCGCTTCGGAGAGGTCGAGCACGCTGCAGCCGCCGCAGCGGCCGAACAGGGGGCAGCGGCCGAGCGGCTCGTCGGGCGCGTCGGAGGAGCCGGTCACGGCCGGGCGGCGGCGATGAGCCGTTCGGCGTTCCCGTCGCCGCCGCGGATCGGCGAATCGATCGTGCCGAGGGCGCGGAAGCCGGACGCCTCAGCCGCCGCGACGACCCGCGCCACCGCCTCATCGACAGGCGCCCCGTCGCGGACGATCCCGCCCTTGCCGATGTGCGCCCGCCCGACCTCGAACTGTGGCTTCACCAGCGCCACCAGCCATGCCCCGGGCGTCGCGAGGGCGAGGACGGGCGGCAGGATGAGGGTGAGCGAAATGAACGAGACGTCGACCACGACGGCGGCGGGGGCGAAGGGGAGGTCGCCCGGCGCAAGATGGCGGGCGTTGACGCCATCGAGGCGGATCACGCGGGGGTCGGCGGCGAGGGCAGGGGCGAGCTGGCCGTGGCCTACATCGAGCGCCACGACATGGGAAGCGCCGCGCGCGAGAAGCACCTCGGTGAAGCCGCCCGTCGAGGCGCCCACGTCGAGTGCGTCGCGCTCCGCGGGATCGAGGCCGAATGCGTCGAGCGCCGCCGCTAGCTTCAGGGCGCCGCGGCCAACGTGACCGGGTTCGGCGACGATGACGGCCTCGCCCGTCACACGCTGCCCGGCGCTGCGGGCAACCGCGCCGTCCACCGTCACGGCGCCGCGCAGGATCGCGTCACGCGCCTGCGAGCGCGTCGGCGAGAGGCCGCGCGCGACGAGGGCCTGGTCGAGCCGCACGCCGTCAGCCGCTCCTCAGATGCAGTTCACGATTCCGGCGATGGCGGTCTCGATGAAGATCGCCGCCCCCGCCTCGGACCAGAGCACGCCACCGACGGCGAGGAGGAAGGCCGCAACCGCGATGCCGATGCCGACGGACCAGCTCATCTGTGCCTCCACCACTCCCTTGCCGTCGCACCCTAGCACAGGAGCGCCGGCACGCCTTGCCACAGGTCAAACGGCTCAGGAATCGATGAGCGCGCGCAGCTTGGACAGCGTCCGCCCCTCCTCGGCCGCGACGACCCGCTCGTTCTGCCGCATGTTCGGCGGAAGATACGGGATGAAGTCGACGAACTCCCCCTCCCGATCGAAGAGGAGCATGTCGGCCGTGTGGTTGACGGTGTAGCTGCCGTTCGACAGCGGCACCTTCTCGAACTGGATCCGGTACTCGTCGGCAACGGCGCGGATCGTCTCCGGGTCTGTCGCGGTAAGGCCCACGATCCGGCTGTCGAAGGCGGAGAGATATTCCTTCAGAACGGCCGGCGTGTCCCGCTCCGGGTCGACGGAGACGAACACCACCTGCAGCTCGTCGGCGTCCTCGCCGAGCTTGCCGAGCCAGCCGGCGGCGTCGATCATCGATGTCGGGCAGACGTCCGGGCAGTGGGTGAAGCCGAAGAACATCGCGACCGGCTTGCCGCGGAGAAACGCCTCTGTGACCGTGTTGCCGTCGGTGTCGACGAGCGTGAACGGCCCGCCCGCCTCCTCGTAGCGCGAGCGGCTGAAGGCGGCCTCGAGCCCGCCGCCGCTGACGCCCGACGCGGCGAAGAAGGTGCGGCCGACATAGACGCCGGCGGTGACGGCGCCGACGACGAGGACGAGCGCCCAAAGGACGATCCGGAGGGTACGCATCAGGGCTCCTTCAAGCGTTCTCTCGCATGTCGGTCCTGGCGGCGCCGGTGTCGAGGGGCGGATCGTCGCCGGGCGGGGTGTAGCCGAACGGTACCTCCAGCGCCGGCTCGTCGTCCGGGATCGGCCCGGGCGTGAGGGCACCGCCGACCGGGGCGGTGGAGAAGATGTCGAAGCCGGTCCGCTCGTCGCCCGGCGTCGGCTTGCGCAGGAGCACGCGGAAGATCACGAAGAGGGCGAGGGCGGCCGTCGCCGTGCCGATCGTGAGAAAGAGGCCGGGGGCACCGAAGAGGCGCATTGCAAACGCCGCCGCGATCGGCCCGAGCGCGGAACCTGCGCCGAAGATCAGGAGGAGTGCGGCAGAGGTTTCCACCATGTCCTCCGACCGCGTGCGGTCATAGGCGTGCGCCGCGGCGACCGAGTAGACGGGGAACAAGAAGAGCCCCGTCGCGAGCCCGAGCAAGACGAGGGCGAACGCCGGCAGGAAGGGGCCGAGAAGCGCGAGGAGCATTGCGCCCGCCGTCGTTCCTGCAAGCGCGAAGAGAAGGACGAGGCGGCGGTCGACAAAGTCGGACAGGCGGCCGAACGGATATTGTCCGAGCGCTCCGCCGAGCACGCTGGCGGCGACGAAGAACGCCGCATCGGACGGCTGGATGCCGGCCTCGATCGCATAGATGACGCCGAGCGAGTACATCGACCCGTTGAGGATACCGCTGGTGAACGTGCCGGCGAAGGCGGCCGGGGCGGCGGCGAACAGTGCGCGCGGCCGGAAACGCACCACCGGAATCGGTGCCGGCTGGGTCGTGCGGGTCATCGTCACAGGCACGGAGGCGACGGAGAGGAGGATGCCGCAGACGGCGAAGAGGGCGAAATCGTCCACCGTGTGCAGCGTCACGCCGAGCTGCCCGAGCATGATCGTCGCGTAGGTAACGATGATGTAGATGCTCATCACGAGGCCGCGGTTTGCGTTGGTCGCCTTGTCGTTGAGCCAGCTCTCGATGATGACGACCACGCCCGCGAAGCAGAACCCGATCAGCGTGCGCAGAAGGAACCAGCCGGTGACGCTGATCCACAGCGGAAAAACCAGAGAGGCGGCTGCGATGACCGCCATCATCGCGGCGAACACACGGATGTGACCGGCGCGGATGATGAGGTAGGGGGCGAACAGGCACCCTGCGACGAAGCCGCCATAGTAGGCCGAGCCGAGGAGGCCGATCGAGACGCGGTTGAACCCCTCCGCCGAGGCGCGGAGCGGCACCAGCGTCGATTGCAGCCCGTAGCCGAGATAGAGGAGCCCGGTGCCGAGGAGGATGGCGGTGACGGGCGCGAGCGTGCCGCCGAAGGACCCGCGCCGTGCGGCGGCCGGTCTCGCCAAGGGTGCGCCAGGCGCGCTTCCGCTCGCCGGAGGGCCGCTCGACATGATCGCTCGCTGGGGTCGTTGCTGGGGCTGCTGTCCGCCCCGACCTACGCCGGCGGGCCGCGCCTGTCGAGTGGCACGGCCGCCGGCAATGCATCCTCAGACGATCCAGGGGCGCCCGTAATAGTCATAGAGCCCGCGCCCGTAGGTCTCGTCCGTCCAGTCCGGCTCGTTATCGCGGGCGTAGCGCGGTGCGCCTTCCAGCTGGTCGCGCGTGACGTCAACCACGTAGCCGTCCTTGTCTGTGTCGTAGGTGAGCATGTCCCAAGGCAGCGGGTGATACTCCTCGCCGATACCGAGGATGCCGCCGAACGACATGATCGCGTACTTCACCTTGCCGTCTCGCTTGCCGAGGACGAGGTCCTCGATCGAGCCGAGCCGGTCGCCGGCGGAGGAGTAGACCGACGTTCCGTTGACGCGGCTCGCCGTGATGTTGGCGTGGGAGACTTCGAGTTCGGCCATGTCCGGGCTCCTTGCAAGGGCCGTGCGGCCCTCTCAGATGCCCTACGAATGGCCGCCGGCGGAGGTCCGTTCCGCCTCAGAAGGGGACGTCGTCCTCGTCGAGCGGGGTGGTGCCGGCGGGGGCGCCGTCGGCCTTCAGGCGCACCTTCTCGACGCGCATCTCCGCCTGGCGGAGCAGCGTCTCGCAGCGGGTCTTCAGCGCCTCGCCGCGCTCGTAGAAGCTGATCGATTCCTCGAGCGGGACATTGCCCTTCTCGAGCCGGTCGACGATCGCCTCGAGCTCGCTCATGGCGGCCTCGAAGGAGAGTTCGTCGACGGGCGTTGGGGTGTCGGGCATCACGGTCCTTCAGGCGCGGGCGAGGGCGGCGACATGGGCCGCGACGGAGCGGCCGAGAGCGGGAAGATCGTAGCCGCCTTCCAGGAGCGACACCACGCGCCCGTCCGCGCTGCGGGCGGCAAGGTCGAGCATCCGCTCGGTGATCCACACGAAATCGTCCTCGGTGAGGCGGAGGCCCCCGAGAGGGTCGTCGACGTGCGCGTCGAAGCCTGCGGAGAGGATCACGAGTTCCGGGGCGAAGGCGTTGAGGGCAGGCATCACGGCGGCGTCGAACAGCATCCGGTAGGTGTGGCCCGTGGTGCCGCCGGGGAGGGGGACGTTGAGGATGTTGCCGGCGCCGCGCTCGCTGGCGTCGCCCGTGCCGGGATAGAGCGGCGACTGGTGGGTCGAGACGTAGAAGACCGAGGGATCGTCCCAGAAGATGTCCTGCGTGCCGTTGCCGTGGTGGACGTCGAAGTCGACGATCGCGACGCGGCCGAGACCGTGGGTGCGCTGGGCGTGGCGGGCGGCGACAGCGGCGTGGTTGACGAAGCAGAAGCCCATCGCGCGGGTCTTCTCGGCGTGGTGGCCGGGTGGTCGGCCGGCAACGAAGGCGGTGCGGTCCTCGCCGGCGAGCACGGCGTCGGTCGCTGCGAGCGCGCCGCCGGTGGCGCGCAGGACCGCCGCCCATGTGGTCGGGCCGGCGTGGGTGTCGGGGTCGAGCGAGATCATCCCCTCGCCAGGCATCGCGGCGAGGAGGCGGTCGATGTGCGCCGAGGGGTGCACGGCGGCGATCGCCTCGTAGAGCGCGTCGCCGGCGGTGCGGCGGTCGAGGTGCTGGAAGGTCTCCGCCGTCAGCGCGCGCTCGATCGCCGCCATCCGTTCCGGCCGCTCCGGATGGCCGTGGGGCACCTCGTGTCGGGCGAAGACGGGGTCGGTGAAGAGGATGGTCATCTCTGGCCCGTGTCGGTGGAGGGGCGGGGGCTCGCGGCGCGGGCGAGGCGGTCGCGGATCGCGGCGCCGATTCCGGTGGCGGGGATGGGGGAGACGGCGATCGCCGCCGCACCGGTGGCGTCGAGCGCGCGCAGGCCCGCGTAGAGGTTGCGCGCCGCCTCGGCGAGGTCGCCGGAGGGAGAGAGGCGGAAGGTGCGCTCCGGCGGGACGCGGCTCGGCTCGGATCCGAACGCGAGCCAGGCCTCGTCGGGCTCGACATCGGCGGCGGTGACATCGAGCCGAACGCGGGCGCGCGGGGCATAGTGCGAGGCGAGGAGCCCGGGCGAGCGCAGGATGCCCACGGGCTCCGGAGCCGCCGTGCCCGCCGGCACGCCGGCCGCGGCGAGGGCATCCGCGACCGCCTCGGCGCCGATGGCGCCGGGCCGGAGGACGCGCGGGGCGCCGGCGGCGTCGACCACCGTCGATTCGACGCCGATGGCGGACGCGCCGCCGTCGATGACGAGGTCGATGCGCCCGGCGAGCTCCTCCATCACGGCCGCCGCCGTCGTCGACGACACGCGGCCCGAGCGGTTGGCGCTCGGCGCCACCAGCGGGCCGACGGCGGCGGCGAGCGCCCGCACCAGCGGGTCTGCGGGGACGCGAACCGCCACCGTGTCGCCGCCGGCGAGCGCGGCCGGCGCGATCGGCGCCCCGGGGCGGAGCGGCAGGACCAGCGTCAGCGGCCCCGGCCAGAACGCGGCCGCGAGCGCCTTGGCCGCGGGTGTCATCGTGCCGAGCTGCCAGGCGGCGGTCGCATCGGCGACGTGGACGATGAGGGGGTTCGACGCCGGCCGCCCCTTCGCCGCATAGAGCCGGGCGACGGCGGAGGGCAAGGCGGCGAGGGCGGCGAGGCCGTACACCGTCTCGGTCGGCACCGCGACGAGCCCGCCGGCCGAGAGCACCGCTGCCGCGCGTCCCACCGCAGCCGCAAGCGGCTCTGCGGGGACGACGGCAGTGGCGGTTTCGATCCGTGCGTGCTCGTTCATCGGATTCCTGTCTTCAGGCCACTCCCATGCACCGTCGCGCCTGCGGACGGAAGCCCGCAAGCGGCACCCGCCCGCCGCGGCTCAGCGCTCGGCCGGGGCGATCCACTTCTCCACGTTCGCCGGCACGTAGGCGGCGAGGCGGTCGAGCAACCGGTTCGCCTCGGCCTCCACCACGGGCATCCCGCGATGCTCCGGACGCAGGAGCCGCTCGTCCGCCACGTGGTCGAGAAAGGCGAAGAGGCGGTCATAGAAGCCGGCGACGTTGAGGAACGCCACCGCCTTCCGGTGGCTGCCGAGCTGGCCCCAGGTCCAGACCTCGAAGATCTCCTCCAGCGTGCCGATCCCGCCCGGGAGGGCCACGAAGGCGTCCGACAGCTCCGCCATGAGCGCCTTGCGGGCGTGCATGGACGGGACGACCTCGAGCGCGGTGAGGCCGCGGTGGGCGATCTCGCGGTCGACCAGCGCCTGCGGGATCACGCCGATCACCTCGCCGCCCGCCTCCAGGGCCGCGTCCGCCACGGCGCCCATCAGGCCGACGGACGCGCCGCCATAGACGAGGCCGACGCCGCGGCGGGCGAGTGCCGTGCCGCGGTCGGCGGCCGCCGCGAGATAGGCCGGGTCACGGCCCGCGCTGGAGCCGCAGAAGACGCACACCCGCCGCATCACCGACACCCCGCCCCGCTACTCCGCGGCGAGGCCCTTGCCCTTCGCCTTGGCGCGCTCGATCGCCTGGAGGATCATCTCTTTGGCCTCTGTCTCGTCGCCCCAGCCAACGACGTTCACCCACTTGCCCTTCTCGAGGTCCTTGTAGTGCTCGAAGAAGTGCTTGATCTGGTCGGTGGTGATCGACGGCAGGTCCTTGTAGGAGCGGACCTTCTCGTAGCGGAGCGTGAGGCCCGCGACCGGCACGGCGAGGATCTTCTCGTCCTTGCCCTTGTCGTCCTCCATGTGGAGGACCCCGATCGGGCGCACGTTCATCACCGCGCCGGGAATGATCGGCCGGGTGTTGGCGATCATGACGTCGATCGGGTCGCCGTCCTCCGAAAGGGTATGGGGGACGAAGCCGTAGTTCACCGGGTAGCGCATCGACGTGTAGAGGAAGCGGTCGACCCAGAGGGTGCCGGAATCCTTGTCGAGCTCGTACTTGATCGGCTCACCGCCGATCGGCACCTCGATGACGACGTTGATGTCCTCGGGCGGGTTCTTGCCGATCGGAATGGCGTCGATGCGCATGGGGGCTCTATCCTCCTTGTCCCGGGGCGCCCCTATGACACAGCCACCGTGCGCCCGTGAAGGAATTTAGCGGGCCTGGCCTCCCTCGGCGAGGGCACGCACCTCGGCAAGCAGCGCGGCGTCGACCTGAAGCGGGCCGTCGCCCCGCGCTGCGTGCCGGCGGGCGCCGGGGAGGCGGACGCCGGGCTCCGTCTCGAGCCGCCGGAGGAAGGCTTCGGCGCGCTCGACCGTCCGCGCGCCACCGATCCGCTCCGGCGACAGCGCGAGGATGAAGATGCCGCCGGGTGGCACGTAGCTGCCGTTGGACGGGGCATCGATGGAGAAATGATCGTCGACGACGCCGGCGCAGAGGAGCTCCACCATCAGCGCGAGCGCCGAGCCCTTGTGGCCGCCGAAGGCGAGCTGTGCGCCGGCGAGGATCGCGTCGGGGTCGGTCGTCTCCTCGCCGTCCGGCCCGATGCCGACGCCTGGAGGGGCAGGCCGCCCCTCGCGCGCCGCCATCATGATCTCGCCGCGGGCGGTGGCGGCCGTCGCGAAGTCGAACACCACAGGGACGCCGCCGGGGCGGGGATAGCTGAAGGCGATCGGGTTGGTCCCGAAGATCGGCCGCCGGCCCCCGTGCGGCGCGAGGTAGGGGAAGTTGCCGGTGCATGCGAGCGCGGCAAGGCCCCGCTCCGCGAGCCACTCCACCTCGGGCCACATCGCGGCGATGTGGTTGACGTTGTGAAGCGCGAGCACGGCCGCCCCCATTGCCGCTGCCCGCTCGGCGAGCGCCGGCAGGGCGACGCGGTAGGCGAGGGGCGCGTACCCCCGGTCGCCGTCGCAGTCGACGACTGCCGGCGCCGAGGGGAGGAGGCGCGGTCGCGGCGCGGCGTTGACGAAGCCGGAGCGGAGACCCGCCACGGTGCTCGGCACGCGGAAGAGGCCGTGGCTGCGGTAGCCGTCCCGCTCCGTCCGCGCGATGAGGTCGGCGACGGCGTCGGCGTGCTCCTCCGACGCGCCGGCCGCCCGCACCGCGCGGGCGACGAGGGCGTGGAGATCCGGATAGGAAATTGCCGTGCTTGTGGGCGCCGGCCGCTCGGCGAGCGCGGCGAGGCGAAACCCTGCGATCCGGTGAACCTGGTCGAGCGCCGTCCGGAACTCCGCCTGTGGCGCGCCGTCTACCCTGCTGCGGAAGGCGGCAAGGATGGCGGCCCGATCGAGCCCTTTCACGGCGATGATGAAGGGGAAGCCGAACCGCTCGACATAGCGGCCGTTGAGGGCGGTGAACTCGGCGAACTCCTCCGGGGTGCAGCGGTCGAGGCCGGCACCGGCCTGCTCGGCGGCGCTCTCGGCGGTCAGCGCCACGCCGAGCCGGCCGGCAAGGTCCGGATGGGCGCGCAGGAGCGCGAGCTGCGCTTCCTGCCCGGCGCGCTCGACGATGCGTCGGAACACCGGCGCGGGATCCGCCCCCGGCACGATCCCGCCGTCCCAGGCGCGCTCCGCGACCCAGGGCGAGTGCTCGTAGACATTGCCGTAGCGGCTGACGAATTCGGTACGGTTCATCGGCGGTATCGGGGCGCGGCGGGATGGAGCGTTGCGGCGGGGCAGGGGAGTTGCATACTCCCCACGTTAGCGCGGTGGCGCCGCGGAGGACAGGACGGGACAGGATAGATGGGACTGGCGCACGAATTCCTCAGCCTGTTCGTCCGCTGGGCGCACGTCGTCGCCGCGATCTCGTGGATCGGCTCGTCGTTCTACTTCATGTGGCTCGATGCCTCGCTGAAGCGCCGGGCGGGCATGGCGGCCGGCATCAAGGGCGAGAACTGGACCGTCCACGGCGGCGGCTTCTACCACACGCAGAAGTTCACCGTCGCTCCGCCGGGGATGCCGGACGAGCTGCACTGGTTCAAGTGGGAGAGCTACTCGACCTGGCTGACCGGCGCGCTGCTGCTGGCGGTCGTCTACTGGTGGAATGCCGAGCTCTACCTCCTCGACCCCGGCAAGGCGGATCTGGCCGTCTGGCAGGGGATCGCGCTCTCGGCGGGCGGGCTCGTCGCGGGCTGGCTCGTCTATGACGGGCTGTGCCGCTCGCCACTCGCCCGGCAGCCGCTCGTCCTGTTCGCCGTCCTCTTCGCCCTCATCACGGCGACGGCGTGGGCCTACGGCCTCGTCTTCTCCGGCCGCGCCGCGTTCCTGCAGACGGGCGCGATGATGGCGACGGCGATGACGGGGAACGTCTTCTTCGTCATCATCCCCAACCAGCGCATCGTGGTGGCGGACCTCAAGGCCGGCCGCACGCCCGACCCGAAATACGGCACGATCGCCAAGCTGCGCTCGACGCACAACAACTACCTGACGCTCCCCGTCATCTTCCTGATGCTGTCGAACCACTACCCGGCGACGTTCGGCCACCCCGAGGCGTGGGCGATCGTGGCCGTCGCGCTGGTGCTCGGCGCCGTCGTCCGCCACTGGTTCAACACCTACGAGACGGGAGCATCGGGCTGGCGCATCGCCTGGCAGTGGCCGGCGGCCGTGGCGCTCGCCGTCGGCATGGCGGCGTTCGCGTCGCTGCCGGGGATCGGCATCGCGCCGGTGCAGACGGCGAACGCGACCGCCGGCTCGTCGGGTGGGGGCGAGGCGGCCGGCCTCAACCCGGTGCTGGAGGCGACGGCGTTCGCGATCATGGAGGCGCGCTGCGTCACCTGCCACGCCGCGAACCCGACCTTCGCGTCCTTCACCGCGCCGCCGAAGGGGGTCGTCCTCGACACGCCGGAGGCGATGCGTCGTCAGGCGGACGCGATCATCGCGCAGACGGTCGCAACCCACGCGATGCCGCTCGGCAACATCACGAAGATGACGGACGACGAGCGGGCGGCGCTGGCGGCGTGGGCGGGGCGCTGACGAGAGCAGCGAGGAGCTTGCCGACGGCGAACACGTGGGGTCCGTCCAGCAACTCGATCTGCAGGCCCGGCGCCGCCATCTGCTCCTCGATGACGGTCACGGTCCGCCCCTCGACGATGACGCTGCCGTCTCGCTGTGCCTCCACCCGGTCAACGACATTTGTGCGTCCGATCGGGTCGTCGATGAAGCGCGTCCACCGGATGCCCGGACGGAGGCCCACCGAGGTTCCGTGACGGCGACCGCCGAACTCGGCGGGGACGATCATCAGATGCGCCCGGATCCAGCTTGAGGCGTCGCCATCGTCGATCATGATCTTCGCTCGCCGGGCCGAGAGCATCCATTCGGCCGCTCTTCGTCAACTTCGCCCATTCGGGGGAAGCTGAAAAGAAGCCTCTGCGGTAGACGTCGCTCAGGCTGAAGCCGGTGACGGCCGGCCACCCGACGTCACCGGAGAAGGCGCCATGCCTGACATGGTCACGGGCTTCACGTTTGCCGCGCTGTTCGACCCCGATACGCCGGTCCTCGTCGACGGCATTGGGTTCGTCGCCTCCATCCTCACGCTGGTTGCCTTCGCGCAGAAGGTGATGCTGCCGATGCGGATCGCCGCGATCGCCGCCAACGTCTTCTTCATCGCCTACGGTGTGATGGGGCCGTACCCGCCCGTGCTCGCGCTGCACCTCATCCTGCTGCCGCTCAATGTCGTCCGGCTGATCCAGCTCCTGCGCAGCCGCAGCGGTGCGGCGGGCAACGCAGAGGGCGAGACCGCCGGCCTCGTGCTGCTGCCGGCCGCCATCGGCGTCTGCCAAGCCGAACCCGGGGACCTCTCATGACGACGAACGACGCCGCATTCCTGATCTTCTCAGCGGTGAACGTCGCGCGCCTGCTCGCGTACCTGCCGCAGATCGTGGCGATCGCGCGGGACACGACGGGGGCGGCGGCGATCTCGAACCTGTCGTGGCTGCTGTTCGGCCTCTCGCATCTGTCGACGGCAATCTATGCGGGGCTGGTTCTCCACGACCCCGCGATCGTGCTCGCCTTTCTCGCCAACACGGCCTGCTGCCTCGCCGTCGTCGGGCTGACGCTCTACAAGCGCCAGCGCTGGGCGCGGCTTGTCGCCACCGGCGAGGCGCCGCCCGCCGCGGCGTGATCCGGTGCGCCTCGGTCAGGTGCGGACGAGGACGTTCCTGAACTGCCACGGGTCGTCCGTGTCGATGTCCTCCGGGAACAGCCCCGGGCGGCCATCGATGGGGGTCCAGTCCGTGTAGTAGCCCTTCACCGGCCCGAGATAGGGCATCTGCACCTCGAGGCAGCGGACGTGATCCATCTCGTCCGCCTCGACGATGCCGGCCTCGGGGTTCTCCAGTGCCCAGACCATGCCGGCGAGGACGGCCGAGGTCACCTGCAGGCCCGTCGCGTTCTGGTAGGGGGCGATGCGGCGCGTCTCCTCCAACGAGAGCTGCGAGCCGTACCAGTAGGCGTTGCGCGCATGGCCGTAGAGGAGGACGCCGAGCTCGTCGATGCCGTCCACCAGCTCGTTCTCGTCGAGGACGTGGAGGGTCGACTGGACGCGCCCGCCGCTGCCGAAGAATTCGTGAAGCGACAGGACCGCGTCGTTGGCCGGGTGGTAGGCGTAGTGGCAGGTGGGGCGGTACTCGGGGTCGAGGCCGGCGCCGACTGTGTAGTAGTCGGAAATCGAGACCGCCTCGTTGTGGGTGACGAGGAAGCCGTACTGCGCGCCGGGGGTCGGGCACCAGGTGCGCACGCGGGTGGCGGCTCCGGGCTGGAGCATGTAGCGGGCCGCCTGGCAGCCGGAGCCGTCCGGCTGGGTGCGCATGTTGTCCGGCATCCAGCGCTCGTGGCTGCCCCAGCCGAGCTCGGCCGGCTGCATCCCCTCCGAAAGGAAGCCCTCGACGGACCAGGTGTTCCAGAACGCGTCCATCGGCTTCGGCCGCTTGGTGCGCTGCGTGTCGCGCTCGGCGATGTGAACACCCTTGACGCCGAGCGACTGCATCAGCCGCGCCCACTCCTCTCGGGAGGATGGCATGGGTCCGCCCTGCCCGAGGTCGCGGGAGAGGTTGGTCAGCGCCTGCTTGACGAACCACGACACCATTCCGGGGTTCGCGCCGCAGCAGGAGACGGCGGTGGTGCCACCGGGCGAGCGGCGCTTCTCGGCGCGCACCGTCTCGCGCAGGGCATAGTTCGTGCGGGCGGCGTTGTCGGTGCCCTTCGCGAAGTAGAAGCCCGGCCAGGGCTCCACCACGGTGTCGATGTAGAGGGCGCCGATCTCGCGGCAGAGCTTCAGGATGTCGAGCGAGGAGGTGTCGACCGAGAGGTTGACGCAGAAGCCCTGGCCGGCGCCGGCCGTCAGGAAGCGCGTCAGCACCTCGCGGTGGTTCTCGCGGGTGATGGCGTAATGCTCGAAGCGGATCTGGCGCTCGTCGAGGAGGGCCCGGTCGGTGTCGGACGGGTCGATCACCACCATGCGCGAGCGATCGAAGTCGAAATGGCGCTCGATGAGGGGCAGCGTGCCGCGCCCGATGGAGCCGAAGCCGATCATCACGATCGGCCCGGTGATGGTGCCGTGCCGCGGCCAGTCCGTCATCAGGTCTCTCCCGTCGTTCAGCCTGTGCCGGACGCCCTACAGCATGGCGCCCCCGTTCGCCATGCTTGGCGCGGCGACGGCAGGCGCCTCAAGCCTGCCGCGCGGCCTCTTCGTCGGGACCGGCCTCGTGGGGGCCGATGAGGACCGGAAAGAGGGCGACGTTGGCGGGCGGCGGGAGGTCGTCTGCGGGCGGATTGCTCTCGGCCGGCGGCGCGGGGAACGAGTGAATGACGGCGGAGGCGCGCGGCGGCGTGAGCGGGCCGATAGCGTTGCGGGGCGAGCGCGCGTTGGCGACGAAGAGCGCGGTCTCGGCCACCGCCGCCACCTCGTCCGCCTCGAGCGCCTCGCCGAACGAGGCCATTCCGATCGACACGGTGATGGCGCCGATCGGTGAATGGCGGAAGCCGTCGGCAACGCTGCGCTGGATGCGCTCGGCGACAATCCGCATGCCCGATTCGCCGGTGTGCGGCAGGAGAACGGCGAAGCGGTCCTCGTCGATCGCGGCGCAAACGTCGCTGTCACGGACCGCGGCGCGGATCACCTGGGCGAGCTCCACCCTCAGCTGCCGCCAGCGCCAGTTGCCGAGGATGCGGCGAACCGCGCGCGCATCGTCGACCGAGACGAGGAGATAGGCCGCGTGAGTGCCGAAGCGCGTGTTCATGCGGGCGTAGTGCGCCATCTGGCGGTCGAAGAAGTCGCGGCTCACGTGGTCGGTGGAGCGCTGGAAACGCTCGGACTCGCGCTGCGTCCGGCTCCCCTCGCTGCGCGCCAGCTCGGCAAACACGACAAGTCCCAGCACCGCCGTCCCTCCCGGCAGTAGGAGGAGGAGGAAGAGGGCGAGCGGGGCGAACGTGCCCGGCTCGGGAGCGAGATGCGGGACCGCGAGGGCGGCGAGGGTGAGCGGCGACAGCGCGGCGAGGACGAGCACGGTGCCGCGGCCGATCCCGTGGCCGAGCGCGCCTGCCGCGAGGCGCACCGCGAGGCCGAGGCCGACCGCGAGGAGGACGGACGCGATCCCGATGTAGACGGCCGGTCCGCCCAGCGCGGCGCGCGTCACCAGCGGGAGCGGCAGGGCGGCGAGTGCGCCCCACGGTCCGCCGAACAGCGCGCCGACGAGGAGGATCGGCGCGCGGGCGTCCATCCGCAAGCCGGCACCACCATCGAATGAGAGGAGCATGGTTGCGGCCGCGGCGGTGCCGCACAGCGCGCCGACCGCAAGGTCACGCCGGCGGCCGCCGGACATGCGGTCGAACAGCACGCCGAGGGCGAGCGCGACCACGACGAGGACCCCGACCAGCTGCAGTATCTGCGCGAGAACGCCCGACATACCCTGACCCGATTACGCGTTACACCGCGCAACACTGCCCGGGGAGCGTTGTGCGAGGCTTGCGTCGCGGGCGCGAAGTCAGCCGTTCGCAGGCTCCGGACATGATGCGGATGACAATTCAGCTTCTCGCGTGGACGACGTGATCGCCGGTGCCGCGCGAGCCCGCCTCGGGTCAGGCGAGGATGCGCGACAGCGCTGCCCGCTCGGCCTCGAGCTCGGCGTAGGGCGGGTTTGGAATCGACTGGTGCGCCTCGCGCAGAGCGTTGGACCAGCGATTGCGCACCATCGCGAAGTAGGGGTCGTCGTGGTCGATCCGGACCTTGACGCTCGTGCGCAGGGCGTCCCGCGGCAGCACCACGGCGTCGACCGGGAGGCCGACGGCGAGGTTGGAGCGAATGGTGGAATCCATGGAGATCAGGGCGATCTTCAGCGCCTCCTCGAGCGGCGTCGTGAAGGTGACGGAACGGTCGAGGATGGGCTTCCCATACTTGTGCTCGCCGATCTGAAGGTAGGGCGTGTCCTCCGTCGCCTCGAGGAAGTTGCCGGCGCGGTAGACCATGAAGAGGCGCAGCCGCCGTGCGCCGATCTGGCCGGCGACGAGGATCGAGCAGTCGAACTGCCCGCCATCGGCCTTCAGTGCGGCGCCGTCCCGCTCGGCGACGTGGCGGACGGCGCGGCCGACGAACTGCGCCATCTCGAACATGGTGGGGACGGTCTCGATAGTCTCGAGCTCGCCGTCCTCTCCCGGCAAACCCTCGAGGACGTGGCTGATGACGGCCTGCGTCACGGCGAGGTTGCCCGCGGTGGCGAGGGCGATCACCCGCTCGCCCGGCTTCTCGAACACCTGCAGCTTGCGGAAGGTGGCGATGTTGTCGACGCCGGCGTTGGTGCGCGTGTCCCCCACGATCACGAGGCCGTCTTTGAGAAGGAGGCCGACGCAGTAGGTCATGTCGTATCCGTCGCTGGAGCGGGCCGCGGCGGCCGGCAGGCTTTCGACAGCCCGCCCTTGTCCGGGCATGTTCTGGAATGCGGCCCAGCCCCTCATCGGCTCCTACTGCACCGACTGCGCCTGCGAGAGGCTGCCGGCGGGAGTGTGCCACACGGCATGCTCCACCGTCACCTGCACGTCGAGCTTTTCACCTGTGCCGCCGTAGACGGCGCCCCTGATCGGTGCGGCGCCGACGTAATCGAGGCCGACGGCGACGCGGACATAGGTGTCGGACGGGCACTGGCCGGAGGTCGGGTCGAACGCCACCCAGCCGAGGTTGTCGACGAACACCTCGACCCAGGCGTGGCTCGCGTGATGGCGCGCCTCGATCTCCGGCGTGTACTGGTAGCCGGAGACGTAGCGGGCCGGGAGGCCGTTCGCGCGGGCGGTGGCGAGGAAGATGTGGGCGAGGTCCTGGCAGACGCCGTGCCCCGCAGCGAGCGCATCGCTGGCCGCGGTGGCGACGTCCGTCGCATCGCCGTCGTAGACGACGGCCTCGTGCACCATGCGGTTCAGGCGGTGGGCGATGTCGAGCGGGCTGCCGTCGGACGCGGCCCGTGCCGCCGCCGCGAGCCCGCGCAGCGCTGGCGAGAGCGCCGTCAGGGCCGTCTCCCGTTTCCAGACACCGAGGGGCAGCCTTTCGCGCGTGCCGGAGACGATGCCCGAATGCGGCTCGGTCTCGACCGTCCCCGTCGCGGTGATGAGGATCTCGTTGCCCGGGCCGTTCAACGTGAAGGTATGGTTGGTGTTGCCGAAGGCATCCTCGAACTTCAGCAGCGTCGCATCGCCCGTGACGTCGATCCGCCACGCCGGGACCGTTTGCGTTGCCGTGTTGGAGGGTGTGAGACGCAGCACCTCGACCACCAGCGTTGGCGGGGTGTCGTAGCGGTAATGCGTCTCGTGGCTGATCGTGAGGCGCATGGGGGCTCCCGTCGCTAGCGCAGGTACTGGGCTTCGATGGTGGCACTCAGCGAGTTGTTCTGTGCGATGGCACGCTGCAGGAATTCGTGCAGCCCCTCGCGGTAGACGGCGTCGATCGAGGTATTGGCAAGCGCCGCGTGGTAGGATCGCGCCGCGCGCTGGGCCGGGCCTTGCCGTCCGTACTCGTTTGCCAGCTGGTCCAGATAGCGGACTGTATTCTCGGCACAACAGGCGATCGATCGCGGGAGTTCCTTCCGGAGTGTCAGGAGTTCGGCGACCCGCCACGGCCGGAGCGCATCGCGGAACACCCACTGGTAGGCGGTGAGGGCGGAGGCCGCGCGCAGGATGGACGCCCACTGGAAGTAGTCGAGCCCGCCGCCCACGGTGTCACCCTCCGGCAGGAGGACGTGGTACTTCACGTCGAGGATGCGCGCCGTCGCGTCGCCCCGCTCGATGAAGATGCCGATGCGGAAGAAGGCGTGGGCGTCGTTCCTGAGCATCGTCCGGTGGGCGGCGCCGTCGAAGCGGAGCCCCGCCTCCTTCACGAAGGCGAGGAACTCGCCGAGCTGGCGCGGCGAGAGGTTGTCCGCCGAGGTGCGGCGCAGCTCCAGCCAGGCGTCGTTGATTGCCTCCCACATCTCCCGCGTGATCGCCGTGCGCACCGACCGGGCCGAACGACGTGCGTGGTCGAGGCAGGAGAAGATGGAGGACGTATTGTCCTGACTGAAGGCGAGGAAGTGAATGACGTTGCGCCGCGTCGCCTCGCCGTAGCGCTCTTCGAAGAGAGCGTTGGCGCCTGTCGCAAGCACGGCCGACTGCCACTCGTTGGTGGAGCCGCCATAGGTGGAGGGGAGCGAGGAGAGGCGGGAGGCGACGTCGAGGAGCCGTGCGGTGTTCTCCGCCCGCTCGACGGACCGGGCGAGCCAGAAGAGGTCGGCGGCAACGCGGGAGAGGAGCATCAGGCGTCCATCCCCGGCGCCGTGCTTGTCGGTCCAGAACCACGGACCATCATTGGTCGAGCACCCACGTGTCCTTGGTCCCGCCGCCCTGCGAGGAGTTCACCACCAGCGAGCCCGACTTGAGCGCGACGCGGGTGAGGCCGCCCGGAACGGTCCGGATCCCGTTGGAGCCGGAGAGGACGAAGGGGCGCAGATCCACATGGCGCGGCGCAATGCCTTCCGCCACGAACGTCGGACAGGTGGAGAGGGCGAGCGTCGGCTGGGCGATAAAGTCGTCCGGGTCCGACAGGAGCTTGGCGCGGAAGTCCTCGATCTCCCTTGCCGTCGCGGCCGGCCCAACCAGCATCCCGTACCCGCCGGAGCCCGCGACGAGCTTCACAACGAGCTCCGGCAGGTGCTCCAGCACATAGGCGAGCGCGCCCGGCTCGCGGCACCGCCACGTCGGCACGTTCTTCAGGATCGGCTCCTCGCCGAGATAGAAGCGGATGATCTCCGGGACGTAGGTGTAGACCGCCTTGTCGTCGGCGACGCCGGTCCCCATGGCGTTTGCGACCGCGACGTTGCCGGATCGGTAGGCGGCAATGAGGCCCGGCACGCCAAGCACCGAATCGGGGCGGAAGGCGAGGGGGTCGAGGAAGTCGTCGTCGAGCCGGCGGTAGATGACGTCGACCTGCTTCGGCCCCTCGGTCGTGCGCATGTAGACGCGGTTGTCACGCACGAAGAGGTCGCGGCCCTCCACGAGCTCCACACCCATCCGATCGGCGAGGAAGGAGTGCTCGTAGAAGGCGCTGTTGAACTGGCCCGGCGTCAGGAGGACGACGGTCGGCTCCTTCGAGGCGGACGGCGGGGCGAGGGACTGGAGCGTCGCCAGCAGCTCGTTCGGGTACTGCTCGATCGGCTGGATGCGGTGGTCGTGGAAGAGATCCGGGAAGAGGCGCATCGTCACCTCCCGGTTCTCCAGCATGTAGGAAACGCCGGACGGCGTGCGCAGGTTATCCTCGAGGACGTAGAAGGTGTCGGCATCGACGCGGACGATGTCGATCCCGCAGACGGGGACGTAGACCCCGTGCGGAACGGCGATGCCCACCATCTCCGGCCGGAAATAGGCGTTCTGGTAGACGAGCTCCTCCGGGATGACGCCCGCCTTCAGGATCTCGCCGCGGCCGTAGACGTCGCCGAGGAAAGCGTTCAGCGCCTTGACCCGCTGCTCGAGCCCGCTGGACAGCGCTTTCCATTCCTGGCCGGTCACGATCCGCGGGACGATGTCGAACGGGATGATCCGCTCCTCGGCATCCTGGTCGCCGTAGACGGCGAAGGTGATGCCGATGCGGCGGAAGAGGAGCTCGGCCTCGCGCGAGCGGGCGTGCAACTGGTCGGGCGACGAGCTTTCGAGCCAGCCCTTCACCAGCGCGTAGGCCTCGCGGACAGCGCCGTCGGTGCCGCTCATCTCGTCGAAAAAGGAAGGCATCAGGACCAGGCGATCATCACGGCGCAACGGTGGCCGGTGCCTCTCGCGAGGTCAAGGGCCGTCCATTGCCACTTCCGTAGGCAACTGGGGACAAGCCGGGGCCCGCCGTCCGGTGCCTGCCTTTCGGCCGCCTTTGCGCCTCGCTGCAAATCTGGGAGGGTGTGGCGAAACTGAGCGCAAGGGTCGCCATGCAACGCCGCACACTGCTGAAGGATCGCCTGCCGAGCCGCCACGTCACGGAGGGGCCGGCGAAGGCACCGCACCGCTCGTATCTCTACGCGATGGGGCTCACCAAGGAGCAGATCCATCAGCCGCTCGTGGGCGTCGCATCCTGCTGGAACGAGGCGGCGCCCTGCAACATCGCGCTGATGCGGCAGGCGCAGGCGGTGAAGAAGGGGGTCGCCGCGTCCGGCGGCACCCCGCGCGAGTTCTGCACCATCACGGTGACGGACGGCATCGCGATGGGGCACGAGGGCATGAAGTCCTCGCTCGCCTCGCGCGAGGTGATCGCGGACTCGGTCGAGCTCACCATGCGCGGCCACGCCTACGATGCGCTTGTCGGCCTCGCCGGCTGCGACAAGTCGCTGCCGGGCATGATGATGGTGATGGTCCGCCTCAACGTCCCGTCCGTCTTCATCTACGGCGGCTCGATCCTCCCCGGCACCTTCCGCGGCCAGCAGGTGACGATCCAGGACCTCTTCGAGGCGGTCGGCAAGCACTCCGTCGGCGCGATGAGCGACGACGACCTCGACGAGCTGGAACAGGTCGCCTGCCCGTCCGCCGGGGCGTGCGGCGCGCAGTTCACGGCGAACACCATGGCGACGGTGTCGGAGGCGATCGGCCTCGCGCTGCCGTACTCCGCCGGCGCGCCGGCTCCCTACGAGATCCGCGACCGGTTCTGCGCCACGGCGGGCGAGGCGGTGATGGACCTCCTCGTCGCGAACATCCGCCCGCGCGACATTGTCACCCGCAAGGCGCTGGAGAACGCCGCCACCGTGGTCGCGGCCTCCGGCGGCTCCACCAACGCCGCGCTGCACCTCCCCGCGATTGCGCACGAGGCGGGGATCGCGTTCGACCTCCACGACGTCGCCGAGGTCTTCAGGCGGACGCCCTACATCGCCGACCTCAAGCCCGGCGGGCGCTACGTCGCGAAGGACATGTTCGAGGCGGGCGGGATCCCGCTCCTGATGAAGACGCTGCTCGACGGCGGCTACCTTCACGGCGACTGCATGACGGTGACGGGGCGGACGATCGCGCAGAACCTCGAGAGCGTGAGATGGAACCCGCACCAGGACGTGGTGCGGCCCGTCTCCAACCCGATCACGCCGACGGGGGGCGTGGTCGGCCTCCGCGGCAACCTCGCGCCGGAGGGGGCGATCGTTAAGGTGGCGGGCATGAAGAACCTTCGCTTCTCGGGGCCGGCGCGCTGTTTTGATTCGGAGGAGGCGTGCTTCGATGCCGTCACCCACAAGCGCTACGCCGAGGGCGAGGTGCTCGTCATCCGCTACGAGGGGCCGAAGGGCGGGCCGGGGATGCGCGAGATGCTGGCAACGACGGCCGCCCTCTACGGGCAGGGCATGGGCGACAAGGTGGCGCTCATCACCGACGGCCGCTTCTCCGGCGCGACGCGCGGCTTCTGCATCGGCCACGTCGGCCCGGAGGCGGCGGTCGGCGGCCCGATCGGGCTCCTCAAGGACGGCGACGTCATCACCATCGACGCCGAGGCGGGCACCATCGAGGTTGCGCTTTCGGACAGGGAGCTTGCCGCCCGGCGCGCCGCGTGGGCTCCGCGCGAGACCGACTTCCGCTCCGGCGCGCTCTGGAAGTATGCGCAGCAGGTCGGCCCCGCGGAGAAGGGCGCCGTGACACATCCGGGCGGCGCCGTGGAGGTGAGGGCCTACGCGGACGTGTGAGCCGGGAGCTGACGCAATCGTGATCGACCGCTCCGGGCCGCCGTCCGGTCGCTCCGGCGCCAGTGTTGCGGGGTGTTGCGCAACGAACCGCCGTCGAACGCCCGTTGTTGCGGCAACGCTGCCCAGCGTTGCCGCTTGTGAGGCGGCGACGCTGCGCTACCCTCGGATCAGGTCAACGCAGGAGTATTCCATGCTCGCACGGATCGTCTTCACTGCCGCCGTCCTTGGTGCCGCTGCCCCGGCCCTCGCGCAGACCGCGACCACCACCGCCACGCCGCAGCCGGTCGCCACGGCGCCCGCGTCCCCGTCGACGCCCGTTCTCACCGAGTCGTCCGGCGGCTCGGGTTGCGGCTGGTCGTCGGCGATGGCGCCGACCTCCTGAGGCGGCTGTAACGCCAGATAACACGGCTTGGAGGAGCGCGGCCCCAGCTGCGCTCCTCCTCGCGTTCAGGCGTTCTCGCGCAAGGCCGCGAACGCGGCCTCGATGGTTGGCGGAGCGGTCGGGCGGGCGTACATCCTGTCGACGTAGGCCCTGAGCACCGGCAGCCCTTCGAGGAGCTTCGCCTCGCCGGCCCAGTCGAGCGTGTAGGCGGCGATGAAGTCGGCCACGGTCAGCCGGTCGCCCGCGATGAACGTGCGGCCCTCCATGTGCTTCTCCACCACCTCGAGCATCTGCCGGCAGTCGCGGGACGCGCAGGGCACGTCGGCGGCGACACGCTCGGCCTCAGGATAGATCGCCGTGTGGAGCGCGATGCGCCAGAGCGGCTGCTCGATCTCGGTCGCGAGGAAGAACAGCCAGCGATACATCTCCGCCCGCTCCGCGAGGTCCTCAGGGATGAGGTTCGCGTGGCGGTGCTTCTCGGCGAGGTAGAGGGCGATCGCGACCGACTCGGTGATCACCACGTCACCGTCGACGAGGACGGGCACCTTGCCGGCGGGGTTGATCGCCAGGAACTCCGGCGACCGGTGCTCCCCGGCAGGAAGGTCGACCTCGACGATCTCGCACGGGATCGCGAGCTCGTTGAGAAGCCAGAGCGCGCGGATCGCGCGGGTCGGCGGCGTTCCGTAGAGCTTCATGCGCCGCGCTCCTCGGCCGAGGGGACGAGGTCGAGCGCGGCCCGGTCGCTGCCGTCCATGTGGAACGGCACGGAGCCGTGGTCGTGGCTGATCCGCCAGCCTTGCGGCGTCCGCCGCAGGACCATTGTGCCGCGCAGCCAGAGCTCGATCGCCTTGCCGCCCTTGGCGCCGTGCATGTGTGCGAGCCCGGTCAGGACCGCGAGGTCGCCGGAGATGACCGTGTCGAGCGGGATGCCGTCGATGAGCACCGGGCCATCCCACGTCGCCAGCCATTCGGCGACGCGCGCCTCGTCCATGCCGCGGCGCGACAGGGGCGGGGCGAGGTCGAAGATCAGCGCATCGTCCGTGTAGCAGGCGACGATGCGCCCGGCGTCGCGCGCCGCGTGCGCCGCGGTGAGTTCGTTGAGGACCGCCACGATCGCGGCCTCGTCGTCGCCCTGTGAGTGCATGTCCATCGTCGCCCCCCTCACACCTGAAGGATCGTCTCGAAGCCGCCGAAGATCATCCGCTGGCCGTCGAACGGCATCGGGTTGCTCTCCGGCTGCATCCGCGGATCTTCCATGATCGCCTTCCAGCCCGCATCGCGAGCCGCCTTCGAGGGCCAGGTGACCCACGCGAACACCACCGCCTCGTCCTCGGCCCGCTTCACGGCCATGGTGAAGGACGTGATCTTGCCCTCGGGCACGTCGTCGCCCCAGCACTCCACCACCTCGAGGGCGCCGTGCTCCTTGAAGATCACGGCGGCCTTCTCGGCGTGGGAGCGATAGGACTCGCGGTTCGCGGTCGGAACGGCCGCGACGAAACCGTCAACGTAGGTCATCGCTCAGGCCTCCACCGGCTGGGCGGCGCGGGCAGCGCGGAACGCCTCGAGGTCCATCCACATGATCTCCCAGATGTGCCCGTCGAGATCCTCGAAGGAGCGGCCGTACATCATGCCGTAGTCCTGCACGGGGCCGGGATCGCCGGCGCCGCCGCCCGAGACGGCGTCGGCCACCATCTCGTCCACCTCCTCCCGGCTGCCGGCGGAAAGGCAGAGGAGCGTCTGCACCGTGTCACGGCCGGCGATGGCACGGGTCGTGAACTGGCGGAATTTGTCGTGCGTGAGGAGCATCACGTGGATCGTCTCGGAGAAGACGACCATCGCCGCCGTGTCGTCCGTGAACTCCCTGTTCAGCGTCGCACCGAGCCGCTCGTAGAAGCGGACGGACGCGGCGAGGTCGGCGACGGGCAGGTTGATGAAGATCATGCGGGGCATCGGCGCCCTCCTGTGCACTTGCGATGACGGGTGGTGTCCCATATCTAGTTAGGAAAGGCAACTCAGGAGTTACTAAAAATAACTGATGTGATGGAGAGAACGAAGCGGCGCTACCTTGATGCATGCGGGACGGCCCACGCGCTCGACCTGATCGGCGAGCGCTGGGCCCTTCTCGTGATGAGGGAGCTGATGCTCGGACCGCGCCGGTTCAGCGACATCAAGGCGAGCCTTCCGGGGATCAGCGCCAACGTCCTGACGCAGCGGCTGGAGGGGCTCGAGGCGGCAGGGATTGTGGCGCGGCGCGAGCTTCCGCCGCCGGCATCGGTGCGCGTCTACGAGTTGACGCCGTGGGGTCTCGAGGCCGAGCCGATCCTGTCCGTGATGGGCCGATGGGCCGCCCGGTCGCCGCTGCACGATCCGACGCTCCCTTTCTCCACTGCCTCGCTCGTCCTTTCGCTGCGCACGATGTTCAGCGCAGAGCGGGCTGAGGCGGAAGGCTTCCGGGCGAGGATCGCACTCCTTCCACCGCCGGACGCCTTCGTGGCCGAGGTCTCGCCGGAGGGGCTGACGATCGAGCGCGGCGATCCGTCGGGGGCGACCGCCTCGCTGGCGGGCAGCGCGGAATCGATCGCGGCGGCGATCCACGGCGGCGTCCCGTTCGAAGCGCTGGAGAGCGAGGGCGTCCTCGCCGTCGGCGGCGACAGGGCGGCGGCCGCGACATTCACGACGCTGTTCCCCCTGCCGCCCAAGGCCGGCTGAGGGCGCCCGGGGGATTTGGCAAAGGGCGTGAGCGATCCGGCCGGCGGGAGCGCCGTGGTGCGCTGCAATCGCCTCGCGCAAGCGGGGGCTTTTCAGCATACTAGGAGTGTCTCACCCCGGAGGTCGCTCATGCTGCGCATCTGTCTCACCCTGCTGGTTGCGGCCCTGCCGGTGAGTGCCGTCGCGCAGGAGCGGCCGCTGACGGAGCTCTCGGCGACCGAGATCGTGGGCGGGATCACCTCCGGCGCCTTCACCGCAACCGACGTGGTGGAGGCGGCGCTCGAGGCGGCGGAGCGGACGAAGAGCCTCAATGCCTTCATCACCGTCGACGAGGACGGCGCGCGCGCTGCGGCGGCGGCGGTGGACGAGGCAATTGCGGCGGGAGAGCCCGTGGGGCCGCTTGCCGGCGTCCCGCTGGTGGTGAAGGACAATATCGTCACCGCCGGGATCCGGACGACGGCGGGGACGCCGGCGCTGAAGGACTTCGTCCCGGCGCAGAACGCGCTGCTCCTGCAGCCCCTGCTGGACGGCGGGGCGATCCTCGTCGGCAAGACGAACCTTCACGAGCTCGCCTTCGGGATCACCTCGAACAACGCGACGTACGGCGCGGTCGGCAACCCGGTGGCGCCCGACCGCTTCGCCGGCGGCTCCTCGGGTGGCACGGCGGCGGCGATCGCGGCCGGCGTCGCGCCCCTCGGGATCGGCACCGACACCGGCGGATCGGTGCGCATCCCCGCCGCGCTGACGGGGATCGTCGGCCTCCGCCCCACCGTCGGCCGCTACCCCCAGGGCGGCATCATGCCCATCTCGACGACGCGCGACACCGCAGGCCCGATGGGCCGGACCGTCGCCGACGTCGCGCTGCTCGACGGGGTCATCACCGGCGACACGGCCGCCGTCTCGATCGCGCCGCTCGCCATGGTGCGCCTCGGGCTCGCCTCGCCGCAGGTGGACGACCTGTCGCCCGGGGTGAGGGCGGTGTTCGACGCCGCCGTCGCCCGGCTCGAGGCGGCGGGGGCGACGATCGTGCCCGTCGACATGAGCGAGATCGTGCAGATGGACATGGAGGCGGGCTTCCCGATCGCGCTCTTCGAGGCGCGGCGCGACATCACCAGCTTCCTTGAGGAATTCGTGCCGGGGATGACGGTGGAGGCGGTCGCGGCCGCTATCGCAAGTCCGGACGTGAAGGCCGTGTTCGACAACGCGATCCTCGGCGAGACGGCGATGCCGGAGGTCGCCTACATCGAGGCAATGGAGGAGATCCGCCCGGTGATGCAGGAGGCGTACAACGCGCTCCTCGAGGAGGAGGGGCTCGACGCGATCATCTTCCCGACGACACCGCTGGAGGCGCAGCCGATCGAGGGGAGCGATGCCACCGTGATGCTGAACGGCGTTGCCGTGCCGACCTTCCCGACCTTCATCCGCAACACCGACCCCGGCAGCGTGATCGGCATCCCCGGCCTCTCCGTGCCGATCGGAACGACGCCGGAGGGCCTGCCGGTCGGGCTCGAGTTCGACGGCAGGGCGTGGGGCGACCGGCAGCTCCTGTCGCTCGGCCTCGCGCTGGAGGGGGTGATGGCGCGCTGATCCGGCGCAGGCCAGCGCGTCAGGCGGGGCGCCCCGGCCGGCGGAGCGCGGCGCGCAGGAAGTCCGCCATGACCCTGACCTTCTGCGGCAGGTAGGCGCGCGAGGGGTAGACGAGCCAGGCGGCGGTGTCGAACGTCGTCGCCGTCGCCTCGAACGCGGGGAAGCAATCGACGAGCCGACGTGCAGCGAGGTCCTCCGTGATCAGCCAGTCCGGCAGGAGCGCGGGGCCGAGGTCGGCGAGCGTGGCGTCGAGCAGCGAGCCCGCGGGGGAGAGGGTGACGTCGCCATCGACGGGCACCTCCGTCACCCGCCCCGCGGCATCGCGGAACAGCCAGCGGGTGCGGAAGGCGCGGATCGCGAAGAGCAGGCAGCGGTGGCCGGCGAGGTCCTGCGGCGCGGCGAGCGGGTGCCGCGCGAGGTAGGCGGGGCTTGCCACCACGCGGTAGCGCGTGTCGATCAGCTTTGCCGCGACGAGATCGCCCTCAACGGCGGGCGCGAGGCGGACGGCAAGGTCGATCCGCTCGGCGATGAGGTCGACGTTGGCGTCCGTGAACACCGCCTCGATCCTGAGCCCCGGATAGCGCGCGCGGAAGGCGCCGAGGATGGGCACGATCCGCCGCTGCCCGAACGTGACCGAGGCGGTGAGGCGGAGCGTCCCCGCCGGCGCGCCGGACGCGGACTGCACGGCCTCCGCGGCGCGCCCGAGCTCCTCCACCAGAGGCTCGATGCGGGCGAGGAAGGTCTCGCCCGCCTCCGTCAGCGCCATGCGCCGCGTGGTGCGCTGAAAGAGCCGCAGCCCAAGGTCGCGCTCGAGGTCCGCAACCGCGCGCGATACCGACGAGGGATCGATGGCGCGCTCCCGCGCCACCGCCGCGAAGCTGCCCCGGTGGGCGACGGCGACGAAGAGGGCGAGCGATTGCAGCTCCATTCGTGCATGATGGGCACGAGTGCCGCCGAAGTCGACCAATTTAACGTGCAAACAGGACTGAATAGCTTCGCTTCATTGCCGACGGACACCGCGGCGCAGGAGCGAGGACATCATGGCCACCTTCACCGTTTACGACATCGACACCGCCCCGGAGGGCTCCCGCGAGCGCCTCGCCGCCGTGAAGGGGGCCTGGGGCTTCATCCCCAAGCTCCAGGGCACGCTCGCCGAGAGCCCGCTGGCGCTGGAGGGCTACGACCAGCTCTTCACGCTCCTCGCCAACAAGGCGACGCTCTCGCCGGCGGAGGTGCAGGTCGCCTACATGGCCGTGAACGTGTTCCACGGCTGCGAGTACTGCACGGCCGGCCACACCTACCTGTCGCGCCAGGCTGGCGTTCCGGAGCAGGCGATCCAGGCGATCCGCAAGGGAGGGGCGATCGAGGACGCCCGTCTCGAGGCGCTGCGGGCCTTCACGACGGCGGTCGTGTCGAGCCGCGGCCACGTGGGCGACGCGGCGGTCGACGCCTTCCTCGCCGCCGGCTTCACGAAGGCGCAGATTCTGGAGGTGGTGATCGTCGTCGGGACGAAGACGATCTCGAACTACACCAACCACATCACCCACACGCCACTGGAGAGCTTCATGAGCGACCCCGCCCTGCGCTGGATCGCCCCGGAGAAGCGCGCCGCGGCATGAGGTGAGCAGGATTGGAGTCCGCGAACTGATGCCCATATGTGACGCAGGACGAGGACGTGCCCACGGCTTGTGCGAGGCTTGCGGGCCTTGCTTGCCGCGACTCGGCGTTCGTGTCCTACTACTCCCGGCACCGGTGATTCCGGTGCCTCAACCCCGTGTTCAACACGCAGCGAAAGGAGGTGATCCAATGTCGAGTGGGAACCCTGTGCGGACGGCGACGTCTGGATTGTTTGGGTGGACGACGGAGCAGCCTCTTTCGTTCATCTGAGCAATCGGGTGATTGCCGGACTCACGTCCGCGCACTCTCACGGAGGGGTCGCGAAAGCGGCCCCTTTTCCGTTTGCGGGGTCGCCTGGCGACCCTTTTTTCCGTTTGTAGAAGTCGCAATGCGACCCCTTTGCCGTTGCTGAACGCCTGCGCGCCGGGCCTCAGGCTGCCAGCAGCCGCCGCACGATGTCGGCGACGTCCGACGACTTCGCCTTCCCTGCCACATCCTCCAGCACCGCCCGCGCAGCCGCCCGGCGGGGGGCGTCGAAGCGGCGGACGTCGTTGAAGGCCGTCAGCAGGCGCGCCGCGAGCTGTGGATTGGCTGCGTCGAGGGCGAGGGCGATCTCGCCGACGAAGCGGTAGCCAGAGCCGTCCGCCGCGTGGAAGGCTGGGAGGTTCGCGGCGAACGAGCCCACCACGGCGCGGACGCGGTTCGGGTTCTTCATGGTGAAGTTCGGGTGGTCCAACAGCGCGCGGGTGCGGGCGAGGGGGTCGTCGTCTGTCCGCATCGCCTGGAGGCCGAAATACTTGTCGAGAACCAGCGGCTCGTCCCGGAAGGCGGCCTCGAAGGCGGCGAGCGCCGCGTCGGCAAGCGGGGAGCCGGTGGCGGCGAGGGCGCCGACGGCGGCGATCCGGTCGGTCATGTTGCGCGCCGCGGCCGCAGTGTCTGCCGCGAGGCCGTCCTCGCCCGCGTAGGCGAGGAGGGTCACCGCGGCATTGCGGAGCGCGCGGCGGCCGGCGGCCTCGGCGGATACGTCGTCCTCCGCCGGGCCGGCCGCGGCGGCGAGGGTGCGGAGCGCCGGCGCCATGGCGCGGCCGAGCGCGGCGGAGAGGGCGCGGTGGGCGGCCTCCACCTTGTCCGCGTCGACGTCGCTGCCGAGCGCCTCTACGATCGCGGTCCGCGTCGGCACCGTGAGGAGCATGGCGCGGAAGTGCGGCTCGAGCCGCTCGTCGGTCGCAGGTGCCGTGAGCGCCTCGGCGAGGGGTGCGATGTCGCGCGGGGAGCCGCGGACCTCGCCGATGACAGCGCCCAGCATCAGGCGCTGCGCCGCGTCCCAAATCGAGAACGGGTCGTCGTCGCGGGCAAGCGCCGCGAGGTCGCGCGCCGGATCGTCCGGCCGCTCGATGTGGACGGGGGCGGAGAAGCCGCGGAAGACGGAGGCGACCGGCGGCTCGTTCAGGCCGTCCACCGATATGGACGCCTCGTCTCCGCCGAGCATCAGGAGATCGCCGGCCAGCGTCCCGCCGGCGACGTCGGCGCTGGCGAGGTCCAGCGTGCGCTCGGCCCCGTGGAGGGCGAGACGGACGGGGATCGGCTTCAGCGCCGCGCCCTCGGCTGGCTTCTGGCGCAAGGTGAGGGTGTAGCGGCCGTCCTCGAACGCCTCGTCGACGGCGACGGTGGGCGTGCCCGCCTCCTCGTACCAGCGCATGAAGTCCGGCACGTCGAGGTCGAAGCAGCCGACGAACTCCTCCACCGTCGCGGCGGTGCCGTCGTAGCGCTGGAAGTAGCGGTCCATCCCGGCGCGGAACTTCTGCTCGCCAATGATCGTGTGGATCATGCGGATCACCTCGGCGCCCTTGTCGTAGACGGTCGCCGTGTAGAGGTTCGAGATCTCCGCATACTGGTTGGGCCGCACCGGGTGGCGCAGCGGCGAGGCGTCCTCGCGGAACTGGAGCGTGCGCAGGCGCTTCACGTCCTCGACGCGCTTCACGCCGCGGGAGCGGACGTCGGAGGTGAACTCCTGGTCGCGGAAGACGGTCAGGCCCTCCTTCAGGCAGAGCTGGAACCAGTCGCGGCAGGTGATCCGGTTGCCGGTCCAGTTGTGGAAATATTCGTGGGCGATGACGGTCTCGATGCGCGAGTAGTCACCGTCGGTCGCGACGGTCGGGTCGGCGAGGACGTAGGCATCGTTGAAGACGTTGAGCCCCTTGTTCTCCATCGCGCCCATGTTGAAGTCGGACACGGCGACGATGTTGAAGTCGTCGAGGTCGTACTCAAGGCCGAAGCGCTCCTCGTCCCACTGCATGGAGCGCTTGAGGGCGTCCATGGCGTAGGCGGCGCGGGGCTCCTTGCCGCGCTCGACGTAGATGCCGAGGCGGACGGTGCGGCCGGAGCGGGTGGTGAAGGTGTCCTTCACGAGGCCGAGGTCGCCGGCGACGAGGGCGAAGAGGTACGTCGGCTTCGGGAACGGGTCGACCCAGCGCGCCCAGCGGCGGCCGTCCATCTCACCCTCGCCGACGAGGTTGCCGTTGGAGAGGAGGGCAGGGGTACCGGGGGCGTCCGCCATCATCCATACGTCATAGACGGTGAGGACGTCCGGCCGGTCGTAGGCGTACGTGATCCGGCGGAAGCCTTCCGCCTCGCACTGCGTGCAGTAGACGCCGTTCGAGCGGTAGAGGCCCATCAACTCGGTGTTGGTGTCGGGCGAGACGGCTGTCGTCAGCGTCAGCGTGAACTTGCGCCGGGGCGGCTTCAGAAGCGTGAAGGAGTCGGGTGTCGCGGTGAACTCGCCCTCGCGCAGGGCCACGCCGTCGAGCTTCGCGCCGAGAAGCCTGAGGCCGTCGCCGACGAGCTCGAGCGGGCCGTCGGCGCCGGAGCCGCGCGGTTCGTAGTCGGTCTCGTTCTGCACCACGGTAGCCGTCGGGTGCAGCGCGAACAGGAGCCTCGTCGAGGGAGCGCGATAGGGCGTCGGCTCGTAGTCCTCGAGGCGTACGGTAACGCCGGTGTCTGTCCGCATGGTGTCCTCCCGCGACCGCGCCGCCGTCTGCCGGGGGCACTTGGGCGTTCCGTAGCAGACGGCGACCGGCGTCCCAACCCTGACGGGTCAGCCGAGCGTGCACTCCGCGTCCGCCGCGCCGGGACGGGTGACGGCCGTCGTGCTGCCCTTGGTCCAGAAGACGAGGCCTGAGGACGTCTCGTAGCGGGCACCCGAGGCGGAGAGGGTCTGGACGCCGACCTCGACGCTGCCGCCGTAACCAAGACGGACCGTGCCGGGATCGGTGTCGTAGAACACCGCCGTCATCGGTCCGAGCGGCGCCGGGCAGGTCCATTTCGTCGTCGCGACAGGCGTCGCAAGGTTGCACATTGCCACGCGCTCCGCCGCCGCGCGGGCATCCTGCGGAGCCGGATCGCGGCAGAGGGCCGGCTCTTCCGCGGTGGCGCCGGAGAGGGCCGCGAGCACAAAGGCGAGGGCAAGAACTGGCCTCATCGTCATCTCCTTCTCATGCGCCAATTAAGCGCGCGCGGGTGTCCCGGCACAGCCGGCTTTTGCGCGAAGCGGCGCCTGCCTATATAGTTGAGATATGAAACATTGTCGGGGAGAGGGCTGATGTCGGTCGCCGAGACGCGCCAGGAGGCGCATAGGAAGGTCGAGTTCCAGTGGGATGACCCGTTCCGCCTGGACGATCAGCTCACCGAAGACGAGCGGATGATCCGCGACACCGCGCACGCTTATGCACAGGAGAAGCTCCAGCCGCGCGTCGTCGAGGCGTTCGCGAAGGAGCACACCGACCGCGCGATCTTCAACGAGATGGGCGAGCTTGGCCTCCTCGGCGTGACCGTGCCGGAGGAATATGGCGGCGTCGGCGCCTCCTACGTGGCTTACGGCCTCGTCGCGCGGGAGGTGGAGCGGGTCGATTCGGGCTACCGCTCGATGATGAGCGTCCAGTCCTCGCTCGTCATGTACCCGATCTATGCCTATGGCGACGAGAGCCAGAGGAAGCGCTGGCTGCCGAAGCTCGCGACGGGCGAGTATGTCGGCTGCTTCGGGCTGACCGAGCCCGACGCCGGCTCCGACCCCGCCGGCATGAAGACGCACGCGGTGAAGGTCGACGGCGGCTACACGCTCTCCGGTGCCAAGACCTGGATTTCCAACTCACCGATCGCGGACGTGTTTGTCGTCTGGGCGAAGTCGGCCGCGCACGGCGACCAGATCCGCGGCTTCGTGCTCGAGAAGGGCATGAAGGGGCTCGACGCGCCCAAGATCGAGGGCAAGATCTCCCTGCGTGCCTCTGTGACCGGCATGATCATGATGGACGAGGTGTTCGTCCCGGAGGAGAACCTCCTCCCCAACGTCGCCGGGCTCAAGGGTCCGTTCGGCTGCCTCAACCGCGCGCGCTATGGCATCTCGTGGGGCGCCATGGGGGCGGCGGAGTTCTGCTGGCACGCCGCGCGCCAGTACGCGCTCGACCGCAAGCAGTTCGGCAAGCCGCTCGCAGCGACGCAGCTCGTCCAGAAGAAGCTCGCCGACATGCAGACCGAGATCACGCTCGGACTTCAGGGAAGCTTGCGGGTCGGGCGGCTGTTCGACGAGGGCGAGATGGCGCCGGAGATGATCAGCCTCGTAAAGCGCAACAACTGCGGCAAGGCGCTCGACATCGCCCGGATGGCCCGCGACATCCATGGCGGCAACGGCATCTCCGAGGAGTACCATGTGATCCGCCACATGGTGAATCTGGAGACCGTCAACACCTACGAGGGCACGCACGACATCCACGCGCTGATCCTCGGGCGGGCGCAGACGGGCATCCAGGCGTTCTTCTGAGCGCCGCGCTTCGTGTCGCACCGGAGGCGGATCGCGAGGACGTGATCGGCTCCCGTGCGGCAGCGGCGGCATCTCCTCCTAGATCGGCGGTGAGAACCGACAGGAGGAATCTTCCATGCTCGTCAGGACCCTGATCGCGGCGACCGCGCTCGCAAGTGCCGCGCCGGCCCTCGCACAGAACGACGACTTCTTCGGCGGTGCCCCCGAGGTGCCGGGCTTCGAACCCGCCTTCGAGGGCCAGTTCCGCGCCGAGCCGGTCATCGAGAGCGTCCCCGTCACTGCGGACACCATCGCCGACGGGCTGGAGCATCCCTGGGGCATCGTGCAGCTCCCGGACGGCAGCTTCCTCGTCTCCGAGCGGCCGGGCCGACTGCGCATTGTCGCTGCGGACGGGACCGTCTCCGAGCCGATCGAGGGTGTGCCCGAGGTGGTCGCCCAGCGCCAGGGCGGGCTTCTCGACGTGACGCTGGCTCCCGATTTCGCGGAGACGCGCGAGGTGTTCATGACCCTCTCGCACCCGCTCGGCGGCGGCGAGAACACCACGGCGGTCGCCAAGGGCCGCCTGTCGGAGGACGGAACGCAGCTCGAGGGTGCCGAGATCATCTTCGAGCAGCAGCCGGGCTACACGAACAACATGCACTACGGCTCGCGGATCGTGTTCGAGGACGACAACACCCTGTGGGTTGGCCTCGGCGAGCGGTCGGACCGGCAGACCCGCGTCCTCGCGCAGGATCTGTCGACGCACTACGGCAAGGTCGTTCGTCTCACCCGCGACGGCGCGCCGGCGGACGGCAACCCGTTCGCCGGGCAGGCCGATGCGCAGCCGGAGATCTGGTCGTGGGGCCACCGCAACATCCAGGCCGCCGCGCGCAATCCCGCGACCGGCCAGCTCTGGGTGATCGAGCACGGGCCGCAGGGGGGCGACGAGGTCAACATCGCCGAGGCGGGCGAGAACTACGGCTGGCCGGTGGTGACCTATGGCGAGGAGTATGGTGGCGGCGAGGTCGGCGAGGGGATCGCGGAGGCGCCGGACGAGGCGTTCGTCCAGCCCGCCTACTTCTGGAGCCCGGTGATCGCCCCCTCCGGCGCGACGTTCTACGAGGGTGAGATGTTCCCCGAGTGGCAGGGCGACCTTCTCGTCGGCGGCCTCAGGGCGGGAACGCTGGTCCGACTCGACATCGAGGGTGAACGTGTCGTCGGCGAGGAGTGGCTTGTCCGCGGCATCGGCCGCGTGCGCGACGTCGTGGAGGCTGAGGACGGCTCCATCGTCATCATCACCGATGCGGCGGACGGCGAGGTCATCCGCATCAGCCGCATGGAGGACTGAGCCGCGACGGGCACCTCAGGTCGGCGGCCTGCCAGGCCGCCAAGCCTCACGCGTGGCGGCCCGCGGGGCCGCCCCAGCGGTCGAGACGGGTGAGCCGGTCGGAGAGGTCGGCCATCGTCTCGCGCGCGAGGGAGAAGACTGTCGGGGCCGGCTCGGGGATCGTATACGTCACCTCGCCCGGCGCGAACGAGACGGTTCCGCCAAGGCTTGCCGCGAGGCGTCGCATCGCGACATTCTCCGGCAGGCAGATGAGCACCACAGTGCGGATCCCGTGGTTGCGGGCGCGCAACGTGAGGCGCTCCATCAGCTGGCGGCCGATGCCGCGCCGGCGGAAGGCGGGCTCGACGCTCACGGCGGCCTCGGCGGCGCGGCTTCCCAGTGCCATCGGCCTCAGCTCGGCCACGCCGCGCAGCACACCGTCCACGAACGCCCCTTCGATGATTGTGCCGCGCTCCGGCTTGCGCCGGGCATAGGCGCGGAGGAACTCGTCCCGCACCGCCTGGCCGAAGCGCAGCCGCCGGCAATCCGCGTCAAGTCGCAGGAGATGCGCCTCGAAAAGGGACATCTCGCTGCGACGGAGGCGCCGGAGCGTGACGGGCGGTAGGAGGACATTCTGCATAGGCACTATATGGCGTTGGCGGCGGCGTCGGGCGACGGCGCGCCCGGCATAGGTGCTAGGCGTCACGTCGCGCAGGACGGACAGGCGCGCGAAGTGGGGAAGCATTTCGCGCGCGACGTTGCGCGGGCCTGCCGTCATCGGCGTGCGCGAAGGCAGTCATGGCGCTTACGCGGGGCTTGCCTGGCCGATGCATGGCTGTGCTGCGCCCGCGAATTCCGGCCCAACGGCGCTTGCGGCCGAGCGTTCGATAGCTCACATGACGGGTGCGGCGCACAATCGCCGCTCGCGACAGCGCAAGCGGGACCAGAGGCTTCGGCCGTGTCCCCGTTCGTCGCGCCCTTCGTCCCGCTGCCGACCGATGCGCTGGTGGCACGGACCGGACGCCCTGCTGGCGCACAGCGCAGGGGCGCCCTTAAGGATTTTCTTTGACCGAACAGACTTTCGCGGGATTCGGCTTGGCCGCCCCGCTCGAGAAGGCCCTTGCCGCGACCGGCTTCGCCGCGCCGACGCCGATCCAGGCCGGCGCGATCCCGCCGCAGATGGCAGGCCGTGACGTGATCGGCCTCGCCGAGACCGGCACCGGCAAGACCGCCGCCTTCGTCCTCCCCATGCTCCACGCGCTCCTCAACGGCCGGCCGCAGCCGAAGAGTGCACGCGCTCTCATCCTGTCCCCGACGCGCGAGCTCGCCGTGCAGATCGAGGAGACGATCCGCGCCCTGCGCGGCACGTCCCGCATCTCCACGGTGCTCGTCCTCGGCGGCACCTCCCGCTCGGCGCAGGTGCGGGCGCTCGCCCGTGGCGTCGATATCGTGATCGCGACGCCGGGCCGCCTCCTCGACCTTGTCGACGAAGGCTGCGTGTCGTTCGCAGACACCCGTATCCTTGTGCTCGACGAAGCCGACCGCATGCTCGACATGGGCTTCATCAAGCCCGTCCAGCAGATCGTCCGCCTCTGCCACCGTGACCGGCGGACGGCGCTGTTCTCGGCGACCATGCCGGCCGAGGTGGAGAGCCTCGCGGCGAGCCTCCTCAGGGACCCCGTTCGCGTCGAGGTCTCGCCGCCGGGCAAGACCGTTCAGGCGATTCGCCAGTCGGTGGAACTCGTCGACACGGGTGCCAAGCGGTCGCGGCTTGCGGCAATCCTGACCGGTGATGGCGTCGGCAAAGCGATTGTCTTCACGCGGACCAAGCGTGGCGCCGACCGCGTTGCCGAGAATCTCGAGAAGGACGGCATTCCGGCTGCCGCGATCCATGGCAACAAGAGCCAGAACGCCCGCCAGCGCGCGCTTGACGAGTTCCGCACCGGCAAGGCGCGCGTGCTCGTGGCGTCGGACATCGCGGCGCGCGGGATCGACGTGAAGGACATCACTCACGTCGTCCAGTACGACATGCCGGACGAGCCGGAGGCCTATGTGCACCGGATCGGCCGCACCGGGCGCAATGGCGCCGAGGGGATCGCGATCGCCCTCTGCGCACCGGATGAGCGGGCCAAGCTCAAGGCAGTGGAGAAGCTGACCCGGAGCCGCCTTCTTCCGGAGGGCGCGGCGGAGTCCCGTCCGCAGGCGAATGGTGGCCGGCCGCCCGCCGCTCAGGCCCGCCACTATGGCACGCCGCGGCCCGCCGGCACCGCCCGGCCACAGCGCCGGCGTCGCGGCTCGCGCGAGGAAGCCGCCGCGCGCGGCTGACCGTTCCGACCCGTCCCTAGACAGGGCGGGGACGGATTTCGCGGGACGATGGCGGAGACATGGCGGCACGTTGCCCTTGCGGAGGGAACGTGCCATCACGCTGAGGTGTTCGGTCAACCGGAACACTCGGCGAAGAAGGCCCCATGTCCGTTCTCGACGTTCGGGATCTCGCGGTGGAGTACCGGGCCGACGGGGTGACCCGGGCGGTGGACGGAATTTCGTTCACCGTGCCCGCGGGGAAGACGGTCGCCGTGGTCGGCGAATCGGGCTCGGGCAAGTCCACCATCAGCCAGGCGATCATGGGATTGCTGCCGCCCTCGGCGCGGATCGCGGGCGGTCAACTTCTGTTTACCGATCCTGCCGATGGCAGCGTCACCGATCTCGCCGCTCTGCCGCGGGAAGGGAAGGCGCTCCGCCGCATCCGCGGCAACCGGATCGCGATGATCTTCCAGGAGCCGATGACGAGCTTGTCGCCGCTGCACACGGTGGGCGACCAGATCGGCGAGGCAGGGCGGCTGCACCGCGGCATGGATCGCGCCGCGGCGCGCGAGGCGACTGAGGCGATGCTGCGCCTCGTCCATTTCCCCGATCCGAACCGCGCGCTCGATCAGTACCCGTTCGAGCTGTCCGGCGGCCTCCGCCAGCGCGCGATGATCGCGATGGCGATGATGTGCCGCCCGGCGCTCCTCATCGCCGACGAGCCAACGACGGCGCTCGACGTGACGATCCAGGCCGAGATCCTGAAGCTCCTGCGCGAGGTGCAGGACGAGCTCGGCATGAGCATCCTCCTCATCACCCACGATTTCGGCGTCGTCGCCAACATGGCCGACGAGGTGGTGGTGGTCTACAAGGGCCGCGCCATGGAGAGCGGCTCGGCGCGGCAGATCTTCGGCGCGCCGGAGCATCCGTACCTGAAGGCGCTGCTCCACGCCGTCCCGACCTTCGACATGACCGAGCGGCTCCAGCCGATCCGGCCGATCGAGCCGAAGCTCGCGGCCTTCGGGGAGCCCTGCCGGGTCACGAAGGGCGAGCCGCTGGTCGACGTCGACCGGCTCGTGAAGCGCTTCACGCTGAAGGGCGGCGGCTTCTTCGAGAAGCCGCGGATCCTGACCGCGGTCGACCAGGTGAGCTTCACCATCAACGCCGGCGAATGCCTCGGCCTCGTCGGTGAATCGGGCTCGGGCAAGTCGACGGTCGCCTTTGCCGTGATGCGCGCGCACCCGCCGACCGAGGGCGCGGTCCGCGTTCGTGACGGGGCCGGCTGGCGGGACATCGCGACGCTGGAGGGGGAGGCGCTGCTCGCCTACCGCCGCCGGGTCCAGCTCGTCTTCCAGGACCCGTACTCGTCGTTGAACCCGCGCATGACGATCAACGAGATCGTCCGCGAGCCGCTGGTGATCCACGGCATCGGCAGCGGCGAGAGCCGCGATGCGCACGTGCGCGATCTGATGGGGCTCGTCGGGCTCGATCCGAAGTTCCTGCGCCGCTATCCGCACTCGCTGTCGGGTGGCCAGCGGCAGCGGGTCGGTATCGCCCGTGCGCTCGCTCTCAAGCCCGACCTCCTCGTCTGCGACGAGCCCGTGTCGGCGCTCGACGTGTCGGTCCAGGCGCAGGTCCTCAACCTCCTTAAGGACCTGCAGGCGGAGCTCAACCTCACCTACCTCTTCGTCAGCCACAATCTCGCGGTGGTGGACTATCTGGCGGACCGCATCGCCGTGATGTGCCGCGGACGGCTGGTGGAACTCGCGCCGACGCGCGCGATCATCGACAACGCGCAGCATCCGTACACGCAGGCGCTCCTCGCCGCCGTGCCGGACGCCTCGCTCGACCGCCCGCTCGACTTCGCCCGCCTATCGGCCGGCCGCGCCTCCGACCCGTCCGCCTGGCCGGAGCCCTACCGCCTCGTGCCGGGCGAGGCGCCGGTGCTCGTCGAGCGCTTCCCCGGCCACTTCGTCTGCGCCCCCGGTGAACGCCCGGCCATGAAGGACGCCGCCTGATGATCCGTATCCTCCTCGCCAGCTTCCTCGCCGTCGCCGCGGCGTTGTCCCCTGCGGCCGCTGCTCCCGACATGTCGGAGATCCCGACGCTGGAGCGGACCCACAAGGGCCTGCCGCCCGTCGCCGAGCGCATCCCCGAGGAGCCGCTCGTGATCGACCTCGCGGCGCTGGGCAAGGAAGCGGGCCAGCACGGCGGCGACCTTCACACGCTGATCCCGCGGGCGCGCGACATCCGCCTCATCAACGTGTGGGGCTACGCCCGCCTCGTCGGCTACAACGCGGACTTCGAGCTCGAGCCGGACATCCTGAAGGCGGTCGACGAGGAGGAGGGGCGGATCTTCACCTTCCACCTCCGCCGGGGCCACAAGTGGTCGGATGGCGCGCCGTTCACGGCCGAGGACTTCCGCTACTATTTCGAGGAGATCGCCTCCAACACCGAGCTGACGCCGACGCCGCCGCCCTTCCTCCTCGCGGGCGGCAAGATGCCGACCTTCGAGGTGATCGACGACGTCACGGTTCGCTATACCTGGGAGGTGCCCAACCCGCGTTTCCTGCCGGAGCTTGCGCTCGCACGCGACCCGTTCATCTACCGCCCGGCGCACTACCTGAAGCAGTTCAACCCCGAGTACGGCGACGCGGCCGAGATCGAGCGGCAGGCGGCGGAGGCGAAGGTCCGGTCCTGGGCCGCGCTGCACAACCTGAAGGACGAGATGTACGACGCGACGAACCCGGATCTCCCCTCGCTGGAGCCGTGGATCGTGACACCGTCGTCCACCGACCGGCGCTTCGTGATGGTGCGCAATCCGTACTTCCACCGCATCACGTCCACCGGCCAGCAGCTGCCCTACATTGACCGCGTCGTCATGAGCGTGTCGGACGGCAGCCTGATCGCGACCAAGGTGCAGGCGGGGGAGGCAGACCTCCAGGCCCGCGGCCTCGCCTTCGCTGACCTCGCCGTCCTCAAGAAGGGCGAACAGGGGAAGGGGTACACCGTCCGCATGTGGCCGCAGGCGAACGCCTCGGCGATGGCGATCTACCCGAACCTCACCGTCGCCGACCCGGTGCTGCGCGAGGTGTTCCGCGATCGTCGGTTCCGGCAGGCGCTGTCGCTCGGTGTCGACCGCGACCTCGTCAACCGCGTCCTCTATTTCGGTCTCGGCAAGCCGTCGGCGAACATCGTCCTGCCGGAGAGCCCGCTCCACTCCGACGAGATCGCCGGTGCGACGGGCTACGACCTCGAGCGCGCCAACGCCCTCCTCGACGAAATGGGACTGACGAAGCGCAACAGCGAGGGCATCCGCCTGCTGTCGGACGGCCGCCCGCTCGAGCTCATCGTCGAGACCGCCGGCGAGGACGCCATTCAGGTGGACGCGCTGGAGCTCATCAAGGACTCCTGGCGCGAGATCGGCATCTCGATGTTCCCGCGGCCGTCGCAGCGGGACGTCCTGCGCAATCGGGCCTTCTCCGGCGAGCTCGCGATCTCGATCTGGAACGGCTACGACAACGGCATTCCCACCGCCGACATGCCGCCGGACGAGCGTGTCCCTGTCTCGACCGACTATCTGATCGGTCCCGCCTGGGGCGCCCACGCGATGTCGGGCGGCTCGAGCGGCGAGAAGCCAGACTACCAGCCGGCGGCGCGGCTGATGGAGCTCTACGACACGTGGATCTCCACCGCCGACGAGGAGAAGCGGGCCGAGGTTTGGACCGACATCCTGAAGATCCACGCCGACGAGGTGCTGACCATCGGCACGGTGCAGGGTGTCATCCAGCCGGTCGTCGTCCGCGACACGCTGGAGAACGTGCCGGAGACGGCGATCTGGGGCTGGGACCCCGGCGCCAACTTCGGCCTCTACCACATGGATACGTTCTTCTTCGCCGACGCGAATTGAACGACGGCGCAGGACGGAACCGATGATCTCTTACGTCCTGCGCCGCCTTTTCGGGATGATCCCGACGCTGGCCGTCATCTCGCTCCTGATCTTCCTCATCATCGAGTTGCCGCCGGGCGACTACCTGTCGAACCAGATCGAGCAGCTGCGCGCCCAGAACGAAACGGCGTCGATCGCCCGGCTCGAGTTCCTGCGACGGGAGTTCGCGCTCGACCGCCCGTTCCTCGAGCGCTACGCCGTCTGGGTCGGCATCTGGCCGGGGCCGAACGGGTTCGACGGGCTCATCCAGGGCAACTGGGGATGGTCGTTCGAGTTCTCCAAGCCCGTCAGCGAAGTGGTCTCGGGGACGCTCCTCCTCACCGTCGTCCTCAACTTCACCTCGATCCTGTTCATCTACATCGTCGCCTTCCCGATCGGCATCTACTCGGCGACGCGGCAGTACTCCTGGGGCGACTACGGCTTCACGTTCCTCGGCTACCTCGGCCTTGCGACGCCGAATTTCCTTCTCGGCCTCATCCTCCTCTACCTGTTCAACGAGTGGTTCGGCGTGTCGGTCGGCGGGTTGATGGCGCCGGAGTTCATCGACGAGCCGATGAGCGTCGACAAGGCGCTGTCGATCCTCGCCCATCTCATCGTGCCGACGATCGTCATCGGCACGGCGGGCACGGCGGCGATGATCCGGCGCCTGCGCGCGAACCTTCTCGACGAGCTCAACCGCCAGTACGTGACGACGGCGCGCGCCAAGGGACTCCCGGAGCGCCGCGTGGTGCTGAAGTATCCGCTGCGAATGGCGCTGAATCCCTTCATCTCCGACATCGGCAATCTCATCCCGTCCCTGGTGTCGGGCTCGGTGATCGTGTCGGTGGTCCTCAATCTGCCGACGGTCGGGCCGATCCTTCTCGGCGCGCTGCAGTCGCAGGACCAATATCTTGCAGGGTTCATACTCCTGTTCGTTGCGGTGCTTACGCTGATTGGCATGCTCGTCTCCGACCTCCTCCTCGCCGTGCTCGACCCGCGCATCCGCCTCGGCAAGGCGGCGGCGGCGTGAGGGCGGCGCCATGAAGGAGCGCGAGCGCGTCGATCCCCTGCGTCGCGAGGGGGCCGTCCCGGCTGGTCCCTCGGTGGAAACCGTCGCGGAAGGGCCGGGGTCGCGCCACTTCGTCGACCCGGCGCCGTTCGACCCCGTCGCGGCGGAGCGTCTTTCGCCGGAGCAGGAGCGCTATTTCCAGGCCTCGCAATGGCGCATCATCTGGTGGCGCTTCCGCCGGCACCGGATCGCCATGGTCTCGCTGATCGTGCTCGGCCTCTTCTACCTCTGCGTTCCGTTCGCGGAGGTGATCGCGCCCTACGACCCGAACGGGCGCAACTCGCAGCACCTCTACGCGCCGCCGCAGCCGATCCACCTCTTCCACGAGGGCGAGTTCGTCGGCCCGTTCGTCTACGAGCTGCGCTCCGAGGTAAACCTCGAGACGCTGTCGTGGGAGTACACGGTCGACCGGTCCGTGCCGCACCCGATCCGCTTCCTCTGCCGCGGCGACAGCTACAGGTTCTGGGGCCTGGTGCCGGGAGACATCCACCTCTTCTGCCCGGCGGAGACGGGCACGCTGTTCCTCCTCGGCACCGACCGGCTCGGACGCGACGTCTTCTCCGGCCTTGTCTACGGCGCGCGCATTTCCCTCACGGTCGGCCTCGTCGGTGTCGCGATCTCGATCGTCCTCGGGATGCTGTTCGGCGGCATCGCCGGCTACTTCGGCGGCCTCATCGATTCGGCGATCATGAGGCTCATCGAGATCCTGCGCTCGCTGCCCGAGCTTCCGCTCTGGATGGCGCTGTCGGCGGCGCTCCCGGTCACCTGGTCGCCGATCTGGGTGTATTTCGGCATCACCATCATCCTCGGCCTCCTCGACTGGCCGGGGCTCGCCCGCGCGGTCCGCTCAAAGCTCCTATCGCTGCGGGAGGAGGACTACGCCAAGGCCGCCGTCCTGATGGGTGCACCGCCGCGCCGGATCATCGGCAAGCACCTCCTGCCGGGCTTCTCGAGCCACATCATCGCCTCGGCGACACTGTCGATCCCGGCGATGATCCTCGGCGAGACGGCGCTGTCGTTCCTCAACCTCGGCCTGCAGCGGCCGGCGATCTCGTGGGGCGTCCTCCTCAACGAGGCGCAGAACATCACCGTCGTCACGATCTATCCGTGGTTGATGGCGCCGGTGGTCCCGATCATCATCGTGGTCCTCGCCTTCAATTTCCTGGGTGACGGGCTGCGCGACGCGGCCGATCCCTACCGGCAGTAGCGCGGACGGCCGCGGGCGGCGATAGTCGCCTGCCGCACCGACCGCGGCGACCGTCTCCCCGCCGCCGCACCGGCACACAGCCCGACGAGGACCCTATGGCCCGCAAGGTCATCATCACCTGCGCCGTCACCGGCTCGATCCACACGCCGTCGATGTCACCCTACCTGCCGGTGACGGCGGAGGAGATCGCCGATGCCGCGATCGGCGCCTCCGAAGCGGGCGCTGCGATCGTCCACCTCCATGCCCGTGACCCGGAGACGGGGGCGCCGGACCAGCGGCCGGAGGCGTTCACGCCGTTCCTGCAGGTAATCAAACAGCGGGCGGCGGCCGTCATCAACATCACGACGGGCGGCGCGGCGACGATGACGGTGGAGGAGCGCGTCCGCCCCGCGGCTGAGCTGAAGCCGGAGGTCGCGAGCCTCAACATGGGCACGATGAACTTCGGCCTCTACCCAATGCTGAACCGGTTCAAGGAGTTCAAGCACGACTGGGAGCGGCCCTACCTCGAAGGCTCGCGCGGGCGGATCTTCAAGAACACCTTCGAAGACATCGAGTACATCCTCACGACCTGCCGCGAGAACGGTACGCGGTTCGAGGTGGAGTGCTACGACATCGGCCATCTCTACACGCTCGCCCACATGGTCGACCGCAAGGTGATCGAGCCACCGCTGTTCGTGCAGTCGGTGTTCGGCATCCTCGGCGGCATCGGCGGCCATCCCGAGGACGTCATGATGATGAAGCGGACGGCGGATCGGCTGTTCGGCGATGCCTATCACTGGTCCGTGCTGGGCGCGGGGCGGAACCAGATGCCGATCGCGGCAATGGCGGCGTCGATGGGCGGCAACGTCCGCGTCGGCCTCGAGGATTCGCTCTGGGCGGGGCCGGGCCGGCTCGCCGAATCCAACGCCGAGCAGGTCCGCATCGTCCGCGGGATCATCGAGGGTCTCGGCCTCGAGGTCGCGACGGCGGACGACGCACGCGCGATGCTGGCGCTGAAGGGCGGCGACCGGGTGGGCTTCTAGCGGGGCGGCTCCGCGCTGCTGATGAGCAACCGCCCTCCTGCGCGCGAGGAAGACACGGCCGGCGCTTGACGAGCGTCAAGGTCGATCGGCAGGGCCGCGCTCACTCTCGCCCGACGGGACGCGACCATCAACGGTCACTGGCCGGGGTCGCGTCGCCCGCAAAGGGAGGATCACAGATGTTCGTGCTGCGTGAGCTGTTCCGGGCTGCGAGCGCCGTCGCCATTGTCGCGGTCGTCGGGCCCGCGGCGGCTGAGGACTACAGGATGGCGACGCCGATCGCCCCCGGCATCGCGACCCCTGACGAGGTCGAGACGTCCATCGGCAGGCTGACACTGAGCGACGGCGTCCCGACGCCCGAGACCGCCGCTGCGATTTACGACAACCTCGACCGGTCGCGGGCGCTCCAGGCCTATCTGCTCGGCATTCCCATCGTGAACCAGGTCGCGATGCGCAACGCGCTGAAGGAATACGGGCCGGTCAACACGACGGACGTGATCTGGGAGACCCTCGTCGATTCGAGGACCGTGGAGCTCACCGCCAACGACAACGTGGTCTACAGCTTCGTATGGCTCGACACGACGGGGGGCCCGCTCGTCGTCGAGATCCCGCCGGACGTGCTCGGGCTGATCGACGACATGTGGTACCGCTGGGTCGCCGACGTCGGGATCACCGGCGCGGACAAGGGGAAGGGCGGCAAGTACCTCGTCCTCCCGCCCGACTACAGCGGCGACGTGCCGGACGGCTACTTCGTCGTCCGCCCGACCACCTACGGCAACTGGATGCCGTTCCGCTCCTTTCTCGACGCGAGCGGCTCGCCGGCGCCGGGCGTCGAGGCGGTGAAGAAGGCCCTCAAGGTCTATCCGCTCGGGGAAGAGGCGAACCCGCCGGAGATGACGTTCGTGAACCTCTCGGGGAAGCCGTCGAACTTCGTCGCGCCCGCCGATTACGCCTTCTGGGAGCTCCTCAACGAGGCGATCCAGGAGGAGCCGTCGGCCGGTTCCGATCCGACGACCCTCGGCCTCTTCGCCTCCATCGGCATCGAGAAGGGAAAGCCCTTTGCGCCGGACCAGCGGATGAAGGCCATTCTCGCCGACGCGGCCGATATCGGCGCCGTCACGGCGCGAACTATTGCCTACCGCATGCGCGACCAGGACGGCTTCATCTACTCCGAGGGCAACTGGCGCAAGCCGTTCTTCGGCGGGTACAGGTTCGAGGTGTCTCCGGGCGTCGCCAACCTCGACGGTGCGGCCTTCTTCTACTTCCTCGCCACCGGCGTCACGCCCGCGATGGCTGAGGCGATGGTGGGCGAGACGGCGCTCGACGCCGACGGCAACCCGTTCGACGGCGGCAAGACCTACAGGCTGCACCTGCCGAAGGACATCCCGGCCAAGCGGTTCTGGTCGGCGATCGTCTACGACACCCAGACCCGATCCATGCTGCAGACGAACCAGCAGTTCCCGAGCGTCAGCAGCCAGAACAGAGACGTGAAGGTGAATTCGGACGGCTCGGTCGACGTCTGGTTCGGACCGGAGGCGCCGGAGGGCATGGAGAACAACTGGATCGAGACCATCCCCGGGAAGGGCTGGTTCATGATCCTGCGCCTCTATGGCCCGCTGGAGCCGTGGTTCGACAAGAGCTGGCGGCCTGGCGAGATCGAGCTCGTCCCGCTCTGAGGGAATTTGGGTAATTCCGGCCGCCTCTCGCGAAGGGCGGCTCGGGCCCCGCCTGACGATGGGCGGCTCAGGCCGCCCACCACTTCTCCGCCGTGAAGCGGCCCGCGGCCTCCTCGATGGCACGGGCGAGCGGCATCAGCCCGGCCTCGTCGAACGGGCGGCCGATCAGCTGGAGGCCGAGCGGCAGGCCGCTGTCCGAAAGTCCCGCGGGGACCGAGATGCCGGGGAGACCGGCCATGTTCACCGGCACGGTGAAGACGTCGTTGAGGTACATCTCCACAGGGTCCGGCTTGCCGCCGAGCTCGAAGGCGGCGGACGGCGTCGCGGGCGTCAGGATCGCATCGACACCTCTCGCGAACACCTCCTCGAAGTCGCGCTTGATGAGGGTGCGGACCTTCTGGGCGCGCAGATAGTACGCATCGTAGTAGCCCGCCGACAGCACGTAGGTGCCGATCAGGATGCGCCGCTTCACCTCGTTGCCGAAGCCCGCCGCGCGCGTCGCCTCGTACATGCCGACGATGTCGTCGGCCGGCACGCGGAGCCCGTAACGGACGCCGTCATAGCGGGCGAGGTTGGAGGAGGCCTCCGCCGGGGCGACGATGTAGTAGGCGGGGAGGGCGTACTTGGTGTGGGGGAGCGAGACGGGGACGATCTCGGCCCCGCGCTCGCGCAGCCATTCCTCGCCCTGCTTCCAGGAGCGCTCCAGCTCGTCCGGCATCGGGTCGACCCGGTACTCCTTCGGGATGCCGATCTTCTTGCCGCGGACGGAGCGGTCGAGCGCCGCCTCGTAGTCGTCGACGCGGATGTCGACGGAGGTTGAATCCTTCGGGTCCACCGACGCCATCACGGAGAGCATGATGGCGGCATCGCGGACCGTACGGGCGATCGGCCCCGCCTGGTCGAGCGAGGAGGCGAAGGCGACGATCCCCCAGCGCGAGCAGCGGCCATAGGTGGGCTTGATGCCGACGGTGCCCGTCAGCGCCGCCGGCTGGCGGATCGAGCCGCCAGTGTCGGTGCCGGTGGCGGCGGCGCACAGGTGCGCCGCGACGGCCGCCGCGGAGCCGCCCGACGAGCCGCCGGGCACGAGCCGCGCATTGTGTCCGCCCCAGGGGTTCAGAACGGGTCCGAACGCGCTCGTCTCGTTCGAGGAGCCCATGGCGAACTCATCGAGGTTGAGCTTGCCGAGGCAGACCGCACCCGCCGCCCAGAGGTTGGCGGTGACGGTGGATTCGTAAGGCGGGACGAACTCGCCGAGGATCCGCGAGCCGGCGGTCGTGCGCACGCCCTCGGTGCAGAAGAGGTCCTTGATTCCAAGGGGGATGCCTTCGAGCGGGCCGGCCTCGCCCCTCGCGAGCCGCGCGTCGGAAGCCGCCGCCATCTCCCGCGCCTTCTCCGGCGTTTCGGTGATGTAGGCGTTGAGGCCGCGGGCGGCTTCCATCGCGGCGAGGTAGGCGTCCGTCAGCTCCGTCGCGCGGAACTCGCGCCGCTTCAGCGCGTCGCGCGCCTCTGCCAGCGTGAGCGCGGTGAGGCTGTCCGTCGTCATTCGACCACCTTCGGAACCACGAAGAACCCGTCGTCCTTCTCCGGCGCGTTGGCCAGCAGCAGCGCCGGAATGTGTCCGTCCGTCACGATGTCGTCGCGCTGGCGCAAGGCGACGTCGACCACCGCGGTCATCGGCTCGACGCCCTCCACGTTCACTTCCGAGAGCTGCTCGACAAAGCCAAGGATCTGGTTGAGCTCGCCCTGCAGGCGGGCGGCCTCGTCATCACCCACCTTCAGGCGGGCGAGGTGCGCGACGCGGCGCACGGTGGGAAGGTCGACGGACATCGGAAGTCTCCAGGGACGCCCTGCGCGGAGCGTTCCTGCGGCGTAGCACCCCGGCCGCGCCGTCCGCAACTGAGCGCGGGGCCGTCCTTGCCGTGGGGGCGAGGTGGGTCTCGCAGCGACGGCGGGTGTCTCCGTCGTCAAACGAAGAGGGCCGGCCCGTCGCCGGGCCGGCCCTCCGATCGATTTCGTCACGCGTGAGGCGCTGGCAGTCGCGAGCGCCGATGGATGGCGTCAGTTCCCGCCGCCGGTGCCGCCGCCCGAGCCGCCGCTGCCGCCCGCGCCACCGCCGGTGCCGCCACCTGCACCGCCGCCGGTGTTGCCGCCACCGCCGGTGTTGCCGCCGGCGCCGCCGGTGGAGCCGACGCTGCCTTGGCTGCCGCTTGCGCCCGCGGCGCTGTCGGTCGTGCCGGAGTCGGTGTCGGCGTCATCGCCGCCCGCCGTGGTCGCACCGGAGCTGTTGCCCTGCGCGGCCTGCGGGAGAAGCTGCTGGTTCTCCTGCTCCGGCGAGTCGGCGCCGACCGCGTTCGGATTCGTCGTGGTGCCGGTCTGGGCAAGCGCGGCTGAGGACAGGGCCGTCGCCGCAGCCAGTGCCGCGATCCTGATCATCGTATGCATGCGTGCAGTACTCCGATGTGATTGGTGCTGCACGAATGCGAGGTATTAGGATAACGTTCCTTCACGCCTCCGGAGTGGCAGAGAGCATCCGCTGGCGGCCGAACGCGTGCGGCAAGAGTTCATCCATCGAGAGGACGAGAGTCTCATCGCCGTCGTGACTCTCGACAACGATCGTGGTGTCGGGGCCGGCGAACTCCGCGATCATCTGCCGGCAGCGGCCGCAGGGGGTCGCGAGCGTGCTGCGCGCGACCTCGCGAGACGGGTAGCCGACGACCGCCACCGCCACCACCTCCCGCACGCCCGCCACGGCCGCGGCGGCGATGGCGTTCGCCTCCGCGCAGAGGCTGAGCCCGTAGGAGGCATTCTCGACGTTGGCGGCGGTGAAGACGCGGCCGTCCACCGCACGCAGCGCCGCGCCGACGTGGAACCCGGAGTAGGGCGCGTAGGCGTCGTCGGCGACCCTGCGGGCGGCGTCAACGAGGTCTGCGATGTCGCGCGACAGCGGCGGGCGGGCGCTCACCGCCCTCACTCGGCCGCATGACGGCGATAGCCGAGCCTGTCGGAGAGCGCCGCCAGCAACGCCTCCGCCGCGTCGGCAATCACGGTCCCCGGCGGGAACACGGCGGCCGCGCCCATCTCGCGCAGCAGGGGAACGTCGCCGGGCGGGATGACGCCGCCGATCGCGATGAGGATATCGCCGCGCCCCTCCGCCTCCATCGCCCGCTTCAGCTCCGGCAGCAGCGCGAGATGGGAGCCTGCGAGCGAGGAGACGCCGACGATGTGGACGTCGTTGTCGATCGCCTGCCGGGCGCACTCATCCGGCGTCGCGAAGAGGGGCCCGATGTCGACGTCGAAGCCGAGGTCGGCGAAGGCGGACGCGATCACCTTCTGCCCGCGGTCGTGCCCGTCCTGGCCCATCTTGGCGACGAGGATGCGCGGGCGGCGGCCGTCGGCATCCGCGAAGGCGTCGGCGGCGCGGCGGACCGCCTCGATGCGCTCACCCATCCCGCCCGCCTCCCGCTTGTAGACGCCCGTGATCGACTTCACCGTCGGCGTGTGGCGGCCGAAGGTGCGCTCCATCGCCTCGCTCATCTCGCCGACGGTCGCCTTCGCCCGTGCCGCGCGGATGCAAAGATCGAGGAGGTTGCCGCCGCCGCGCGCGCCGTTCTCCAGCGCTTCCAGCGCCGCCGCGGCTGCCGCGTTGTCGCGCTCGGAACGCAGGCGCGTCAGCTTCTCGCCCTGCCGCCGGCGGACGTCGGCGTTGTCGACCTTCAGCACGTCCACCGGCTCCTCGACGGGCGCCTTGTAGCGGTTGACGCCGACAACGGTCTGCTCGCCGGAATCGATGCGCGCCTGTGCCCGCGCGGCCGCCTCCTCGATGCGGAGCTTCGGGGTTCCGGCCTCGATCGCAGCTGCCATGCCGCCCATCGCCTCCACCTCGTCGATGTGCTCCACCGCGCGGGCGGCAAGGTCGTGGGTCAGCCGCTCCACCGCAGGGGAGCCGCCCCAGGGGTCGATGAAGCGCGTGGTGCCGCTTTCCTCGGCGATGACGAGCTGCGTGTTGCGGGCGATGCGGGCGGAGAAGTCGGTCGGCAAAGCGAGCGCCTCGTCGAGCGCGTTGGTGTGGAGCGACTGGGTGCCGCCCTGCGTCGCCGCCAGCGCCTCAATTGTCGTCCGGGCGACGTTGTTGAAGACGTCCTGCGCCGTCAGTGACCAGCCGGAGGTCTGGCAATGGGCGCGCAGCGACAGCGACCGGGCGTCCTTCGGGGCGAAGTGCCGCTGCATCAGGGTCGACCAGAGGAGCCGCGCGGCCCGAAGCTTGGCGATCTCCATGAAGACGTGCATGCCGACCGCCCAGAAGAAGGACAGCCGCGGCGCGAAGCGGTCGACCGACAGCCCCGCAGCGACGCCGGCGCGCACGTACTCGATGCCGTTCGCGATGGTGTAGGCGAGCTCGAGGTCCGCCGTCGCTCCCGCCTCCTGCATGTGGTAGCCGGAGATCGAGATCGAGTTGTACTTCGGCATGTGCTCCGCCGTGTAGGCGAAGATGTCCGACACGATCCGCATCGAGGGCTGCGGCGGATAGATGAACGTGTTGCGGACCATGAACTCCTTGAGGATATCGTTCTGGATGGTCCCCTGCAGCGCCTTCTGCGGCACGCCCTGTTCTTCCGCCGCGACGATGTAGAGGGCGAGGACGGGCAGCACCGCGCCGTTCATCGTCATCGAGACGGTCATCTCGCCGAGCGGGATGCCGTCGAAGAGGGTGCGCATGTCGAGAATGGAGTCGATCGCAACGCCCGCCATGCCGACGTCGCCAGCGACGCGCGGGTGGTCCGAGTCGTAGCCGCGGTGGGTGGCGAGGTCGAACGCGACGGAGAGTCCCTTCTGACCGGCGGCGAGGTTTCGGCGATAGAAGGCGTTCGATTCCTCGGCCGTCGAGAAGCCGGCGTACTGGCGGATCGTCCACGGCTTCTGGACGTACATCGTCGGGTAAGGCCCGCGGGTGAAGGGTGGCAGGCCGGGGAGGGTGTCCGGCGGGAGCGTGCCTGAAGCGCCGGGGTCGATCGCAACGCCCTCCGCCGTCGGCCAGGGCTCTCCGGTGGCGCGGCGTAGAGCGGGGCGTGACGCATAGGGGATCTTGGAAAAGTCCGGGACCATCACGCGGCCTCGTAGGGTGCGCTCGCGCGGGTGGCGAGGACGGGTTCGGCGGGCGCCGGGCTCTCGTGGTCGACGGTCGCTTCGAGGTCGGCGATCGAGGCGCCGGCGAAGGCGGCGGTGAGGAGGCTGCCGAAGCCGTCGCCGGCCACGTCGCCCCGGCGGTCGCGCGGCGGCGTCACGGGCGCCACGTCGTCGGCACCCGTGCGGGTTGCGGGCGGGTGCCGGGTGACACCGATGATGACAGGCTCCGATGGCACGATCTCTGCGGCAAGCGCGCCGGTGCGAACGAGCTCGGCGAGCGACAGTTTCGCCCGGGACTGGAAGAGCCGCCAGGCGGCCTCGGCGAAGGCGTCGGTGATCGCCTCCACCGTGCCCGACCCGGCACCGGCGTCCTCCATGCGGGCGACGTGCGCCTCCTCGAGGAGGAGGTTCTGGATGTTCCGCGCCATGCGCCGGCCAAACGGGCTCGCCGCCGCGTCGAACGGCAGGACGGTGACGGCGTCCGCGCCGCCGATCCCTGCCGCAAACGCCGCGATCGTGAGGCGGATGAGGTTCGTATAGGGGTCGCTCACCGCCAGCATCCGCCGCGCCGTCGTGACGTGCAGCGCGAGCGGCACCTCCACGCCGCAAGCGTCCGCGACGAGGCGGTGCAGACGGCGGGCGGCGCGGAGCTTTGCGACCGTCGCGAACTGGTCGTGCGTCGCGGTGAGGGCGATCGCGATCCGCGGCAGCACGGTCGCGGGTGGCAAGCCCTCGCGGTCGAGCACCGTCAGGTATTCGGCGAAGGCGCCGATGGCGAAGGCGAGCTCCTGCACCGGGGAGGCGCCCGCCTCGCCGAGGATGCGTCCGTCGGCGACGAGGGCCGTCCCGTCGAAGCCTAGGTGGAGATAGCCGCGCACCACGTCGGCGAGCTCGCTGGTACGGCCGAGCCAGTGGCGGAGCGGCGCCCCGGCGGCGTAGGCGCCGATCGGGTCGAGACCGGCATGAAGAGCGAGCGGCTGCATGGCGCGCTGGTGGCAGAGGGCGGCAACGAGTGCGAGCGCCTCGCGACCCCGCGCGCCCGCCTCGATGTGGAGCGCAATCAGGCCGAGGTCGACGCCGCCGAGGGCGCGGTCGAGCTCCTCGGGATCGGCGGCGGTGAGGCCGCGCCCGAACGCGGACGGCGCGCCGGCGAAGACGAGGGAGAGCGCGCTCGCCCCGTTCTCGAGATCCTCCAGCGCCTGAGCCGCGGCGCCGTCATCGGCATCGACCCGCGCCACGACCGACCAGCGCCCGCCCTTGGGGCGACCGGCGAACACGGGCTCGGCCGGCGGCGAGAGAGGCTCCAGCACGATCGTACCGCCGCGCCCGTCGTCCATCGTCGTGCGGAGCGTGTCGAACGGGGCGCCGCCGAGCGCCTTCTCGGCGAGGGCGCGCCAGGCGTCCCATTCATGCGGTTCGGCCATGGCTCATCCTCCTGAAACCAGTATGGTCGCGCGGCCCGTCAAGGCAACAGAAGGAGTCCTTATGGACATCGAAGCTATCCTCGCCCGCGTCGATGCGGACCTCGACACAAGTCTCAACAGGCTGTTCGAGCTCCTGTCGATCCCCTCGGTGTCCACCGATCCCGCCTACGATGCCGACTGCCGCCGCGCCGCCCGCTGGCTCGCCGACGATTTCGCGAAACTCGGTTTCACCGCCGACGTCCGGGAGACGGAGGGCAAGCCGATGGTGCTCGCGAAGTCCAACGGCAATGCGCCGGCGGACAAGCCCCACATCCTCTTCTACGGCCACTACGACGTGCAGCCGGTCGACCCGCTCGATCTCTGGGACGAGGACCCCTTCAAGCCGCGGCTCGTCTCCCGGCCGGACGGCTCAAAGATGATCGTCGCCCGCGGCGCCTGCGACGACAAGGGCCAGTTCATGAGCTTCGTGGAGGCCGTGCGCGCCATCCTCGCTGTCGAGGGTCGCCTGCCGGCGGCGCTCACGCTGCTCATCGAGGGCGAGGAGGAGTCGGGCTCGCGCAGCCTGCCGAAGTTCCTCGCCGAGACGGCGGACGAGCTGAAGGCCGACGCCGCCTTCGTCTGCGATACCGGCATGTGGGACGAGGACACACCGGTGATCGCGCTTTCGCTGCGCGGGCTGGTCGGCGAGGAGATCACCGTCCGCTGCGCCAACCGCGACCTCCACTCGGGCCAGTTCGGCGGGCCGGCGCGCAATCCGAACCACGTCCTCTCCTCGATCCTCGCCGCGCTGCACGACGAGGACGGCCGCGTGATGATTCCCGGGTTCTACGACGGTGTGACGGAGCCGACGGCGGAGCAGAAGGCGAACTGGGACGGCCTCGGCCTGAAGCCGGAAGACCTCCTCGCCCCGATCGGCCTGCGCGACCCCGCGGGCGAGACGGGGCGGACGGTGCTGGAGCAGATCTGGTCTCGCCCCACCTGCGAGGTGAACGGGATGTGGGGCGGCTACACCGGCCGCGGCTTCAAGACCGTTATCCCGGCCGAGGCGTCCGCCAAGGTCTCCTTCCGCCTTGTTGGTGACCAGGACCCGCGGAAGGTCCGCGAGGCGTTCCGCGCGTTCGTGTCGGAGCGGGTGCCACCGGACTGCTCGGTCACCTTCGCCGAGCACGGCGCCGGCCCGGCCTTCCGCGTTCCCGCCGATTGGGAGATGCTGCGAAAGGGACAGGAGGCGCTCCGGGCCGAGTGGGGCACCGAAGTCGCGATGGTCGGCATGGGCGGCTCGATCCCCATCGTGCACGACTTCAAGCACAAGCTCGGAATGGACACGCTGATGATCGGCTTTGCGCTCGACAGCGACAACGTCCACTCACCGAACGAGAAGTACGATCTCAAATGCTTCCACAAGGGCATCCGCAGCTGGGCCCGGCTCCTCGCCTCCCTCTGAACGTCACCAGAAGATGACGACTAAGTAAGGGAACCGAAGGCCGCCCTTGAAACTTCTTGATCTGCGCCGGCTTTACGGGGCCGGCTTCGCCGAACACGGCGAACACCAGGAGTTGTGACATGAGCGAGATGGATGACAAGTTGAAGGGCGCCGGCAACAAGACTGCCGGGTCTGTGAAGGAAGGCGTCGGCAAGCTGACCGACAACGAGCGCCTCGAAGCCGAGGGCAAGCTGCAGCAGGCCAAGGGCCATGCGCAGGATGCCAAGGGCGAGGCGAAGGGTGCCTTCAAGAAGGCCGTCGACAAGCTCTGACGTCAAACCGGGAGGTCCCTCGCGGACCTCCCAAGTCTTCCGACCATGAGGCGCGGCTTCGAGCATGAGGCGCGGCGGCAGCCGGTCCCGCAGGCGGCCCCGCAGGACGCTCACGCAGCGGCACTGTCGTGCCCCCGCACCTAACCAGCCAGAACCCGCTGTGCGCCTGCGTCCTGCTCAGACGCGCGCCCATCCCTTCGGCCCGAGATGCTCCTGCGGCTGGAAGCGCGATTTGTACGCCATCTTGTCCGACCCATCGACCCAGTAGCCGAGATAGACGTACGGCAGACCCATCTCCGCCGCAGCGCGGATGTGGTCGAGGATCATGTACGTGCCGAGCGACAGGTCCTCCGCGTCCGGCTCGAAGAACGAGTAGACCATCGACAACCCGTCGGCGAGGATGTCGGACAGCGCACACGCCACCAGAGGGCCGCGGTTGCGGCCGCCGACGCGCCGGCGGTACTCGAAGATCCGCGTGTCGACGTGGGTGTCCTCCACCATCATCGCGTAGTCGAGGACAGACATGTCGGCCATCCCGCCGTCGGCGTGGCGGCTGTCGAGGTAGGCGCGGAACACCGAATATTGCTCGGACGAGGGAAGCGCCGGCCGCTCCAGCCGCTCCAGCCCCTCGTTCAAGCGGGCGACGCGGCGGAGCGAGCGCGTCCACTCGAACTCGTCCACCACGACGCGGACGGAGACGCAGGCGCGGCATCCCTCGCACGCCGGGCGGTAGGCGATGTTCTGGCTGCGACGGAAGCCGCCTTGGGTCAGGAGGTCGTTGAGGCCCTCGGCGCGGTCGCCGACGAGGTGGGTGAAGACCTTCCGCTCGAACCGGCTCGGCAGGTAAGGGCAGGGGGAGGGGGCGGTGAGGTAGAACTGCGGATGCTCGGTGATCCGCCGGACGGTGACGCGCCGGCGCCGCCGGGGCGGCTTCTGGGTGAGACCCGCGTCGGTTTCGACGGCCGGCGGCACCTCGCTGTCGAAGCGGTCGTTCGACTTGACCATCGGTTTCGGCCGGCCTCCTCGACGGGTGCGCCCGGCGGACCATTGCCGGCCCGCTCAATCTGTCCCGCCCGGCTCCGGTGAGCAAGCGGTCACGCCGGCGCACTCTAGCAGAGGTCCGCGGCAGACGGCGATGGGAAAGTCGGGCGTTGAAAGCCGGGCGAAAGCTTGGGGGGCGGTCAGACGCCGTACCACCACGGGACGATCATCGTGAACGCCGCCCAGAGGATGAGGACGAGCGGCCCGCCGGCCACGATGAAGTCGCGGTAGCGATAGTGACCTGGCCCCATCACGAGGAGGTTCGTCTGGTAGGCGACCGGCGTCGCGAAGGAGGCGTTGGCGCCAAGGATGACGGTGACGACGAACGGCTCTGCCGGAACGCCGAGCCGGTTCGCGATTCCGATGGCAATCGGCGTGAAGAGCACCGCCGCCGCGTTGTTGGTCATGATGTTCGTCGTCAGCGCGATCATGATGAACAGCGCCGACATAATGAGCGCGGCCGGCGCTCCCTCGAAGAGGCCGAGGAAGGCGGTCGCGATCGCCTCGGCGCCGCCGGTCGCCGACAGCGCGTCGGAGCAGGCGATGGCGGACGCGATCAGCATGATGATCCGCCCGTCGACGACGCGGGACGCCTGGCGCGTGTTGAGGCAGCCGGTGGCGAGCATCAGGAACGCGCCGAGGATGGCGGAGGCGACGATCGGGATGACGCCCGTCGCGGCAAGGCCGATCACCGCGACGAACACGCCGAGCGCGATCGGAGCGCGGCGGCGGGCGGGGACGTCGGCCGCGGTCCAGTCGATCAGGAGGATGTCGCGGTTGCCGCGCAACTCCTCGATCGCCCGCGTTGGCCCCGCGAACAGGAGCACGTCGCCCGCCTCCATGCGGATGTCGGCCAGCGGCATTCGCGGCATCCGGCTCCGTCGCTCGATGGCGAGCACTACGACGCCCACATCGCCGCGGAAGCCGGACTGGGCGATCGTCCGCCCGACAAGCCGCGAGCCGGGGGCGACGATCGCTTCGGCGAGGGTGACGACGCCGGGCGGCCGATCCTCCTCCCCGGCCACGACGGAGGTCTGCGTCGCGACCGCCCGCTCGAGCGCCTGCCGTGTCGCCGCGACGATCACGATGTCGCCCGCCTGCAGCGTGAGGTTCTCGAACGGCGGCAGGTGCGGCCGCTCGCCCCGCTGCACGAGGCGGACGGTCATGTCCTTCAGCTGCGGAAACATTCCCGCCGTGGACGTCGCGCCCATCAGCGGGTGGCCGGGGCGGATCTGGATCTCGGCGATGAACTGTTTTCCCGCACCGGACTGGATCGCATCCAGCAGCGAGCGCCGGTCTTTCAGGAAGCGGGGCATCACGAAGAGGACGTAGACGAAGCCGATAGAGGCAACGAGGAGCGCCGGCGCGGTGAAGGAGAAGAAGGTGATCTCCACCGCGCCGAGCTCGCGCGCGACATTGACCGCGAGGAGGTTGGTCGAAGACCCGATCACGGTGGTCATGCCGCCGAGGATGGTCACGAACGACAGCGACATCAGATAGCGCGACCCCGACACCTTCAGCGCAGCGGCGAGCGAGGCGATGATCGGGATGAACATCACGACCACGGGCGTGTTGTTGAGGAACGCCGACAGGCTCGCGATGAAGAGGAAGACGAGCGCAACCGAGGCAGCGCCGTGCCGCGTCACCCAGCGGACGAGGAGCTGTGCCGGCCGCTCCAGCGCGTCGGTGTGGAAAAGGCCCTGGCCGACGACGAGGAGCGCCACAACGGTGATGAGGCCGGGGTTGGCGAAGCCGCTGAGGATCTCCGCCGGGCCGATCTCGCCGTCCCGCGTCGGAAGGTCAGCGACGACAAAGATGCCGAAGAAGGCCGCGATGATGCCGAGGCTGATCGCCTCGATTGAGTACCGCTCCGTCGCGTAGAGGATTGTGGAGATGACGATGACGGCAAGTGTCGCCGCCATGCCGAGATCAGCCGCGCTCACCGGGACGTCGCATCTCCATGTCGCCGGCGACGTTGTGCCCCACGAGGGAGCGCACGTCAAAGCTGCCGTTCAGAACCGTCCGTCGACGTCGCTCGACAAGGTTGCCGAGAAGCCAGCCTGCCGGACGGCATCGACGACGCGCGCGGTATGTTCGTCGTCGCGCGTCTCCACCGTGAGGCGGACGCTGGTCTCGCGGGCGAGGTGGGTGAGGGCGAGGCGGTTGTGCGTCACCTCGAGGATGTTGCCCCGCACGGCGCCGACCGCGGCGGTGAGCCGGGCGAGGATGCCGGGCTCGTCGAGGAAGGTCACCTCCAGCGTCACGATCCGCCCCTCGCGCGTGAGTTCGCGCACCATGATGGAGGCGAGGAGGCGCGGGTCGATGTTGCCGCCGCAGAGGACGAGGCCAACGTTGCGGCCGCGGAAGATCTCCGGCTCGGTCAGCATCGCTGCGAGCCCTGCCGCGCCCGCGCCTTCCGCCATGGTCTTCTGGAGGGTGAGGTAGGCGTTGACGGCCCGTTCGATCGCCGGCTCGTCGACGAGGACGATCCGCTCGACCAGCCGCCGGATGATCGGGATGGTAAGCGACCCCACGGCCTTCACCGCGATGCCCTCCGCGATTGTCGACCCGCCGCACTGCTCGCCGGTCCCGTTCACGGCGGCGTAGGCGGACGGGTAGAGCCGCGCCTCGACGCCGACGATGCGAATCTCGGGCCGAAGCGCCTTTGCGGCGGTCGCGATGCCGCCGATCAGCCCGCCGCCGCCGATCGGAACCACCAGTGTGTCGAGCTCGGGCACGTCCGCCAGCATCTCGAGGCCGATCGTGCCCTGCCCGGCGATGACGCGGGGGTCGTCGTAGGGGTGGATGATTGTCCGCCCCTCGCGCTCGGCCAGCTCGCGGCAGGCGACAGCGCTTTCGGCCAGGGTCTCGCCGGCGAGGACGACGCGCGCGCCGTGCGCCTCCGTGGCGGAGACCTTCACGAAGGGCGTCCGCTCCGGCATCACGATCACGGCGGAGATGCCGAGCCGCGCGGCGTGGTAGGCGACGGCCTGCGCGTGGTTGCCGGCGCTCATCGCCGTCACCCCCGCCCGCCGCTCCGCGTCCGACAGGGCGGAGAGGCGCATGTAGGCGCCGCGCTCCTTGAAGGAGCCGACGGGCTGCAGGTTCTCGTACTTGACCCAGACGTTGGCGCCGGTGAGACGTGAGAGCCGCGGCGCCGGCAGGCAGGGTGTCCTGAGGACGACGCCGTCCAGCGCCCGCGCGGCGGTCTCGATGTCGGCGAGAGTGACGGCCGGCGCGGCGGCGTCCATTCAGCCGGCGCCGAGGCGGCGTGCGGCGCGGGGGGCGTGGTAGGTGAGGATGCCGTCCGCGCCGGCGCGCTTGAAGGCCATCAGGCTCTCCATCATCACGCGGTCGCCGTCGACCCAGCCGTTCGCGGCCGCCGCCTCGATCATCGCGTACTCGCCCGACACCATGTAGGCGAAGGTCGGCGCGCCGAAGCGCTCCTTCACTCGGCAGACGATGTCGAGGTAGGGCATCCCCGGCTTCACCATCACCATGTCGGCGGATTCGGCGAGGTCGATCTCCACCTCCCGCAGCGCCTCCAGCGCATTCGCCGGGTCCATCTGGTAGGTCCGCTTGTCGCCCTTAAGCGCAGAAGACGCGCCGACCGCATCGCGGAACGGGCCGTAGAAGGCGGAAGCGTACTTTGCGGCGTAGGCCATGATCTGGACGTGCTCGTGCCCCTCGGCGTCGAGCGCCTTGCGGATCGCGCCGATGCGACCGTCCATCATGTCGGACGGGGCGACGATATGGCAGCCCGCCTCCACCTGGACGAGCGTCTGCGCGATGAGCTGCGCGATGGTGGCGTCGTTGACGATCTCGTCCCCAACCATCAGCCCGTCATGGCCGTGGCTGGTATAGGGGTCGAGCGCGACGTCCGTCATGATGCCGACGGCGGGCACCCGCGCCGAGATTTCCCGGCAGGCGCGGCAGACGAGATTGTCCGGGTTCGCCGCCTCCGAGCCGTGAAGATCGCGCTTCTCCATCGAGGTGTAGGGGAAAAGCGCCACGACGGGGATCCTGAGCTCCGCCGCCTCCTGCGCGGCCGCCACGGCCTCGTCCACCGAGAGGCGGAAGACGCCGGGCATGGAGGGGACGGGATCGCGCCGGCCCTCGCCCTCGGTGAGGAACATCGGCCAGATCAGGTCGTCCACCGTCAGCGTGTTCTCGCGAACCAGGCGGCGCGACCAGTCTGTCCGCCGGTTCCGCCGCATCCGCCGCCCACGCAAAATGTCCGCCATGTCGGGCGCCCATTCGCGGCGCGTTTCGGTGTCCATCGGCGTGTCCTCCCGTCTTCCATCTCATTAGAGGAATGCGAGGGGAGGCGGAAGCACTGCCGCGCCTCGGCCGGCAAAGCGTTGGCCGGGAGGAGGCGGCGCCCTATCCTCCCGCCCCGCCGCCTCGGGCGACGATCGTGGGAGGATCCGATGAAGACACGCGAGCTCGGCCGGAGCGGCCTCACCGTCTCCGCCCTCGGCCTCGGCTGCATGGGCCTGTCGCACGCCTATGGCACCGCGCCGGCACGCACGGACGCGATCGCGCTCATCCGCGCCGCCGTGGAGCGCGGCGTCACCTTCTTCGACACCGCCGAGGTCTACGGCCCGTTCGTGAACGAGGAGGTGGTCGGCGAGGCGCTGGAGCCCTTCCGCGACCAGGTGGTGATCGCGACGAAGTTCGGCTTCCGAATCGAGGACGGCAAGAGCACCGGCACGGACAGCCGGCCGGAGCACATCCGCGCGGTGGTAGAGGCTTCGCTCCGGCGGCTGAGGACGGAGCGGATCGACCTCCTCTACCAGCACCGCGTCGACCCTGCCGTCCCGATCGAGGACGTCGCAGGCGCGGTGGCGGGGCTCGTCGCCACCGGCAAGGTCGGCCATTTCGGCCTCTCGGAGGCGGGCGTGCGCACCATCCGCCGGGCCCACGCCGTGCTCCCCGTCGCGGCGCTGCAGAGCGAGTACTCGATGTGGTGGCGCGAGCCGGAGGCGGAGATCCTGCCCGTGCTTGAAGAGCTCGGCATCGGCTTCGTGCCATTCTCGCCGCTCGGCCGCGGCTTCCTGACCGGCGCCATCGACGCCTCGACGGAGCTCCCCGACGGCGACTTCCGCCACACGATCCCGCGCTTCACGGCGGAGAACAGGGCGGCGAACCAGGCGCTCGTCGAGGCGCTCGGAGTTGTCGCCGTGGGGAAGGGCGCCACGAAGGCGCAGGTGGCGCTTGCTTGGCTCCTCGCCCGTAAGCCCTGGATCGTGCCCATTCCGGGAACAACGAAAGTGTCGCGCCTCGAGGAGAATCTCGCCGGCGCCGATGTCGAGCTCTCGGCGGAGGACCTCGCCGCCATCGACAACGCGCTCGCCGCGATCGAAATCAGGGGTGAGCGCTACACGCCGCAGGCCATGGCGATGGTGGACCGCTAGCGCCGGGCACCTACTCCTCCAGCGGACGAGCGGGGCGGCGCGCCTCGTAATCCCAGACGGCGAGCTGCTTGCGCAGCGGCGCCACGTGGACGCCCTCGCCCTCGAGGAGAGCCGACTGCCGCTCGACGCCGCCCGGGAGCTTGGGGTCGAGGAAGCCGCCGCGCTTCAGGACGCGCCACCACGGCGTCAGCTCGCCGGGGGGTACGCCGTGGGCCCGGCGCTCCTCGGCCGCCCGCGCGCTCATGTTGGCGAAGATCGCCGTCGACACCGGACAGGCGACCGCAACGTTGTGCCGGCGGGCGAGCGCGGCGCGGATGTCGTCCAGCGTGACGACCTCGCCCGAGCCGACCTTCCGGATGAGGGCGTCCACTTCGGCCGGGGTGGAGACCACCATTGCCCCGCCGTTCGCCTCTCGCCATCCGGGAGCGCCCTTCGGGATGACGTGAATGATGTGCGGCGATCTCGCCGGGTCGAGAGGGTCGAGGGCGGAACGGGTGCGGGGCATCGGCATCTCCTTTCTCCTCAAGGGGTAGACGGCAGCGGCGGCGGGGCCAATAAGGCGCGTTCGTTCCCGCTCCGTTCGATGCTGCTCGGGCATCACGCGGGCGGCATGGCATTGACGGCGCGTCGCCCGGCGGCGAGTGTCGCCCCCGACGGAGGGCCTATGGACTTCGAGCTCTCAGAGGAGCAGCGGGCGGTCCGGGAGCTGGCGTCCGACTTCGCGCGCGAGCGGATCGCGCCCCTCGCCGGCGACTGGGATCGCGACGGCACCTTCCCGGTCGACGTCCTGCGCGAGGCGGCGGCACTCGGCTTCGCCGGGATCGTCGTCAGCGAGGACGTGGGCGGGTCCGGCCTCTCGCGGCTCGACGCCGCCATCATCTTCGAGGAGCTCGCACGGGCGTGCCCGTCCACCGCCGCCTACATCTCCATCCACAACATGGTGGCGGGGATGATTGACCGCTTCGGCTCGCCGGAGGTGCGGGCGCGGGTCCTCCCGGACCTCTGCACCATGGCCCGCTTCGCCTCCTACTGCCTGACCGAGCCCGGCGCGGGGTCCGACGCGGCGTCGCTGCGCACCCGCGCCGTCCGCGACGGCGAAACGTATGTCCTCGACGGCGAGAAGGCGTTCATCTCCGGCGGCGGGCGGGCGGACCTCTACCTTGTGATGGCGCGGACGGGCGGGGAGGGCGCCGGCGGGATCTCCTCGCTCCTGGTCGAGACCGGCACGCCGGGACTCTCCTTCGGTGCGCAGGAGGAGAAGCTCGGCTGGCACTCGCAGCCGACGGCCGCCGTCGTGTTCGAGGGCTGCCGCGTGCCGAAGGCGAACCTTGTCGGCGCTGAGGGCGAGGGGTTCCGCATCGCGATGGCCGGTCTCGACGGAGGTCGCCTCAACATTGGCGCCTGCTCGCTCGGCGCGGCGCAGGCGGCGCTGGAGCTCGCGACGGCGTACGTGAAGGAGCGCCGCCAGTTCGGCCGCGCCATCGCCGAGTTCCAGGCGACGGAGTTCCGCCTCGCCGACATGGCGACCCACCTCGAGGCGGCGCGGCTCCTCCTCCACAAGGCCGCCGTCGCGGTCGACACGAAGGCGCCCGGCGCGACGGCGCTCGCCGCGATGGCGAAGCGTCTCGCCACCGACACAGGGTTCGACGTCGTCAACCAGGCCTTGCAGCTCCACGGCGGCTACGGGTACCTGCGGGACTATCCGCTGGAGCGGCTCCTGCGGGACCTCCGCGTCCACCAGATCCTCGAGGGAACCAACGAGATCATGCGCGTCATCATCGCCCGCCATGTCCTGAGGGCCGCGAACTGATGGCGGACATTCTGTTCGACACCGTGGGCGTTGCCGGCATCATCACTCTCAACCGGCCGAAGGCACTCAATGCGCTGACCGAGCCGATGGTCATCCAGATGTCGGAGGCGCTGGAGGAGTGGGCGCGGGACGACCGCGTGCAGCGCGTGGCGATCCGGGCCGAGGGGAAGGCCTTCTCGGCCGGCGGCGACCTCCGCGACCTCTACGCACGGCGCGCGGCGGCGACGCCCTTCTTCGCGGCCGAATACCGCAACAACTGGCTCGTGAAGACGTTTCCGAAGCCGTTCGTGGCCGTGATCGACGGCATTGTCATGGGGGGTGGCGTCGGTATTTCAGTGCACGGCTCGCACAGGGTCGCGAGCGAGAATATCGTGTTCGCGATGCCGGAGGTCGGGATCGGACTCTTTCCCGACGTCGGCGCCAGCCACATCCTCTCTGCCATGGACGACGAGCTCGGCCTCTATCTCGGCCTCACCGGCACGCGGCTCGGGCTCGAGCAGGCGACGGCGGCCGGGGTGGTGACGCACCCATCGACGCGAGAGCGGCTCGGCGATGCGCTCGACCGCACCGCCCACGCCCGCGATCTCAACGGCGCGCTCGACGAGCTGACGGTGGAGACCGCGCCATGGCCGGCGGACGAGCGGGGCGTCATCGCCGACGCGTTTGCGGCGGGCAGCGTGTCCGCCATCCTCGACCGGCTCGACGAGGCGGCAACGGCGAGCGCCTTTGCGGCCGACACGGCGCGGACGATCCGCGCCAAGTCGCCGACCAGCCTCGAGATCACCGTCCGCGAGATCCGCCGCGCACGCGAAAAGCCGTTCGCCGAGGCGCTCAGGACGGAGTTCCGGATCGTCTCGCGCGTCCTCGAGGGGCACGATCTCTACGAAGGGATCCGCGCGGTGGTGATCGACAAGGACGGCGCGCCCCGCTGGTCGCCGGCGACGCTCGCCGGGGTCGACCCGGAGGAGATCGAGGCGCACTTCGAGGAGCCGCATCACGGCGACCTCGACCTGCCGGAGCCGGCGGTCGCGCGGTGAACGGCGCCGAGCCCCCCGGCCGCCGCGACGGCCCCGCCGACCCGCACGGCGGCTCGCCGCTCGACGCCGGCAACGGCGACGGCCGGCGGGACGGGCCGGCGGCCGGCGCCCCGGCGGCGCCGTCGGCGGCAGGCGGCGCCGGCCCATCGACCCCCTCCGGACCGCCCGCCGGCACGCGGGCAGCAGACCCATTGCCGCCCGCTGCGCCGGCCCGCGATCCGGCGGGCGCCACTGCTGCGGTCGCGGAGGGGCGCAGGCCGGCTCAGCCCGACGACCGCGGCCGGCAGGGCGTCGACGACGGGCGGCAGGACCAGCGGCCACGGCGCGGCGAGGCGGGCGGAGCGACGACCCCCAGCGGCGTCGCGCGGGGCGCGTCGAGGGAGGGCGCGGCGACCGGCACCGCACGCCCGACAGCCGGTGGCGGGGCGTCCCAGGCCCGGACCGCCGCTGCGGGTCAATCCGCGCCGCGGACCGGCCCGGAGGCTGCGGGGGCGGCCTCCACCCGCGCTGCGGAGGCTTCACCGGTCGAGCGCACTCCGGCACGAGACGAGCCTGATGACAGGGCGCGGGACGAGAGCCGGGAAGCCGGCGGCATGCGTCGTGCCGCGTCCGCGATGTCCGGCGCGGCCGGGCGCGCCGTCGCGCGGATCGGCCGGCGTGGCGCGCCACCTCCCGAGCCTGCCGCGGCGCCGCCCGCCGTTCAGCCGCCGGCTCTCACCTCCGACACGAGGCCGCCGGTGCGCCCGGCACCGCGGCAGGCCGATCGTCGCTCCACGCGGGCCGCCCGGCTCTCCTCGACTGCCGCGGAGGCGCCGCTGGAGCCGCAGGAGGCCGGCGAGCGCGACCGGCTCGGCCTCGCCATTGCGACGGTCCTGCGCCTCACTGCCCTCGCGTGGCTGGCTGCGGCCGTTGACGTGTGGGCCCGGCTGGTGGGCTACCTCGACACGCCGCTCACCCTGTCCTGGCACGCGGCGGACGGGCCGTGGCTGACCTCGATGACGGCGGCGGTTCTCGT
>JAESGF010000117.1_pt1 | contig 66033 bp, 60 predicted proteins | sample 9269621 | NCBI WGS metagenome assembly JAESGF01 (sample SAMN14515066, study PRJNA621663) | algae metagenome | isolation source: Tolypothrix carrinoi HA7290-LM1 and co-occurring heterotrophs from dry rock... | place: USA: Makauwahi cave, Kauai, Hawaii | collected 2011-01-06
AAATCCAAAAGTAGTTTGTACTTGCTGCTTTTTATTCGCCTGCGAATTTTAGAATAGTCATCATTGGACAGTAAACACGCCTGTCCATGTCTATCATTTTTCAAAGTTTTTTGCCTTTTACTACTTCGGGTTTAACCAGTGCCAATGGTTAAACCCGAATATTTGTATATTTAGCTAACAACTAATTAAGGAAATACAGCGTTGTATCAAAAAGCGTTGGAGTTGATTAAAAAGCTTCAGCAATAAGCTGTGGGGCAGATGAGACAATTAACTAAGAAGTTGATTTAAATTAAAGGTGGATGCCCAAGAAAATTAGAGAGTTAAAGGCAATGCTACAAAAAGCGGGGTTTATCTCTCGTCCTGCAAAGGGTAGTCATTCTTTCTGGACTCATGCATTAATCCCTGATGAACCAGTTACGATTGCTGGCAAAGATGGAGATGATGCACCAAAATATTTAGAGAAGCAAGTAAATAAAGTGTTGAAAAAGCTAGAAGAAATAGACAACCAAGAAGAAATTGAGGAAGAACAATGAACCACCGCTACAGCATGGTAATCCAATGGTCTGATGAAGATAATTGCTATTTGGTACACTTACCGGAATTTCCTTGGCAGCAATTTCACACTCATGGCAAAACTTACGAAGAAGCTGCAAAACACGGGCAGGAAGTAATTGAATCTCTCATCGAATGGTATCACGAACAGGGAAAGGTTTTGCCAGAAGCGATCGCTTTACCTGAGAAACCGTTGAAAGTAGCGTAAATGCTTTTGAGGAGATGTGCGTTGATTGAAAGTTTCAGCAGTAGATTTGGTTATTTGCTGTCAGGGAATCCTAACCAGTCAAAGGAGCGATCGCTTTGCCCTAGTTTGTGACTGAAAGAAGCGACTTCAAGCCATCCTTTAATTGCATCTTTCAAGTTAGCTGATACTTCTTCCATCGTATCACATAAAGGTAATGCAACCGGGAAATGCAGGAACTTCTGCCCAGTAACCACCTTCTTCGGCTGGATGAATAATTGCTTTTATGTTCATGATGTTGTTTGTTGTTTTTACTTTTAGTCAAGTTTGCTGTCAGATATGAGCGATAAATCGCTCACCCTTCTCTTCGAGACGCTGCGCGAACGGGTTCTGAAGTCGCTCATGGGGGTAACGAACATGACCGCGCTGGCTCACTACGAACTTATAAGCAGTAAATACTTGTTCGGCAATTAAAACTAATTCTGGAAATGTCCGCGATAATATTTTATCTTGTCCTCGAAATGCGCTAACTTGATATTCTTTCTTTTCATCAAGTAAATAAACAAAAACTGTTGGCACTTTCGGATTGCCTAAATAGTCGCGACTACCCAAGGCTAAATAATCTACAATCCCAAATTATAAAATTCCTAAATGTTTATATTCATCGAGTTTATCAATATAATCGTCTTCCCAATTAGTTGAGATAATTTCTACAGCTAATTGCAAGGGTTCAACTAACGCGGAATAAGCAGCAATCGAGTCCCAAAGGCTTTTATCTACTACACTCACATCCGGTTGACGACCTTGTATTTTGCCGCTTTCTGTTTGCGTCCTTACCACAATTCGACCTGATACGCGATAATTGAGGTTAAGTCTTTCCACTTCCGCTTTAAAAATATCAGCAATAAAGTCAGCAATATTATTGTGTTGTCGTGTTGCTAATATTCGCATTATTTCTCCATTTACAAGTTCGTAGCGTCCCTCTTCATCCGGCAATTGTTCCAGAAATTGCTCGAATGAGATTTGTTGCTTGGCTTTATCGGTGGTGAGAGACATAATTAAGGGGTGTTTTTAATTTTATTATAGATTTCATACGCAATCTGTAGAAACCCGACTTCGCAGAAGTTGTCGGGTTTCTGTGTCGTGACCAAAACTAATCGCAACGTTCATGAAAATAAAAGCTTTGGTTATGAATGCAGAAGTTTTCGTGACCAAAACTAATCGCTTCGTTACCAACGTTGAAGCTGTCGTTATTTATAAGGTTCAGATCCCCGATTTCGTCAGAGTTATCAGAGATATTACTAGGTTTTTGCCCTTTACAAAGTTCAAAAACGCACAAAAAATCAATAATTATGCTGATTGAGAATGCAGGTTTTGTAGTGCAAGCTAGCTGTATAATCTTTTTAGCGGAGTATATTTATGTCTCGGAAAAAACGTACATCGCCCTTTTTGCAAAAAGCTGAGTTAAGAGCTGCTGGATTAAAAGCGATCGATCCAAGTATGGATTTTGGCGATGCTCGCAGCTTGCAAAATATGACACAATTAATTGAGCAGTTACGAGCAAAAATTGATGCTTATAACACGGCTCTATGTGTGATAGACTCTTATAAAATCGAGATTGCTCAGTTAGAAAAAAACTTGAGCGATCTTGCAGAAAGAATGTTGATTGGAATAGCTTTTAAATACGGTAAAGATAGCCGTGAGTATGAAATGGCTGGTGGTGTTCGTAAAAGCGAACGTGTCCGCAGAAGCAAGATGAATCGCTTAAAAATTAATACAGAAGAAGCATCCGGTGAGAACGCTAAAACGGCGTAATATAAGAAGTATATCAAAGTTGGGTTAATTAAACCCAACTTTATATATAGCTCTCATTCTGTCTTTGCGCTCAAGTTTGGATGACGGCAAGTTATGAAACTCAGTTTATGTATGATTGTTAAAGATGAAGCAACTACGCTACCTAAGTGCTTGGGTAGTGTAAAAAATGTTGTAGATGAAATAATAATATTAGATACGGGTTCTCAAGATAAAACTCCCGACATCGCTAAACAATTCGGTGCGGAGGTTCATCACTTTAAATGGTGCAATGATTTCAGTGCTGCTCGCAATGATGCTTTAAAATACGTTACAGGTGATTGGATTTTAGTATTGGATGCGGATGAAACTCTCACACCTAAGATTGTGCCGCATATAAAAGAAGCAATACAAAGTGATTCGCATCTTCTAATTAATTTAGTACGAAGTGAAGTTGGTGCTGAACAATCTCCTTATTCTATGGTTTCCCGGTTGTTTAGAAAACATCCGGATATCTGCTTTTCCCGTCCATATCATGCTTTGGTGGATGACAGTGTATCGGCAATTTTAGCTAAAGAATCCGATTGGCAGGTAGGCTATTTACCAGAGGTGGCAATTCTGCATGAAGGATACCAAAAAAACGCGATCGCTCAACAAAATAAATACGCGAAAGCACAAGCAGCGATGGAAAGCTTTCTTGTCAATCATCCTGATGACCCTTATGTATGCAGCAAGCTAGGTGCTTTATATGTGCAAACTGGTAAAATTGCTTCTGGGTTAGAGTTGTTGATTAAAGGTGTCGCTTCTAAACAAGCTAACGATGAGATATTATACGAACTTTACTATCATTTAGGCATTGCTTACACTCGATTGCAAAATCCCAGACAAGCGATCGCTCACTATACCGCTGCAATTAAGTTGCATATTTACCCGATGCTCAAGTTAGGATCGTACAACAATTTGGGTAACTTACTCAAGGCAGCGGGAGATTTAAAATATGCAAAAGCTGCTTACGAAACAGCTTTGCAAATCGATCCTAATTTTGCCGCCGGACATTATAATCTGGGAATGACGTTTAAGGCTTTGGGATTGTTGAATGAAGCGATCGCATCTTATACTCAAGCGATTAAATTAAATCCCAACTATGCAGAAGCTTATCAAAATTTGGGCGTTGCTTGGTTGAAACTAGGCAATCTCCAAGATAGTTTATCCGCTTTTGGCAAAGCGATCGTCCTTCATGAAAAATACAACCCTGATGAAGCGAAAAAATTACGTCACTCTTTGAAAGAAATGAAGTTGATTTAAAGGGCATTGGGCATTGGGCATTGGGCATTGGGCATTGGGCATTGGGCATTGGGCATGGTAAAAAAAGCAAGTTACGTTTATTTATACCCACTTACTTAAGCACGAATCCTTAATTTAAGCGTTAAAACGCTTATTACGAAATCTTTACCAATTCTGCGATCGAAGCAATTAATTCATTTACCACAACTGGTTTGGCAACATGTTTGGTAAAACCTGCTGCTAATACCTGCTGCTTGTCAGTCTCACCAGCATAAGCAGTCAAAGCAATAGCGGGAATATTCCCACCTTGTTCTGGTGACATAGTTCTGATTTGACGAATAAAGCTATAACCATCCATTTCTGCCATACCGATGTCACATAACAAGATATTTGGTTGAGACTTAGTAAAATTAGATAATGCTTCTAGTGCTGATGCTGCTGCTGTGACGATCGCCCCAGATTCTCGTAGCAATATGCAGAGAAACTCGCGGGAATCATCATCATCCTCGACAATAAAAATTTTCACCCCGACTAAATTCGGTAGAGTTGAAGACTTAGTTGATTTGTTTTCAGGCAACACAAGCGAAGCTGGAACCAAAGGTAATTTCACGCTAAACGTTGCACCTTTATCTTCTCCCGGACTCTCTACTGTTACACTCCCCCCATGCAAGTCTACCAGATTACGCACGATCGCCAATCCCAACCCCAGCCCGCCAAACTGTCTAGTTGTGCTGCTATCTGCTTGTTGGAAGTATTCAAATACATGGGGCAGAAAATTAGGGCTAATACCTTTACCCGTGTCGCTGACGTTAATTTGGACACAAGAGCCATCCTGTTTTAAACAAACTTCTATCCGTCCACCAGAGGGTGTAAACTTGACAGCGTTAGAGAGTAGATTTCCGATAACTTGGTGGAGACGATTAAAATCACCGTAAACAAAATTTACATTCGGGTCAATTTGAAGCTGAATTTGCATAGCTTTAGTTTCTGCTGCCCAGCGCACTGTTTCTAATGCTGCTGCAATTACGGCTGATAAATCTACAGAACTAATTTCTAGAATCAGTTTATTGCGGAGAATCCGGGAGACATCGAGTAAGTCATCAATCAGTTGAATCTGCAATTTGGCATTGCGTTCAATGGTAGTGAGTCCCTTAACAGTGTTAGCGCGATCAAAAGAGCGAGTTTGCAGCAGTTTTGCCCAGCCGAGGATGGGGTTGAGGGGTGTGCGGAGTTCGTGCGAGAGAATGGCAAGAAACTGGTCTTTGACGCGGTTGGCAGTTTCAGCTTGTTGACGGGCAGATTGTTCGCGAGTATATAGCGCTTCTCGTTCTTGCTCGGCTCGCTTGCGTTCGGTAATTTCTTGGACAATAATGTTGATACTTGCTACTTGGCGATCGCTATCTTGGAGAGGATAGTAACTAACCACCCATGACCGCTCAATGCCAGGTTGGGCTGGTGTCTCACCCTGGAGTTCACGATTGAGAACCGGTAATCTCGTGGCAATTATCTGCTCAAAGACTGGCTTTTGCACGTTTCCTAACTCTGGCAATACCTCGTATACAGTTCGTCCCAGATGTTCTGATTCTGAAATGCCATTAATTTCGGCTAGCTGCTTGTTGACACGAATATATCGGAAATTAGTATCCAACATACACAGTCCAATCGGGGCATTAGTATAAATAGCTTCAATCTCTGTCAGCTGTTGCCGGATGGTTTCTTGGCTTTGACGTAGTGCTGCTTCTGTATGCTGACGTTCGACAATTTCCTGCTGTAATTGTGCGTTAGTCTGGATAAGTTCATTGGTACGCTGCGCTACCAACTGTTCGAGATTATCCTGATATTTTCTTAACTCCAGCTCTACCCGCAGACGTTCTTTTATTTGTATTTGCAGTTGTTGATTGGCTTGCTCTAGTTGCGCTGGACTCGGAAGCGCTAAAGCTTGCGGCACTAGGGGGACTAGTTGTAAGGCGGTAAATACAGATACCATTGCCGTAACCGCTTTAATTGCTCCCGACAACCAATATGTAGGATACCACAGCGTCCAAATTTGCATCAAGTGCGTCGTGCCACAAGCGACGATGAAGGCAGCAAACAACAGAAATATCCAGTCAAACGGCAAATCCCGTCGCTGCCGGACAAAGGAAAACAGTGTGATGGGGATGGAAAAATAAGCTAATGCGATGAATGCATCGGACAATAAGTGTAGCCCGACTAAATTTGTTTTCCAGAGATAACAGTGTCCGTGGGGAATAAATGGAGATGATGTAAAAAAATTAGTCCACAATTCTGACATATGCTTGCGCTCTAGGCTCTTTGATTAATACTACAGAAGCCACTACTTGTATATTAATTATCTAATATTGCCAAGCTTGTTGGAGAGCGCTTTGTTGAGCATTCATCAAAGTATGAAGTGTGAACAAAGAGTTATAGTGCCGAAGCGATCGCCCCGATGAAGCTATCTAGTAAAAAACTTCTCCCAAGGAATAATTGCCGGGGCATTATGGCAGACAATATCAATCATGGTACGTAATAAAGGAAGGGCGATCGCATCCAAATCACCTTTGTGAATCATGTTTTCTACGGTTTGCCCAATTGCTAAAGCTAAGGAAGCACCCTCAACAGTATCATTTGGCATATATTCAGCTTTAGCTTGGCTGTAGGGGATACCCAAACCCAACAAACGACCCATACGGCTGTTGCGTCCACCTTGACAGGTAACGTACAAATCGCCAGCACCGGGAAGACTGTAAACGCTTTCGGGTTTGCCTCCCATCTTGTCTACTAAGTAGGCTGTTTCCCACATACTTTGAGCAAAGATAGCCGCAGCCAAATTGTGCATTTCCGCATCATTGACAGCTTTACCTGCTTTTTCTAAAAAGCCGATAACTAAGCCGACTGCAAGAGCATAAACATTTTTCAGCGCGACACACACTTCAATGCCGATAACGTCGGTATTTGTCCAAATGTGATAGTAAGGAGTACGCGCTAACTTAGCTAAGTGTTGTAATAAAGCTGGATTTGTACTGGTAAACATAACGCAAGTATGGCGACGGGCTGCTAATTCTTGGGCAATGGAAGGACCACCAATAGCAGCAATTTGAATGCGTTCGCCTACACCATCTGGCAAATTAGCGCAGAGAACGTCAGGCAAAATCGATAATTTTTCGCCATCACCTGCCAATCCCTTCGTGACTGCCAAGATGGGAATATCTACTGACAATACCAAACCCAGAGCTTGAGCCGCCCATTCTATACCGTGAGAATTAACGCCAATGACAACTAAATCTACACCTTTTATAGCTTCACCCAATTGCTCACAAGTATAAGCTGTAACACTCTCTGCTACCTGAATACCCAAGCGAGGATGAGGATAACCCGCCTGTAACTTGGCAATAATATCATCATCTAGGTGCGTACCGACTAAATTAACGATATGTCCGTTATCAGTCAGAGGAACACTCAAGGCAGTTCCCATCACACCAGCACCCAAAATTAAAATTTTCGCCATATTTACCTGTAACCCCAACTAGTTTTTTTGAACTTGAGTTAAATCAGTCAATCGCTGCACTAATGACTGTAAGGTAGGAAATAATGGTTTGTAGACTTCGGTGTAAAGTTTTTCATAAATAGCTTGGGTTTGAGAATCTGGTGTAAAACGTGAGCCAGTACCCGTCATCGATTCAGCAGCAATATTAATATCAGGATACCACCCCACTGCAACAGCACAGAGAATTCCTGCTCCCAAACAAGTGGCTTCGGTAGTTGTAGCACGCACCACTGGCACACCTGTAATGTCAGCAATAATTTGGCACCAAAGATAACTTTGACTGCCACCACCCATAACTACATACTCGCTGAACTTTTGCTGCATCGCTGCCATGACGGCATCTCCTACAAGCCTTTGTTCAAAAGCAATACCTTCTAAAATTGCTCGATAAAGATGTTCCCGTCCATGTATTCCCGTCCAACCGATAGTAATACCAGTGGCTGACGCATCCCAATAGGGATTCATCACATGATTCCAGTAAGGTACTAATATTAACCCATCTGCCCCAGGAGGTAGTTTTGCGGCTGCCGTTTCCAGAATTTCTTCTGGACTGAGGTTTAAATTGTTATAGCGCAAGTCGTTGGCAAATTTTTCTACAAACCAATTGATCGTGAATACACCACCCAATAACACAGTTTCCAGAAAATAAGATTTCGGAATAGGTGCATACACAGTACGGAAGGCTGGATTTACCAAATAATCACTGCTGATGATGCCACTAGCGATCGCAGTGCCTAAATTGAGATAAGCGCGGTTATTGCTAACAGCATTTGCACCCAAACCTGCACACTGACCATCTCCAGCACCAGCAATTACGGGTAAACCATCTGGTAATCCGGTGGCTGCTGCTGCACTTTTATTGACGTAGCCAATTACCGAACCTGGTTGTACTAACTCGGCAAATTGTTCTGTTTGTAGTCCTAAACAAGAAAGTAAATTATCTGCCCAAGTATTAGCTTGCATATCTATGACTCCCATTGGGTCAGCAGATGCTAAACTAGTGCGGAAATTTTTGGTTAACTGATAGACTAAATAGCCATGAACATCTAAGAATTTATGGGTGCGGGTAACAGTTTCCATCTCATGCTGAGTTAGCCAAATAATTTTGGGTAGAGAAGGAGTCATGGCATTTGGTTTACCCGTCAGTTGGTTAATTTCTTCTTTGCCGATTTTCTCTGCCAAAAAATTCACTTGCTGACGGCTGCGTTTGTCCATCCAGACAATGGCATTGCGAACAGCTTTACCTTCACTGTCTACAGCTACAAAAGTTTCGCGTTGATGGGTGATACAAACAGCTTCTATTTGTTTGGTATCTATCTGAGTCAGCAATTGCTTGAGAGCATGACAAGTACTATACCACCATTGGGCTGCATCCTGCTCATACCAATCTGCTTGTGGTTGTAATAATGGATAAGTTGCCCGTCCTTCGGCTACAGCTTTTCCTTGTTTGTTCCAGGCGATCGCTTTACATGCAGTGGTACTACAGTCGATTCCGATTACCAATTTGTTGTGATTAATCATTGCACTGAGAGTTCTCCACTAACTATCGGCTTTTTATCCGATGCTTTCACCTCTAATAAACCTCTGTATCCCCCATTTTTAGTTTTTAATTTAACCACTTTAGTGGTTACTACGAACTTTTACTAATCTTTGACTGCTACACCTTTGTAATAATAGTCTATTATTTGTGACATATTTTCATCACAAAACTCTTCTATTGTCAAGTGGCTGAACTGATTTTCAACCAGATGCTTGATGTCGCGATTTAAATGACAACCATCGGCAATGACTTTTTGAATCGGGGTAAGACGATTTTGCCAAACTTGCACTTTCGGATCGTTACTCAATCCATGTTCGATAAAAAAGTATCTTCCTTGCGGTTTCAAAACGCGGTAAATTTCTTTTAAAGCTTGCTCGACGTTGGCAATGCTGCATAATGTCCAAGTAGTAACCACACTATCGAAGCTTTGCGAAGCGAAAGGTAGATTTTCGCCACTGAGTACGTTATGCTCGACAACAATATCTGAAGCTTGAATGCGTTTCAAGGCAAGTGCATTCATCCCAGGATTGGCATCAACTGTTATCAGTTTTTTGAGATGTTGGGGATAATAGGGTAAATTTAATCCTGTGCCAAAGCCGATTTCTAAAGTTTCGCCTGTAACCTCTGCTAAAACTTGCTGACGATAATCTGAGAAAGTCGCATCAGACATGCTCAAGTCTAGTAAGCGAGGCATGATAAATTGAGAGTATAAATTTATCTTGGCAAGACATAATGCATCTTATTATCAATTCTATATAAGATAGGGGGATACAACATCTAATATCGTGTCCGGTTAAAGACTTATCATTTAGACCGTAGGGGGCAGGGGGAAAGAGGCTTTTGGGATTTTTGCACAGATCCGGTAATCATACAGCGTTTTTCAGGTAAATGAAGTACACGGGTAGGGAACGCGGCAAGGAGAAAACCATGAAACGATTTACCCTGTTTACACTACTGTATCTAGCGGCGGGAGTTTGCCTAACGGCGTTCGCGCTTCAGTATCCTGACATAACTCCGAACCTTAAAAAAATCCTGCTATTCAATGCAGGACTATTATATCTTTTGGCTGTACTCAGTACCTTTGCGTTTTGGCGTCAAGGTGTGCAACGAAGCCTAGCTAGACTGCGCGAACAATCAACTTGGAAACACAATTTCGTCACGATCGCATTTTGGCTTGTCATTGTATTGACGCTTGTTACATCTATCTCCGATTTGCTGCATCAAAACTGGGCGACTGAAGCGATCGCCAAAGCGTCTTCAGGGCTACCGATCATTTTGTTGAGTGCAGAAAGTCTCTTTGTCAGAAGCCAACTTCGGTAATAAGTCTTTAACCGAACACGATATTAAAGGCAAATAGGACTTACGCAAAATGACCAAAAAACGAACCGCAGAGAAGCCAGCGCTGTGCGGGGGTGGAGGAGTGAGGCGACTGGCGCGACGCAGAGAACACAGAGGAATAAGAGTTTGAGAGAGTTTTTGCTTCAAAGGGTTGCAGGTTTCGGGGGTAGGGTGTGGGGTGTGGGGAACCCACGTTTTAAAACGTGGGATTGTAACAAGGACACTGTTTTTAGGAGCGCTTTGCGTCTCGAAAAACATCTTTTTTTAAACTGAGCTTTAAACCCACAAAGTAAGTTTTTATTTAACCATGCAACCCAACACCCCACACCCCACACCCTGTTTTTTTGTAAGTTCTGGCAAAGCCACGTTAGCAACTTTGAACAAAGAACGCGAAAACTTCAAAAGCACTCAAACTCAAATTCACAATCAACTTCCGAACATGAAACTTTGAGTAGAGACGCAATATATCGCGTCTCTACAACTCTTGACTCCTCACTAAATAGGCGATCGCGAAGCGCTGCTGGCAAGGGCAGATCGCACAAATTTATCTAATCGATCCATTCCTTTCTCAATTGTTGCCATATCGGTAGCGTAAGAAAGACGAATATTGTCATCAGCGCCAAAAGCGACTCCGGGAATGACTGCGACTTGCTCTTTTTCTAGCAAAGCGTCACAAAATTCTAAAGATTTTATACCGATTTTGCTGATGTCGGGAAACATGTAAAACGCACCATCTGGCTTTTCACAAGTTAAACCAGGGATAGCGTTAAGTCTATCAAACATTACTTGCCGGCGTTTGGCGAAGGCTTGACGCATTTCTTCTACGCAATCTTGGGAAGATTCTAATGCTGCGATCGCCCCATATTGAGCAAAGGTACACACATTTGATGTACTATGACTTTGGATGGTGATTGTCGCTTTAATGATTTCTGTTGGTCCTGCAAGATAACCAATCCGCCATCCTGTCATCGAGTAAGCTTTAGCAAAGCCGTTACTGATAATAGTCCGGGCAAAAATCTCCTTTCCGAGAGAACCGATGCACAAATGTTCTGCACCGTCGTAGAGTATTTTTTCATAAATCTCGTCGGAGACAACAAGTATATCTTTTTCAACTATTATCTCTGCTATAGCTCTGATTTCTTCTGGCGTGTATACCATCCCCGTGGGATTCGAGGGGGAATTGAGGACAAATAACTTTGTTTTCTCTGTGATTGCTTCTCGCAGTTTTTCCGGTGTAATTTTATAGCCCGTGGACGCATCTGTAGGCACAATCACGGGAACACCACCCGCCAAAATTACCATTTCTGGATAACTTAGCCAATAGGGAGCGGGGATAATTACTTCATCGCCAGGGTCGATGAGTGCGACAATTAAGTTGTAGAGAGAATGCTTACCGCCGTTAGTGACGATGACATTTTCTGCTTTGTAATCAAGATGATTGTCAGTTTTTAACTTGTGAGCGATCGCTTCTCGTAACTTTGGTTCACCAGAGGCAGCACCATACTTGGTTTTGTTTTCATCTAAAGCTTTTACCGCTGCGGCTTTGATGTGAGCCGGTGTGTCAAAATCCGGTTCTCCAGCGCTAAAACTACAAACATCGATACCTTCAGCCTTCATTGCCTTAGCCTTGGCTGCGATCGCTAAGGTTAACGAAGGGGACACTTGACTTACTCTTGCTGCCAGCTTCATCTTACTTCTTAAAGGCACATTCTCACCTTTATAAGAGTATCTCACAATCCCGAACGAGATTTTTCTCTTAATAATTCCTTCTTTATGGGGAATGGACAAGGGGGACAAGGGGGACAAGGGGGACAAGGGGGACAAGGGGACAAGGGGGACAAGGGGGACAAGGGGACAAGGGGACAAGGGGACAAGGGGGACAAGGGGGACAAGGGGGACAAGGGGGATAAGGGGCAGGAGGAGTTTGTCTTTTCGTCTTCCTTGTCTCCCCCATCTCCCTTGTCTCCCTTGTCTCCCCATCCCCCCCTCTTCCTTGCATAAGCAAGAAAGCGTTAGAAATAAGTGTAATTGTAGGTTTTAATAATTACAGTGAATAAAGCGGAATTACTTATGAAGAAAGAAATAAAAAACGAACATTGGAATATCCAAACTTTTACCCATCGAACCTTTGCTGTATTTATCAGTCTGCTGTTGCTGTCTGATGTGGGGATAGCTGCTGGACGCTACGAAGTGAAAGCGCAGCAGCAACCCCAATCGCAACAAGCAACCAGCGCAGCAGCGAAACGAGCATTTGATGAAGGTATGAAACTTTATCAGCAAGGGACAGCAGAATCTTTACGGCAGGCAATTGGGAAATGGGAAGAAGCGCTGAAACTGTATCAACAGATCGATGATAAGCAGTGGGAAGCTATTACATTCCTCGGTATCGGACGAGTTTTCTCAGATTTAGGAGAAAAACAGAAAGCACTTTCGTATTACGACCAAGCACTGCCGTTGCTTCGTCAAGTCGGGGACAAAGGTAGTGAAGCTGCAACCCTCAATAATATCGGGACAGTTTACTCTAATTTAGGAGAAAAACAGAAGGCACTGTCATATTTCGACCAAGCACTGCCGTTGCTTCGTCAAGTGGGGGACAAAGGTGTTGAAGCTACTACCCTCAATAATATCGGGCAAGTTTTCTCAGATTTAGGAGAAAAACAGAAAGCACTGTCATATTTCGACCAAGCACTGCCGTTGCTTCGTCAAGTGGGGAACAAAGGTGTTGAAGCTACTACCCTCAGTAATATCGGGAAAGTTTACTCTAATTTAGGAGAAAAACAGAAAGCACTTTCGTATTACGACCAAGCACTGCCGTTGCGTCGTCAAGTGGGGGACAAAGGTGGTGAAGCTACTATCCTCACTGATATCGGGGGAGTTTACTCAGATTTAGGAGAAAAACAGAAAGCGCTCACATATTACGACCAAGCACTGCCGTTGTATCGTCAAGTCGGGGACAAAGGTGGTGAAGCTACTACCCTCAATAATATCGGGTTAGTTTACGACGATTTAGGAGAAAAACAGAAGGCACTGTCATATTACGACCAAGCACTGCCGTTGCGTCGTCAAATGGGGGACAAAGGTGGTGAAGCTACTACGCTCAATAATATCGGGCTAGTTTACAACGATTTAGCAGAAAAACGGAAAGCACTTTCGTATTTCGACCAAGCACTGCCGTTGTATCGTCAAGTGGGGGACAAAAGTGGTGAAGCTACTACCCTCAATAATATCGGGGCAGTTTACAACGATTTAGGGGAAAAACAGAAAGCACTGTCATATTACAACCAAGCACTGCCGTTGCTTCGTCAAGTCGGGGACAAAGGTGGAGAAGCTAATACTCTCAGTAATATCGGGACAGTTTACTTTGATTTAGGAGAAAAACAGAAGGCACTGTCATATTTCGACCAAGCACTGCCGTTGCTTCGTCAAGTGGGGGACAAAGGTGGTGAAGCTACTACCCTCAATAATATCGGGGCAGTTTACTCAGATTTAGGAGAAAAACAGAAAGCGCTCACATATTACGACCAAGCACTGCCGTTGCTTCGTCAAGTGGGGGACAAAAGTGTTGAAGCTACTACCCTCAGTAATATCGGGGCAGTTTACTCAGATTTAGGAGAAAAACAGAAAGCACTCGAATATTTAGACCAAGCACTGCCGTTGGTTCGTCAAGTGGGGGACAAAGATGGTGAAGCTACTACCCTCAATAATATCGGGGCAGTTTACCGCGATTTAGGAGAAAAACAGAAAGCGCTCACATATTACGACCAAGCACTGCCGTTGCTTCGTCAAGTGGGGAACAAAGGTGTTGAAGCTACTACCCTCACTAATATCGGGTTAGTTTACTCAGATTTAGGAGAAAAACAGAAAGCGCTCACATATTACGACCAAGCACTGCCGTTGCGTCGTCAAGTGGGGGACAAAGGTGGTGAAGCTACTACTCTGTCCAATCTTGCTTCACTGGAACGCAGCAAAAACAACTTACAAGCAGCACTCACCCATATCGAAACTGCCATCAATATCATTGAAGATTTACGCACCAAAATCGATAGTCAAGATTTACGCACTTCCTATTTTGCATCAGTGCAGGATTATTACGAATTCAAAATTGACCTGTTGATGCAACTGCATAAAAAAGACCGATCCAAAAGATACGATGCTTTGGCTCTTGATACCAACGAGCGATCGCGTGCTAGGGTACTAATCGAACTGTTAACCGAAGCAAATGCCAACATCCGCAAAGGTGCAAACCCCCAACTACTAGAACAGGAAACTAGCTTATTACAACGAATTGAAGCCACAGAGAAACTAATAAAAAACTTAGAGTCACAAAGCCAGAAAGACCTTATCGTTAAAAATTCTATCGAAGAACGCAAGAAAGAACGCGAAAATCTCCTCAACCAATACCGGGAACTGCAAACCAAAATCCGCACCACCAACCCAGAATATGCTGCACTCAAGTATCCAGAACCTTTAAAACTGCCGCAAATTCAGCAACAACTCGATAAAGACACTCTGCTGTTGCAATATTCATTAGGAAAAGACCGCAGCTATCTTTGGGCAGTCACACCCGATTCTCTCGACTCCTACGAACTCCCCGGACAGAAACAAATCGAGGATGCTGCAAATAATTTCCGAGAAGTCATACTTGCCGGTGGTGTCCCTTACGGCAAAAGTAATCCTGATGCAATAAATAAGCCTGCTTCCCAACTCACCCAAATAATTCTCGCACCCGTCGCTAACAAGTTAGGGAAAAAGCGATTAGTAATTGTTGCTGATGGAGTGTTGCAAAACATTCCCTTTGCAGCATTAGCAGACCTAACCCCCCAACCCCCTTCCCTACGAGGGAAGGGGGAGTATCAAAGCCCCTCTCCGCTTCGGAGAGGGGTTGGGGGAGAGGTTCCATACATTCCCTTTGCAGCATTAGCAGACCTAACCCCCCAACCCCCTTCCCTACGTTCGCGTAGCGTCTCGAAGAGAGGGAAGGGGGAGAATCAAAGCCCCTCTTTGCTTCGGAGAGGGGTTGGGGGAGAGGTTCCATATCAGCCTCTTTTAGTCAACCACCAAATCGTCAATCTACCATCCGTGACAGCGATCGCTACCCAGCGACAACAACTAAACAAACGTCAACCCGCACCCAAAACCCTTGCAATCCTTGCCGACCCCGTATTTGCCGCTGACGATAAGCGAGTCACAGGCAAAGAACCTGCCATAGTACCCGACTCCAACTTTGACCGTTCGAGTTTGCAACGTGCGCTCAAAAACCTCAAGCGTAACGGATTAATGTCCCTACCAAATACACGCACAGAAGCCGAAGAAATCCTCAAACTTGTATCACCTTCCCAAAGCATACATGCCTATGATTTTGATGCGAATTACAACTTCGCAACCAGCAAAGAACTCAAACAATATCGGTTCTTGCAATTCGCTACCCACGGTATTGTCGATACTACCAACCCTGAGTTATCGGGAATTGTCCTCTCGCAAATCGATAAACAAGGTAAGCCAGTTGAAAAAGGTTATCTGCGTTTGGGTGACATCTTCAACTTAGATTTGGGCGCCGAGTTAGTGGTTTTGAGTGCCTGCGAAACCGGTTTGGGTAAAAATGTCAAAGGTGAAGGGTTGATGGGGTTGACAAGAGGATTGATGTATGCTGGGTCAAAGCGGGCTGTGGTGTCTTTGTGGCAGGTTGACGATGAAGGCACATCGCAATTGATGCCGTTATTTTATAAAGCGATTTTGCGAGGAGAGTCTCCCACATCTGCTTTGCGGGATGCACAACTGCAACTGTGGCAGCAGAAGCAGTGGCAAAATCCTTACTATTGGGCAGCTTTCACTTTGCAAGGTGATTGGAGATAGAGGGGGAAGCTGTTCTTGAGAGGAGGGAAAAGTCAGGTTGTGTCATGAGTGTTAAATAGTGCGTAGACACAAATTGAGTGTTAGCGCTCTTTTATTACTCTCGCCAGATTAAATTTAAAACCCTATCTTCAGATTAGTCCGCGCAGGCGGACTTTGTTTGTGTAGCCGCGACTTCCAGTCGTCGGGGCTTCATGAAATTATTCTCTGCCCAGAGTCATAGAAGAGCGTTAGTGACTAACGTTGCAAGGTAGACCGCTCCCATAAGTTCGGGAACCGTTCCCATAAGTTCGGGAACCGCTCCCATAAGTTCGGGAACCGCTCCCATAAGTTCGGGAACCGCTCCCATAAGTTCGGGAACCGCTCCCGTAAGTTGTGGAACCGTTCCCATAAGTTGGGGAACCGTTCCCATAAGTTGGGGAACCATTACCGTAAGTTGTGGAACCGCTCCCATAAGTTCGGGAACCGTTCCCGTAAGTTCGGGAACCGTTCCCGTCAGTTGAGGAACCATACCAAATGGGGAATGGGGAATGGGCATTGGGCATTGTTAATACCCTACAGGCTAGAAGCCTGAGGCTATACAAACAGAGCTTACCTGCGTGGGCTGAAGAGATTTTAGGCTGCAAAGGCAGCCTTTGTACGTATAGCCGCACCCTTCTAGGGTGTCGGCAGTTAAAATTCGCTTTCTTTATAAGCTAGATAAACAGCTTCTAAAAAGACATCGGGGACAACGGTTTCTGGTAGCTTTTCTAAATCGATAATGTCTTGAACTTGCTTAGTCAATTCTAGAGCGAGTGACGCTCTTGCTTTTGTTGACATGACGCTGCGTCTGAGTAAATATTCGCGAATAACGGCGAAATCATCGGGCAATAATGCTGATAAATCGGCAACTTGCAGCAAATGTTCATATATCGGCTTTGCCTCTTCGGAAATTGTCAAAGTCGTTGATGCAAGCGGTCTTTGAGCTTGAATGACAATTGTGCCGGCGGCTAAATCGCCTAGGCGCTTTTCGCTATTATTAAAGATGATAAATAAAGCGCCAAGATAGAAAAACTCATCAATCGGTCTGAGTAAAGCGCGTAATGTTGTTTGTTGCAAACCAACAGGTCTACCATCATCTCGAACAACGCGAATTTTCGCAAAGCGTTTGCCGGGGGTTTGACCATGCCATAAAGTTTCAAAGAAGACAAAGTAACCTGTGTAAATAGCAAAGCCGACGATTAAGGCGATCGCTATTAACCACAAACTCACCTGCTTGCCAAAAATCCCTGTCCACAAATCCCCTAACTGCACAGCAACTGTCACCCAGACAACAACAAACAGCGTCATTATCGCAGCCAAAACGTGATAATCAATTAACAATGCCCAAGCGCGATTACCGATGCCGGCAAGAGTAAATTCTAGTTCTACACTTTCTGGTGTGCGAAATTTAATTTTGTTGAATAAGTGCATAGCAGTTTTTGTACTAATGTTTAAATATCCCGGTCTCGTAACTTCAATCCCATCCCTTCCCGACGACTCCGCAAGTCATAATAAACTACTGCTTTGATTGACTGCCAAAACGGTACAACCAACGCGGCACTTATTATAGTAAGAATTATGTTCAACAGTTGCGAAAGAAAAGCGTAACCCGAATTGTCTTCAGCTAAAGATGCTAAAATTGCCTGAAGAATAGTGCTAAGAATAGTAAAGGGAATTTGTATCGGTAAGGTAATTAAATAACCGACAAATAAAATCGCTACAATTCGCCAAGCATGTCCTTTTGTTAATTCCCAACTGCGACCAATTGTTGAGGTTCCATCAATATTGTCTTCAACGGCAAGCGGAAGTTCCACAACAAAAAAGCGAGCTTGTACCCACAGAAAAGCAACGAATAAAACTGGTATCAAAATGAATGTTAACAAAGAAACAGCCAGAAGAATAGCAGGATTTGGACTTCCACCGCCGGCGATACTTCCAACAAAAAAAGCGGTAACAATCCCGATATAAATAGCAAAGGGAAGCATTAAAGCCAGACCGATTCCAAACATTAACAAACCCATAATGAAAAACTGCCACATGCGCGAATTTACGATTCTGCGACCTCCTTCAACAGATTCCGGTTGATCCACCAATTCACCAAAAGCTAACCGGGATATTAAAGCTAAAATAGCTCCACATTTTGCCCAACCATAAACTGGTACAAATATCCACACATAAGCATTGAATCCCAGTTTCAGATAAGACTTGAGGTGAGAACGATATAGCCGGATTCCGGCACTGACGACATTACCGAGGCTAAGTGGTTGTATTGTTCCGGGAGAACCGTGATTAAAAGACATGATGCCAAATTCTCTTGTAAATTAAGTTCTAGATTTGAAGCTATCTTAAGATAACTTCAATTAAGTATTCCCAAAGTTTATGAATATTCAACGTTGGATTTCTCGACGAGAACCAAACTGGCAACGTCTAGACGCTTTATTAAGACGAGTAGAAAAAAAAGGAATCAAGTCACTGCAAGCAACGGAAATTAGAGAGTTAGCGAGTTTATACCGTTCAGTGGCAGCAGATTTAGCCCGCGCTCAGACTCACAAAATAGGCAATACTTTGACACAAAGTTTACAATTATTGACAACTCGCGCTTATACGCAGATTTATCAAGGTTCAAGACGACAAGAATGGCAAGCGGTGGTAGAATTCTATAGTTGGGGATTACCAGCAGTGGTGCAGCAAACATTTGTATACATCGCTGCCGCTACTGCGACATTTCTGCTAGGAGCGTTAATTGCTTGGTGGTATGCGTGGCAAGATCCCACCTTTATATCACTTCTCGTCCCGGAAAGCTTAATTACCCAGGTGCGAGATGAGCATAAATTGTGGATGGGGTCAATAGTTGGGATTGAACCTTTAGCATCAAGCAATATTACGATTAATAACTTATCAGTGTCGTTTGGAGCGATCGCAGGTGGCATGACAGGAGGAATTTACACCACATTTTTATTATGGTTCAATGGTTTATTAATTGGTGCCCTTGCCACCTTAGTCAGTCAAAATAATCTTGCTTATCCGTTTTGGGCGTTTGTATTTCCCCACGGTTCCCTAGAATTACCCGCCATCTTTTTTGCTGGTGGTGCGGGTTTTTTACTCGCCAGGGCAATTTTATTTCCCGGAAAATATAACCGTCGTGACGCACTCAAATTTTACGGTTCTCTGGCAGCGCAGTTACTATTTGGCATTATCCCAATGTTGATAATTGCTGGTACTATAGAAGGATTTTTTTCTCCCAATCCTAGTGTACCAAGTACTTTTAAATATCTCCTGGGGATGAGTTTGTTTGTGGTTTTGCTAGTGTATTCTAATCGCAAGCGGGGCTAAGTATTCACATTTGAAAAATAGCCAGATTCACTTTCACCTCGTTTGACTATGCATAAAAAATTAGATTGGAAACTATAAATGTATTTAGCGAACAAAATCGATCCGTTATTGAAATAAAGGGAATTATGAAAAAGAAATTTTTTACTAGCTTACTCGCTGCTGCTTTAGGAACTGGTTTATTATCAATCGCTGCACCTGCAAGCGCTTTTGAAATCAAAAGCCGAGATGAAGCTCCTGCTGATTTCAAAAATATTCTTCAAGACTTTAGAGCTTTTGTTGGCGAAGAACGTCGCTATTTGTCTCCTGACACCATTCAGGCAAAACAGGTTAATTTGTCTGACCTAACGTTGAAATTTGACTACGATCCCAAAGTATTCTTTATCGGCGAAACGGCTGACATATATCGCGATCGCTTAGATTTCAAAGCTACTACCGGATCTCTTGTCGAGACAGGTGAAATAATTTTCGGCGATACCTCTTGTAATACTGGCGATAGCAGTTTCCCTAATTTTAGCCAGTTTTGCCCAAACCCGAACGACCCGCTACCAGGCAAAGTTGCACCCTATAAACCCTTGAATGTCGGTGACTGGGTGAATTTAGGCTCGTTTCAAGCTGGTACAAAATTGGATTTCCAGTTAGTTCCTAACGATATTAACGGCGGCATCTACGAAAATGGAGTTAAAGGTATCTTTGGTTTAGATCAAGCTCTCAACCCAGATAATTTGCAACACGCTATAGCTTACTACTATAAGGACTATGTGGTGCTAGGTTTCGAGGATTTATGGGGTGGTGGCGATCAAGATTATAACGATACAGTGTTTGCAATTGATATTGGTAAAGCGAATGCTCGTGGAGTCGCTAAGATACCAGAACCTTCTGTGGCTGCGGCAATGTTTGCGATCGCTGCATTGGGCTTAATCAAAACTCGTCGGCGTCAAGCTGTTCGGTAAGAGACATCGACCGAATTTAAATATACCTTATCCATAAACCCTTGTAGAGACGTAGCAGTGCTACGTCTCTACATTCTTTTTTACGCCTGTGTCTAATAAACTCTGCTGTATGCAGGAACTTGTTGGCTACTTATATTTGTAGAATATGTGTATTCAGAAAGAACTATTTTTCAGCATAATCGTCTAAATGATTGCCTTTTACTAATGCTTTCAAAACCAACTTCTATCCTGCAACCACAATAGAGCAGAAAGCCTTCTTTCTTTTAACTGACAAGGAGTTTGAAATTTTAGTTTTATGAAAATTTACTTAATTTATACTCTCCGCATCTATCAAAAGTTAGAGATTTAAAGAAGAATATCCCCGACTTTTTGAAAAAGTTGGGGTTCTGAGGTTTTTCCATTCCCAGCTCCCCATTTTTATAAGAGACATGCGGTGTTTAAAAATTGTTGCTTTATTTTTAAGTCTATCTCTGGCAGCAACACCTTTGGTGGCAGTTGCCCAAAGTATCGAACAGTTATTTCAACAGGGTAATGCAGCCCAAGAAGCTGAAAACTACACCCAGGCTGAAAATATCTGGCGCAGGATAATTCAACAATACCCCAACAATGCCAATGCTTACTACAATTTGGGCAATGCGCTCTATTACCAGAAGAAATTAGATGAAGCGATCGCAGCATACCGCAAAGCCATCCAACTCAACCCCAACGATGCCGATGCTTACATTGGTTTGGGTAATACGCTCTCTGACCAGAAGAAATTAGACGAAGCGATCGCAGCATACCGGAAAGCCATCCAACTCAACCCCAACTATGCCAATGCTTACATCAATTTGGGCATTGCGCTCTCCCAGCAGAAGAAATTAGACGAAGGGATCGCAGCATTCCGCAAAGCCATCCAACTCAACCCCAACTATGCCAATGCTTACTACAATTTGGGTGTTGCGCTCTATTACCAGAATAAATTAGAGGAAGCAGTAGCAGCATACCGCAAAGCCATCCAACTTAACCCCAACTATGCCAATGCTTACAACAATTTGGGCAATGCGCTCTCTGACCAGAAGAAATTAGAGCAAGCGATCGCAGCATACCGCAAAGCCATCCAACTCAACCCCAACAATGCCAATGCTTACTACAATTTGGGCAATGCGCTCTCTGACCAGAAGAAATTAGAGCAAGCGATCGCAGCATACCGCAAAGCCATCCAACTCAACCCCAACAATGCCAATGCTTACTACAATTTGGGCAATGCGCTCTCTGACCAGAATAAATTAGACGAAGCGATCGCAGCATACCGCAAAGCCCTACAATTGCCGGAAGATAAATCTGGTGGTCCTGCAAGCGCTCATACTTTAGCTCACAATGGTTTAGGCTTAGTATTACAACAACAAGGCAAGTTAGAAGAAGCAATCCAGGAATATCGGCAAGCAATTAAACTAGACCCCAACTTTGCAATTGCCCAAAACAATCTCAAGGAAGCACAGCGACTCTTAGCATTACGAAAAAACCCTTCCTCCTTAATCGCAGACGATCGCCAATGGATACCCAGTCTCCAAGACGAACCATTAGTTGGTGTATTGCGTTCTGTGGTAAAGGTTAATGCCGAAATCCCCACTGGTAAGAGTGTTGGTACTGGTTGGGTAGTCAAACGGGAGGGAAATAAAGCCTGGATAGTCACAAACCGTCATCTGGTGACAGATTCTGAAGGAAGCGGAAGCAAACGACAAAGCGAAAAAATCGAGTTGGAATTTTATAGTGATCCACCTAAGGGTAAATTTAAACCTCGTTACACAGCCAAAATTGTTAATATCACCGATACCACCAACCCCTTAGATTTAGCCTTACTCGAAGTTACTGGCATCCCGGATGATATCAAACACTTGCCAATTGCTTCTGGTCGAGTTGCCCGTACTACGCGGGTGCAGGTCATTGGTCATCCCAGCAATGGTGCTGACTGGACTGTTGTTTCCGGGGAAGTTAGCAATTTCCTCTCCCAAGACCAAAAGTTGCAAATACAAGCAACCGTCGCAGAAGGTAATTCGGGTGGACCTGTAATCGACTTGCAAAAGCAGGTTGTTGTCGGTTTGATGGTTGGTTTGTGTGATGCTAATCAAAATTGTCAGGATACTGCAAATAGGAACCAACCGCAAATTTCCGCGACAGGGGGATTTGGTTTTGCTTACAGCATGGATATTGTGGTCGAACAATTGCGTAGTTGGGGGATTTCGTTAAATCAATGAAATTAGCTTTTAGCTTTGTAGGGTGTGGCTTGGCTAAATGCGTGCATTATCCGTGCTTGCCCGAATTCAATAAACGACTGCCCGAATTCAATAAACGACTGCCCGAATTCAATAAACGACTGCCCGAATTCAATAAACGACTGCCCGAATTCGATAAACGACTGCCCGAATTCGATAAACAACTGCCCGAATTCGATAAACGACTGCCCGAATTCGATAAACGACTGCCCGAATTCAATAAACGACAGGTTCTTGGTGTTGGATTACCCAAATATAAGGATAAATGGGAGATTTGGTTAGATATTAAGTTACAGTTACTTACCCTCAACCTACAAATTTTTTTTGCAACATTTTAGGCTTGTCACGCTAGTAGTAGCGTGGCAAGGCTAAAATAGTGCATTAACAAAAAAGCAGAAAACATTGATTTATCTCAATTTTATCAAAAATCTATTGCAACATTTTAGTCTTGCCACGCCAGTAGGGTGTGTTATTGCTGAGGGTACGGCACCATCCGAGACTTTCGGTGCGTGATTGTCGTTCCGTCCATAACGCACCCTACCAGATTCTTAATTTCGTTTCTTAATAATATAAAAAACACGAACAATATGAAACACACTGCCTTCTTTACCAGCCTATTTATTTTCGGTCTTAGCATTCCAGCCCAAGCTTGTCAGTCAGGAGACCCCAAATCTACCGAATATATTCGTCGAGATGACAATCGTTGTGAGGGAATTAAACCGCGAAATAGCGGTAGGGGTTTGCGCTTGATTTCTTTTGCGACTATTGGCATCAAGACCTATCCCAATACTCTCACATTAAAAATTCCCAGTATTGCCAACGCGAAGCCAGATGTTAGGGTGCAATCTCTGGGCAAAAACTATATTTTGGATAACGTGTCTCTCACCTCAAATAATTCTCTATTTGTTTTTTCCTGGAATCCTTTTATTTTAAATCAAGCGCAAATTCTCCCAACTAGTCTGCGTGCCTTAGCTGATGTGAATCTGGGTTCCCAAGTGGTGTATGTTCCAGTAATTTTAGAACGAACCTCAGGACAATATCAATTTGTGTTTTATACTCCCGGTCGGGCAAAATTTACTACTGTTCAAATCCGGCGTAATGGTAAAGTTATTCACACCACCCCTCGCAATAATTTCCAGGGTGGGGAAGTGGTTTTTAATTGGGATGGCAGAAATATTCCTGCTGGTCGCTACGAGCTTTATGTAATTGCTGAACAAGAGCAAATCGGCAGACCACCGGAGAAAATCACTAAACAAATTGCCTTTGAACACAACCCAAATTGGCTGAGATAAATCATGGTACGCAGGCAAAAACCACGGCGAAAAATCGATTTTACCAAGCTGAAACAACAGTTAAATAAATTTAAGAAGTTTCCGAAAAATAATCAATTCCAAAAAATCAAAGACTATTTCACCCAAAAAACTACATTTATTTTGGGTCTGGTTATCCTGCTAATTTGTATTTCCTTGATTTTCACATCATTATTTTGGCGCGGTATTCACGTCTTTGAAGGTAACTTCACTACGGAGAAAATCAGCTTTATTTATGCAGACAATCAAGATAATAAGCTATTTATTAACTCGATTCGTGAAATTAAAAAATTTGAACTACAAAGCCAGCAGACTTTCACTTTGAAAGGTAAATTTAGTAGCACATCTGACGCAAAATTAAATCAGCTTCAGCAAATCACAGTAAAATTAACCGACGCCAAAAGTAAATTAATTATCGAACCATCCGAACCCAAAAAGCCGAGTGAAATAGAACTGACTGAGATTAGAATACAACCAAATACAGAAATTAATCAACTTACTTATAATTCCTATGGAGATATTTTATCTTTTTGTTTAGACAAAGGTAATAATCCCGAAAAATTATGTTTGCAAACAGATACAAACTCTATAGATGCTGCTAAATCTTCTCCAACCAAAGCAACAAAACTCGGTAAATTAAATCTCGAAATTGGCAGTCAACCCCTAAAAGTTAATTTAGAAGGTTACAGTATTGCCGAGTTAGGTAAAAAAGATACTCCCGAAAATCCGAACCCAATTGAATTTATCTTTACTCCGCAATCATCTCAGTTTGAATTCGATTTAACTCCACCGACAACATTGTATATAAACTTACCAAAAGTAACTCCTGAAGTTTCCAGCCAATGGTTGCGAGGAAACTTAGCTGTAGAAAATGTGAGATTTACCCGCAGCGATCGCACTGGCAATGTAGAAGATGATTTGGAAATTTCCACCATCCTCGAAGGTAAAGTCCGCATGGCAGAACAGGAATTGGAATTGAAACCCAATCAGTTTTTTATCACAGGCAAGCCAGGAATTGAGTTATTGGCTAAAATGCGAGTGCGATCGCAAGCACCTCAAGGTTTGCAAGTACGTTTCTCAGGAAGAAGTGAAGGTATAGAAATCGGGTTAGACCCCAAATTTATCGTTGATAGCATTCGTCCCAGCTTTTTAGCCAAATATCTCACAAAAGATGCTATCTCTGCCTTAATTTCTTTTTGTGGAGGTGTTGCAGGTGCTTTATTACCCTTGTTACTGGCTGCAAAATCTGATGAAGAAGATTCCAATAATGCTAATTCGCCATAATTAACAGTTCTAAATAGGACTTACGCAAAGTCATGGAAAAACGAACCGCAGAGGACGCAGAGGACGCAGAGGAATGAGGAAGAGAGAGAATTTTTGCGTAAGTCCTGCTAAAGTTGATTTCGCGCTTTCAGTCGCAAATATTGCTCAACTAATTTATCTGTAATCTGATTAGCTGGCGCATCAAGTACTAATACACCTTTTTGCTTGAGCTGTGCAAAGGCAACTCGCCGTTGTCCTAATAAATCTAAAGCGACAGCACGGGCATAAGCATGTGTAACATTTTCAGTAAAGGTGTGTGCTAAATTATCAACTTCCGGGTCGCGCAAGGTGACGCAAAACGGCAGATAGCGCGGTGCAAGTTTGGAAAGTGCGGCGAGGAGTTCGGCGGAGGCTGTGACATCAACTAAGTCGGTAATCACCACTACAAGCGCCCTGCGGGTTTGTTGTCGCACAACATTGGTGACTGCACCTAAATAATCAGATTCTAGCAATACTGGTTGAATCGGAGTTAAGCGATCTATGAGATTACCTAAATGATGTTGTCCGCGTTCTGGGGGAATCCACGTATGTATCTGGCGGTCAAATACACCAACGCCGACGCGATCGCCTCGATGTAATCCCGCCAAAGCTAAAGACAATGTTGCATTCAAACCCCAATCAAATCGTTGCAAACCTTGTACTTTTGCTGTCATCAACCGCCCGCGATCGAGTAAAATCAGTAAGGTCTGCTCTTGTTCTGGTTCCAAAACCCTCACTAATGGCGATGCATTTCCAGACGCACCTACGCGACGTGCAGTAGCTTTCCAATCAATAAACCGCAAATCGTCTCCTGTGCGATAGTTTCGCAGTTCAGCAAACTCTGTCCCCATACCCATTTGGCGTTGTTTTATGGAACCGGATGATTGTAGTGTCAAACGAATTGAAAGCTCACGCAAGCCAATTAAATCTGGATAAACCTTCACCCGCAGACTTTGCGGAATCTTCCAATCATCCCACGCTAAACCCCAAAGTCCCAATTGTCGCACCTGAATATCGCCCCAAGAAAACTCTCCTCGCTGCGTCGGGTTAACGGTATAATTTAATTCTTGGGTGCTGTCACTTTCCACAGCAGCGCGGATTGTTGGTGCAGATACGCCAAACTCGGATGGGTAATAATCGCGGATGAGAATTACGGCGTTTGTGTTACTTTTTACCGTTAGCACCACCGGATTATCGCGTCCTATTGATAGTCTTGGTGGTAAGTCGCGTTTTATTTTTACACGATGACGACGCGATCGCCTACCATCGACAATCATTAATCCCAGAACGATCGCATCAAATAGTAAAGTGAAAGCGATACTTACCGGAATGCCGAGAAAGATTGAGAGAATTGGGGCGATCGCAATTCCCGAAACTAATAAAAAATAAACTCTTCTTGCAGGAACCATAAATTTATTGATGATTGAAATTTTCGGCTTGACAGCTTCAAATCAAATTTAAAATTAACAGTAAGTATAACAGTCCTAAATCAATATCCCCGACTTATTAAATAAGTCGGGGATATCAGAAAAGCAACAATCATTTATCCTAGATTCATTCCATCAGTTTCGGACACTAATATTTTACCTTCACCGCTATAAATCCAAACAAAACCTTCTCCACCTCCTTTACCAAAATGACCTAATTTTCGATAATCTTCTTCAATTCCGTTTGTAAATCCTTTAACCATGTCATAATCAGCAATTAAAGTTTCACCTCTTTTTAGTTCAATAACTTTAGTTGGTGCAATTGTACCTGTAATAACTTTAGCTTCTTGCCCAGATAAAGCTCTAATAGCAATTCTCCATCTGCCATCAGTAGAACCAGACATTTGGCGAAATTTTAATCGTTTGGTACCGATAACTACATTGTCAGAACAAAATTGAAATATCCCATCATCAAATTCCCATTGTTCTTGTTCTGACAAATCAATAGATGTGTAATGTAAAAAATATCCTTTTTGTTGAGGTTCAAGATACACCATACCAGTACCTTTATACACAGGAGCGTTGTAATCAACTTCTGTTGTCAAAGATATCCATATATCTTTTAAACGACTATCAGTTTTATAAACACCATAATTTAATTTTCCCACACACCTGTGCAACGAACCTTTTTGAATGACGACTCCGGAATTTTCTAGTTTAATTTCCACTTGCTGAACAAATGGAATATCTTTGGTGGGATGGTAATATTTGTTAGTTTCTTTATTGATGTTGTTTTGTAGATACCATAAATCAGTTGGTTCTAGAATTTTTACTTCGTGTCGCATAAATTTTATCTCATTTACTGAAATCAATTGAGTATAAATTATAAATTAATTGAGAGTTATGAGTTTGAAGTTTTGTTTTTTAAATTAAACACTTCTTCACAACGACGCGCTTTTCTAGTACAGACGTTCCACGCTTTTCTAGTAGAGACGTTCCACTGGAACGTCTCTACTTTTTTCACCTTGGTACTGATACTTTATTAATTATTGAGGCGATCGCTGCATCAATTTGTAAACCATCCAGCATTGCTTCTGGTTTCAAAATGAGACGATGACGCAGCAAAGGTGCTGCAACTGCTTTAACATCATCTGGGGTGACAAAATCTCTTCCACTCAACCACGCAGCTGCTTGAGATGTCTGCAACCAAGCGCCGGTAGCGCGAGGAGATGCACCCAAAGCTAAATCGGGATGTTGACGCGATGCTTTAACTAACGCTAAAAGATAATCAACGATCGCTTCCGATACTTTAACTTCTTTTACCGCTTGTCGCGCCTCTAAAATTTCGCCTACTGTTGCGACTGATTTCAAACGTGCAATATCCAAGCGTCGTGCTGCAAAACCCGCTTGACGATTCAGTAACATTTGCTTTTCTGCCGCTTGATCTGGGTAATCTACCACCAACTTAAATAAAAACCTGTCTAATTGCGCTTCTGGCAAAGGATAAGTTCCCTCAAATTCTAAGGGATTTTGGGTTGCGATTACCCAAAATAACTCAGGCAAAGGCAAACTTTCACCATCTAGCGTTACTTGCATTTCTTCCATTGCTTCGAGTAACGCTGCTTGTGTTTTCGGGGGAGTGCGGTTGATTTCGTCGGCTAATAGCACCTCTGTAAATACCGGTCCCTTTTTCAGGGTAAAATTGCGACTATTTAAGTCAAAAATATTCGTACCAGTAATATCAGATGGTAAGACATCGGGGGTTAGTTGAATGCGGCGAAACTCGGCTTGAATTAATTGTGCCAGCACTTTCACCAAAAGTGTTTTACCTGTTCCCGGTACTCCTTCTAAAATTATGTGTCCACCCGCTAGCAGTGCTATTAATATCTGCTGTATGAGGGTAGATTGTCCAACAATTATGCGATTTAGCCCTTGATCGAGGCGAGTTAAGGCAGGATGATTATTCATATTGTTAATTTTGGCGTTGCATAATCTTGCGATGAATCGTAGAGACGTTCCGCTGGAACGTCTCTACAATGTGTAAAATTTATCAACATGTATTGTCAAATCATCCCCCAATATGCAACGCCTTAATTTTTAATCCGAAGGCTTTGCCATTTCCTCAACCAGCTTATCAAGTCTCGCTCACTCATGGGTTGTTGTCGAGATTGTACTTTCAAAACTGCTTGTAGTTCTGCCGCAGTCGCACCTGTTTTTTCCACCCAAGCGTCTATCAAAGTTTGATGTTCGATAGGTACTTGCCCTAATCCTAAGGCTTTTTGCAGTTGCAGTTGTTCTTGTTTGCCTACCATCTCAACAACAAAGTCGTTTTTATCGGCTTTTTGCAAGACTCCTGCTAAAGCTTGGATGTATGCTTGGCTATTGTTAATCTCTGGTGTATCTAAAGTTTCTCGTTTACCAAAGCGGCGATTTTGTGCCCAAATTAACACGCCAAAGAAGGCGATCGCTTGCACTAACATCGGTAATAAAGGAGTTTTCGCCAAATAACTAAATAAGTCTCCTTCACCTTCACTCTTTCTGACGCTGGCATCTTTGTAGCCGTGGATATACTCATCTACAAATAGGATGTTACCTTTACTGCTTACCAAATCAGCTAAATACTGGAAATTACTTAAATTATCTTGATAAGCATTAGCGGCTAAATAAGGAGTAGTCGCAAAAATCGCTTTTCCTTTACCATATTGCTTTTCCCAGACTACAGCACCAAAGCGATCGCCTAAATCAACTTCTTCCCCTGCCTCCAATTGCCGCCGCCGTCCGGTATCAATCTTGACATCGCCAAACGGTGATTTTTGCATCGTGCTAAATTTGGCTGCTGTAACATCTGAACGCACACCTAAAATTACCAAATTATTGCCTTTTTCTAACCATTTTCGCTCTTGAGGCAAAATAATTGGTGTTTCTAGGTAGCTGTTTACCTGTAAAAGAGTGACAGGACGTGTTTGTGTCTCTAATTCTTTAAAAGGCTTTTGCCAGCGTTGGATAGAATGCCGCTGTTGCATAAAAGCATACCACGCCCCATAGCCATCAGGAGCGCGGTTATAAGTGGAACCAATATTAATTTTGCTATTGCTGGGAGCAGCGATTAAACTAATTAAAATTATGACCGAAGCGGCGATCGCTCCAAACCAAACAACCCGATTTGAGCGTTTCATATTCAATAGAAGGCAGTTAGGTGTTAGTAGTTAGTGGTTAGTGGTTAGGTGTTAGTGGTTAGGTGTTAGTGGTTAGTGGTTAGGTGTTAGTGGTTAGTAATTACCCATTACCCATTACCCATTACCCATTACCCATTACCCATTACCCATTCCCCATTCCCCATTACCAATTACCCATTCCCAATTTCCCGATATGCTTCCCGACACTGCTGATAATTTTCTAAGGATATCTCAGTATCATCAAAGCATAATTGCTCGTGGGTGGTAATCAAAGTTTCATAAGGCTGCATCGGAGTAACTTTATATTGTAGCAATTGCAGATATTCTCCATCAGTGCGGCTGAATTTGTGAGGCGCGATGGTAGTATCATGCAAATGTTGCAACATCGCCAAATAAAGACAACGAATAGCCTCACGGTAATTATTTTGATGATAGAGTTCTTGCGATCGCGCCAACCACCCAGACACTGACAAATCACTGTCGCCGATTTTTACTTGAGAATTAGCACTATTTCTAGCTCTAAGCCTCGCATACAAATAAGGGCTAAATACTCTAAACAATCGCCAACCTAACCAAATTAAAAACAAAGCTAGCAAAAGCCAAAAAACAAAGTTCAGCAACTTACCCAGCCAAGAATTATCAATCGACCATCCGTAGGGCAATTGTGGAAAATCCAGCTTCAAGCGAGACAATTGGTACTCCACCCATTCTCCCACCTGTTGCCGCAACACAGACAACTGCCAACTCCAACTTGTTTTTTCAAACATATTCTGCTTTACATAGGGGGAATGGGTAATGGGGAGTGGGTAATGGGGAATGGGGAGTGGGTAATGGAGAATGGTGAGTCCAGCGAGAAAGGGAGGGTTTCCCTCGTGCCGGCTCTGGCTCTCCCGTTGGGGGAATGGGAAAGAACACCTTACCAATTACCAATTACCAATTACCAATTACCAATTACCAATTACCAATTACCAATTACTCTTGCTTATTTTGTTGTATCATTATCCAGCCGATGGCAACAAGAAGCGCACCAAGGGCAAGAAATCCCAAGTCCCAGGCTAACTGATTGGGACCTGGTTTAACATGATGGATACCGAGAATTTGATGATCGATTAATCCTTCAACAACGTCGAATAACCCAAAACCGATGAGCAAAGATGCGAAAAAGGTTTTTGATGACCAACGAACATCATCGCGTCCTCCAGCACGCCATAGCAATACTATTCCAATGACGGTCATCACCCAGTCTAATGCGTGAAACAATCCGTCCCAAACCATGTTTAAATCTATATTGGAGATTGTTGTCAGCGGTCGAACATTACTGAGCATGTGATGCCACTGAAGAATCTGATGTAGGACGATGCCATCAAAAAATCCTCCCAGACCGATACCAAGGACAATCCCGGCTGTAATTACAGGTGATTGTCGGTTGCTTGTCTCACTATGAGCCACAATATCAAACCTTATAGACAGACTTGGTTACACAATAGAACTGTCTTTAGATAGATTTCCTCTGCCCAGAGGCAAGTACTGCTCTTTAATTTAAATTAAGTACCTGAAACTCTGCATCTACAGGCATGATGGAAATTGATACATAATCATAGCAATTTTGAAATGACTATTTACTTTTACAAGGTTTGGGAGCCTTACGGCTGCTTTTCTAACTTTTCTCCCCACGGAATCGAAATCCGGGGTACTTACTGGTCAACGGTGGAGCATTATTATCAAGCGCAAAAGTTTGTCGGCAGCGTGGATGCAGCGATTATACCTATAATTTCTGCGGCAGAAACGCCAGAACAAGCTGCTGCCTTGGGACGGTGTAGCACGCGTCAACTTCGTTCTGATTGGGATGCAGTCAAAACTCAAGTTATGAAAGAAGCTGTACTCAAAAAGTTTCTCACTCATGCCGAAATTAGAGATACTCTGCTGGCTACAGGCGATAATTTACTTGTAGAAAACTCCCCTAACGATTATTTTTGGGGCTGTGGTGCAGATAAAACTGGTGAAAACTGTCTTGGTAAAATCCTCATGAGTGTGCGTGAAGAAATCCGCAATTTAATGTCGTTATCAGTAATTTCCGATTAGCTAAATCATACTTTTTCACAAAAATATAAGTAACTTAATTGTTAGAGGGGAATGGTAACTTTCCCCCTGTTAATATTTGAGAAGATTAGTTATATTTACGGCTTTTTTGCTTCTCTTAAAATGTATATTAAGTAAATATTTATACAATTGTAATTTTTTCAAGAAGAATAAGAAAAAATAATCGTATTATGGACTACATTTAAATTTTACACAATACAATTAAAAATATTTTTATATTTTTGAATGGGTGTATATAAGCAATGTCATATACGGATAAATCGAATAATTTACAGCAAAATTTTGACCAAGAAAATTTACTGCACCGGATGACAAACCGGATTAGGCGATCGCTCGATCTGCAAGAGGTACTAGCGACTGCGGTTGAAGAAGTTCGTTCATTTTTAGGAACAGACCGAGTAAAGGTGTATCAATTTGATGCTGATGGCAACGGTGAAGTTATTGCCGAATCGATACACCAGCAGCGCTTGCCGTCGCTATTGGGGTTACACTTTCCCGCAAGTGATATTCCAGCAGAGGCAAGAGAATTGTTTCTTAAACAGCGACAACGTTCGATTGTCGATGTGCCGAGCAGCAAAATTGGGCTATCGCCGCTACAATCATCCATAACTGGCAAATCTCCAGAAAGCGAGAATATCTACTATCGACGCGTAGATCCCTGCCATATTCAATACTTAACGGCAATGGGCGTGCAGTCTTCGCTGGTACTACCAATCATACATGAAGACTTAACACAATTAGCAAAGCCGCAACTGTGGGGCTTGTTGGTATCGCACCACAGTACACCGCGAACAATTTTGAAGCGGGAACTGAAAGTTTTACAACAAGTTGCCGATCAGGTTGCGATCGCGATCGCCCAAAGTAACTTACTCACCCAGACTCGTGCCAAACAACAGCGAGAAGCGATGGTAAATCAAGTTACCACCTTGTTGCATACACTACCTACCATCCAAGTACAGGCAGCGTTAGAAGCTGTCATTACTACCTTTGAGGGGGCAGGTGGCAGACTTTACATTGAGCAGAGTGAAGAATTATACACTTGGGGCGACCAGCCACAACCGCTCAACTTAGAAAACAGCTTGCTCGAACAGCATCCCATCTGGCAAAATTGGCTAAGTAAATCCCAAAACGGCGAAATATTGGCAATTAACGACATTTACAAAGTATCGGGTTTGCGAGTTTTATCTGCTGCCTTTCGCTCTACTCAGATTCGCGGACTCTTAGTAATTCCCCTGCGTTATCGGCAAAACTTTATCGGTGTCTTAAGTATTTTCCGCAATGAAATTGACACAGAAATTCTCTGGGCAGGACACCGCGACCAAAACCAGCAACAATTGCTACCTCAGATTTCCTTTGATGTTTGGCAAGAGCAAAAAAAAGGGCAAGCACCTGAGTGGAAAGATGAAGAAATCGAATTAGCGCAAGCTTTATCTCATCACTTTTCAATGGCAATTCAGCAGCAGCAAACCTACCAACAAGTGCAGTCGCTGAATATTAACTTGAAACAGAAAGTGCAAGAACAAACTGCTGAATTGCAAAAATCATTGCAACTTGCCAAAGCACTCAAGCAGATTACAGACCAAATCCGTGCCACACTCGACTTCAAAACAATTCTGCAAACCATCGTCCGGGAAGTCCGCAAGCTGCTAGTTACAGACCGGGTGCTGATTTATCAGCTTTTAGATAATAATAGCGGTACGATAATTGTAGAAGATGTCAACGATATTTGGCAGTCTGTTTTGGATGTGGAAATGCCATCAGAATGCTTTCCTGATGAGTATGCCCGTCTTTACTTGCGGGGAAGGGTAAGAGCAATTAACAATGTCTCAACAGCTTCCTTGAGTGCTTGCCATCAAGACTTTTTGCAGTGTATGCAAGTGCAAGCAAACTTAATTGTACCAATTAAGATGGGTACGCAACTTTGGGGTTTACTCGTTGCCCATCAGTGTAATGCTCCCAGAAATTGGCAGGATGCAGAAATAGAACTATTGCAACAACTGGCAGATCAAGCAGCGATCGCAATTGGGCAAGCACAACTTTATGAACAAAGCCGTCGCGCCGAAGCTAAAGCCAGAGCTAAAGCTGTAGAGTTAGAGCAGACATTGGATGAACTGAAACATACCCAGACACAACTAATTCAAACCGAAAAAATGTCTAGTTTAGGGCAATTAGTAGCGGGTGTAGCACACGAAATTAACAACCCTGTTAACTTTATCTTTGGCAATCTTGCTCATGCCACCGAATATACTACAGACTTGCTCGAACTGATAAGTTTGTATCAGTTGCACTATCCTCAAATTAACAAACAAATTGATTCTAAAGCTGAAGAGATGGATTTAGAATTTCTGGCAGAAGACCTACCGAAAATTATGTCATCAATGCAAGTAGGCGCAGAACGCATCCGCTCAATAGTGCTGTCTTTACGCAATTTTTCGCGTCTAGACCATTCGGAAATGAAGCCCGTTAACTTGCATGAAGGCATAGATAGTACTTTATTAATTTTACAACATAGATTGAAAGCAAATGCTGATTTTTCGGGTATTGAGGTCATCAAAAATTATCAGGAATTGCCACTAGTAGAATGCTATGCCGGACAGATGAATCAAGTCTTCATGAATATTATCAGCAATGCCATTGATGCTTTAGTAGACAAGAATAGAGAATCAAGAGAAATGCAAGTAGAGGAAATCTCTCATCGGAACTTTGGGGAAATAGGACATAAAAATAATTCACCATTTCCAAGTAACACGATTCGGATTTCTACTCAACTTTTAAAAGAGTTATCTCATGTAGTAATTTGCATTGCCGACAATGGTTCAGGAATGAGTGAAGATGTAAAAAAGCGGATTTTTGACCCATTTTTCACAACCAAACCTGTAGGTAAGGGTACGGGATTAGGACTAGCAATCAGTTACCAGATTGTTGTTGAAAAGCATGGTGGTGTGATGAAGTGTATTTCAGAACCAGGCAAAGGCACAGAATTCTGGATTGAAATTCCCCTTCAGCAAAGTTGATGAAAGGATAGATTCATTTGCCCTCAGGCTGGAAGCCTGGGGCGTTGCGCGTACAAAGCTCACCTACGTGGGCTTATTAGCTGCATGTTCATATAGAAAGGGTATTAGTTTTAGATTAAGCCCGTTAAGGCACAAATACAAAAACGATCTTAGGCTGCGGAGGCACACGAGTGTTAGTATAGCCACAGGCTTCTAGCCTGTAGGGTAAGCGCATATTTGGGATGCTGCCAATTATCTTGGGTTTTGATATTTTTGCCGCTCGTTCTCTAAAGCAATTTTAACTTGTTGATATTCTTCTTCAATCAGGTAAATTTGCGCTGGTGCTTTTGTGAATTCTTCATTTGCCATCATTATTTCTAATTTTGTACATAACGTTGCTAAATTAACTGCACCTAATGTAGCGCTAGTAGAAGAAAATGTATGAGCAGCTCGCCGAAGTGCTTTATAATTAGCTTGGTCTAAATAAAGATGAATATCTTGCAAAAGTCTAGGGGTATCTTCGAGATAACAATCAATAGTTTCAAAGAGAAATTCCAGCCCATCAATAGATGAATTGAAACTTGCTATTTGTAAAATTTCATATAAAGCAGCAGGATGAATCGGATTGTTGATTGTTTCTTGGTTCTCTAGTTCTTTCATTATCTTTTTATCAATAATCAGTGGTTGACATTTTTTCAGTACCTGCATCAGTTCTTGAATGCGGATTGGTTTGGTAAGATAATCATCCATCCCAGATGCTAAACAGCGATCGCGTTCTCCCGACATTGCACTTGCTGTGAGTGCGATAATTCGAGGACGGGTATCCGGTGTCCACTCCTGGTATATAATTTCAGTAGCTGTTAAACCATCCATCTCTGGCATTTGCACATCCATTAATACCACGTCATAAAGTTGATGACGCAGCGCAGAAAGTGCTGTCTTACCATTGTTTGCAACATCTGGCTGATAGCCCATTCTTTGCAACATCATCTTTGATATCGTTAATAATTTTTAATAAGGCATCGCCACTATTGTAAATAATTTTAACAAAGTCTTGCTGTTGTGTTGTTAATTCACTATTTAGTAACAAACTAGCCATCCCAGTAACTGATGTAATGGGAGTGCGAATTTCATGGCTAATCATGGCTAAGAATTCCTGTTTAGCAAGTTCTGCTTGCTTGCGTTCGGTCATGTCTCGAATAATGTAAACATAACCCTGGAAATGCTCAACTTCTGTTTGAACTATTGAGTAAGAAAAAGCAACAGGAATTGTTTTTCCACTCTTGGTTTGACAAACAGTTTCTACCTCTTTCATTAAGGGAGTAGGTAGTACGGCATTACAAATATTTGATTCTTCGTCTATTTGTAAATTAAAATCATTAACTAATTTAATCACATTGAAGATAGGTTGACCGTTGAAGAAGGCAGCTATGCTGAGGGCAGAGGGCAGAAGGAACAAGTCAGAAGGGGATGAAAAAAGGCGTGTCGCCGGACAGAACCTTCTGTCCGGCGAACCGCCGCCCCCTCCTGACTTGGAGCCACTGAACAAGAGTTCAGTGGGGGTCTTAAACCCTTGTTCCCTTCGGTCACACTTCTAGGGCAGGAGGCAGTATTCCTTCAGCATAGCTGCCTCCTGCCCTCTGCCTTTTTTGATAAGTTCAGCTTCGGAATATTCCAACAAAGCTTGTGCGGCAAGATTAATTTTTTTGATGTTGCCTGATAGTGTTGTTACTAACAAAGCATCTGCCATTGATGTAACAATTTGGTCAATATATTGCTTAGAAGCTTTTAAGGTACGTAATAAAAGGTTTGCCTCATTAGTACCTTGTATTAAAGATTGTTCCAGAACCATTCGTTCTGTGACATCTTCGACAATAATCATTAACTGATTGTCATCAGATTCTTGTATATTCATAATACAAATATTAATATATAAAGGATGGTCATGCTGTAGCGATCGCATGATTCCTTTCCTGGTGGTAAAATTGTTGTTCCCACTACCTGTAAACGAGATGGTTCAACCCCTTGATTAATTAATGCTTGTTGTACAGCTTTTGCTCGTGCTAGTGCTAATTGTTGGGCTAGAATAGTATTAGTAACTGAATAACTATAACCGATAATTTTTAAATGTTTCATCGGATGTTGTTCTAAGAAAAATTTGACTTGCTTAACCTTGTTTTCTAAATCCGCAGATATTACAGTTGCTGAATTTAGCTCAAAATAAAATCGAACTGCAACCCGCACTTTTTGTATTTGCACTGCACTAGATACAAAATTGATACCAGGGATTTGCTCAAATGCCTGAGTAATGATTTTTGCATCTGCAATTTGGTTGACAGTACCCTGAACATAAACTTTACCAGCTACAACGACATTTTCTTCAATTTCGATTTGCTTCTTTATAGCTCGTCCCATTGTCGGAGCAAATGCGTCTGAAACTTCCTCTGGTGCAATCAAAATCTGTTGGGTAATAGCGATAGGAACAGCCGAAGCTAAAGCTGAACCCATACTAGTTTTATCCTCCTCACTCCGACTGCGAATAGCTTGATCGACGATTGGCGCAATTATTTGTGCTATTTCCTCTTTTGATTCGGTAATTTTCAGCCTCAAAAGCTCAGAAATCGATGGAAGCAGTAGATTAATTAACTCTTTGGGGTCATAAATTTGATGTTCCAGCTTAGTTAAATTTTGCTGAATGCTCGCTGCAATATTGTTTAAATCTGTTAATTCTGTCCCGACTAAAAGCTCTTGTAATTTTTGCCAAGCATCAATTGTGTTTTGGGAGTTATTTTGATTCGTTTCGTTTAAATGTGGCTCCCAATTTGCAATTAGTGGAGTATTTTTTTCCAATTCATTATCCAAATGTGGTTGCTCGAATGAATTAGGATGCTCAAGAGTTGCTTCTAAATAAATAACAGAAGATTCTGATTCAAGTTTGTCTAGATAAAAATCCTCTTCAACAGTTTCGGGTAGTATAGAATAACTTGACTCATGTGGTTCGATGATATTAAGCTCAACAAGCAAATTCAGAAAGTTATCAAGCTGTACAGCTTCATCTTGAGTCATCGATTCCACCTGAGTCATGTTTGTAAATTTTGCCTTCTGTGTGTTATTTAAGCAATTTGGAATAACACAGATTTTGCATCAAGCTATAGCTTGATTTCAGGTTGAAATTAGGAATGTATTTCCACATTACCGTTGGAGTGAGTTAACACCTTTGACAGTTTTGTAGTTTCTAATAGTGGAATTGAGGGATACTCGCTCTTTTCTTCCACTGCTTCTTGTAGCTTGGGAATAAATTCTGTTCCCTTCAATCGCATTCCCAAAGCAAACAAAGTTTCAGCCATATCATCACGGGAAACTTTGTTGTCTCTCAAATCTGAAAAGCGTCGTTCTAGTTATTCTAAAATTAAATCTCGCAAAGCTGAGATATCATCTTGAAGTAAGTCTTTGGTTTGAGAAAGTTCTTCTCGAATTAACGTTTGACCATCCGGACTAAAGGCAACAGACAGGTTTCCATCCAAGACACCCGTAAACACCGAGTTGGAAAGGTCAGTACCGGTAAAGTTAACCTGATGCAAAGTTGCACCAACCAGATACGCTTGCCAAATACTCAAGTGCGAGAAGTCATAACCTCTCAAGTCAATCTCTAGCTGGCGCAATAAGTTGATGATATTTCCGCCAGCGTATCCAACTGAATTGGGAAATTGCGATCGCAGCCTGCACAGAATTTGATTAAGCTGATACTCCACATCCTTTTTAGACCTAAACTTGCCGACTAGCCGAGCCACAAGCGGTGCTAAAATGACGCGGATCTGGCTGTCTCGGATGTAATCTTTTGCAGTAGCTTTAATCAAAGCATGACTTAGAAACAAAGATGAAGAATGAAAGATGTAATTTGTTACCCCTTCGAGATATAATGAAGGGTTAGTTTCATTCCTCATACCTGTGCCCGAATCCTTCCCTACTATTTCCTCATAAACCTGGTCGATAAACTGTTGTGTCACATACTCCATAACAACAGGCTGTAAGGTGAACTGCTTATTACTTTTTTCAATTAGACATCGCCGCCCCAACGATTGCAATGCTTCTAGTAATTTTGGCTGCGATATAGTTGGTACAAAATCCTCTCGCAATTGGGCAAGCGTTACCAATTCTCGATTAATCGCTAACCAATACATCACCTGCTTTTCTACCTCTGACAGCCGCTGGAACTGCTCGTCTAGCAGTGTATTAATTTCTCCAAAGGCGATCGCTCCTTGCTCTAGAAATTCACTGATACTGCCATCAAACAAGTCTCGCACAGTCGTACAGACAATCTTGAGCGCCAGGGGGTTGCCTGAATAACGCTCCCTCAAAATCTGCCAATCAATCTCTGAGTTACAAAAACATCCATTGGCTTTGAAGATTTTGCTGACTTCTGGTGCGCTTAAACCTGCTAGTGGTAGGGTGCGAACGGGTAGGGTTTCACCTTCTAACGGTACCAGCGTTTTGGGCTTCTCCCGGGTGGTCAATACCATACAGCTGGAGTGGCGTTCGGTTCCCACCCGTCTGAGGAGTTCTCCGTACCCTTCATACCCCTCTCGGTACTGCCCAGCTTGAGCGCCAGACGGCGACTGTGACGCACCACTACTGCCTAAAATCACATCGACGTTGTCCAAGACTAGCAGACACCGGGAGGAGCGTAAATAATGAATCAATCGTGATACTTGAGCGTCTACCGTTTCTGACAAATTCGTTTCCTGTTGGTCGGATAAGAATAGAATCAGATCGGTGAGCAGCTCTTTGAGGGGTGGGACATTACGCAGACTTCGCCAAATCACGTACTCAAACTGCTCCTGAATCTGTTCAGCTAACTTTACAGATAAGGCAGTTTTGCCAATGCCGCCCATGCCCAGTAGCGCCAACACTCGGCATTGGTCTTTGACAATCCATTGCTCTAGCACAGCCAGTTCTTCTGTGCGCCCGTAGAAAACAGATACATCAACTGCTTCTCCCCAGTCTTGACGCTGATTGGCAATCGCCTGTGAATCTCTTACAAAATGATGATTTTCGGTTGCTGCTTCCTCTATTTCTGTCCCTGAGTTAGACAGTGTAAGTGCTTGAGGCTGTTGAACTGCCAACAACTGTGACCGCAGCTGCCGTTCTATTGCTGCTTGAAAATTCTTTTTACTGACCTTTTCCCCAATTGCTTCTGACAGCATCTGCCATAACTTAGGACCAACATCATGCTGTAGGTATTCGGTAGTGTAGCCATAAGTTTGGGCAATCTCCTCATACTTCTGACCTTGCCAAGAGCCGCGAAGTATTGTCACTTCAATATCTTTGAGATGTCTTTTTGTCTGGACAACAACTGCTGCATCTACTATTTTCAATGCTGTTTCCAAGTCCATTGCTTAGGGATGAATAACATCTATTTACAAGATTGAGCTACAGTTCGAGCTCCCAATTTTCCAGATTTTTCACCAAAGAATATTCGCCATTGCTGAAATTCAGAGCTTGCCTGGTGAGCGCAAAGATTACTCCCCTTAAATTTTCTTACTTAACCTTAACTTACCTTTTTTGTAGCTGATTTTTTCTGAATCAAACTCCTTAACTTATCCACATTTACGTTTTTAAATTCAAAGGACAACCTAGTAATAACAGTTGTGTTGCAAAGAAATTAGAGAAGCACTACATACAATTTTGAAGTACGTGTATTAAAACTCTATTTCTAATATTTGAAAAAAATTACAGCACAACCTCAACTTAGTTTGAACTGGACTGCAAATCTCACACTAATTTCTACAACAAGGAGTAATCAGTATGACAAGACATCTAGTTGGTAGCCTAAATATCCACGCAAAAGATGACGAGAGCGTTGGAAAGGATGAATTTTTGAATATCCCCAATCTAGAGATCGACAAATTTTTAAATGATAATGGGCAAGTAGTGACCATTGTTGATGGAATATGGAGATGGGGTGGAGAATGTCGCCTTGAGGCGAAATTCTTTGCACAAGTTATAGGGGGAGGAATAGTTTCAGTTTTTGGAGAAGTACTACTGTTCGAAGGTACTTCTGAAAACACGAGTGATTTGGACGGTCGCCAATCGGTAAAGTTTGAAGTTCCAAGGACTACATCATCGAATCCTAACCCAACCAAACGCTTTATTGAAGTGAACAATACTGACGAGGGTGGGGATTATGCTCACCTTAACTTCACTCTTCGCAATCTGATAACTGAAGAGTAATAATAAGATGCTGTAGTGCGGGCAAGATGCTCGCACTATAGGAAACATTACGCTGCTGCTCTCGCGTCGCGTTCTGCACTCAGCCCAGAGTATTGCTCACACTATCCACTGCTCGGTACAGATATTGGGTCGAGTGCAATCGAAATGAAACATAGCATTGAACCGAACTTCATTAATTTTCTAGTTTTTCCAAGGAGATGTAACTTATACATTGTTCAGGCAAAAAGTTGTCAAAACGCTTCCTGTACTTTCTTGCTGGAATCAGCCCGCTCTTTGTTGGTTGGCTTACACTCACAGCTACTCCCTTAGCAGCGAAGAGCCTTCAGGCGTCTACTGACAACTGTTCAACTCTAACTTGACAAAACTTGAGGTAAAAATCATGACATCAGCACAACCTGTTTTGGTTCAACCGAATCAATTTCAACTTGGAGGCTACGACACCGAGATTGTTTACGCCAGCAGCATTACGGGAGTTCCCCAACTGACTTATAAAACCCGGAGCCAAACCCTGAACTTTAGTGGCGAACAGATTCAAACTGAGCAAACCCAACTCGGTCAGATGGTAACGGTTAACCTGAGCAACAATCCGCAAGCGATTGGAGTTGTTGAAACCCTGACCTTACTCATCCCCACTGTGAATCTAACTCTAGATTCCAGGGAGAGTTTCATTCAGACGATCGCAATTTTCAGCCTGCGATCGCCTCTGGTCAAGAAAATCGGTCAGTCGCAAACCTACATGACGCTTTGTCTGTCTGGGACAGCGCAACAGATCGACTTCTAAAGAAGTAATCAAAAATATATGTCATTGATGTCTTTGCATCAAAATTCCGAATAAATTAAGGAGCATTTTATGTCTCAAGAAGTACTTCTATACACCCAAGAGCTACAGGCAGCAAAACAGGAAATAGAATCCCTCGGCGGAAGAGTCACACAGCAGTTTACAGATGTTGTAATTGTAGTTAACCTTCCCAACTCAATTAATCCGCAGACTCTCAAAAAATCGTCATTGACGGCACCGCCTAATTTAGATGAAGTGTCGCAGATTGCAGCAAATGCATGGATGAGTATAGGAAGCAAGCGCGAATTGGCAGCAACAGATCCAAAGAGAGGTCTTCCTTGGGATACACCTGGGTTTCAAGCTCCACGAAAGATTCCAACAGAAGTGCAATCTTTAAGTGGAGGCATTGCAAGATCGACAGGCACACCTACAAGCTTGTACATGGCTGGGTCAATTGCAGTTGGTGTCGTTATAGTTTCAGGCCCAAGTGCAATCATTAGCTTTGATCCTAAAACTCCTGTAACAGCTCTATCTCGTAAATCAGACCATATTGACGTGTTTGCGGTGGGAACCGATGGGCTGGTTTACACCAACTGGTGGGACGGTTCGTGGCATGATTGGGGAACTGTTGGCAATGGAGTCTTTCCCCAAAATACTCCAATCGCCGCCATCGCCCGTAGAGCAGACCATATTGACGTGTTTGCGGTAGGAACCGATGGGCTGGTTTACACCAACTGGTGGGACGGCTCATGGCATGATTGGGGAACTGTTGGCAATGGAGCCTTTCCCCAAAATACTCCAATCGCCGCCATCGCCCGTAGAGCAGACCATATTGACGTGTTTGCGGTAGGAACCGATGGGCTGGTTTACACCAACTGGTGGGACGGCTCGTGGCATGATTGGGGAACTGTTGGCAATGGAGCCTTTCCCCAAAATACTCCAATCGCCGCCATCGCCCGTAGAGCAGACCATATTGACGTGTTTGCGGTGGGAACCGATGGGCTGGTTTACACCAACAGGTGGGACGGTTCGTGGCATGATTGGGGAACTGTTGGCAATGGAGTCTTTCCCCAAAATACTCCAATCGCCGCCATCGCCCGTAGAGCAGACCATATTGACGTGTTTGCGGTGGGAACCGATGGGCTGGTTTACACCAACTGGTGGGACGATTCGTGGCATGATTGGGGGACTGTTGGTAATGGAGTCTTTCCCCAAAATACTCCAATCGCCGCCATCGCTCGTAGAGCAGAGCATATTGACGTGTTTGCGGTGGGAACCGATGGGCTGGTTTACACCAATTGGTGGGATGGTTCGTGGCATGATTGGGGAACTGTTGGCAACACGAATGGGGATTTTCCTCTACTCACTCCGGTTGCTGCTATAGCTAGACATCAAGAGCAGATCGACTTATTTGGGGTTAGGAGCAATGGAGCAGTTTACACTACTTGGTGGAATGACTCATGGCATGATTGGGCATCTATTGGTGGAGATTTGAGCATTTCGCATGCAGAGCGTCTGAATGTAGTTAGCGAAATTCAGCAAGGGCTTAGCTTTCTAGCAAACGAAGAACCAAGAGCAAACATCAGTTTTGTTTATGATATTCACTTTATTGAAGTGACTGCTGTCCCTGGAGACATTAGCGATTATGAAAGTGCAGAAGCTCCGTGGCGAGATGCTGCCCTTCAGAAGATAGGTTTTGCCGCAAGTCGTCAAGGTTCGGTTGACTATGTTCAACAGCTTAGACAAAACAAAGGAACTGACTGGGCTTATGTTGGGTATTTTACTAAATATCAGTTACATCATTTTGCTTATGCAGGAGGTGAACGGATATGCATGGAATATGCTAATGATGGCTGGGGATCGGGCTTTATCGACGGTGTTTTTGCACATGAGACTTGCCACATCTTTGGTGCTGAAGATGAATATGATGTTTGCACTTGCGGTGGTGCTTCCGGTTATCTGGGCGTTCCCAACAATAACTGCGTGAACTGTACGGGCATCCATGAGAAGTGTTTAATGGATAGAAACGATCTCATCTTATGCCGATGGACACGAGGGCAAATTGGGTGGGGAGACCCGCTTCTCGGATTCATGCTTAACACACCGATTACAAGCTTAGCTCGGATGCCTGAACATATAGATGTTTTTGCAGTTGGACAAGATGGAGCGGTTTACACGACGTGGTGGGATGGCTCCTGGCATAATTGGGGGCAAGTTAGCAATAGTAATGGGTTGTTCCCAACGCTAAACCCCATTGCTGCGATCGCTCGTAAATCAGACCATATTGACGTGTTTGCGGTGGGAACCGATGGGCTGGTTTACACCAACTGGTGGGACGGTTCGTGGCATGATTGGGGAACTGTTGGCAATGGAGCCTTTCCCCAAAATACTCCAATCGCCGCCATCGCCCGTAGAGCAGACCATATTGACGTGTTTGCGGTGGGAACCGATGGGCTGGTTTACACCAACTGGTGGGATGGTTCGTGGCATGATTGGGGGACTGTTGGCAATGGAGTCTTTCCCCAAAATACTCCAATCGCCGCCATCGCCCGTAGAGCAGACCATATTGACGTGTTTGCGGTGGGAACCGATGGGCTGGTTTACACCAACTGGTGGGACGGCTCGTGGCATGATTGGGGGACTGTTGGCAATGGAGTCTTTCCCCAAAATACTCCAATCGCCGCCATCGCCCGTAAATCAGACCATATTGACGTGTTTGCGGTGGGAACCGATGGGCTGGTTTACACCAACTGGTGGGACGGTTCGTGGCATGATTGGGGGACTGTTGGTAATGGAGTCTTTCCCCAAAATACTCCAATCGCCGCCATCGCCCGTAAATCAGACCATATTGACGTGTTTGCGGTGGGAACCGATGGGCTGGTTTACACCAACTGGTGGGACGGTTCGTGGCATGATTGGGGGACTGTTGGTAATGGAGTCTTTCCCCAAAATACTCCAATCGCCGCCATCGCCCGTAAATCAGACCATATTGACGTGTTTGCGGTGGGAACCGATGGAGCTGTTTACACCAATTGGTGGAATAGCTCTTGGCATGATTGGACACCCATCAGTAATGGTGTTCGACTGGTTCCAAAAGTCATTGTCAAGCACTTTGCTGGTGCAATACAACCAGGGACAACAGCCTATGCCACCATCACTCTACCTGATAAAGCTCCAGCCACAGGCACAATCGTTAGACTAACCAGCAGCAACTCAACGCTGGTCAAAGTTTCAGGTGCTGCGATCGTTCCTGCCGGAGAGACCACCACCACCTTCCCCATCCAGATTGCCGATAATGCGGCAAACGCTACCGTCACCCTGACTGCGATAAGCGACTTCACAAAGCAGACTAGTCTTACCATTCCAGCCAAAACAACTCAAACCTTCTTACTAGGAACTAAATCGGGCTTTAATGCCAGCGTGCTAGGCATAGCTACTAACGGCAGGTATGTCTACGCTGCCCACTACTACTCGAAAGTTGAAAACAGCCATGCGTCATTCGCTCCAGGTGAGTTGGTTGTCATTGATGGCACAACCTTCAAGGAAGTCCCCAGCGCTCGTGTTTCCGTGGGCTATCAGCCACGCAGTGTTGCTGTCAATCCGCTAACGAAGCGAATTTATGTAGTCAACTACGGTCAGGAGAGTTACAGCCTTTCGATTCTTGATTGCACAGATCCCGCTAAACCCAAGGAAATTACTCAACTGAAGTTAAATCAAGCACCGATTGATGTTGCAGTCAATTCAAAGACTAATCGCATTTACGTCACTAACCCGTTCCAACGGAAGATCCATGTGATTGACGGCAACACTAATACGGAACTTACTTCCATTAAAGTTGGTGACGGTCTTCAAGGTTTGACCATAGATGAGGCTGCGAATAGGATCTATGTAGCCCGGAGTTACCGCTCCTCTGAGCCTCATGTCAATGCATTGACCGTCATTCAAGTTAAAAACAATGACACCTACGAGGTACTGCCGCCAATTCCCATTGGATCTGATCTAACTCAGTCACTCGATGTTGCGGTCAACCCGACTACAAACCGTATTTACGTGGCCAATCTAGGGGTAGTCGGGGTTTCTCCAAGCGTCACCGTGCTAGATCGCACAACCTATGAGGTCATCACCACTGTTAAGACCATCGCTGGGGCTAGGGCGATCGCTGTGAACCCAGGACTCAATCAGATTTATATCGGCACAGATAGTGGAGTACAAATTATGGATGGTGTTACAAACTCAATCATGAGTACTATCCCTCAAAAAGCACCCTGGGGCATTGCTGTTGATCTGACCACAGGCAAAGTCTATGCTAGCAGTGCCACTGAAGGTACTGTTACTCAGTTTGCCGCGCCAGACTTAAGTACCCTCACTCAATGGTCGTAAACATAACACAACGTGAGTTCGATGGGTTGAAAAAGGTACAAAAAAAGCTGAGACTATATTTCAACGAAAAATACAGATACTGTCTCAGCAATGTCCACAATTGTATCTCGCCTCGACGTAACCCAGATTTTCACCTGACGTAGATGATTTCTGTTCATCATGGGAAAAGATGTGGCAGCAAGTACCACAGCTACCATCAATGCTCAAAGAGCGGCGCAGCACTTCCCGGATGCATCTATCAGAGGTAATAACAATAGCGAGAGTGCTTCGCACACGCTGCGCGATCGCTATCAATTGCAGTGGTTACCGGACGTTTAAGGAATTCTATACATTACAGGTACTTCCTGGTTGGGGTAAGGCTTTTCCACTCTTTTGTCAGCTACACACGATTTGTTGAACTCATGCCTTCTCTTACAAAGTTCCGATCGGAGGAAACCTCCGCTCGGACTTTGCGCTGGTGTTTGATGTTGTTGTGCTGTTTTTTGCAGACACGTACAGGTGAAATAACAGGTATTAGCTTTATAGACTCGACACCAATCGAAGTATGTCACCGATGTCGCGCCCACTCGCACAAGGTCTTTAAAGGATTAGTTAAATGGGGTAAAAATTCGGTCGGTTGGCAATGCAGGTTTTAAACTGCATTTAGTTATCAATGAGTGTGGAGAATTGCTTGCGTTCAAGCTGACCCCTGCCAATGTCGATGACCGTGAAGCAGTTCCTGACTTAACTAAGGATTTGATTGGTAAGCTTTTTGGAGACCGAGGATATATTTCTCAAAAGTTATTTGAGGAGTTATATGAGCGTGGATTACAGTTGATTACTCGCTCCAAGAAAAACATGAAAAATCGCTTAGTAAAATTAATTGACAAGATTCTTTTACGCAAGCGTGCTGTCATTGAATCAGTCAATGACCACCTCAAAAACTTGTGTCATATTGAACATTCTCTCACGACGAGCGTATTTAATTTTATAGTCAACCTAATGGCTGGTGAGTGCTGCCTACACTTATCTACCAAAAAAACCCTCCCTTGATATTTACCCAAAAGACTTACCAGCTCTACCACCTGCTCTTTTTTAGTTCCGTCGAACCCACAGGTTTTTAGGCTGTGGGCTGCTTTTAAGGGTATTTTCTTTGTCTAGCGACTTTGAGGTGGAATAATTTCTGGATTGTCGTCTAGTGAGAGAAGAAATTCTATCAAGTCGGTTTGGTCTTGAATATCAAAACCAGCCTGTTTATCAACCCAGTAATTGTGTCCGCTACCGTCTGCGTTGGACTTTTGCAAGTTGGAATTAGCATGATTGGCTAAAACTACCTGCCTACGCAAGTTACGATCTACAAGCACGCGCAAACTTGCACTTGGATCTGGGGCAATGTTTTTTAAGGAAGTCCCTGTAAGTCCCAATTGCTCGGAATTAACGATTTTTAAGCCGTTTTTATCTACTTGCAGTGCTTCTTTTCCTGCTGCAACACCACCATCATGCAAATATGGTGCGGTGACGGCTAATCCTATCAAGCTAGGCACTTTGTAACCACCGGCGTTACCAATGGCAAATGCTAGTTTGAAGTCTTCTTCGGATATGATATTGGGAACATTCAGCACTAAAGGATTTTCTGGCAAGGGAACCCGCACGTTGCTGGGGTAAGTCTGCGGTTGTGTGAAGTTCCCAGCGAAAGCTGCTTGTGCTTTAGCGCGTGAAGGTTGAGATTTGATTTCTGATTCTGCGATTACGTGATTGTTGGTGAAATACCTGCCGCTATGACACTCAACGCACCCGGCTTTTGTGAAAATCGCTGCCCCTCGCTTGACTGCTTCTGAGTTGGTAGAATGATTTGGCGGTGGTGCGAGGGAGTTTTGAAACGCTGACATGCCGTTAAGTTGTGCTGCAACTGGCAAACCAGGTGAACTTGCCATCAATCCATCAAGCATGAATGGTGAACCTTTGGGAAATCCTGGCATTTTAATTACTTCGTTCATTGCCGGTGTGCCCGGAGTCGGATCGATTTTCTCAAAGAATTCTGATGGTTTGGCGTTTTGTGGTAATCTGAAGGCTGGATTTGCAGAGTTTTGCAAAATCACGCCTAAGTAGGTTTCTTTGTCAATACCTAATAGCTTTTGGCTGGCATCAGCACCGGTTGTCAAATCTGAGTTTGTGGCGTGAACGTTGCTGTTAAGTGTGGTGAGTCCGTGAAACCAGCCAATTGCCGCGTTACCACTCCAGCCGTAAGGATATGCGGCAAAAGTATAGGAAGATGGATTTTGCGAAGGATTGTTAACATTGTCGCCGGTTGAGTCAAAGTTGCCAGGAGACCAAGTTAATAATTCTGCATCAACGGCATTTTCTAAGGCTTTGATATCCGGTAGACGCGATCGCCTGCCATCCGCCTTCATATAAGTAGTTTCACCACGGCGCATTGTCTGCGGATTTACACCAGTTTGTCGAAACCAGGCGGCTGAATTACTCGCTAATGCGAGAATCAAACCAGTATCAAGGTCGTTATTTGGTGAGCCTTCTAAGATGCGTCCGCTGACGCGATCAACAGCCGTATGACACGCAGCACAAGTGACACCTACGCGAATTTTACCTTGATTGATATGAGTAACAATTCCCAAGGGGAAGAGAGAATTTGCGGGAACGTCAAGTCCGGTGTTGAGGATTTCACCTTTTTTGAAAGTGCGATCGCCTACTTGCATATCTCGATCCATCGTCACTTGCAGATTTGTGGTATGCTTGCCACCAAGAGAGGCGATCGCATAAGCTAAATTCCCAACATTTAACGGTCCATTCAAAACACCAGTTACATCAGTAAAGAAAACCTCATTTCCAAAGGTTTCCGTATAAAAAGCTTTGCGACCAAGTTTAATCAAATCTTCAGTGATAGCTACAGCACCATTATCTGCTGATAGTTGCTGTTTGCCTTCATCTGTTTTCAGCAAACTTGCAGCTTCATTTTTACTGACAACTTTACCCAACACATCATAAGAATTTATTTCTTGTGCTGTCGGTTGGGTAATCGGTGTATATGTATTGTTAATACTTGGCGTTCCGGGAATAGCGATATCAATTTGATATGCTAATAAACTAATAAAGACAATCAAAGCTAGCAGTATACTAACCCGACGTAACCCTACATTTTGCCTTTGCGCTTTTTGATTTTCATCTGCGCTTTTCGTCTGTTCGGGAGAATATACCATAATTCACTTTCGTTAGAATCTGGAACCGCAAATTTCATCAACAATTGCTGCTGGTTTATTGCTATTTTGTTCTCGACAAATCAAAGTTCGAGCTAAATTTTGCTGATAATAAAATCGATGAGCAAACCAGCCGATAGGTGTGCCTAAGATTGTACCGATTACTAAACCAGTTATCAGACTGGAAACCAAATGCTTTCTTTTAATATTTTCTCGTTCAATAGTTTTTGTTTGTACCATAATCTTTTACTGTGTATTTAATTAAATTCTTTTCTTTAGTGCATTCCCAGTCAGAGACTGGGAACGAGGATATGAGAACTTAAGCTTATGAAAGTACTTGCTGCATAAAAGACATTATTTCTTCGGTACTATTCATCTGGAATAAATCCAACACTTCTGCTGCTTGTTCTGAAGGTATGTAATCTTGTGGTATGCCAACAAGTGAACCGCCTAAATTTTGGGCTAAGTGATACCAAAAAGCCAATTTACATTCAGCATCCATTGAGGTATAACTATCAGTGGAAATTACTTTTTCGCTGCTTTCTTGATTTTGCAACTGACGCAAAGCTGATATTTGTTCTGGCTGGGATAATTTTTGAATTTCTCCAACCAAATCTGCGGTTCCGTCATTCGGCATACAATTGAGAGCGCTGGCGGGAACTTCCTCAGAAATTTGAGTAAAAAGCAATGCGAGTACAGCTAGGCGATCGTCTGCATTTAAGCTTTTAAATTTTGATACAGCTACTTCGATAAAATTGGTATTCGTAGAAGTCATAAACACCTCAAGTTAGTTAACTAGAATTTAGAAAAATGGTCTTCAAAAGGGTATTATATTATTATTTGTAGAGGTGGGCAATACCCACCCTACACTTCAGTTAAAACTTCGGACTACAGCACTTTCTTGAGGAAAGATACTAAATCGTCAGTATTGAATGACTTCAGAGAGTTCAACACTTCTGTTGCTTGTTGAGAAGGTTGAGATTGACTTGATAAATCCATGATTGCGGTTCTTAACCTTTCCGCTAGTAGATACCAGAAAGCTAACTTACCTTCAGGCTGCATGTTACCATATTCACCAGTATAAATTTTATTTCCACCATGAGCGAGTTCAACCATCGCTTTGCTGGGATTTGGATCGAGCATTACTTCGTCCTGGTCCTGTCTGTCTGCTGGTAGCAAGTCACGCAAAGCAAATAGCTGTTCAGAAGAAGACAGGTTTTGAACTTGTGCTACTAACTCCGCAGCCTTTTCTGTTGGCAAGGAATTTGCAACATTTGCAGGTATCTTATCAGCAAAAGAGGTTAAAAGTAACCCCAGTACTGCTAGGCGATCGTCTATCTTCAATCGCTGAAATGCTGATACAGCTTGTTGTGATGGATTAACATTTGTAGAAGTCATAAAGCCTCCGAGCTTGTTAGTGATGCATCTGTGGTTGTTGTAATTTGGTTGTGTGTTTGGAAAAAAACTTTAACCAAATCTACAACGTATATTTGCAACTTCTCAGTTATGCTTCTATACAGGTTAAAAATTAATTCCTAGTTATTTCCCTATTAAAAGGTAGAAACGTAATTAGAGATTATTATTTATAATCCAGCCATAAGAGAGAGGTAACTTTTTTTCAAACCTCACCGATAATATTGAACACCAACTAAAGGGCAATCCGGTTGTCAAATGCGAATACGAAACTGAAAATCATAGATAAACATCGAGTGTTTATTATCTGTGGTTTGACGTTTAATTTGGTCTACTTATGAGCTCGCAGAATTAGGTATGTTGCCTTAGAGGAAAAGTTCGAGCGGCTTAAGCCGCTCGAAACTAGGGGGGAATTAAACCTTGTTTGAAACTTGTTAAGTAGCGCTAAGGGCTACCAATCAAAAATATCAAAGCTTTAGATTTCTGCGCCACCTTTGGCTTCTGCACCGAATGGGGCAACGTAATCACGGAAGAGAGTGATTTGCTCTTCAAAACCAAGTTGCTTAATTTTATTCAACAGTTCTTGGGGTGCAGAAGAAAGCTGATAGCTAGCAGGCATAGGAATGATAGTAGCGTTTTCCATGCCTTGAGCTAACCGATACCAAAATAACAACTTGGTGGTTTCACCCAAAGAACCATATTCACGAGTCAATTGCTTATCTACACCATTAATCAAGTCACGCTGAAGTTGCAGTTGTTCTTCGTGGGATAATTCTTTAACTTGATTGAACAAACCTTCGGCAATTTCTGGTGAAACGGTGCTTGCTGCGGGTGCTGCTGGGGTGATTGAGTCACCCATTTCTTTGTAAACGAACCAGAACAAAGCAAGCTGATCGTCTACGTCTAAGGCTTGCCAAGCTTGGACATGTTCGCGAATTGTTGGATCGTTGGTTTGGGTAAATGTCATAACAAACTCCGATTGCTATTAAATGATTGCTATTGCAACCCTATCAAAGGTACATCGAGCGTTTAACCCTACTGAAGACAGATGTATCTAAATCAAAGAGAAGAATAATTGGTAATAGAGAATTGGGCATAGGGCAATGGGCATAGGGCAATGGGAATTAAAGAATCTTAAGAAAGTAATGCGCGTTCTAATATGATTCTTTCCATGCCCTATGCCCCATGACGGCAGGTGCGTGACTGTCGGCTCCGCCGACGGCAGGTGCTTCAACGGAGGGAACCTCCCTTCGGGTTCGCCACTTCGACGGGACGGTACAGGCAACCGCCGAGTGGACTCACCGCAACGCACTGCCTCCCCAACGCACTGCCTCCCCTATGCCCTATGCCCTATGCCCTATGCCCAATTACCAATGCCCTATTCCCTAGTTTTAGGAGGTATATCGATGGATAGACGTTTAGAGGGTAAGGTTGCGATAGTAACTGGTGCTGGTGCTGGTATTGGAGAAGCGATCGCTCACAAATTTGCTAAAGAAGGTGCATCGGTGGTTGTCAACGGATTAGCAAGCGATCCGATTGAAGATGTAGTGCAGTCGATTAAACATTATGGCGGGAAGGCGATCGCCTACGCAGGAGACGTTTCCCAAGAGTTTCACGCTAAAAATTGCGTGCAAACTGCAATCAATGCTTACGGCAAGTTAGATATCTTAATCAACAACGCTGGAGTTTTTCTGGCTACAGCCGAAACAGAAGATTACCCCATAGATGTATTTGATGACACAATTCGCATGAACCTTCGTTCAGCGTTTTTGATGACAAAATTCTCACTTCCCCACCTTCAGAAAACGCGGGGAAACATCGTCTCAGCGGGTTCAGAAGCCGGCTTCAACGGTTTAGCATACAACACAACATACGGCGGTACCAAAGGTTGGATGCATTCATTCATGCAAGGTGTAGCCGTCGAACAAGCCAAACACGGTATCCGTGCTAATTGTGTTTGTCCCGGTGCAATTGATACTGCATGGACGCACAAAGAAACCGGTCCAATGGACGCGAAGATGGAAAAATCCCTGATTGAAGCTACGCCACTAGCGCGACGCGGTACACCAGAAGAAATGGCAAATGTGTACGCCTTCATCGCTTCCGACGAAGCCAGCTACGTCACCGGCGCACTCTGGCTAGCTGATGGTGGCGTCACCGTCGCCAAAGGATCTGCCGGTTCAGAAACTCCATTGTGGATGCGCTTTGCACCCAAAGGTGAATTACGCCTCGATCACTCTAAAGAAGGGCTAGAAAATAAAGAAACTCAAACGCTGAAGTAGAAAGTGGGGAGTGGGGAGACAAGGGAGACAAGGAGATGGAAAGACAAGGGAGACAAGGGAGACAAGGGAGAAATTCCTGTTTATCCCCCTCTCCCCTTGTCCTCCTTGTCCTCCTTGTCCCCCTTGTCCCCCTCTTCCCCTACTCCCTCCTGTCTCCATAATCTTCCGAAGACGTGGGATCTAACTCCCAGCGACTGTCGTCGCGCTGTTCTAAGATTTCGCTTGTCCGCAGAAACGCGGCATCATCCATTTCTATTCCTACAGCAGCACCAATTTCATCAACAATATCTTGATCGGGAGTGGAAGCAGTACCGCCAACAGCTTCATCACCTACCATTGCTGCTTGTTGCCAACCGGCATCAACATCACCTCCAGTTAATTCTGGACTGGTGTATGTAGCATACTCATCCAACTCCTCTTCCATTTCTCGTCCGCCGACATTATACCCTGGTGATTCTTTGACACCAGTACCATAGGATTCGGTAATTTCCTCTGGTAAGTCGGAAATTTCTTCTGGTAAATTATCTTCGGATTCGAGTTCCTTATCTGGATCTATACGGTTGAGTTGAGCTTCTAAATCTACTTGTTGTTGATCCGCCATAATTATAAATATTTCTGCATCTCCAAAATAGCGCTTTCCCTCATCTGGCTTGTCTCCCTTGAGATGTATTACTTGAGATGGAAAAAATCTATCCCTTTGGAGTGAAGAGAAGATAACTGTTGCTGCATACTATTAAAAATGTGAATTCCTGCTCAAGTCATTGAAAATTAAAGAATTATTAAGGAAAATTAGATTTTTTGACAAAATGAAACCGAGCTTCTTAGCTGATAATTGCGAATGGTAAGCAAATATATTGAATAATTAAAAACTCCAAAAAGCATTGATTATTTTTTAGAAGTGGAGGAAGAAAGTGAAATACGACCAGTTTATTAAACATGTCCAAAGCGTTGCTCAATTAGATTCCCGTGAAGAGGCAGAACGTGCTACTCGTGCTACGTTGGAAACTATTCGAGAACGGATTGTGGGTGATGAAGGTAAGGATTTGGCTTCACAGTTGCCGAAAGAATTAGGTGAATTTTTGCGCGGTCGTGAAGGCGAAAATGGTCAGCATTTCGGCTTGGAAGAATTTATCAAGATGGTGAGTGAGAAGGAAAATGTAGAACCCACTGCTGCTGCGATGCATGTGCGAGCTGTTTTTAGTGTGTTGCAAAGTGCAGTGAGTCCGGGTGAGTTTGCAGATTTGCAAGCTAATTTTTCACCAGATTATGCGGAGATATTTCCAGCGGGATCGACTGTGGTTTCGCAGTGAAGGTTTGAGCGCTGAAGCGCTCACTACGTAAGTAATTTAAGAGGTGATTCAATGGCAAATTTTAATAATGGTAAGAAGAAAGTCGCTATTCTGATTGAGAATGGGGTGGAGGATGCGGAATTTCAAGTTCCTTATAACGGGCTAAAACAAGCGGGGATGGAGGTTGTTGTCCTCGGTGCCAGGATGAATGAAAAGTATAAGGGCAAACAAGGCAAAGTTTCTCAACAAGCTGATGGGACTACTACGGAAGCGATCGCCTCTGAATTTGATGCGGTGGTAATTCCCGGTGGGATGGCACCCGACCACATGCGACGCAACCCGAACACTGTACGCTTTGTTCAACAAGCGATGCAGCAAGGTAAATTGATTGCAGCAGTTTGTCACGGACCGCAAGTTTTGATTGAAGGTGATTTGCTCAAAGGTAAACAAGCCACTGGTTTCAGCGCTATCCGCAAGGATATGATTAATGCGGGTGCAAAGTATGTTGATGAACCTTTGGTAGTTGATGGTAATTTGATTACTTCACGTCAACCTGGAGATTTGGCAATCTTTACCACAGCTATCTTGAGTCGTTTGGGTTACGGTGGCAAGGATGCTGCGTTACCTGAAGAGAATGATACAAGCGCGGAATGGTGGAAGCTGGCTGATGCTTGGGGTGGTTCAACTAAGGGTGATATTGTCAAGGGTGTAAATACTGCTCTTGCTGGTGAGCGTTATTCGTTGGAAGCTTTAGAGAAGTATTTTGAGAAAGAGTCAGATGCTCAAGTTAAGGAGTTGTTTCAAGAGATAATTACTAATAAACAACGTCACATCCTCAAGCTGGAAACTTATCTTGACAGGTTGGGTGAGAAACCTTCTTTAGCCGCTAATATCGCGAATCAATACGCGAAGGTGAAAACGGCTATGACCGGAAGTGATGATACGTTTCAATTGCGATCGGCTTTGGGCGATGTGCAAACTGGTATCGGTGATATTGGCAATTTGTGTGCTATGTATACGGACCCGGTAGCTACTGCGCTGTTTACGGATATTTACAATGATTTGTTGGTTTCTGAACAGCGATTGGCGGAACTGTATCAACAGCGGATGGGGCTGGATGTGAAGCCTGCGAAGCCGACTACGGGTGCGGCTGTGTCGATGTAGGTTTTTATTAAACGAACCGCAGAGGAAGCAGCGGAAAGTTTGAGCGGAGGTTTCCTCCGATCAAAGCTTTCCAAGAGAGAGAACACAGAGGAAGAGGTTATAGAGGGTCTTTGCGTCTTCTCCCGAAGGGAGAGGCTAGCGCCAAGGTGGTTATTTTTACGGAGAGAAGGAGATAAAAATATGGCTTCGAGTTCGGGGGATGAGTTGAGTAAGGGTCAAGGCGCTGAGGCGGGTGAAACTGAGCGCTGGGCGTCTCTGGTGGGTGGTGGTGCGATGGTGCTGATGGGTTTAAGTCAGCGTTCTTTGCGCGGGGTGCTGATGGCTGTAGCTGGAGGCGGTTTGGTGTATCAAGGTGTAACTAAACAAAGCACGATTCAGCAAGCACAGGAGGCGATTGGTATAAATAAATCTATTAAGGTTGAAAAGACGGTAACGATAAATAAGCCAGCGGATGAACTTTATCGCTTTTGGCACGATTTTGAGAATCTGCCTCGGTTTATGAAGCATCTCAAATCTGTGACTGTGCAAAATGATAAAAGGTCGCATTGGATTGCGAATGCACCTTTGGATAGTAGTGTGGAATGGGATGCAGATATATTGGAAGACCGAGAAAATGAGTTTATTTCTTGGGCTTCGGTGGAAGGTGCAGATGTGGAAAATTCTGGTTTTATTCGCTTTAAGAAAGCACCAGGCGATCGCGGCACTGAAGTAAAGGTTGTTCTTGAATATAGCCCGCCAGGTGGAGCGATCGCATCTGTATTTGCCAAGCTTTTTGGTGAAGAACCAGAACAACAAATTGGTGATGATTTGCGTCGTTTCAAAATGCTAATGGAAGCTGGCGAAATTGCCACTACTGAAGGACAACCAAAAGGTGGTTAGTAGTTGGTTGTTAGTGGTTAGTAGTTAGTTGGGAATTACTACTAGCTACTAACCAGTAACAATTAACTACTAACAATCCAAAATCTAAAATCCCAAATATATATATGAAAGCAGTCTGCTGGCATGGCGCCAATGATGTGCGGGTGGAAACGGTGCCAGACCCGAAAATTATCAACCCGCGTGATGCTATTGTCAAAATTACTTCAACGGCAATTTGCGGTAGTGATTTACATATTTATGGTGGCTATATTCCCACTGTGCAAGCGGGTGACATTATCGGTCACGAATTCATGGGGGAAGTGGTTGATGTTGGTAATGCAGTAAGTAATTTAAAAATAGGCGATCGCGTTGTCGTTCCTTCGATGATCGGTTGCGGTAACTGTCATTATTGCCAGCGTGATATGTGGTCGCTGTGCGACAATTCCAACCAAAACGGTTGGATGGAAGAAAAATTATTTGGCAGTATCACTTCAGCAATTTACGGCTACTCGCATACCTTCGGTGGTTACGCCGGCGGACAAGCAGAATATGTGCGCGTACCTTTTGCCGATGTCGGTGTGGTAAAAGTCCCCAAAGATATACCCGATGAAAAGTTACTTTTTATCTCCGATGCCATCCCCACCGGTTATATGGGTGCAGAATTATGCGATATTAAACCTGGTGATACTGTAGCCGTTTGGGGTTGCGGTGCTGTCGGACAATTCGCCATGATTAGCGCTTACATGATGGGTGCTGAAAAAGTTATCGGCATTGACCGCTTTCCGGAACGCTTAGAAATGGCAAAAAATTTCGCCAAAGCAGAAATTATCAACTATGAAGAAGTTGATGCCGGCGAAGCCTTAAAAGAAATGACCGGCGGTCGCGGTCCTGATGCATGTATCGACGCTGTGGGATTAGAAGCGCATGGTGTCGGTTTTGAAGACTTTTACGACCAGACAAAGCAAAAGCTGCGGTTAGAAACAGACCGTCCCCACGTACTGCGGCAAATGATGCTTGCCTGTCGTAAAGGAGGCACCCTTTCAATTATGGGTGTTTACGGTGGTTTTGTTGATAAAATGCCCTTTGGTGCAGCCTTTAACAAAGGTTTGACTTTCCGGATGGGACAAATGCATGGTCAAAAATACATGCACAAGTTGCTAGAGCTAGTTTTAGATGGAAAATTAGATCCATCTGTGGTTGTTAGCCATCAATTACCCCTGGAACAAGCACCTCACGGCTACCACATTTTTCAACAAAAAGAGGATAACTGCATCAAAGTTGTTCTCAAACCATGAAATCGGTAGGGGTGGGGTTTCCCTACCCATATTGTTCAATTAAATAATTCAATCGGAGGCTTTCGTGAAACAATTTTTGCACAGAGTTTTAACAGTTGTTTTCGCTGCATTTATATTTATTGGCGCTCAAGCTTTTGGTTACGGCAATGCATTGCAAGCGTTTGCTAATGATACCGTCGAATCACCAATCGGTATTTATTACAAAGGAACCCCAGATGAATCGGCGCCAAACAAAACCAACACAACGGTAGAAAGTGGTAAAAGTAAGCTAAAAAGTACTGTTGATAATCTTCGCGGAACTGCTAAAGATGCTGTTCACTCAACCAAGAAAGGAATTGATGACGCTGCAAAATCAACAGGTGATACTGTCAAATCACCACTCGGTACTTATTATAAAGGTACACCCAAAGCATCTTTAGAAACAGACACCAAGTCGGTTGATACAGGTAAAAATCCTTTGCAAAGTATCGCTGATAATGTTCGCCAAAAACTCAATCTTGATGAACCACTTCCGGAAAGTACAAAAGAGTTTTTGGGTTCAACACAGAAGAGAGTTGAAAAGGCAGTTGAACCAATAACTGGAACTAAATAAGGTTATCACCAAGTCAGATAATCAGTTTGAGAGGATTTATCCTTTCTAATTAAAAAAGAGTTATGAGTTGCAATTTAACTCATAACTCTAACGAAAAAAATGGATAATAAGGTATTTTATGAAAGTGATTTATTGGCAGATAAATTTACGACTGAATCAGATTTTGAAAGCTATTTTGGTAGTATTTGCAGTATTTTTTTTACAATGTTTTGGTGACATGAATGTATTGCCAGCGCAGGCTGATACCGCGAAAACACCAGAAGCTAAATATTACAATGCACAACCGACTGAAAAAGATAAACAGTTGGTTGACAATGCCAAAAATAACTTAAAAGGCATTGGTGAGAATGTTCGCGAAAAGCTTAATCTTGATGAACCTTTACCCCAAAGTACCAAAGAGTTTTTGAATTCAACTAAAGAAAAAGTTGACCCGATTACCAGATAAACCAAGCGATACTACTCAAAAATAGTGATTATAAAAACAATAGCACCAACAACTAACAACTAACAACCAACAACCAACAACTATTATGAAAGCAGTATGCTGGCACGGCGCCACTGATGTAAGAGTTGATACAGTGCCAGATCCAAAAATTCTTAACCCGCGTGATGCAATTGTCAAAATTACATCAACGGCAATTTGCGGTTCTGATTTGCATCTTTTCAATGGCTACATCCCCACGATGGAAAAAGGTGATATCCTTGGTCATGAATTCATGGGGGAAGTAGTTGAACTTGGTAGCGCAGTTAATAATGTCAAAGTAGGCGATCGCGTCGTCGTTCCCTTTACAATAGCCTGTGGTAACTGCTATTTCTGCAATACTGATTTATGGTCGCTGTGCGACAACTCCAACCCCAACGGTTGGCTAGCAGAAAAAATCATGGGTCATTCTCCCTCAGGTCTATTTGGCTACTCTCATATCTTCGGAGGTTACGCAGGCGGTCAGGCAGAATATGCCCGTGTACCCTTTGCCGATGTGGGTTTATTCAAAATTCCCGATGGCTTAACAGATGACCAAGTATTATTTTTAACTGACATTTTCCCCACAGGCTACATGGCAGCGGAGAACTGCCACATTAAACCCGGTGATATCGTCGCCGTTTGGGGTTGCGGACCTGTTGGACAGTTCGCCATCAGAAGCGCTTTTATGTTCGGTGCAGAACGTGTCATCGCCATCGATCGCATTCCCGAACGCTTGCAAATGGCGAAAGAATATGGTAAGGCAGAAGTCCTCAATTACGAAGAAGTTGATGTTGGGGAAGTCCTCAAAGAAATGACCGGCGGTCGCGGTCCCGACGCTGTGATTGATGCAGTCGGACTCGAAGCACACGGCAATGACTTGATGGGCTTATACGACAGAGTAAAACAAGAGTTGCGTCTAGAACCAGACAGACCAACCGCATTAAGAAACGCGATCGTTGCTTGTGGCAAAGGTGGTCACGTATCAGTTGCAGGTGCTTACGGTGGCTTCCTCGATAAATTCCCGATGGGTGCAGCCATGAATAAAGCCTTAACCTTCAAGATGGGACAAACTCACGTCCACAGATACTTGCGTCCTCTACTTGAGCACATCCAAAACGGCGATATCGATCCATCGTTTATTATCACCCACCGCCTACCGCTAGAACAAGCGCCCCACGCCTACGAGATTTTCAAGCACAAGAAAGACAACTGCATCAAAGTTGTACTCAAACCGTAAGGGAATGGGGAATGGGGAATGGGGAATGGGGAATGGGGAATGGGTAATGGGTAATGGGTAATGGGGAATGGGTAATGGGGGAATGGGGAATGGGTAATGGGGAATAAAATAATTACCAATTCGCTTTTTCCCAATTACCAATTACCAATTACCAATTACCAATTACCTATTACCAATTACCAATTAGCAATTGAAAATTTTATGTTTGACTTACTAAAATCAGAACTTAGCCGTCGTACTCTTTTATATAAAGCTGGTTTTGGGTTGATTACACTCGGCATTGTCCCAGCGATTTTTAAACCCAGCCGTACTTTGGCTCAAGCAGCAAAAGAGCCTCCGATGCCGCCAGAAAAAAAGTTAGGATGGGCAGTTGTGGGTTTGGGAAAGTTTGCTACCCAACAAATTATTCCTTCGTTTGCTGAGTGTAAGCGTTCAAAATTGGTAGCATTGGTAAGTGGCGATCGCACTAAAGCTGAACAGTATGCACGGCAATACGGTGTTAACCCGAAAAATATTTACAATTACCAAAATTACGACACTATCCGCAATAACCCAGAGGTAGATGTTATTTATATCATCTTACCCAACGCTTTACACGCAGAATACACCATTCGCGGCGCACAAGCTGCCAAACACATCATGTGTGAAAAGCCGATGGCAGTCACCGTCGCCGAATGTCAAGCGATGATTGATGCTGCGAAAAAAGCAGGGCGCAAATTGATGATTGCATATCGCGCTCAATATGAACCATTCAACCTTGCCGCGATTCAATTAGCACAAAGCGGTAAACTTGGCAAATTGAAATCTATCGTCTCTGACCACGGACGCAACCTCGACCCCAAAGACCCCGCAGACCGCTGGCGTGCCAATAAAAAACTAGCTGGTGGCGGTTCTCTTTATGACATCGGTATTTACAGCTTGCAAGCCACAAGATACATCACAGGTGAGGAACCCGTAGAAATCAGCGCCATGATGTATAGCACCCCCAACGACCCCCGCTTTCGGGAAGTTGAGGAAAATGTCAACTTCACTTTGCGTTTTCCTAGCGGCGTGCTTGCCAATTGTACATCCAGCTACGGCTACTCGGACACCAAACGCATCCAGGTTTTTGGATCTGACGCTACCTTGGAGTTAGACCCAGCTACCGATTACTACAAACACCGCTTGACTGTTAAAAGCAAGAACGGTAACGAGGAGCAAAATATCCAAGAACAGAATCAATTCGCTTTGGAGATGGATCACCTTTCTGAGTCCATCATGAATAATAAACAGCCGAAAACACCCGGCGAAGAAGGTTTGCAAGATGTCAAACTGATGCAGCTAATTTATGAAGCCGCTCGCACAGGTAGAACAATTAAGGTTTAAAACTGGTTAGTTGTTAGTGGGTAGTGGTTAGTAGGTAGTAGTTAGTGGGTAATGGTTAAGAGTAATTTTTCACAACTATCAACGCTCCAACGCTCCAACGCTCCAACGCTCCAACTATCAACCAACAACCAACAACTATCAACTATCAACTATCAACCAACACCCAACAATAAAAAAGGAAAGAAAAGATGACTGATACTAGCGTTCAAAAAATAGACTCTGCCAATTCTCCTAAAGGTCAACTCGGTCAGAAATATCTTGCATCTGGCAAAAGTGTTTCTATGCGGCTTTGGGAGAATGAAGAACCAGGTTCAGCTAAAGAACCAGCAGCACGAGAATATGAAACTGTTGGTTATGTAATCAACGGTCGCGCTGAGTTACATCTTGAAGGTCAAGTAGTTGTACTTGAACCGGGAAACTCTTGGGTAGTGCCAAAAGGCGCATCCCACACTTACAAAATCTTGGAATCATTCACCGCAGTTGAAGCAACCAGTCCGCCGGCTCAAGTCCACGGACGCGATGAAGATTAGTTTTTCTTAATTTTATATCATGTCCACGGTTGCGATATTTTTATTAATGTTAATAACGGCGGACATGATTTTACACCCAGAGAATCCGTAAACCTCTTCAGACCTCAACCCCATAACTTTTTTCACACCAAAAAAGATATGACTCAGGGTTGAGGTTTTATAGTTTTTTTTGAGTCTATTTTCATATAGAGAACTACTCCTCAAGTAACACACCATGAGCGAACCCAACATCAACGAGCAAAGCAAAAACGAAAGTTTAGAACAGTTTCGCGAAGAACCTGGTGAGTACATGACGACGAATCAAGGGATACGTGTAAACAATACCGACAATTCGCTTCATGCTGGGCAGCGCGGACCGACCTTGATGGAAGATTTCCACCTGCGTGAAAAGATGACGCACTTCGACCGCGAACGTATTCCGGAGCGAGTCGTTCACGCACGCGGATCTGGAGCGCACGGCTACTTTCAGCCTTACGAATCGCTAGCTGAATACACAAAGGCAAAATTCTTACAAGACCCTTCTGTAAAAACACCAGTATTTGCCCGCTTCTCGACTGTGACGGGGTTTCGTGGTTCAGCAGATACTGTACGGGATGTACGCGGGTTTTCGGTGAAGTTTTACACCGAGGATGGTAATTATGATTTCGTAGGTAATAATATTCCTGTCTTCTTTATTCAAGATGGAATTAAGTTCCCGGATCTTGTCCATGCGATCAAGCCGGAACCCGACAACGAAATGCCGCAAGCCGCAGCAGCACACGACAATTTCTGGGACTTCATCTCATTGATGCCCGAATCGATGCACATGATTATGTGGGTGCTTTCTGACCGCGCTATCCCCAGAAGCTACCGAATGATGCAGGGCTTTGGTGTCCACACCTTCCGCTTTGTCAACGAGCAGGGTAAAGCACGTTTTGTCAAGTTCCACTGGAAGCCGTTACTCGGTGTTTACTCTTTGGTGTGGGATGAGGCACAGAAAATCGCAGGTAAAGACCCCGACTTCAATCGGCGCGATTTGTGGGAAGCAATTGAGATGGGGGACTTCCCAGAGTATGAGTTGGGTGTACAAATTATTGAGGAAGAAGACGAATTTAAGTTTGATTTCGATATTCTCGACTCCACAAAGATTATCCCAGAAGAACTTGTTCCCGTCCGACCGATTGGAAAAATGGTTTTAAACCGCAACCCAGACAACTTCTTTGCGGAAACCGAGCAAGTTGCTTTCCAACCATCACACGTTGTTTCTGGTATTGACTACAGTAACGATCCACTCTTGCAAGCGCGGCTACTTTCCTATCACGATACACAGATTCATCGACTCGGTAGCGCCAACTTCGAGTCACTGCCAATCAATCGTGCGGTATGCCCGGTGCATAATAACGATCGCGATGGTATTATGCAAATGAAAATCAACAAGGGTAAAACTAACTATTTCCCCAATTCCCTTGGTGGTGGCTGTCCGATGATGTCTCCAGAGTCGATGGGTGGATATGCCCACTACATGGAAAAAGTTGAAGGGCATAAAATCCGCGAACGTAGCGATAGCTTCAGCGACCACTTCAGCCAAGCGACTCTGTTCTGGAATAGCTTATCTAAACCTGAGAAGGAACATTTAGTCAAAGCCGCTCACTTCGAGTTAGGTAAGGTGGAAACTAAAGAAGTTCGCCAACGCATGGTTGAACTTTTCAACCAGGTTGATAACGAACTAGCAAAGCTTGTAGCAATGGGCATCGGTGTTGCCGCTCCAACTCAAGCAGTTACGCAAAACCACGGACGCACCTCCCCTGCCGTGAGTATGGAAAATAACCCTAATCAACCGGAAAAGACAATCAAGGGGCGGCGCATCGCTATCTTAGCGGCTGACGGGTTCGACAGTTCCCAATTGATGGAAATCAAGCAAGCGTTAAAGAGTGGTGGAGCGCAAGCAGAGATTATATCCAAGTTCAAGGGGATGATTAAGAGTGCTGATGGAAAAGAAGTTGAGGTAAATAAAACTTTCCTCACTGCTGCATCGGTAATGTATGATGCTGTTTACATTCCTGGTGGCAAAGAAAGCATCGAGATGCTGAAGAAGGAGGGAGATGTGGTTGAGTTTATCAATGACACTCTCAAGCATTATAAGGCGATCGCTGCAACCGATGAAGGAGTCGAACTGCTGCTGATGGCACCTGAAAGCAAAGCGATGGCGTTGGATAAGTCACAGTCAAATGGACATCTAACATCTGATAATGGTGTAATCGCTAGCCGTAATGCTGCAAATATCAAGAACGTTGCTCAAGAATTCGTCAAGGCGATCGCTCAACATCGTCATTGGACTAGAACAATCAACGAAATCAAACCACCAGTACCAGAAGCGATTGGCGATCGTCTAACTATGGCTAACTAAATTTATACACGCTAAAGAGGGCATGATAACTAATATCATGTCGCCAAATCCATAACCATTACTGTAGAGACGTTCCGTGTGGAACGTCTCTACGATTTTTGTACCCTTGATTCTGATTATCAGAATGCACTAACAGTCTCAGTCGGAAGAATTAAACAACCTCAGTCAATCTACTTATTTTTAAGTATTTTTTTATGTGACCTGAGAATGATGAATATAAGAGATTAAATAGGTTTCCTAGAAATATAGGCGACGAGCAGCCACCGGGTACCAGCCGAAGCGGCTGCACGCTCCAAATCTCAAAAAAATCTGAATTTGTATCGCCTGCTCCACATGCAATAAATGAGGAACACTAATGTTTTATCATAAAAAACAACTACAATACTTCAAACCGCCAGAAAAACCCGATGCAGTGTACGCGATGAAGATTCAAGAACTCATCGGTGGAACCTTTGGGGAAATGACTGTGATGATGCAGTACCTATTTCAGGGCTTCAATTGTCGCGGACCTGCGAAATACCGCGATATGTTGCTAGATATCGGTACTGAAGAAATCGGTCATATCGAGATGTTGGCAACGATGATTGCCCATCTGCTGGATAAAGCGCCGGTGAAAATGCAAGAAGAAGGTGCTTTAGACCAAGTAGTGGGTGCGGTGATGGGTGGTAGTAACCCACGAGATGTAATTATGGCGGCAGCGATGAACCCCCAACACGCCATTGTCTCAGGTTTGGGTGCCATGCCAGCCGACAGTGTAGGCTTCCCCTGGAACGGTCGCTTCATCGTTGCCAGCGGTAACTTAATGGCAGATTTCCGTTCAAATCTCCACGCTGAATCTCAAGGACGCTTGCAAGCAGTACGGATGTACGAGATGTCTGATGACCCAGGCGTGAAAGATACTCTTTCGTTTATGATTGCTCGTGACACGATGCACCAAAATCAGTGGGAAGCAGCGATTGAAGAATTAAAAGCAGATGGACTGGAAAGTACTCCTGTTCCTAGTTCCTTCCCGCTGGATTTGGAGAAGCGCGAATATGCGTATCAGTTCTGGAATCACTCTGAAGGCACTGAAAGTGCTGAAGGACGTTGGGCAAAAGGTCCTTCAATGGACGGCAAAGGCGAATTCGAGTATGTGGCAAATCCCCAGCCGCTGGGACCCGAACCCACACCACCACAACCCGATCCGACGCTGCATGGTACACCTAAAGCCAGACAGTCGCAGGGAACGGGTGAAGGTAGTGTAATTGAGCGTAGAGAAATCGGCGGCTAATATCAATACCCCTAATCCCCAACAGAAAATGACAGCTAATTAGCTGGCAGGTACTCAAAGTATCTGCCAGTTTTCTTATCTACGGCATTGGGGGAAGAGAATTTAAAAATGTCGAAAACAATTTTTTCCCCTTAACAGCCATCAAACCACAACCAACTGTAAATAATAGAATCCAGGCAATGCTGAATTCTGTTGCTGTTTTTGTCCATCCAAGAGTAAAGCTGGTAATGTTTGACACTCCCCTGATTGTACAAATTTCGCTATCGCTCATTTGTACAGAAAATCAGGGGATTCTACATTCTTCCTAGTTACTTGCTCTACTAGGGTTTCCCCAAGTAGAGTAGAGGTCACTAGTC
>JAESGF010000118.1_pt1 | contig 65768 bp, 68 predicted proteins | sample 9269621 | NCBI WGS metagenome assembly JAESGF01 (sample SAMN14515066, study PRJNA621663) | algae metagenome | isolation source: Tolypothrix carrinoi HA7290-LM1 and co-occurring heterotrophs from dry rock... | place: USA: Makauwahi cave, Kauai, Hawaii | collected 2011-01-06
AGTAAAATCTCAACTGTCTGCAAAATTGTTTTGGCTATGCCAAAAAGCATTTTGCAGACGTTTCGCTTTTACTTCGCTTACATCCCCAGGCTGTAGAGCCGTGGGGAATTACGCGAGTTAGTTAAATTTAGAAGAGTGGAGTAATGAAGACACTGAACCAGAAGAACAAGCAGATTAAAAAGCCGTCCTTAGAATATTATTTGAACCTTCAGTATCCAGTAACACTGTACCCCGATCCAGAAGGGGGATATGTAGCTCAAATTAAAGATTTGCCTGGATGTCTCACTCAAGGTGAAACTTTAGAAGAGACAGTGGCAAATATAAATGAGGCACGGGAATTGTGGATTGAGACGGCTTACGAAGCTGGCGACGATATTCCTAACCCGTGTAACGATGATAGCTACAGTGGTAAGCTACTGGTACGAATGCCCAAATCTTTACATCGTCGTTTGGCTGAGACTGCTGAAAATGAAGGTGTAAGCCTTAATCAGTATATTGTGTCTTTATTGAGTGCGTCGGTGTAAGTGATGTTGAGAGATGGCGATCGCATTTTTTAATTGTGGCAAAAAGTGCGATCGCATTGTTAGTGGTTGTTAAAAATAGCAAATATCTGCCTAAATCTTGTCTTTCAACAGATGAATCACATCTGTACTCCACTTCAGTTGAAAGCCAGAATGATTGTTGTTGCCAGTGTAGGGCAGAATTACGGTTAAGTCCTTGGCTAATATAGTGGGTTCCCAAACATTACCAACCTTATGCTGTAATTGCATCGCTTGCAGTAGCTTGTTAATTTTGGTTCCACTTATTTTTTTACCTGTTAGTTTTTCTAATTCTTTACCGATCTCTGTTGGATTTAAGAATTGAGTTTGTAGGGTCATGAACTTAACCTCAGTAACAATAGTTAGAGGTTAGATTTTGGGAACTTCCTAATGGAACAAGCGGCTAGGCAGAAGCTAAAAGTCTTTTATAATATGGATTAGGCAGTTTGGGAACTTATTCGAGTTCGGGGCGTTCCCAAACTTTTTTGAAAAATTCTTATACTTTACATATGCCAAAAATTAGCTGGAGTATTGATGTTCAACAACGGGTGAGACGTTTGTTGGAAGAATTGTTGTCATACGTCTTGGATTACCGCAATGACCTCCAGTTGAAATACAGGTGGGAAGATGAGGATACTAATAGACCTAAGTTAATAGTTGAAACACAGCGGAGATTCCTTGAAGCACTAGCCCAGTTTGAGAAGCAACATGACTTTTACGAAGCTATCAACCGTCTTAAAGACTTGAATATTTATGAAGACAGACGCTTCCATACAAGAGGAAAAGACTACTGGCACTTTGCTTTGACACTTTGGGGCAAAGATAAACAAAAAAATCTTAAGGAGTTTGATAGAAAGTGGGAATGCCGAAAACCTGATAAATAAAAAAAAATGTCTGATAAAAAGAAGCCTACGCTTGAAAAATCAGATGTCAGCAAACATCATTTTCAGCCTGTGTTTGAAATACAAGATAATTCCTACCAACGTAGTTTTGTGATTGGGACGCACATTGATACGAATAAGATAATTTCCTTGGATTTTGCTCGCCTTCTAGAAAGTAGTGTTGGAGTGTTTGGCAATCCAGGAACAGGTAAGACATTCCTAACTCGATTGCTACTGTCTGGTCTGATTAGCCAGCAGGCAGCCGTTAATTTAATTTTCGATCTTCACTCGGAGTACGGATGGGAAGTTGTTAGTCGAGGTCAACCAAGCATAGTCAAAGGCTTGTGGCATCTGTTTCCCAAAAGCGTAGAAATTTACACCCTCGACTCTGAATCTACACGTCGCCAGGGTATTCATGCACACGAACTTTATCTTAGTTACGACCAAATTGATGTTGAAGATATCAAGTTAGTTAGTCAAGATTTAGGACTGTCGGAAGATAGCATCGATAACGCCAACATACTGCATAGCGAGTTTGGTAAGCGTTGGATTGTCCAGTTACTGAATATGACAAATGAGGAAATCCAGATTTTCTGTAACGAGAAGCGGGGGCAGAAAGATTTGATTATGGCATTACAGCACAAGTTGCAGCGCCTAGATGGTCTGAAAAATATGCGAGCTAGTCTCCCGCAGAATTATATCCATCAACTTTTGCAATCCCTGGCAGATGGTAAGAATGTTGTAGTGATGTTTGGTTCTGAGTTTGATATGCTTTCTTATAAGTTAATAACAAATATGATTGCGCGGCGGATTTACCTACATTATGTCCGCAAAACAGAGAAATTTTTACAAACAAAGAATCCGAAGGACCGTCCCTGCCAATTAGTAATTACAATTGAAGATGCCCATCACTTGTTAAACTCCAACACAGTTCGCCACAACATTTTTAACAATATTATTCGGCAATCATGGAAATCTTGCATAACTTTACTGGCAGTAGAACGATATCCCTCCAGAATTGATAAAGAAGTGATGTCTGAACTTGGTACTCGCATTACTGGTTTGCTTAATGATGAAGATATTGATGCGATTTCTACTGGAATTCCTAGTTATCATTGCCTACGCTCTATGCTGTCCAAACTAGATTCTACGCAACAAGCTGTTATCTTTGGTCATGTCGTAACTGCACCAGTGGCGGTGCGGACTCGACCTTATGATGAACAGTTTTATGATGAAATACGAGATGTTGCTCGGTGATAAATTTATGCAAGTTATCATACCCCTCTTCCCACAAAAAAGCGATCGCCCCAAATCATCGTGATTCTTTTTAGTCCGCGACGGCGGACTTTGTTTGTGTGCCCGTAAACTCTGCGACTTCCAGTCGCTAGGTACAATCTTTGCTCTTGTTGTCTCACCCAAGGTGAAACCCTAGATGAGACAATGGCAAATATAATTCAAGCGCGGGAATTGACCGATTTCGACAGCGCCCAAGTCAAAAAGCGATAATATTCCTTTACCTTGTAACGATGATACCAAAGCGTGGTAAGCTACTGGTTAGGATGGCAAAATTTCTGCATTGTCGTTTAGCAGTCTTTGCCGATCGCAAAAATGTCAGTCTCAATCAGTACCGAAGTGTCTTTGTTCGCATAAAGCAACAAATCAACCAGTTATGTGCGTCCCGCTATACAGCTGCGTTTCGCGTTCTTTTCTGGTTGTTTTTCAGCAAGCAAAGCACAATAGTTAGTAGCAAAATAGCACTTACTGCTGATGGCTCTGGTACTTTCTTAATTTCCGGTCCCGGAAGTATCGGGTTAGAACAAGAACCATTGACACTGTGATTATTAGCAACACCATTGCCACCAGACATAGTAGGGCATACGCTAGGGCTAGGGCTAGGGGGAGGGGGAGGAGTGACACCAGTTTCTCCACCGCTGGAAATAAGAGTCCCTCTTGATCCGGAACTATCTCCACTGTCTCCATTCAACAATAGAAATAAAAGCAGTCCTGCCAGAGGAATTCCTATTAACCAAGTAGGAAAGCGATTACCGGAACCGTCTGGAGTCAAGGCATATCCTTCTGAGAAAGAAGGAACATCAACGCTTATCGCTTCTGGCTCCAACGTGACTACAGGACCACCCAAAAAGGCATTTCCTTCTAAACCTTGCCCGTATAGCGAATCAAACTCATTCGGAATTCCCGCAAAGGGACGCCCAAGTTCTCCTCCTTCAGGTGAGAAGGGAACCGAAAGTATGTGTAAAATGCTGTCTTTGAGTAAGTTCTCATTTCCTGCATTCAACGCTTGGAAACCTCTAGAGAAGTTACCCAAGTAATACTGCGTCACCTCTTTTGGCAAACCTAAAGATTGAATCTGCTGCTCAAGGTTGGGAATTTTGGAAACCTCTTCTAAAAGCAGACGCCCATAAGAGTATTTCAAGTCCAGCAATCCACTTCGGAGACTGAGTGAGTTATTGTCTCCGGATAATGGCGACCAGTAGAAGTTCTTGGTTATCAGTCCCAGATTTTCAACCGGAGTCCGACCAAGCTGTTGCCCCAGAACATACTGATAGCCATCCATAATGTTTGTGGCATCGTTTTTCCAGAACGAGGAATATGGAACTTCAGGCAGACGGGGGTTGTTACCGTAGAAGTTAGAAAAATTACGGAAGTTTTGCTCTCCACCGGCTGCACGTATCAAAAGGTTGGAGTAGCTAGTTTTGTTATTTTGTTCAACTAATTGTTGGAGTACCTCTCCAGTCTTGTTGCAACCAAGTCCAAATCCTGTAAGACACCCAGGAATAACTCGCATCTGACTGAGACTTTTGCCCGATAGTTGGTACTGGAGATAATTTTGCTCCAATCCTGGTTGAACACCATAAAGTCCTATATTCAGTTGAGCCGAAGCAGGCTGAATAACTGCCATTACTGCGAACAATGACAACGCAACCCTGTTTACGACTGACTTCAACACAATTAACCTCCACCAAATAAAATTGGACTTAACCTAACGGACTTGGCTAGAACCCAAGTTAGACGGCGAGTTGATGTTTATGGTTATCCCCGTACCTTTGAGTTCTCCTGCATTCAGCGGGTGGTACATTACAAAACTACGGCTGGGTTGGTCAAACAGATAACCACGGCGTGAAGCCTGTATCTTCCCGGAGCGTACTAGCGATATAAATGTCTGCAAATACTTACGTATACTTTCACGGTTGTTCCGGGTTGTATTTGTATAGTTATCAACAAGTGTCATGAAGAAATCTAAGCTGCGGTTCTCTTGTCCCTCAATCAAACTGCCCTGTTCGAGGAAAGAACTTGCCACCAGCTTTCCATCTATCTGTTGAACCTTTAAGAGGGTGTAATAGCGTCCTTCCTTTTTCGGGTCATTCGCATAACAAACCCACGAACCGTTACTAGTTTGTATAAAACCTTGCTGCGCCAGGTAAGAAATTGGAGAATTACTTGGCTGGCTTAATGGAGGTAACAAATTCTCTACTGCATCACTAGAGCAAATTTTCTGTGTTACTCTCTCAGGAGAAGCAGTCGGAGCCTGCTGTGAAAAAGCAACATCAGATGCAGCAGCTACTGCATATATAGCAAAAGCCGCTGCGCCAAAAAAGCGCACAAATATATTCATTGAAAATCTCCGTTAGATAATCTGAAATAACAGGGTGTAGCAATATAAACTGCTGGTTTTTGTCAAAAAATGCGTATCACTAACGGGGAACACACAACGTTACGCTCATGCTTTTGGGCAGCTTTATTTCTAGCCGGAAAATTATAAGTTTAAGATTCTAGGACTTACGCATTGGCAAAAATCTGATTGTGTCAGCATAGCCCTACCAGCGAAAGTAAACGGAAGATAAGCTTGTTTACTTTTCCTCTGTATTCTTAACTAGGTCTTTGACTCATTATTTATGCAATGCCTGGGAAAAAATGGGAAAAAATACGCGAGAAGCGATCGCCCACACACTAGACAGCTAGACTACACAACTGCACTACGAATGCACCCTGTTGTTAGTCCATATAGCTGCACTTGATGAGCAAAATGCCTAAGTCATACATTCCTAATTTCAGATGAAGTTAGGATGCAAAGACTTTGCAGCGGTGAGACAGCGCTCCATGCTCTGCATTCATTAGCCAATATTTACTTTCATTAATACGGGTAACGCCTCGTAAGGCTACTTTACAAGACACGATTCTCATAAGCGTCGCATTTGTTAAATATCAAATAAACTTTTGAGATATGATTGATAATAGCGCATAATCATCAATTAATTCTTTCTTTAAATATTAAATATGGGGTTATACCCCACAACATCTAACTTAAGAGCAATTTTCAGGTAATTGAACCACAAACTCTGGTAAGCTAGACATGAAGTAATTGTTTGATTCGATGCCAGTATCTTACTCGGAAGATTTGCGTCGTCGCGTGATTGCAGCGAGGGAGCGCGAAGGAAGGTTCACAACGGCAGATGGCGCAAAGATTCAAGGTCAGCTTGTCGTTTGTACGAAACCTGCTGCGTCATTATCGTGAAAGTGGACAAATTGAAGCAAAACAACGTGGGGGATACCAAAAGCCGACAATTCAGGATGAACATCTAAGCATGATTAAGTCTTGGGTGGAAGGGAAAAATGATTTGTTGCTAACAGAGTTGTGCGATCGCTTTGCAGAAAGTACAGGGATTGAGGTAAGTATTACTACAATGCATCGCGCAGGAGAAAAATTAGGCTTACGCTGTAAAAAAAAACTCTTTACGCAAGTGAGCAGGATACACCACGAGTACAAGAATTACGGCATGAGTATCGTCGTTGGTTAGAAAAAATTGACGTGCGAAATTTGGTATTTGTCGATGAAGCCGGATTGAATTTATCAATGTCACGCTTGTTTGCTCGAGCAGTCAACGGCGAACGAGCAGTTGGTAGTGCTCCTGGAACCAAGGGTGGGAATGTTTCTTTGATTGGTGCAATAAATATTGATGGACTAGTTGCTGCAATGACTGTGCCAGGAAGTACAAATACTGAGGTATTTTTTACCTATGTAACTCAGGTCTTAGCACCTCAGTTATGGGAAGGAGCAATTGTCGTAATGGATAATCTTAAGGTTCATCATGCTGAACGTGTAAGAGTTGCAATTGAGTCAGTGGGCGCAAAAGTCAAGTTTTTACCTCCCTACTCTCCTGACTTATCACCCATAGAGCTTTGTTGGTCTAAACTTAAGCAATTTCTTCGTTCCTCTGAAGCACGTACTTCTGAATCACTCAATCAAGCAATGGCTGAAGTTGTAAATTATATTACCGAGGATGATACTTTCGGTTGGTTCAATCACTGTGGTCTATTTACCTGAAAACTGCTGTAATTCAGCACCAAATATAACTTTAGTATTTTGAACTAAAGCGAGTCCGGTAGTTTTAGAACCAGGATCGATTTTTACCTGAATGGGTTTTACTGGTGTTAGGGAAACCGTTTTAAGAATAATCGTAAACGGATAACGACGGAACACAGCAGCTTGACCATCGTTGAGTAATTTTCTAGCCGTACCAGGATGAACGGGGTTACATGGTTTTTTGTTTGTGTCAATAACTAAAACGTAATTTGACATATTTGAAAAACTCCAATTCAATGGGTAATGTCAGCTTCGATCTTGTTATCCTAGCTTTTTACACTTGCAACACTAAACCATTGACCTTAGTTTTGTTTAATTGCAAATGACAGAGCAACAAACTAGCTACGCATTTGAAGGTGTCGTGACCGAAGAGGCAGAGGGGAAGGGGGCAGGGAGCAGGGGGAGCAAGCCCAACCCCAACGAAGTGGAGCGAAGCGGAACATGGGTATGAAGCCCCGTCCTTCTTTGTCCGCTTGGCTGGGGCGGAGTACAAGCTCCGTCGAGCGCCTCTCCCCCCCCCCTGCTCCCTGCTCCCTGCTCCCCTGCCTCTTTTGACAAGGATAACGGCTACCTATTCCTAGGTGATCTGGTCAGTACGGCTTTTAGGTTTTTAAGCTAGAAGCCCCGTCATTTTAATGCGGGGTTGCTGACGCCCTTGGTTCAGTGGCTCTTCAAAACTAGTGAATTAGCTTTAAATTACTACTAAATTAGTATTAAAGCTAACTAGATTTAATCTGCTTTTAAGCAGATTATATAAAAGCAATTAATCAGGCTTTAGTGAGATGACGGGGTGTGAGTATCAATGGATACTGTTGGCGAAGTCAAGAAGAGGCAGGGGGCAGGGGGAAGGGAGCAGGGGAAACCCCATCCATGAATGGAGGGGCCTAATTGAGGACGTAGTATTTCTTGCACTACGTGTCTGGAAATACATTTTTGTTGTTCTCCATCCATAAATGGAGGGGCTTGAGACCATGCAAGCAGGGGAATTCCAGAATCTTTTCCCCCTTGCCCCCAGCTCCCCGCTAAGAGTGCCTATAAAGGTCAAAAAACGCCTCTATCTGGGTGGATCAGTTTAGTGATAAACCGATTTAGAGCTTTTTGGGCAGCTTTGTATCCTGGTGCTTGCTTACCTAATTTGAGGTCAAACAAAATGCGATCGCGTAACGCCTCAAGATCCACTACTTGAGGAAACTTAATTTTTGCTTGTTCTATCAATGCAGCATTCTCTTGACTCAGATTTCGTATTTCTTCTAAAAGCATCTCTATTTCCTCCTCCTTCGGTGTATTACACGGTTGTTTGTCCATCTTCAACCTTGTATTACATGGAAAAGTATTCTCGCTTTGCCGTGTAATACAAGGTAGGGTATTGTCACGAATGATTTGCTCTAAATAGTCAGAACGTGTGAGTCCCAAGCATTCAGACGCGATGCCCAATGCTTGCCAGGTAGTGTCGGTTAATCTTAGAGATCGGACTTTACGGTAGTCTTCGTTTTTGAGCGCAAACTTGCCTTGAACATCGCGTTTCATAGCAGCATTACCATGTATTACACCGTTATTTTAGCCGAATAGCGCACGGGCTACCATAGCCATAGCTGAAAAAGATTATCCAAACAGGCAGAGGGCAGGAGGCAAGAGGCAGGAGGAAATCCTGTTTCCTGCTCTCTGCCCGCGACCGCTCGTGTGCAAGGATTTAAGCACAAAGCCAAATTGAAATTTGGTGGCTCTCCCAACAGGAGGGGTTTGAATCCTATAACTGAATAAAACCTTCTGCCTTCTGCCTTCTGCCTCCTGCCTCCTTCAATCTATTTTTTCTACCTAGGCATATAATAGACAGTTGCTTTCGGTTCTAGAGACTGTAATGGTGATATTGAATGTGCGCTTTGGCGAGGACACAGAAATTAGCCGCAGGGCGATCGCATAAACATAAAACGGCTATGAAGCAATACCTGGTTGACCTACGTGGATGTGAATACTTGCTACTCTTGTAGAGACGTTCCAATGGAACGTCTCTACAACTCCTAACTCGTTAAGGATAGGTGTAACCATTAATCTTAACTCCACCATACTGTCCTGCTGACAGGGGAGGAACTGTAAGATTAGACTGAGATGATTGAGTTTGCGGCAAGCTGGGATAAGAATTGCCATTACCATATCCTACTTGGTTACTTGGCTGGACAGTACCTTGATTTGGAGCCTGGGGAGAGTATGGTGCAATATTATTCGGTGCAGCATAAGTTACCGGCGATACCGTTGATGTTGGTGTTACTACGCTCGGCAATGGCTGAACATTATTAAAATTACCGTAGTAATTTTGCGGCTGATTGGTTACTATTGGATTTTGGTAATTTGTCCCAGGCTGAGTACCAGAGTTAGTGTAGTAATTTTGCGGCTGATTCGTGACTGTTGGCTGATTGTAACTTGTCCCAGGCTGAGAACCAGGGAAATTTGTGTAATTATTTTGCGGCTGATTCGTGACTGTTGGCTGAGTGTAAATTGTTGTCGAGATGGGATCGTTGGGGTTTGTATTCAACTGAGTGTTTGCAGAGAAACCGCGATTGGGTAAATCGTTGCTGGGTAGCGATCGCCCAATAGGACTTGCAAAGTTAGAAGTAGTATTATTTATTGACGGGTTCTGTGTCGAAGAGTTGATTGCTGTTTGTAAAGCGCTGATTGGGGCAGGATTTTGATTATTATTAATTTGATTGGGCGATCCAATCCCTAAGTTAGAGGAACTTCCTGCTATACCTGGTTGATATGACGATGTATCTGTTGACTTGACACCAAATAACTGGCTACCAGTATTAGCAGTCCCGGCTTGCAATAAAGTTTCTGCTTGTGCCACAAAAGGATTTGTCACGTTTGAAGCAGGTACATTATCAACTATTCCCCCAGGATTTGACTTAGCATTTTTAGCAGCTTCCTGCTGTTTGCTAATTAAATCATCTAATAAGCTTTTGCTGTTATTGTCTTGACTTTTTTCCTTTCGCGTGCTGGGCGCTATAAGAAAATTTGATTGTTGAGCGTCATTAATCAGTACTGGTAAATTATCAATATCAGCTGCGATCGCTCTATCTTCATCTGAAAGAGATGAATCAGCAGGCTTTGGTGTAGCAGCTTGCTTATTATTTTGCAAAAACGTTAAAAAATCTGGGTTTGCCCAATATTCTCGAATGAAGAGCCCAAGCACAGATAAAAATATAGCTGTTCCCCAAAAAGCCGGTCGTCCTAAATTCCATAACCTGGCTTTGAGGTAACGTAAGTAAGCGGGGGGATAACGCTGAGGTGACATGGGCACTCGAATCCTTGAATTTAAATTTACTGCAAAAAGCGCAAAACTTTCCAAAAATTCAAAACCGAGCTTTCAAGAGTGCATTCAGACTAAGGCGTAGCAATTTTCATAAGTGAAAATATAATTTTTCAGCTTAGAAATCAAGTCTGAACTTAAGGAAATTTCTCACTTGAAGTTGCATTGTAATTTAATCCTAACGTTTCCACAGTCCTGCGTCATTAATAATGCAGATGCATTCGCTGAGAAACTTTACTTTTTTTTCACCTTATCAGATTCTTTCGCGAACGGTTCACTGGATGACTTGCACAGCAGAGCGATACAAAAGTCAAGTTATTTATCCTCGGTTTTGCGCCTTGGTTACTTTGGATATCATCTAAAGTTGAAAGCTGCTCTAACTTTATTGTTGTGGGCGAGAGTTGAGCAATGCGCGATCCTACCGTACCATCCTATTTAACGGGAGGCTATAGCAATGATGAAAGCTGAAGATATCATGACCAAGGACGTAGTTACCATTCGCGGTTCGGCGACTGTAGCCGAAGCTGTGGAACTGTTGAAGAAAAAAGGGCTGCGGGCGCTGGTTGTGGATCGCCGCTATGAAAATGATGCCTATGGTATTGTTACTGAAACAGATATTGTCTACAAAATAACAGCTTACGGCAAAGACCCCAAAGCAGTGCGGGTTTACGAAATTATGAGCAAGCCTTGCATTGTTGTCAATCCCGATTTGGGTGTGGAATTTGTAGCACGGTTGTTTGCCAATACTGGTATTCGCAGGGCACCCGTGATTCAAGGCAAGTTGTTGGGCATTATCTCAATTACTGACATCTTGACAAAAAGCGACTTTGTGGACTCTCCCAAAGGACTTGTGCTTGAGGACAGAATTCAAAAAGCGATTGAAGATGCTCGTGCTATTTGTACAGATCGAGGTGCTTATTCTAAAGCTTGTGCTGCCGCTTGGGATGAAGTAGAAGAACTCCAAGCGGAAGCGGCTCATCAAAAAGCTGAAAGCATGGTATCAGCTAAAACTTCTTTTGAGGAATATTGTAGGGAAAATCCTGATGCTCCGGAATGTCGGAACTACGATCCTAAAAGTTCATTTTTCCAGTAAATCTTAAATTTGTAAGGTGCGTTACACTGCGTTAACGCACCGTAATTCTACGATCAAGTTCATCGTCGGGCAGCTCGCATCAATAAGAATATACCTGTGCCTAAACCAATAAAATCTGGCAACCAAGCAGCCATAAAGGGAGAGAGAACATTTGCCTCTCCTAAGGCACTAGTAATAAAACCAAATAAGTAGTATGAAAAAATAACTATGACACTAATACCAAAACTGGTTCCTCGCCCGGTGCGCTGTGGTATGGTTCCCATCGCAGCACCTACTAAGCCAAAAACTACACATACAAAGGGCAAGGCAAATTTTTGTTGAATCCGAATTTTCAGTTTGCGAATTTTTTTATCATCACCGCCGAGGCGTTCTAGTTCGAGTTGTTCTAGCGCTTGAGCGATATTCATTTGGTCGTAATCTTTGCTTTTTTCTGCTAGTTCAAATGCTGTGCGAGGCAATTGTAATTGTTGCTGTTCAAACCGGACAATATTGCGATAAGAACTATCAGGAGCTACTAAATAAATCGTACCTTTGTAAATATTCCAGGTGTTTTCTGATGGATTCCATTCGCCGGAATCTGCAACGACAATTTGACTTAAACCTTGCTGGGCTTTCTGCTCGGAACGATCTATAATTGTCAAACCTTTAAAACGCTTGCCATCAAATTGATCGGCGTAATATAAGCGTGTGAGAATTTTTTGCTTTTTACCATCGAGTTGCTTCACATCTCGCTTTTCTGCATAGAGGAAGTTATCTTGTTTGGCAATAGGTGGCTTGTCCGATTTTAATGCTTTTTCTAAGGTAATAGCTGCTTGGTAACTTGCTGCTGGTGCAATTTCCTCGTTGAAGGCAAATGTCAATCCCGTAACCAGCAAACTTAAAAACACCGCAGTTAAAACCATGCGATAAACACTGACGCCACATCCTCGCAGAGCAATCAATTCGCTTTCGCTAGAAAGACGACTGTAAGTCATCAAAGTAGCTAGCAGCGTAGACATGGGAAAGGCTAAAACAATGAACTTTGGCAGGGTTAATAAAAAAACTTGGAGTGCAATTCCTACTGGTAGCCCGGATTCTACTATTTTTCTCACCAGTTCAAATACAGCATCAATTGTGACACCAATTGATGAGAATGCTCCGACACCAAACAAAAATGGCGGTATTAATTCGCTGGTGAGGTAGCGATCCATGATGGAAAAAGGCAGCAGCGAATTTAGGGTATAAAAAGGCTTGTATTTCATTATTAGTCAGTAGTTATTAGTCATTAGTCATTGGTCAAAGACAAAGGACAAATGACACATGACTAGACCTGGAAGTTATCGCCTAAGTAATATTGCCGAACTAACGGGTTATTATAAAGTTCTTCAGCAGTACCTGCGGCGAGAATTTGCCCCTCGCGCATGATATAAGCGCGATCTGTGATGGCGAGAGTTTCGCGGACATTGTGATCTGTGATGAGGATACCCATGTTGCGATCGCGCAATTTTGCGACAATATGCTGAATTTCGGAAACGGCGATCGGATCGACTCCGGCAAATGGTTCATCTAAAAGCAAAAATTTTGGTCCCGAACGCCCAGCCGCCAAAGCTCTCGCCAATTCCGTCCGGCGTCGCTCACCCCCAGAAAGTTGAATTCCTTTACTGTTAGCTACTTTTTCCAAACGCAACTCCCGCAGTAAATTTTGTACTCTCCCTGACCATTCTAATCGTGGCACATTGGTTTGCTCTAGTACTAAAAGAATGTTATCTCGCACACTCAAGGCGCGAAAAATACTCGCTTCCTGCGCTAAATAGCCAACACCCATTCGCGCCCTTTTGTGCATTGGCATCCCAGTAATATTCTGGCTATCTAACCAAACGTTTCCTTGATCGGGTTTTTCTAAACCTGTGGCAATATAAAATGTGGTTGTCTTACCGGCTCCATTCGGACCGAGTAAACCGACGATTTCCCCTTGGGCAACAGAAAGGTTAACGCGATTGACAATAACTCGCTTGCCGTAAGATTTGTGAACGTTTTCTAAAACAATTTTCACGAGTGTTGTACCCTTTCTAAGCGATTATTTCTAATTAGAACGCTTGAAAGGCGGTGTTTTTGGTGCGGGTGCAGCAGATGGTGCGTTAACGTTGGCATCGTTCACCAAATAGATTGATTCTACCTGGCGATTGTTTTGCGGTAATGCTACAAATCGTCCTTCGTCAATTAGATATGTAACTTTCTCTGCTCTGATGCTATTAGCACCCTGTTGCAAAATATAAACGTTGCCACTGAAATCGATGCGGCGTTCTTTGCTAAAATATTGAGCCTGGGCAGCTGTGGCTTGAATTTGCCGAGCCGGATAAACCATTTGCACGTTACCCCGCGCTGTTACTACTTGCGTTTTGGCGTCGTATTCTTGGATATCAGACTTAATTTGCAGCGGGCGTCCTTGTTGTCCAGAAGTTTGTGCTGTAGCGCTTTGCAGTTGGATGGGAAAGACTATAGTTCCCAACACAACTGGTAACATTAAGGCTAATCCAAAGCGACGCATGTGTAATTGAGGCAATTGATACCAGGGCATGATAGTAATTTAGGATTTAAGATGAATTTGATTTTTACTTTAATTATCTTAAGTGTTTTATTGTAGTAAGCACTAAAGTGCTTATATTAAGCACTGAAGTGCTTACTACGAAATAAAAAGTAACGCAGTTTTAGTCGTGTCTGAGATAAAATACACAATCTAGACTAGTTGTGGATTAAACGCTGGCTAAAATTCTTGACGCTTTCTAAAAGCTCATTGTTTCGCCATTACACATCTTTTTGAGGAGGGGAAAAGGGAAAAGGGGACTCATGGCAAGAAAGAAGAAATATTTCTTTCTGCTCAAAAAAGCTCAAGAACAGCTCTCTCTTGTCCCCTTGTCACGCCACTTTGCACGGGCGGAGGGAACCTCCGCACCTTTCATGTGGCTCCCCTTGTCCCCTTGTCTCCTTGTCCTCCCTGTCCTCCTTGTCCCTAGTCCCCTGATTCAGTAACGATTAAAATCTTGGGTAAGGTCAAGGTTTCATCTTCACCTAAGTTACCAGCGGTAATTTTGTCCGCTCCGGCTTTTTGTAATGCACTCAACAATGCCGCACTCTGATATAATAGTTCGTCAACATCAATACCGCTGTATGTTGATGGGTAACGTCGCAGGCGATTGCTTCCTTCTCCCAATAAAATTACTGCACCTCGCCAGTTACGATTACTCAGATGATACAAGGCTACAGCAATTTGTAAAACGCCTTGATAAAAGCTTTTTTCTGGCTCTGATGCTTCGATCCACAGAGCCTCTAATGTATCGTGACAGGCGTAGAACTGTCCAGAATTGAACTGTTCTACGCCTTGCCAAAAGTCGTTGGGGATGCTTTCCATCAACCCATGCTGTCTCGCACTTGTTTGATTGTTTCTAAAGTAATTTCTTGCTTTTCACCGGCAAACTCGTTGTCTGAGGTAAGAAACAGCATACAATGGCATTCTTTGCGTTCTCGCATCGGTACACAAGGACAGTTCCAAAATGTCGCGCTTACCTCAGCTGCTTTGTCTTCGTAGTGACGACAAGGACACAAAGGCGCCCCTAAGTCGTCTTTATGCTTGGCAAGTCCTTCAATTACAACTGCGGTTACAGAGGGTTCAGAACAGAAGTAGGTTCCAGTACGCTTGGCGTATTGTTCGGAAAAATGGCGCATTGCCTCTAAATTTTTATCACTGGATTTTGTGTTAACTTCTGGTCCGATCATAGGAAGGAGCGTCTCATAATTTAAATATTTCTTTGCATTGTACCTCAGCCTCAGTGAGCTATTACTGGGGGGATTTCCCCATTCTCAGGTTTTTAAGTTTGGTTAAGTTTTTCAATAGGCTTGCTGGCATCGGCAAAATCTGCAATATCATCGAAGTTTAACAAAGCAAGGTAGATTCATTACTTTTTAATTTACCCAGTAAAGAGTTCCCAGTAAAGAGTCCCCAGTAAAGAGTCCCCAATCCCTAGTACCCTGTTTGCAGCTGGGGTTGCAGTGGGCGATCGCTTTGGATAATAATTCCTGGATAATCCCAATTTACGGTTGACGTATTCTGCCACAGCACCCAACGACTACCATTAGGAAGTCCGGCGATCGCCGGATTTGGAGTTAGCCAAATTAAAGGCTTATTAGGCGCTTTTGCGATACTATCTTCTCCTGCATGAGTTGCGGCTAAAGTTTCCAAAACCATCTTTTCCCCTTTGACTAAATCTGTAGCTGCTGTCCACAGTTGCACTTGCATTTGTTGCCTTTGTGCGTAAAAATACAGCGAGGCTGCGGCAATCACCGCTTGTTCAAAGTTATTTTCTTCCCAAGTTGCAGCACTATCTAAGGCAATAATAATATCTTGTCCGTTTGTAACTTTTTCTAATTCGCGTATCCGTAATTCTCCGTAACGGGCGCTGCTGCGCCAGTGTATGAGACGGATAGGATCGCCTGTGCGGTAGGGGCGAAGCGATCGCGTTAATCCAGCTGTGGCTGTTTGAAAAGGTTTACCACGCGGATCGCTTTTTATGCTATCATCTTGCCCGATTTCGTCTACTAAAGGACAATTGGTGAGGGGTAACACAGTCGGGTAAACGATCGCTTTTGCCGCACATTCATGCTGACGCCGACACCAAAACAATCCTAAAGGCGCACCGGTAGCCAGTTCGACTGTCTGCCAGCGATAAACACCCCGGCGCACAGTTGGGCGATCGTATACCCAATTGTAACTAGTTTGGCTGTGAATCGTTTCGATTGGCTGGTGTATTGGTTTGCCCAAAACAATCGGCAAGATATCCTCGACTTGCAGCAAGTTAACAGGCTGTTTTGTGTTGTTGCGGATTTCTAATTCTACCGTAAGTTCGTCGCCTGCGGAAACGGGGTTGATGAAACGACGTTTGACAACTAAACCGACAAGCGATCGCTGCGGTAAAAAAGCCGCGACAATTAGCAGGGCAAAACTCACCCCACTAATAACATACAACCAACCAGCCATCGTATTGATAGCAGCACCAAAAAAACAAATCGCAATTCCCGCTAGTACCCAACCGCTATATGTAGGGGCACAAGCGCGGATTTCTAGCCAGTTGGTGATGGGTTTAATAATTTTCATAGTTTCCTTTTTAACCCAACACCAGGCAAAATTCACAGTATTTGGGCATTACCCACCTTGCTTATTTGCAACCTTATTTTGGTGGTTTGCATCTATAAATTTGTAATTGTATATGATGAAATTATGGAATGTAGGTAGAAGGTAAAAATATGACAATTACTACCAACTTAAAACAACTCTATGAAAGCGATGAGAATTTATGGTTAGAAGAAACTATTGAATTATTAAAAGAAAAACAGTTTAACCAACTTGATTTAGAAAACTTAATTGAGAAATTAATCAGTTTGGGGAAAAGAGATTTAGCTAAAGTCAAAAGTATTTTAAGGCAAATTATTATTCATATATTATTACTTGAATATTGGCAGGTAGAATATGAAATAAACTATCGTCATTGGATTGGAGAAATAAAAACCTTTAGATATGACTTAAATAATCATTTAACGACGAATTTAATAAACAAGTTACAGGATGATTTAGAGAATATTTATCAAAGTGCGGTTGATTTTGTGAAAATTAAAACAGATTTAACTATTTTTCTAGAAAAGTGTCCTTACACTCTTGTACAATTATTAGATGAAAATTATTTACCTTAAATATATCAGTCTTATCTGATTTTTGTGAAATGAAAGCGGTATCGAGCGATCGCACTGTAAATCTATGCTAGGGTTTGGCGATCGCTTGGTGAAATCATTGAAACCTTGGTTTTGATTTATGAGGTGATGACACCTGAAGAGATGGTGGGACGTGTCGAGTTTGTGTGAAACGAAAGCAGCTTAAGCCCCTTCATGATTTGCGGTGAAGAGCGATCGCTTCAAAGAACAATAACTTGTCAACTGCACTCTCATAAAGTGTTGGATTGCTGGCTGCGATGTCTACTTTAAGGGGCTAAAACTACGCGCTTGGCTTACGCCGTTATGGAATTGATGTCACAACAAGCGATGATGTGGAATTACGCATATGTTATGCGGTTGGCGCTTTCACTAAGTTTGACTACACCTTGTGAGCTTCTGCATAAATCCGTAGTGCCGCAGCCATTTTCTTTTCATAATCCTCGCCTTGAGATTGGAACCAAGCCAGCGTGTCGGGATCTACTTGGACAAGAACATTCAGTGGTGTTACCGGCTTCCACCACCGTGACTTACTGAAAAACTCCTCAGTTAACGGAGGAATATCAGATGTGTCGATTTCCTCCTCTGTGAGTGAGTCAACTTTGTCCCAGTTCGTCCTTGAGGAATTGTTCATAGCGTTTTCGTTCATAAGGCAGAGCTTTGCGAAGTGAAATAATCCGGATTGTTTGTTCGTCTGGTTCTGTAAAAACTACAACCACAACACGTCCATCAAGTATTCCCAGCCCAATCCATCGATCCTCCCCGTAGTTTTGCCGTTCATCTAGGGAAATACGGAGTGGTAGATTGAACACTCTAGGCGCATCTGCAAAATCAAGTCCATGCTTTGCAATATTTGCTTGGTTCTTTTGCTGATCCCACTCAAATTTCATACCTTAATTTTACTGTATTTTCACCATGCGCCTCAAGAACTGATGCGCTTGTGATAACTGACTTATAAAAGTGATGACACCTGAAGAGATGATGAGACGTGTTGAGTTTTATGAAATGAAAGCAGCTTAACTTGGCTGTAGGCGATCGCAGACGGCTTACTTAACCATAGTATTTTACATCTGCGGGAGATAAGGATGGAATGCGATCGCTTCTCACTGAAAAATTGGGAAGTTAATATGGCTATACCGACACTCAAGAGAGAATATACTGTACTAGTTGCTCATAAGTGGGAACATCAGCAGGTAGAAAGGTTTTTAGGTCTATTTTTGATGGTTGGGCTAATGCTGCTAAACGGTTACATTGAATAGCCACACAACGATCAAAGATATTTCTCACAAATCTACCATTTCCAAGTTCTCCGATTTGATGTTCAAATTGATTTACTAAATGACGCACTGCTTGGAGAGTCTTCTCTGAGAACAGATAGCCGTGCTGTTCACACCTAACTTTAAAAATCTCAGCTAACTCGGACGGACAATAGTCTTCAAAGTGAATTGATCTTGCAAATCTGGACTTTAGACCAGGATTAGATTCAATAAATCGAGACATTTCTCCCTTATATCCTGCAACAATAACCACCAGATCCTCTCTGTGGTCTTCCATCATTTTTAAAAGAGTATTGATTGCCTCTTGTCCGTACATATCACCGCGTCCTTTTGGAACAAGAGAGTAAGCTTCATCAATAAAAAGTACACCACCTAAAGCAGATTCAATTACTTTTGCTGTTTTAGGTGCTGTTTGTCCTAGGTATTCTGCAACTAAATCAGCCCGATCTACCTCAAGAAAATGCCCTTTTGATAGAACACCAAGATTTTTGTATATCTCACCTAGAATCCTAGCTACTGTGGTTTTACCTGTTCCGGGATTTCCTGTGAATACAAGATGCCTAGTAATTAAAGGAGCTTTTATACCTGCTTGAGCTTGCATCTGGGCTACTTTTGCAATATTCACCAACTCCTGAACAGCAGACTTTACAGTATTCAATCCAGTCAATGAATGAAGTTGCTCTAGACATTCCTGAAGCTTATTAGTAACTACTAATGGTTCATTAGCATCAATGTGAGGTTTCTTGCCAATCTCTTTGCAGACCTCTGCTGCCCATTCGTTGCTTATTTGTTTAATATGAGTACCCAATAGGTTACGAGCTGTTTTGATTGCATTTTCTTTGGAAGGGGCTTCAGCAAAGAACAAGCAATCTATCTCCAACTGCTTTTCAGGCTTTTCTAGAAAATTATAAGCATCATCAATGGTACTCCAAGCAGCCCATAACCAAGAATTGCCTGAAGCACAGACACTAAAAACTATAGAATTCCACGACATATATACACTAGACCGTAAACACAACGAATTACTCGATGTTATGTTACCCACTCAGATATCAGAATATTCATTTTTCTATTACCACAAACCAAAAAGCCCACATCAGTGGGCTTTCTAAATCAATTAAGTAACTATTAATTACCGTTTCGCCATCTTCTTCGCCATCTTCCGCAAACGAATAGATTGAGGTGTGACTTCTACCAATTCATCGGGACCGATGTACTCTAAAGCGCGTTCTAGACTCATGTCAATTGGTGCTTGCAACTGCACTAATTCGTCACCACCAGCAGCGCGGTGGTTGGTAAGTTGCTTTGTTTTGCAGATGTTCAGTTCCAAGTCTTGGGGACGATTGTGTTCTCCGACAATCATGCCTCTGTAAACTTTGGTACCGGGAACGATAAAGAATGCGCCTCTATCTTCGGCATTTTTCATGGCGTAGAAGGTAGAAACGCCTTCTTCAAAGGAAATTAAAACGCCTTTATTACGTGCCTCAATATCGCCACTGATACCACGGTAGTCTAGGAAGCTGTGGTTCATGATGCCTTCACCACGAGTCATCCGCATGAATTCACCCCGGAAACCAATCAAACCACGGGCAGGAATGACAAATTCTAGCTGGGTGCGGTCATTACTACCAGGTTGCATGTCTTGCATTTCACCTTTGCGTTGTCCTAAGCGTTCGATACAGCTACCAACTGCATCTACGGGAATGTCCAGTACTAGGAGTTCGTAAGGTTCGCAAGGTTGACCGTTGACTTCGCGGTAGATTACTTGTGGCTGGGATACTTGAAATTCAAAACCTTCTCTACGCATGGTTTCGATTAAGATACCCAGGTGAAGTTCACCACGACCGGAAACTAAGAATTTATCAGGAGAATCTGTTTCTTCGACGCGCAAAGCAACGTTGGTTTCTAATTCGCGGAAAAGGCGATCGCGTACTTGTCGAGATGTCACCAACTTACCTTCTTGACCTGCAAAAGGCGAATCATTCACCCAAAAGGTCATTTGCAAGGTTGGTTCATCCACCTTAATTAGTGGCAATGCTTGCGGATCGTTGGGATCAGTAATCGTTTCCCCAATATAAGCATCAGCGAAACCAGCCACCGCCACAATATAACCTGCGGTTGCTTCTTCCATTTCCACCCGCTTTAGCCCTTCAAAGCCCATCAACTTGCTAACTTTGCCCTTGACAATTGTACCCTTTTCTGTTATTAAAGCGGCTTGCTGCCCCATGCGGATAGTACCGTTGTGGATTCTGCCAATGATAATCCGTCCGAGATATTCTGAATAATCTAAGGTTGTAACTTGCAGTTGCAAAGGCTTAGAAGCATCTCCTACAGGTGGTGGAACATGGCGGAGAATCGCATTAAATAAAGGTTGCATATCTACCGATTCTGCTTCCAAGCTTTCCTTGGCGTAACCTCCCATACCAGAGGCAAACAGATAGGTAAAATCACACTGGTCTTCATCTGCCCCTAATTCCAAGAACAGATCCAAAACTTTATCAACAGCAACGTGGGGGTCAGCTTGACCACGGTCGATTTTGTTGACAACAACGATGGGACGCAGACCTTTTTCCAAAGCTTTCTTCAGCACGAAGCGCGTTTGCGGCATGGGACCTTCGTTGGCATCGACAATCAAAAGACACCCGTCAACCATCCCAAGTACGCGTTCGACTTCGCCACCAAAGTCAGCGTGTCCGGGAGTGTCAACAATATTGATTAGCGTGTCTTTGTAGCGAACTGCTGTATTTTTAGAAAGAATAGTGATACCTCGCTCTCTTTCGAGGGCGTTAGAGTCCATAACGCAATCCGGAACGTCTTCGCCTTCGCGGAAAATGCCGGATTGTTTGAGGAGTGCATCAACGAGGGTTGTTTTGCCGTGATCTACGTGGGCAATGATGGCGACGTTACGGATTGGAAGCGTCATAAAAGAGGGCGTTCTGTGAACTATAGAGGAAATTTTCAGACTTACTTGTAATAAATACTGAGTTGATCTAACAGAATTAGGAATTGTATGCAAACTCTGTAAAGAACCTTTAACAATTCTAGCTTAAACGTCACAATTCCGGCACGTTTTCGCAACGAAACGCCATGAAGCAATTTAAAATTTAATTTTCGGTTGAAATCGAGTTTGTGCTTTCTTTGCAGCAGTTATATAGATTCGCTGTGACTTTTGTAACACACGACAAGCGGTTGAGATGCACTCTTGCTGATTATGAAACGGGCACAAGTGTTTGTTTAACTTGGAGATAATCACTCCGTAAGGACTCTATATCTGTTTGAGAAAGAGCACTCTTTATTAAGCGCACCAATTGCCCCCAAGTGTGAAGTTGAGCGACAGAAACGGCTTGCATGAATTTATGCTGATAGAATTTAAACCAAAAGTCTGGTGCTTTCTTGCTTTCGCTTTTCTTCCAGCGCTTGCGCCAGCAAAGAAAATCTTGAGTTTTTGGCGGTTCGGCTTCTATAATTGGTGGCAGGTCGGCGTAACTGACAAACCGAGTCTTTCCTTGGGCTATTACCAGAATTACATATCGCCACAAGCGGATATCTTTGATTTGCTCGACTTTGATGTTGAGAAGTAGAGCGATCGCTTCTGGAGTGACAAATCTTGCTAACGGATTAACTGGCTCTGATTCCTGCTGCGGTGTTATCATCATAGTACAACTCGAACTTAAGGTTAGTACAACTCGAACTTAGGGATAGTACAACTCGAACTTCGGGTTAGGAGAACCCGTTATTGGGTTTTTCGGTTTATAGGCGATCGCTTTAGTTTGCAAGACGGGGGCGATCGCTTTTAATATATACTAGATTAAAGCTGAGAATTAGGCGCTTGTCAAGTATGGGAATGGTCAGGTTACGAATTAAAGAGTTTACAGATAAAGAAGGCTGGACGCTTAAGGAATTAGCCGATCGCTCTGGAGTCCCATACGGTACGATTAAAACCTACGCACGACTGCCAGAACGAGCAACTGTTGACCTGACTGCCTTAAAAAAGTTGGCTTCTACGTTTAATGTTTTGCTAGAAGACTTGTTTGATGTGGTTGAAAAGTAGTTGATGTGCTTGTAGTAATGCGGTGTTATCATGAACGGTAGATGCTCACAATCACTGGTTATTTAGATGTTTGTGGGTTTTATGCAAGCGATCAGTTTAAGTTGTCAGATCGTCCTGGATCGCTTTTAATCTCTAAAAATATTAAAGTTGAAATGCCGGCGTTTGTCAAGTATGGGATTAGTTAAGTTACGAATTCGAGAGTTTGCTGGTAAACAAGGATGGACTCTCAAGGAAGTCTCAGAACGTTCAGGAGTCCCATACGGCACGATTAAAACTTATGCGTTGTCTGATGGAATGGCAATGGCTGATGTGACTGCACTATTCAAATTAGCGCGGACTTTCAATGTTTTGATTGAAGATTTGGTTGAGATAGTCAAAGAGTAGTTGATGCGATCGCGCACTCATAGCCATTTTTCCAGTTTATGCCATAATTGACACCAGTATTTTTGGATTGTCAGTAATGGCTTGGAAATCAGGGAATCAGTTGCAAAGCGGTAAATACACAATTGACAAAGAATTAGGCGAAGGTGGCTTTGGTATAACTTATCGCGCTACAGATAATAACGGGCGTTATTTTGTCATCAAGACTTTAAATGATACTGTGCAACGCCGCCCAGATTTTGCTAAATTTCAGCAAGATTTCTTGAATGAAGCGATAAAGTTAGCAAAATGTACTCATCCCCATATCGTGCGGATAGATGAAGTCATCCAAGAGGGTGCGTTGTGGTGCATGGTCATGGAATATATTGATGGGGAAGATTTAGCAAGTTTGGTTGAGAATCAAGGTGCTTTATCTGAAGCACAAGCATTACGCTACATTCAGCAGATTGGTGAAGCGCTAATTGTAGTTCATAATAACAACTTGTTGCATAGAGATATTAAGCCACAAAATATCATGTTGCGTTCTGGTAATTTGCAAGCTGTGTTAATTGACTTTGGCATTGCTTTGGGAGTTTAGCCCAAATTTGACAAAGACGCATACGCAAATATTATCTGATGGCTTTGCACCGATTGAGCAATATGACAAAAGAGCAAAAAGAGGTGCTTATAGTGATGTTTATGCTTCTTCGGCAACTTTGTATGCCATTTTAACAGGAGAAGCACCAACAATGTCTCCAGTGAGGGCTATTGGTACGCAGTTGGTGGAACCAAAAAAGATTAATTCTAGTATTAGTGAAAAAGTGAATCAAGCAATTATTAAAGGGATGGAAATAAAAGCAAGCGATCGCCCTCAATCAATAAAGGAGTGGTTAGCATTACTTTCTTATAATCTGGTTGGAACTTGGTATGGTGAGTTTGGTAGTGGTAAGGCTACTCTCTCAATCACTAGCCAGTCTGGGGATTATTTGATGGAACTTTAATACACGAACACTGGTGGAATGGGACAGCTAAAATTTATATCAATGGCAACGTTAACTCTAAAACAAGTGCAGTAACAATACGAGAAATTAAAATAATATCAGGCTACTGGAGACTCGGAGAAAATCAAGGTACATTATCATCTGATGGTAAGCTAATATCTGGGCAAGGAAAAGATAGAAAAGGTTTATACTCATGGTCATTCAAAAGGCTAAATTGAAGTAGAAGAGTATATTTTTTTGTTGCATGATGCGATCGCCTACGGCGGGCGCTTTGCGCCATCGCACTTTGCCTGTAAAATCAATTCATGGAAGCACAACCAAGAGAAATTCGACGCTACCTCACCTTAGAAGGCAAAATTCCTTTCGCTGACTGGTTAGATTCGCTGCGCGATCGCAAAGCTAAAACTATTATAGAGAAAAGACTTAACCGAGTTAGTTTAGGCAATTTGGGAGATTATCGTTCAGTCGGTGAAGGTGTATGTGAATTAAGAATAGACTACGGTTCCGGCTATCGAATATATTTTGGACAACTGGGAACAATCGCGGTGCTTCTTCTGTGTGGAGGTGATAAAAGCACTCAAGACCAAGATATTCGCAGCGCAATAGAATACTGGATAGACTATAGGAGACGAGAAAATGCCAACCAGTGATAGTTATTATGATGATTTGATTTTACGCCTCAAAGACACAAGTTACGCATCTCTCTATCTCGAAACTCATTTTGAATTGGAAGAAGGTGAAGAACCAGATCCTAAACTGCTGAAACTTGCATTAAGCCATGTAGCTGAAGCGCTTGGTGAACAAAATATGACCCCAGAACAAGCAAAACTGCATCGAGAAAAACTAGACGAATTGCTATTACAACGCGGCAGCGAGGCGATTTATAATCTGGGAACTTGGTTAAATGCTTTCGGATTAAAACTAACTGTTACTGTTACGGAAAAAGCAGATAATAGCAATACAAATGCTGCGATTAGCTCCGAATTAACTGTTTAGGAACTAGAAGATTTATAACGATTTATAACAATTTGCACCCTCTCCTCTTCCTCCGCGTTCTCTCTCTTGAAAAGGTCTGATCGGAGGAAACCTCCGCTCAGACTTTTCGCTGCTTCCTCTGCGGTTCGTTATTAAATCAACACCACTCTACAATAACCTTTTTAAAGGCAACGTAAATCCCGGTACAACATCTTCACCGCTTAAAATTGCCGTTGCCGGATATTGAGTAATTGAATTATCAATTCGATAAACAAAAGCTTGTTGATTATGACGGTCAATTAACCATCCCAAACGTACACCATTGGCAATATATTCTGCCATTTTTGCCTTGAGTTTTTCCAAGCTGTCATTTTTAGAACGAATTTCAATGACAAAATCAGGTGCTAAATTGATAAATTGGTCTTCTTGCTCATCCCAACCTTTTGGTAAGCGTCCTTTAGCCACAAAAGCAGCATCAGGAGATTTTACAGCAGAATTGGGTAATCTAAAACCAGTACTTGAACTAAAAACTTCACCCAAATCTTGACTTTCTACCCAAGTTAGCAGATAAGCTATTCCTTTCGCCTCTCGATTTCCAGAAATTCCCCCAGTTGGTGGCATAGTTTCCAAACTTCCATCCGCATTACGTTCAAATCGCAGTTCTGGATTCTCTGAACTCATTTGCATCAAATCTTCATCAGAGTACCAAGACGGCAAAATCGCTTTTTCGCTTTTCATAACTATGCCATAGCAAGCTAGATAGATAATACAATTTTAGGCACAGATGCTCTTCGGGGCGCGTTAGGAGCGCCTAGTAAGGTTGGTTAAAATTGACACCATCACTCGTGCATTGAAAAGCATTTTCAGGTAAAGTGCTTTTCAATAATATTATGCTTGATAAAATGCTTTCAGAACGCTTTACCGAAGCCCTTACCTACGCTACACAACTTCACGCCAAGCAAATTCGTAAAGGTTCGGGTGTTCCTTATATCGCTCATTTATTAGGTGTTACCAGTATTGCCTTAGAATATGGGGCAAATGAAGATGAAGCGATCGCAGCACTATTACATGATGCCATAGAAGACCAAGGTGGAGCGGCGACAAGAGAAGAAATTCGCCGTCGCTTTGGAGACAATGTAACAGCAATTGTCGATGGTTGCACTGACTGTGACACCATACCCAAACCACCTTGGCGACAACGCAAAGAAGCATATATTGCTCATATTTGCACAGCATCGCCATCGGTGTTACTTGTTTCCGGAGCCGATAAACTGTATAATGCTCAATCGATTCGCAAAGATTATCGCGTGTTGGGCGAATCACTTTGGGAACGCTTCAAAGGTGGCAAAGAAGGTACTCTTTGGTATTATCGATCACTTGTAGATACTTTCCACAAAACTGGATCGATCCCAATGATTGAAGAATTAGAAAAAGTGGTTTCAGAAATAGAAGTTTTGGCTAGTTCCGCTGATTACTCGGGTGGGTGAGGAATAGTAATAGAACCAAATTCAGTTGACTTGCTGTTTTTAATCGCATCGAAAGTACCTTTAATAGTACCTGCGATCGGCACAGCAACGAGTGTTCCCAATAACCCAGCAATTTCAAATCCCATCAAAATAGAAACAAAAATCCAAATAGGATTAAGTCCGATAAAATCGCCGAGTAATTTCGGCGCTATCAAATTATCTTTAATCTGCTGCAACAAAATCGCTGCTATTGCGACTTGAATTGCTAACCACCAACTTTGCAGCAGTACCAAAATTGTCACCAAACCAATACCAAGAGACGCCCCAATAAAGGGAATTAGTTCGGAGATACCAATAAGTATGGCAAACAACAAAGCAAACGGTACCTTCAGAATCAAGAAAATCGGGGTGAGGGTGACTATCATAAACAGCCCCAACAAAAGTTGGCTGAGGAAGAAGTAGTGGAAATTGAGGCGCAAAGATGTAATTAAGGGGACTCGAATGTTAGCCGGTAAGAGATTAACCAAACCAGACCAAACGCGATCGCCATACAAAAGCATGTAAAATGCCAGTACGACTATTAACACTATATTGAGTAATCCTGATAGCAGCGTTCCAGCCACACCCACAGCACTAGAGGCTAGTTGTTGCACCACATTCTGAATACTGACATTGATTTGATTACTCACCACCCTTAAATCTAATGGTAAACGCCGCTGTCTCGCCAAAACCTCAAACTGCTTTAGGTTTTCTTGACTAGCGCTTAACAAACCAGGAATCTTATTTAAAAGTTGAAGCGTTTGGTCAACTACTATCGGCACTAAGGTGACACCCAGAATCACAAACAGCGTTAAAGCTGCCAGCAAAACTATAATTACTGCCTGAGTACGCGTAATTCGAGCGCGTTCAAAAAATTTCACTGGATAATTCAGTAAAAAAGCAAGAATCGCCGCAACGATCAAAATGGTAATTGGATGCTGAAATAACTGATAAAACTGAGATACCAGCCAAATATTCAGAGCGATAATCGGACCGCTCAGACCATAGAATAACAGACTTTTAACGGAGGCTGAACGGCGCATATTGGCTGGGGACTCTTTACTGGGGACTGGGGAGCGATCTTGCAGGATAGGTAAGACTCAGCTGGTGCTGATGAATATGATAAATATTTTTAACAAAGATATGTAAGCGTAGCTGATAAAAAGGAAGCAAATCATCATGGACAAAACTATAGCTGACCTTCGCAAAGATTATACCTTGGAAGGTCTAAGCGTCTCGGAAGTTGATTTAAATCCTTTTAAACAGTTTAAAAAATGGTTCAATCAGGCACTAGATGCCCAACTTCCCGAACCGAATGCCATGACTATTGCCACTGCTACACCAGAGGGCAATCCGTCGGCAAGAATGGTGCTACTGAAAGATTTTGATGAGCGGGGTTTTGTTTTTTACACTAACTATAACAGTCAAAAAGGACAAGAATTAGCAGAAAATCCCCAGGCATCTCTTGTTTTTTGGTGGGCGGAACTAGAACGACAAGTCCGTATTTCTGGACGGGTTGAGAAAGTTTCTGAATACGAGTCAAATGAGTATTTTCACAGTCGCCCGTTAAATAGTCGCCTGGGTGCGTGGGCATCTAATCAAAGCGAGGTGATAGAAAACAGAGAAGTTCTTGAGCAACGCTTGCAAGAACTTCAGGTAAAATATGAAAATCAAGATGTGCCGCGACCGCACCACTGGGGAGGGGTGCGAGTGATCCCCACAAAAATTGAGTTTTGGCAAGGACGCCCCAGCCGCCTCCACGATCGCTTGCTTTATACTTGCTTGGATGATAAAACTTGGAAAATAGAGCGTTTGTCACCTTAATCGTTTTCGTCTAGCCAAGGTGGTATTGCACCTATTAATTGCTTGGGTGGTTCTATTCCACGAGAACCACCCGGCTCAGTTTTGCGAGGTTTGCCGATATTTGGCGGCTTGATATCTCTTTCGGAACCACCCTTTTGTTCTTTATTTTTGTCATCGCTCATTTTATACTCTCCTTATGAATTGGGAATTGGGAATTGGGCAATGGGCATTGGGCATTGGGAATTGGGAATTGGGAATTGAGAATTGGTAATTGGTAATTATTTTTATTACCCATTACCCATTCCCCATTACCCATTACCCATTACCCATTACCTTGAGAATGTCCTCTGTGTGCTTGGTAAAATTTTTACCTATTAAGCTGGGAAGTTCGGGTACTTCATTCAATTTCTTCAACATAATGAATTTCAATTCCGCATAATCTTCACAAATGCCTTGTAAATCTGGATCTTTACCTGCCCATTCCCATAAGGTGCGTTGGTAATCTCTCACTAAAGCGTAAACTAAATAACGGCGTGCTAGTGAAAGCGCAGTTTTTACCCCGGCATTAATTCGGTGAGCGATCGCATACCAAGCCGCTAGATTATATAAAAACCGAGTATTTAACTCTGATGTCTCATCCCAATTTTTCTTCAGCTTGTCTATTTCTGCGATCGCTTCCTGAATCAAATTGACATCACCTGTCATTAGCCCAGCCATCGCTTTGCCAATTATAATTCGCCGCTTGACAGATTCATCAAGACATGCATTAAGTGCGCGATCGTATTGCAGTAGTGCTTGACGTTGCCAATTGAGACATTCTTTGTCTGAAGTTTCTCGTCCAAAGCTGCTGTATGTGTCAGCTAAATTTTCGTAAGGTTGAAACCACTCAGGATACAAAAGTATTGCTTGCTGTAAATCTTCAATTGCCAATTCGTAGAACAATTTGCCCTGAGTCGCAGCGCTAGCTAAGTTAAGAGCGCCAAAAAAGTTATAAATCTTAGCTTGATAGCGATCGCGTTTTCGTCCCAAGTGATACCAGGGCACAGCAGCCACCATTTCGCGCCGACTGAGTTCTAACGCCAACCAGCGAATAGCCGAGCCGAGTAGCTTTCTGTAGCGGTCTTTCAATGCTTGTTCGGATACTGCCTCAACTGATTCCCAGACCGTATACAACTTAGAAGAAAGACGACCTTCGATGTTAGTGATTTCAAAAGTAATTCCCAGGCGATCGTATTCTTTACCTTGGCTTTGCAAAATGCTAGTTACTTTCGTGCCATAAGTTGGAAATATCACCTTTAATATGTTCACCGCTGGATGCATTTGCTCTGGTGTGAACTCGCTAAGTGAAGTTACCAACTCACCAAGTCGTTGGTCTGGGGTTGTTTGCGGTAACGGTAACTTATCGGGAGGGTGATAGGTTTCGGGTCCTTGGTTGATGATATGCTCTTTCACCCGTTGACGGACACCTTTCATTTCCCCCACAAGTCTTTCTCGCGCTAATTGCGAAAGACCTGGTAAGACGTTGTTCATTTCCTCAGCATCAGAAGCATTGATGAAATTGTCTACAATCAACTGAGATGAGCGGCGAAAAATCATGAAAATGAGGCGATAGACGATTAAAAGACTTAGTAAAGCTGCCACGACCTTTACCAAAATCATGGAAATTCTGGTGACGTTTTTCTCCGCCACTTCCAGGTCGTCTGTCAACTTAGTGACAGAGATTCTTGTTTTATCAGATTGACTCGGTGTTAATGTTGCAGTCGGTGTTGGTGTGGCAATAATCTGTTGACTATATATGGATGGTCGCCGATATGCCGACAATCCATAACTAAAGACAAATAAGACACAGAATACTAACAACAGTCGTACTTTCACAACTTTCGGCTTGGTGATATTATGTCCGCTGTAGTGAGCGCTTCAGCGCTCTATATTAAGCGCTGAAGCGCTCACTACGTTACTGTGATGAATTAGCTGAATCAGCAGTAAATTGAATGCTGGGGTCTGGCATAAAAGTATACCTTAGATAAAGTCCACCGACAACAAACAAAATAATCAACAAACTACCAATACCGAGGGGACTGGGAAGCCAGAAAGTTGCTTCGATGTGGTTTAGTTGACCGGGGATGAGCTTCCATACCAGTTTATTTTGACTTTTTTCGGGAGCAATCGCGCTTTCGGTTTCTTGAATGATTTTTGCTCCCCAAGGAGTTTTCAAGCTAAATTCTAAATCGAGAATTGAACCGGCATTCGCCAAAACGTTACCATTGCTGGCAATTAGAGAAAGCGATCGCAAATCCACATCGTAAATCAACCGATTTCGCACTAACAGTAAAAAATTGTTTTGAAACAAAAGTAAGTTTGACTCAATTTTTGGCAATTCTGAATCAGATGTACTTTTAACTTCAGTTTTTTGATTAATGTTGGGATTGAAAAATTCGTTAAACTTCGTTTGTAATTCCTCACCATTACTGAAGGGAATTGTGACGATAATTTCTGATTGAGAAAGTCGCCGTACTTTGCCTTCTTCTTTGCGGGCGCGGCGTTCGATGCTATTTAACCATTCGTGTACTGAGTCACCGCTAAAACTAGTCAGGCGTTCTGCTAACTTAATATGCTGCACCAGTTCGCCGCGATTGGAGTTTTCAAAGTTTACCCCCGCTTCATACTGTACGCAACCAGATAGCAACAGAGATGCCAATAGTACGAAAAAGACAAATCTTAGCCGTGCAAAGCTTTTTGCTAAAGCCGATAAATTCATTACTATAAATCTCCACCAAAGTCAAGAATATTATCTTTCTTCTCTGCGGTTCAAAGACTCAACCAAACCAAGCTACCCAAGATTAAACTAATGGTAATTAATGCGACCCAAATAAAGCGATTATCTTTAGTATTGACTTGGCTTAAGTCAACGTATTCTCGCTCAGTCGGCTTTTTGGGTTGGTTCGATTTTGTACTATTAGCAGCGAGACGAATTTTACTTTCATTATCAGACAATGCGCCCAAATCGGGAATTTGAGTCATCCATTCGCTTGGTCTTTGTAGCTTCGGTGCTTTGAGAATATAAACCAAGCGTCGGGCTTGTTTGCTGGTTTCGGAAAAAGGATGGCGTTTGAGTTCTTCGCAAAGGGCGATCGCATCTTCAGTGCGTCCAGCAGCTTCATAAGCTGTTACCAGCCAGATTTGTACCTCTCCCCCGGTGCGAGAATTGCGATTCACTAGAGCGATCGCTTTTTCTAAATTTTCCACCGCTTGCCGATATTGCCCACTTTCAAAAGCAGCTTTCCCAGACTGGTAAAGATTTTTGGCAATTTCTAAACTTTCTGCACTCACGTTTTGCACACAAATCAGCACTTTCTTAATTGTGCCAACGCCAGGAATATTTTTAAATCTTTCTCAAGCTGGTAACGTCAAACTAGATAAAGTTTTAAAATTGTAGTAAGTATACGTAGATTACTCGAATAAACCACACCCGCCCGTTGGTGTAGGTGCATCCTTTGTTAATTACGCTATTGTCTACGTCTAAAAAGGTTAAAAATTCTAACTTATCAAATCTGGGCGGTCAAAATATGCTTAAAATCAAGCATTGGCAACTCAACTGGCTGGGATTAGTCTCTGTGGCACTAATAAGCGCGACAATTGCCCCAGCCGCAGCCGAACAAGTAATAGTGATTGATGGTGGTGGAATTTCCATCGGTGTAAATCAGCCGCGTGTACGTGGTAACTCGATTTATTACAATCAACCGCGTGTACGTGGTAACTCGATTTATTACGGTAATCCAATCAGGGTAAATCAACCACCTACCGTTGGTAATTTTATTTACGGTAGTCCGATTGCAACTCCCATACCTGTAGATCCAACAACGGGATTAACACCGAGTCGTAGCAGTGGTTACTACTATTCCCCGTATAGGCAGAATGTGAGAAATTCTACTTTTGTCAATCCAGTGTTGGTTAATCCGACAATTCGAGAGTCAACGCTAATTAATCCAACGATTGTCAGAGATTCATGGCGTCGTAGACCAGTCAGGCAGCGTGTTATCTACAATTATCCTTGGTAATAGGGAATGGGGGGAGGGGGAGAAGGGGGAGAGGGGGGAGACAAGGGGGCAGGGGGGGCAGGGGGGGCAGGGAAAGTTAAAATTACCAATGCCCAATGCCCAATGCCCCATGCCCAATGCCCAATGCCCCATGACGCGGCTATGCTTCAAGTCGGCAGAGCCGACGGCAGGTGCTACAACGGGGGGAAAATACGCAACGCACTGCCTCCCCAACGCACTGGCTCCCCCATGCCCCATGCCCCATGCCCCATGCCCAATGCCCATCTAAGAAGTAAATTGAGAACCGATCAACATTGTGCCGATACCGATGTCGGTGAAGATTTCTAGCAGCAGGGCGTGAGGAATGCGACCATCAATGATGTGTGCTGCACGTACTCCTTGAGCGAGCGATCGCACGCAACAATTTACTTTTGGAATCATCCCACCACTAACTACATTAGTGGCAATCAACTCGCGGGCTTCTTGAATATCCACTTTCGGAATCAAGCTTGACGGATCTTTGTAATCTTTTAAAATACCCCGCGTATCTGTCAGCAAAATCAACTTTTCTGCCCCAAGTGCTGCGGCTATCTCTCCAGCTACTGTATCAGCATTAATGTTGTAAGCTTGTCCTGTCTCGTCTGCGGCTACGCTAGAAACTACTGGGATATAGCCATTGCTTGCGAGTGTCTCCAAAATCTTGATATTCACACCGCAAACTTCTCCCACAAAGCCAATGCCTTCTTGACCTTGGGGACGAGCTTTAATTAAGTTACCATCTTTACCGCATAATCCCACCGCCAATCCGCCAGCTTGGTTAATCAAAGCGACAATTTCTTTGTTAACTCGACCGACTAAAACCATTTCCACCACATCCATTGTGGGGGCATCGGTGACGCGCAGACCATTTTTAAATTGTGCTTCGATTCCCAGTTTATCCAGCCAGCTGTTAATTTCTGGTCCCCCACCGTGGACTAAAATTGGTCGCAAGCCGACGCAGGATAAAAATACAACGTCGCGGATAACTTTATCTTTGAGGGTGCTATCTTTCATTGCCGCACCACCGTATTTGACAACAACGGTGCGTCCGGCAAATTGCTGGATGTAAGGTAATGCTTCGCTCAGTACTTGCACGCGAGTGGCTGCGGCTTGTCTGATATACTCAGTATCGTTGACTATCATGGGGAACTGTTGACAGTTAAAACCGATCTAGACAGTATAAATGAGTTTGGTACTCTCAACAATCTCTCATAAGACAGTACAAAAGCATACTGGCAGCTAGATGTTTGTTCTAGCCAGTACAATATTGATCGCACAAAGAAAGTAATGAATTAAATTCGCATTCTTCTCTGCGTCCCTCTGCGCTTACTCTGTGTTCCCACCGTTCGCGTTGGCGGAGCCTCTCGAAGAGAAGCGTCTCCGCGATTGAGAAGCTTTGATCGGAGGAAACCTCCGCTCAAACTTCTCTCTGCGTTTAAAAAGGCTACGATTTTACGAGGAGTGCTGTACTAGGGTAAGCACATCGTAAAGAAAATATAAGAATATTTATTATTTCAGAACTGTGGGAATCGCCTCAAGTACTTTCCGAGCCACTTGTTCGGGTGTTTCTTCCTCACTGACGCTGATTCGCAGATCGGCTTGATTGTAAAGTGCTTGTCGTTGTTCGAGAAGCGATCGCAGTTTTTGCTTCAAGTCAACATCTTGCAGTAGCGGTCTTGTGGTATCAAGAGCTAAACGGGTGTAAAGTAACTCTACTGGCACATCCAGCCAAACAATCAAACCGTGGCGCAGGTAACTCCAGTTTTTTTGTTGGAGAATAACCCCTCCACCAGTGGAGATAACTAATTTTGTAAAAGCGCAAATTTGTGCTAATACATCGCTTTCGATTTGACGAAAACCCGCTTCGCCTTCCAAAGCAAACAACTGATTAATACTTCGTCCGGTTGTTTGTTCAATTACGTTATCCGCATCGACAAACCCGTAACTCAATTGTTTGGCAAGTTCGCGCCCTACAGTAGTCTTACCGGCGCCCATCATGCCAATTAAGTACAGGTTAACTCCTTTTAATATACTCACTGTTAATTTTCTACTCCTTTAGGGCGGGGAAACCCCATAGAAACCCCACCCCTACTACTAACCCAACGGGAGAGCCAGTTGCGTGACTGTCGGCAGAGCCTTTCGGCAGTCGCTCATGGGGGTAACGAACATGACCGCGCTGCCTCACCAACGCACTGGCTCACCACGCTCCCACTAACTACTAACCACTAACTACTAACCACTAACTCTATTTTACATCTCCGCGTTGAGGCGAATTTCTCGAATGTGGTTTTTTAATTGCGCTTCAAAAATTGTCTGACTCATCAATGAGTAACCTGATTTATCTTGATTTTTAAAATTTTCCTCAATTAATCGTTCAGCTATATATTCCATCAAAACTGGGGTTTGTGCAAAGCCGGATGCTTGTCTTTCAATTAGCGATCGCCTTTGTAATAACTCTATAGCTTCTAATATTAATCGTTGCGAAACTCGTGGTATAATCTCTTTTTGCAATTTTCGCACTGAAACCAAATTGCGATTCAGTGCTAGCCAATGCATAATTTGCTTTTCCAAATTAGATAAACGATAAAACTGCTCATCTAAAATTGCCCGAATGTCGCCAAAAACCATAGTACCTTGTTCTAAAAATTCATATATATTACCAGCAAATAATTCTTGAATAGTTGTAGCAACTAATTTAATAAATAATGGATTACCTGCATACCACTCAATTAAAACTCTGCATTCGGATTCGTCAGAATCTGTAAACCCTTTTTCTTTGAGAATTTGCCAACTTTCTGCATTACTTAATCCTGTCAATTTCCAAGAGCGAACAGGTAATTTTTTTCCTTGTAGCGCGGCAATTTCTTGAGGTTTTTCTCTACTGGTTAACACCAAGCAACTTTGATGTTGAGAGTCTCCTAATCTTCTGATTAACTCTCCATAATTTTCATAACCTTTAAGATACCGAATTTGCTTGGTAACATAACCAGAAGGATTTTTTACGTCTGGGTTGCTAGCTGGCATAGAGAGAGGATATTCTCCGATCAAGTCGGTATCGTTGCTATTGCTTAAAATCGAGTCTACACCATCTAATACAATTAGACAGCGTGAAGAGCGCAAACACTCAATTAGTTGGGAAATGTTGCTTTCGACACTTTCTGTACTTTGTGTTTGCGCTTCGGGAGATAAAAGCGAAATTAGTTGATTTAAGATGACTTCTAGGGGTGGGGCAAGATTTAGCGATCGCCAAATCACAAATTCAAAATTTTCCTTAATTGCTTCTGCCAGCTTTACTGACAAAGCTGTTTTACCAATTCCACCCATACCTAAGAGTACCACTAATCGACAGCGCTCTTGCACAATCCATTCAGATAAAGATGCGAGTTCGCTAGTCCGTCCGTAGAATTTACTCACATCAATCGCTTCACCCCAATTATGTCTTTGGGCTGTTTTCATCGTACCAAAATCAGCTTTGTTTTTCTCGGTTGTGATTATTTGATTGTTAGTCACATCTATTTGAAACCAACCTTTTTTATAACCTGCTTTCTCTAGTAACTGAGTCACCCGACTCCAGTTTTTGACCTTAATGCTGCTTCCTTCTTGGTTACTCAGCATATCTTCTATGTATTTATATAGTCCATTAGAAAGATAAACTCTCACAGTACTACTACTGCGACTTTTATAAACTGCATTAGCAATTTCTGCCGGACTAAAACCACAAAGTAAACCTCTCAAAAATTTCTTTTCAACAGGTGTCAGAGCTTTTCCCTTTGCCGATGCCAAATCAACGTATAACTTTTCTAGCTCCCAATTATTTTTAGCCTCTAAAAAATCCTCTTCTATTTTATTTAAATTAGCTGTCATTACGGTTATTTATTTAAAGTAGCGATTTGGCAATATATTAACGATTTATATATAAAATCCGAATAAATAAACAATGAATTTATAACGAATTTAATAACATTCGTTAGGTGACTTGCCAGTTGTTGCTTCGGTATCTTTAGGCTTAACGGAAATTTAATAAAGCTTCTTTGAAACTTTATTAAATTTGTGTCGTCAATATAAACGATCAAGACACTTTCTCACTGGGGCAGTTTTAAGTTTATACAATACTGTGTTTCTACCCTCACAGTATTAACATGAAAAAAACTTAGTCATAGCAAGCCCCACTCCAAATCAGTTAAAAATCATGGTGTAAATTATGACGTATTTTGTGACATTGTGCAAAAAAGCTTTGCCAACTTAACGGTTGAAGAACAAAAACTACTGCATATCTTATTTGAGTGCGCCCGAATAAATAAGTGTGGTCTATTGAGGTATCAACCATGACTCGAATTCGTGACGTTGTGCAAAAAGCGCTATCTACTGGCTATCTAACGGTTGAAGCCGAAAATCAACTACGACATTTACTGACAACCCGGTATGACTTAGAAGACTTTAAAGCTTTTATGAGCTTGCAAGAAGCGGCGATGATGGGCAAAGTGAAGCAGGAGTCTCGCGAAGAAAGATGTGGCATTTAGCACATAAATACCACATCCCTACTCAAGAGCGCGATCGCTCATCGTCATCCACATCGTCATCATCAAAAAATCCCCAATCATCATCATCATTCTTCTGATTGGTAGTCGTCGGTGGTTGATAAGGCGGTATGATTACTCGGTAATCAGCATCGTAAACTGATTCAGTTTTTCCTACTCCAGAATTTTTTGGTTGGCGGTAGCTGTAGGAATAAACTGAACCAGATTGAGAACTAGTTTTGGGTTGTTGTTGACGTTCGTAGCTTTGATCTCTATCCTGTATGTTTTCCTCTCTTTGAGTAGACGCAACATTAGACTTCTCTTCAAAGTCCCAATCATCATCTGTACTCTTATTTGTGTCCCAATCATCCGCTACGTCGTTACTGCTTCTAGACTCTGTTGTACTAGCCGTTGGTGTAGGGTTGACAGGAGGGCGGGAAAATGTTTCTTCTCTACGGGTTTGCTTATTTTGAGGTGAAGCGGCTGGTGATTTAAGTCTTGGGCGTTGTTGTCGAGCCAAATAAGCGGACAAATTAAACAAGCTGCTGATAAATACAGATGTAACAGCACCAGCAGTTGTACTAAACAAAATCCACATCGCCAATGGCAAAGGTTGAGTCCGTATCCCCAAAAATACTAACGGTAGAACAGGCGACCAGTTTTGCGCTAACAATAGCGTTAGTCCTCCCAGTACCGCCACTAATAAAATTAAGCGAATGATATCCATATAAAAAGAGGGGTAAAGGTAATTCACAGAGGGGCAATGGGCAATGGGCAATGGGCAATGGGCATTGGGAATAGGTAATAGGTAATAGGTAATAGAAAGAAATTGTCCCCCACTCCCCCCATCTCCCCATCTCCCCATCTCCCCCTCTCCCCCATGCCCCATGCCCCATGCCCCTTCCCCTTCTATTTTCTCCCTTGCCAGCGTTGAAGTGGGATGCAGTCAATATCCAGTTGGTCTAAAGCACGAGCAACAACAAAATCAACTAAATCCTCAATTGTTTGCGGATTGTGATACCAAGCAGGAATGGCGGGGACAATTCTTGCCCCGACTTCTGCCAAAGCAGTTAAATTACGCAAGTGAATCAGGCTAAAAGGAGTTTCACGGGGAACGATTATCAGCTTTCGACCTTCTTTAAGCTGGACATCTGCTGCCCGTTCTAATAAGTCGGAACTCAAGCCGGCTGCTAGCTTGGCTACGGTGCTCATACTGCATGGAATCACAATCATCCCTAGGGTACGAAACGAACCACTGGCAATATTCGCTCCAACATCACCCCAAGGATGGCAATGTAGTTTGCCTGCGGCTTCAACTTTTGCTTGCTGTCGCCAAAATTGCTCTTGTTGAACAGGTTCTACAGGCATCCGAATATTCTGCTCTGATTGCCAAACCATGTAACTTGACTTCGAGGCAACTAATTCAATTTCATAGTCGGCTTCAAGCAGAAATTTAATCGCTCGAACGGCGTAAATTAAACCTGATGCACCTGATATGCCTAAGATAAGGGGTTTAGTGTTATTTGACACGCTTTTTTAGTACGGGTTAGGGAATTGGTAGTTGGTTGTTAGTTGTTAGTTGTTAGTTGATAGTTGATAGTTGATAGTTGATAGTTGATAGTTGTTGGTTGATAGTTGATAGTTGTTACGACTAACTACTAACTACTAACCACTAACCACTAACCACTAACCACTCCCCTTATTCATCATCACCATATGGTTCTAGGTCTTGAGACTCCATTTCATTGGATAAGTATATATTTGCTACTTCGCCATTGGAGCCATTCATACCCCTGCCTGAGGCGATACCATCGCTGCCTACGGTGACTAAATCAATTTGCTGGCGGTAGTAATCGACACTTTTAACTTGCACGGCTACACGATCGCCTAATCTGTAAGAAGCCCGATTTTTGCGACCAAATAGCGCTTGTTGTCGAGCGCGGTACTCATACCAATCATCTTTAAGCGAGCTAACGTGTACCAATCCTTCAACTCGTAAAGGCACTCTCACATTACCGCTTTCTTTGTCCTCAACTGCTGGTACTTCAATTTCTACAAAGAAACCGTAAGATTGAACACCTGTAATTACACCGTTGAAAACCTCACCAATGCGCTGTTTCATCAAAGAAGCTCTTTGCAACCCGGCTAAATCGGCTTCGGCTTCTTGGACTTCTTTTTCTCTGTCGTTGATTTGGACAATTACCCTCGTTAACTCGCTTTGCAGTTCTTGTTGCAATTCTGGGGGTAAAACGTTCCAGTTAATTTCACTGTGGCTTGCAAAGTGACATAAATTAACGCGCTCTTTCACGCGAGTGTTGCGGCGATCGCGTCCATGTTCCAGTAGTGAATAATACACTCTTTGCATGAGCAAATCTGGATAACGCCGCAACGGTGCAGTACAGTGTGTATACTCTGGTAACGCCAAACCAAAGTGAGAGCCAATAGTAGTGCTGTAAGAAGCTGGCTTAAGTGTATCTTGCAACAAGTAAGTCAGAACTTGTTCTGATGGCGATTCGGCAAAAGCCCTAGTTAATTGTTGATAATCTAAAGGTTGAATATCTACTTCTGCTTCTAGTGACAGTTCCACGCCTAAATTAATCGCTAATTTTAGCATTTCCTGCACATCTTCCGAATCGGGTGCGCCTTGCACTCGCCAAATAGCAGGAATGCCTAAAGCGTTTAAATGATTTGCCATCAGTTGATTAACAAGTAGCACGAATTCTGTTAAGAGCGATCGCACAGGTAAATCATTGACTGCGGCACATCCTAAAATACCTTCATCGTTGTACGGATTTTGGTTGGGTGGCAGATTTAATTGCAAGCTCCCGCGATTCAGCCGCACTTGTTTGACTGCTTGCTCCAATACTTGCAGCTCTTGCAACATCTGGACTACTTCTTCCGATCCCTTATTTTTTCCCTTCGTAGATTTACTTACTTTCGCAGTCAAAATTGCTTCTGCTTGTTGTTCGCTGATGTGTTCGTCTACTTTAATGATACCCTTTTGAATTTCCCAGTCTAAGACTTCTCTTGATTGTGAATCGAAGGTAATTAAAAAAGAGATGCTTAAGCGATCGCTTCCCACAACTAAAGAACAGCGATCTGCCACAGCTGACGGTAACATTGGCAGCACAACTTCACCGAGATATACCGACCTACCCCGCTTAATTGCTTCGCGATCGAGAGCTTCATCTGGTAAAACGTAGTGACAAACATCGGTAATGTGAAAGCCTAATCGCGAGTGTCCCTGTGGAGTTTTCTCGAAAGTTAAGGCGTTTTCTATTACTTGGGAATCTTTTGTACCGCCAATAGTTAGGGTAAATAAATCACGATAATCCTGACGATTTTTTAAATCAGCTTTCAGTAACTTTTTCGGCAACTTAGCGGCAGCATCGCTAACTGACTCCGGGAAAGTCCGGGAAAGGTCGTGCTTGCAAGTGACCAAATCGATATCAGCAGCGGCTTCGGCATCACTACCGAGAATTTGCACGACTCGACCGACAGGGGGATATTGTGCTAAAGGGTAACGCAAAACTTCGACATGGGCAAGATGGTCGATCGCTTCTTCTAATTTCATCCCACTAGCTAGCAGTTTAAGTTCAAACAGCAAGCGATCGTCCAGAGGAACGGCACGAAAACCGCTTTCTACTTGCTTAATTCGCGCTAGCAAAGTGTGATTCGAGCGTTCGAGAATTAGCTTCACCTCTCCTTCAGGAGAACGGCGCCGACTACCTTCTTTGAGAACTCTAACTAAAACGCGATCGCCATTCCAAGCATTACTCAGATGACTTTCGCGAATATAAATATCTTCCGCACCTTCGGTATCCTGAATCGCGAAACAAAAGCCTTTACTAGAACAGCGCAGCTTTGCTTCGATGATTCCCTCTTCTGTCATGCGACGATATTTGCCGCGTTCTTTTACCAAAAGCCCGACTTTTTCCAGAACTTCTAAAGCAATTTGAAGTTTTTGTAAACTATCTTCATCTTCACAACCAAGTTTTTTTTCCAAAACTTTCCGAGCTACCAACTTATCATCGGTAAAATTGGCAAGCAATGTAGCGATTGAAAATTCCATGCAGTGAACCGACCTTTGGTCAAAACATCATTATTAGAAGACACTTTCGTGGAGAGAGAAGCACAATGAGCCAGTACTTTGTTGGAGGTTTAGCCCTACCTCCAACACAGACAAAAAAGCGACTCTCGGACTTCTCACCCCACGACACTTTCAGAGTTCACTACGAAAAACACCTTTCACCCAGCTAATCTTAACAAAGCACGCCTGATTGAAAATTCACCCACTAGGTAATGTTTGCGACGGGTTTTTGAGAGACTTTGTTTATAAAACTCACTAATTCCAGTCTAAAAGCGCTATGCAGGGAAAACAGCAGGTGTTTGATTGTCTAGATTTCAGGTACTTTTACGGCATTAGACTCTGATTTTAACTAGGAGAAACTGCCGGCAGACCCAATTGTCCCATATGTAGAATCGGTAACAACTAGGTTAGCAGCGAAACCGCTCAGTCAGGAAGAACCATTACTTCATTATTGTAGATTTAGAGCGTACTTCTGTGAAAGTAGTTCTGCATATCGGATTGGGTAATTAGTATAGCATTGAAGGTAAGACCACGTAGAGTTAGCCGCAAGTAGTGAAAAAGTTGTTCGCAAACAGCTATTGCTACAATCGGTACAAGCGATCGAGATATATCAGGCTGTTTCATTTAAAAGAGTGAAAACTACTTGACTAAAGAAATATGAAGGATAAAGGATGAAAAAATAAATCCGTACAATTTCAAGCTGCACAAAACTTCTGTGAAGTCTTAACTTCATCCTTTATCCTTTAGATGAGCGTTGTTTAATGAATTTAGATTGGTGAAAGTATTATGTTGGCTCAATTCCAGAGCTTGTATCCCAACGGCAGTCTTACTTCTGAATTAGTGCAAATTTGGAGCGGAAAATATATTGTCCGGGCAAGCGTACACATTGAAGGTGTAATTCGTGCTACCGGTATGGCAGCAGCAGAAACAGTCGAAGCAGCAGAAGATCAAGCAAGAAATCGAGCGCTGATGGTTTTGGGTATGACAACCTCATCGTCGGAATCGACAGTATCTCCGAAATCAATACCGCAGGTGCAGCCCAACCCTCATCCTGCTGTAAATTCTGTAGAACAAACACAAGCGATCGCTTTTGAACAAACTCCACCACCAGTTAACGTACCCACTACACAACCAGAGGTGACTTCTTTAAGCGACACTTACAACCAAGACTATGAGCCTCGCTTTGCGATGACTAGCAACCGAGAGCCAGAATTTGATATACCGATGCAAAATTGGGCTATGCTGGACGACAGCGGCGAACCTGAAGAGAATCCGTTACCAACGCCTGCTGCTAGTAACGTTAGACAATTTGCGCCCCGCAATTATACTCAAGAAGATGCAGGTAGTCCGAAAGCGATAGGAAAGAAAAGTAACAAGAGTGAACCTGTAGATCACTCGGATACAATCACTAAAATCGATATTGAAATGCAGCGCTTAGGCTGGACGACAGACAAAGGACGGGAACATCTCAAACAAACCTACAACAAGCGAGCTCGTAGTTTACTCGACCCAGAAGAATTACTGGACTTTCTCAGATACTTAGAATTGCAACCAGATCCGATAGCGGGATTTTAATTAGTTGTTTTTGTAGTCAGCGCTGTACTCGCTGAAGCGCTGACTACACAAAAGCTCTAATTGCTATCGACAACAGCCATCGGACGGCTTCCAGCGGCGTGACGGTCAATCACAGAGTCAATTAAGCCATAGTTCTTGGCTTCTTCTGGCGACATGAAGAAGTCCCGTTCGGTATCTTCAGCAATACGCTCAAGCGGCTGACCTGTGTGATCGGCTAAATACTCATTTAGCTTGCGCTTGTGGTATAAAATTTCGCGTGCTTGAATTTCAATATCAGTGGCTTGTCCTTGAGCGCCACCGAGAGGTTGGTGAATCATAATCCGAGAATGGGGTAGACTCATCCGCTTACCCTTAGCACCCGCGCTGAGAAGAAAAGCACCCATACTCGCAGCTAATCCGGTACAAATTGTACAGACATCTGGGCGGATGTGCTTCATAGTATCAAATATGCCCATACCAGCTGTCACCGAACCACCCGGAGAATTAACGTACATATAAATGTCCTTCTCCGCATCTTCAGCATCTAAAAACAGCAGTTGAGCAACAATCAAGTTGGCTAGATTGCTATCAATTTGTTGTCCCAAAAAGATGATGCGCTCACGTAACAGCCGTGAGTAGATATCAAAGGCGCGTTCGCCCCGACCCGATTGTTCAATAACGATAGGAATCATAAGCGCGTACTTGCAGCTATTTTAAATACATTTTATCGATTACAGCCGTTGATTGGTTTCGGTAATTACTCCCGGTGGGGATGGGGAGTAGGGGAGGGGGAGAGGGAGAGGGGGGGACAAGGGGGACAAGGGGGAGCAGGGAGCAGGGGAATTTTTCCCCAATGCCCAATGCCCAATGCCCAATGCCCAATGCCCAATGCCCCATGACGCGGCTATGCTTCAAGTCGGCAGAGCCGACGGCAGGTGCTACAACGGGGGGAAAATACGCAACGCACTGCCTCCCCAACGCACTGGCTCCCCCATGCCCCATGCCCAATGCCCGATGCCCAATGCCCAATGCCCAATGCCCAATGCCCAATGCCCAATGCCCCATTCGCCATTTCTACTAACAATCATCCGGATAGATATGCCTAAAGCTGTAAATCGATAGTACGAGGTGCAATCGGGTTAATCAACTCTACTACAATTGCCATCCACCCGAAGACACAGGAGACTACCATGTTAGAAAAACTTTTGCAAGCCGCTATCATCACGTTTCTACTTCATTTGTTAGCGGGACTTAACCAAAATACTTCTATTCATACTAAAACAGAATCATCTTTAAATACTTTGCCAGTGCCTATGGTTAGCTGGGTATTTCGCTCTCTGCCATAAATGTATAGTATTTGACAAATTGTCGAGGAATAAGCCGATCGCACTTTTTCACTCATTAAGTGTATCTGGAGTTTTCTAGAGGTTACACCCCAGTAGGATTATGAAATATTTATCCGGAAAGTGAAATAGTATTAGACTGAGCAAAGAAGGTAATGTAACTACCGCTCTTTGAATCATGACGAATCGTCTTGCTCAAGCCAAGAGTCTCTACCTCCGCAAACACAGCGAAAACCCCATCGATTGGTGGAGTTGGTGTGATGAAGCGCTTTTAACTGCAAAAACGCAAAATAAGCCGATTTTTCTCTCGATTGGCTACTCTAGCTGTCACTGGTGTACTGTGATGGAAGGTGAAGCGTTTTCAGACTTGGCGATCGCCGAATACATGAACGCTAATTTTCTCCCAATTAAAGTAGACCGCGAAGAAAGACCCGACATCGACAGCATTTATATGCAGTCTTTGCAGATGATGAGTAATGGTCAAGGAGGCTGGCCCTTAAATGTCTTTCTTTCTCCAGAAGATTTAGTACCGTTTTATGCTGGTACTTATTTCCCTGTTGAACCGCGCTTCGGTCGTCCTGGCTTTTTACAAGTTTTGCAAGCGCTGCGCCGCTATTATGATACCGAAAAAGATGATTTGCGTCAACGCAAAGCGGTAATTTTAGAGTCGCTGCTCAGTTCTGCGGTTTTGCAATTAGATGACGCAACCGCACAAGATGATGAATTATTACGCCAAGGCTGGGAAACTAGCACGGTTATAATTACTTCGGATCAACAAGGTAATCGCTTCCCGATGATTCCCTATGCGGAATTAGCGCTACGGGGAACTAGATTTACTTCTTCTGATGCGGGGCAACAGCAATCAAGGTACAATGGCAAGCAAGTTTGTACTCAGCGTGGACTAGATTTAGCATTAGGCGGTATTTTCGATCATGTAGGTGGTGGCTTTCACCGTTACACGGTTGATTCTACTTGGACTGTACCGCATTTTGAAAAGATGCTTTACGACAATGGTCAGATTGTCGAATATCTGGCATCTTTGTGGAGTATGGGGGTACAAGAGCCGGCTTTTGAAAGAGCGATCGCTTTAACTGTAAAATGGTTAAGTCGGGAAATGACTGCTCCTGAAGGTTACTTCTTTGCAGCTCAAGATGCTGACAGTTTTACAACCGCAGCTGAAGCTGAACCAGAGGAAGGCGCCTTTTACATCTGGAGTTACAAAGAATTACAGGAATTGCTGACTGCTCTTGAACTAACGGAATTACAACAGCACTTCAGTGTAACGCCTAACGGTAACTTTGAAGGTAACAATGTGTTGCAAAGGCGTTATGCAAAAGAATTAAGTGATACCACTAAAGATGCACTCGAAAAGCTTTTTGTTGCTCGCTACGGTGCAACATCTAATGAACTTAAAACTTTTCCTCCTGCCCGCAACAACCACGAAGCAAAAACGGTAAACTGGCTTGAACGTATTCCCGCAGTCACAGATACAAAGATGATTGTCGCTTGGAATAGCTTGATGATTTCTGGTTTGGCAGTAGCTTATAGAGTATTTCAACAACCTGATTATTTAGAATTAGCAACACGAGCGGCAAACTTTATCTTGGATAATCAGTTTGTGGATGGACGTTTCCATCGACTAAATTACCAATTGTCTCCGAGCGTGTTAGCTCAATCTGAAGATTACGCCTTTTTTATCAAAGCGTTATTGGATTTACAAGTTAGTTCACCCAATCAAACGTTTTGGTTAGAAAAAGCGATCACTCTCCAAGATGAATTTGACGAATTTCTTTTAAGTGTGGAATTAGGTGGGTATTATAACACATCTAAAGATGCAAGTCAAGATTTAATTGTGCGGGAACGCAGTTATGTAGATAACGCTACACCGTCAGCGAATGGAATAGCGATCGCTAATCTTGTGCGTCTGGCGCTTTTGACGGATAATTTGCATTATCTCGATTTAGCTGAACAAGGGTTAAAAGCTTTTCGAGCCGTAATGAGTCGTTCTCCTCAAGCTTGTCCGAGTTTGTTTGCGGCTTTGGATTGGTATCGTAACTCAACTTTGATTCGCACCACAAGCGAGCAGATAAATCTGCTTATTCCTAAATATTTGCCTACGGCTGTGTTTACCACTGTATCTAAATTACCAGAGCGTAGTGTAGGATTAGTTTGCCAAGGTTTGAAATGTCTGCCAGCAGCTGAAAGTATCGAGCAGTTATTGCAGCAAGTGCAGCAAAGTCAGACGCGGGGATAATGTTTTAAGCATGAAACAACCCATACTAGGAAAAATCAGCCCGATAATTCCTGCTGGTAGCGATATGGAAAAAGCGATCGCTTTCTACGAACAACAGCTGGGCTTTACAACAATATATCAAGAAGGCGAGCCAGTGACGATGGCGATCGTCAAACGTGACTCTGTAGAAATTTTTCTGCAAAAGAATGATGATAAACACTTGGCAGAATGGACAACCTTTCGTATCCAAGTTGATGGTATAGAGCAACTTTATCAGGAATTGCAAACGAATGGTGGACAAATGATTCATCCCAATGGATTTCTAGAAATAAAACCTTGGGGAACGAAGGAGTTTGCAATTCTTGATGTCGCTGGTGTGTGTATTACGTTTTATGAATCTGTAGCTAATGGTATTTGAAAATACACCTTATAACTTTAGTTATCGTTAATTGTTACAAAGAAAGGCAGATAGCTAGTGGTGCGTTAAACTTCGTTAGAACGCACCATTAATGGTACTTGGTGCGTTAGCCTTCGGCATAACACACCCTACAATTTAAATTTATAAAGGGTAATTTGGGCAACCCGAAAAACTCATGCAATGGAAAATTAGTGATAGGAATGCTGATAACTAAGTAGAGCTTTACGTAAAATCGTAGCGACTTAAAGGAGGAAATTTAAACGCAGAGGAGCGCGAAGGTAAGCGCAAAGTGACGCGGAGTTATTGTTACGAATTTGTGCAATTTTGTTGTATTAAACATGGTTTGAAGGATTGCCGTGTAACCCAAATCGACAAGCCAAACTTCTCCCTTGTTCGGGACTACTCATAATCAGATTCTTGCTTGTCTAACTCTAAAAAAAGTTCTTCAGCATTCCAGACTAAATCTTCATCTGATAAAGGTGGAAAGTCTAATTGAATAACACGTTTCAAAATCTCTAAGGCAATTTCCAGCCTTTGGTGATTCAGTCAGACTATCAAAGGTACTTAAAAGTTATTGTGATGAACCAGTCATAGCTACTTTTTTCAGATACTCTTAAAGGATAATATAACGTGAGTTCAATGCTCATGATTTAACCTTCTCGGTATTCTTGGTAGACTGATGACGAACCGTAGCGAATTAACTGCGATAATCTTAGCTGGCGGAAAAAGTTCTCGCATGGGTGAGGATAAGGCTTTGATTTTGATTCAAGGTGTGCCGTTATTGCAAAGAATTTATAATATCGCTGAAGATTGTGCGGATATAGTTTATGTTGTCACACCTTGGGAAGAACGCTATCAACACATATTACCGTCTAACTGCCAGTTTATAAAAGAAGCGCCTTTATCTAATGGACCGTTAGTCGGATTTGCTCAAGGACTAGCGCAAGTACAAACAGATTGGGTATTATTGCTAGCGTGCGATTTGCCGAATTTGCGAGTTGAAGTTTTGCAAGAATGGGCTAATCAACTTGATGATGTAACAACGGATGCGATCGCCGCTTTAGCGCATCATGTTAAAGGATGGGAACCGTTATGTGGTTTTTATCGCCGCAGTTGTTTAGCAGACTTAAATGAGTATATCAATCAAGGCGGGCGATCGTTTCAGTCATGGCTCAATCAACATTCCGTGCAACTTTTACCCGTAACAGAACCGGGAATGCTATTTAACTGCAATACACCAGAGGATTTAGCTAATTTAAATTAAGTTCATATATAGCAGTCCTAAATGAGTTGTAAAACACCTCTCCCTTGTCTCCCTTATCTCCCTTGTCTCCCTTGTCTCCCTTGTCTCCCTATCTCCCTTATCTCCCTTGTCTCCCTTGTCTCCCTTGTCTATCCTTTTTCACTTACTTTGTTTTTTAACAGGATTAAGCGATCGCTCCCAGCGATTAAACGCTTGGGAAAAAAACAGCGTCAGAAATAAATAAACCAAGGCAACAGTAGCGTAAGTCTCAAAGGAACGATAGTTTTCCGCTACAATCAGCTGCCCCTTGCGGAATAACTCTTCAAAGCCGATGATAGCAACTAAGCTAGTGTCTTTAAGCAGGCTAATGAACTGATTGCCGAGTGGTGGCAGCATCCGTCGCAGGGCTTGAGGAAAGATTACATAGCGCATCGTTTGCACTGAACTCAAGCCCAGCGATTGGGAGGCTTCTGCTTGCCCCGGATCAATTGATTGGATACCTGCGCGGACAATTTCCGCAATGTAAGCAGCGCTATTGAGACTCAATGCAATCACCGCTGCTGCTAGACGATTTAAGTTCAAGGTGAAACCAAAATTTTGGCTAAAAGCAGGCAACCCAAAGTAAATCATAAAAATCTGCACCAGCAACGGTGTTCCCCGGAAGAAATCGACATATGCTCTGGCACAAAAACGCAAAAGTGCAATACGAGAAAGCCGAACAATTCCAATCAGTGAACCCCCGACTATTCCCAGCAATACTGAGAGTGTTGTGAGTTCAAGAGTCACCAAAGCCCCATCTAGCAAGACGGGTAGTGACTTCAAGATAATGTTTAATGAGGTAAATAACTCAGATACGCCTTTTTTAGGAATCTCGTTTTCAATCGCCGATTTTTCTGGTAATTGTGGCGGTTGAGTACCAAACCACTTTTGGTAAATTTTAGCGTAAGTGCCATTTTTCAGCACCGTTGCCAGACCTTGGTTAATCAAGTCTAGGTTGGGCGATCCTTTAGGTGTGGGAATGCCGTAAAATTCTTCTGTCAGCAGACTGCTGACTACTTTGAGTCGCTTCAGGTTGCCACTCTTTATGCCGTATAAGATAACAACTTGATCGTTAAGAACGGCATCGACATTACCGTTGATTAATGCTTGAAGAGTTAAGGGTGAATCATTAAAAGTGCGAATTTCCGCTCCGGGAATATTTTTAGCTTTGAGTGCGCCGGTTGTTCCAATTTGCACACCAATAATCTTGTTTTTAAGACTATCGAAATTGGTAATATTTTGATTGTCTGTGCGGGTGGCGATCGCTACCCCAGATTTGAAGTAAGGACGCGAGAAGGAAATTATCTTCACCCGTTCGGCAGTAATCGTCATCGCTGCAACTGCCGCATCTACAGTTTGCGTCTGCAATGCGGGAATCATACCAGCAAAAGGCATATTTTGATACTTAACTTTAAAGCCAGCTTTGTCAGCGATCGCCTGAATCAAGTCAACGTCAAAGCCTTGCAACTCACCAGTTGCAGATTGAAACTCGAAAGGGGGAAACGTTGGTTCTACTGCAACTGTAAGTGTTTTACCAGCAGTGGAACCGTTCGTGAAACTACAACCTGAAAGCAGAAATAGACAGCTTAAGCCAAGAACTAGCCAACGGATAACAGTCAACCTTTGCATATTTTTTAGACTTTTTTTCCGTTTCATTTCCAGGATAATTGCTCATCGCTTCAGGTGATGAATTTCCACAAGAACAAATCGTATAACAAATTTAGGGGCTTGAAACCTTTTAGCACTTTAATTATAAATCCCCCCCGCTAAGAGCTTTCTGCACAAGGTGCTTCTTAACTCACACATGAGGGAGAGGCAATAAATGTCCAACTTGCCCTGTATGTTCCAGCGAACTTACTTGAATAGTCAGTAAAGCCATCCTGAACAAACCACTCAGGAATCACTTTTTGCTGTGCAATTTTTTTTTCCAAACCGATCTGTAGGGACAGATTCTCGTAAACAATGTTTGCCTTCGCAGTTGACAGCATTTTTTCTACTAACTTTTGTAGCCATTCCCCTCGAACAAACAGACTATGATCTGGATGGTTGCCATAACTAAATCCGACAATTATGACTAGATATCCTTTGTCGCTTATTATCTTGTCCAGACAAAATTGAATAATTTCCTGCTCATCCTTGTGTTGTTCGCTTTCCTTATCAACGGTATGATATATCATCCCGCATAGCACCACTGCATCAAACTTTTTATTTTCTGTAGCAAGTTGACGCAGAAATACCCATAAGTCTGAGCAGACAAAGGTTCTATTAGGGTATTGCTTTAAACAGTAATTAATTGAATATTCACTGTGATCTACCCCAACGTACTCGCATTGAGAAGGTAGATATTTGAGCAAAGCCCCATTCGCACAGCCGAGATCCAACAAAGAGAATGACCTTTCTTTAAAAGCATCCTCGATAAAATCCATGAAGAGTGTATAACGGGTAGCATTTTCCGGCTGTTCCAAGTAGGAAAAATAGTCTGAGCGAAAACGTTCTTCTTCAGACATTTTGCGTTCCGGGTAATTATCTTCCATATCGGTCAGGATGTCAAATGAATGGTGTAAAGAGCAAAAACTTGTAAACTACCTTCTCGGTAAAATTCTATTGATGGGTAAAATTTTCGCCCAACCATAGGCGCATAGTCAAGGAAATTCTACCAAAATTGACCAAATTGCCTCACCCCATTAGGAGCCACTTGGCTACCTACTGTAGATTGATGTTACTTATAGGTTGAGGATTATAACATTTACTTAGTACAGCATTTCATTAAATTGCTTGTGCATCCCGATGCAATGCTTGTGCATCCCGATGCAATGCTTGTGCATCCCGATGCAATGCTTGTGCATCCCGATGCAATGCTTGTGCATCCCGATGCAATGCTTATGCATCCCGATGCAATGCTTGTGCATCCCGATGCAATGCTTGTGCATCCCGATGCAATGCTTATGCATCCCGATGCATTTCAAAACACGCTCGTTTTTAGGCAAAAGTGATTCTATATAAACCAAGACAACGTAAGGGGGATTTATGACTGATATCAAAATCGCTGATTTGCAATCAGTATCGGGAGCAAACAAATTATCTCATAGCCTCATCTATACTATAGAAAAAATTAATTCTATAAATGTAGATAATTTCGATAAATTCTTTAACAATCTTCCTGCCGATCCTTATTTAGATGGCAATTATCGCTTTAGAAGATTATCTCGTTTCCAAGTCAATGGTAATTCGCTAATCAAGCTACCTCATAAATACTTCTTCCAAAGCCAACAATACAACTCATTGCTAGGTGAGGTAAAAAGAGAATATCCAGAATTAGATGATGGAATTATAGAACTTGATGATTTTAGAAATCTTATCTTAGCATTTGTTGAGAAAAGCAAACTTAATACTACTGAAGAAATTAAAATAAACGTTCATCAGTTTAGAATTATATGTGACTCATCCAACTATGGAGAGCCAGCACCTGAAGGTATACATAGAGATGCCGTTGATATTGTGGGTATTTTCTCAGTAAAAAGAGAAAATATCCAAGGTGGAGAAACACATCTATATAAATCAAAAAAGGGAAATCCAGTTTTATCGAAAATCTTGAATCCAGGTGAATTGTTAGTGTTCAACGATCAGAAATTTTTTCATTTTACTACTGCCATTAAACCTAGCTCAAAAGATGTAGGTATAAGAGACGTTTTTGTTCTGACTTTTCCAGCTTGGGAAAAAGTACCAACTAAAGAAGTAGAATAAGCTCTTTATTACTTGCCGATCGCCCATTTTTTCGGAAGTGAGAAAATTATCCTCAGGGATAAAAAATTCACTTGTCAGTTGAGTGTAAATATCAATTCTGAGTATCACCCGGTCATACCAATTCTATGTGAGGTTGCGCTTTATTTAGGTAGGGGCAATTCATGAATTGCCCCTACTGAGTGCGTTCATAGCGCGTGCGTAATTTCTATAGACGCATCTTCAAGCCAGAATTGGTATCAGGTCAATGCGTAAGTCCTATAATGATTAGAGAAAATTATTCATAAATGGGAGCATTTAAGTTGCGGCTTCCGGGACTAGGAAAAATTATTGAAAGCGATCGCCTAATCATAGCTACACTACTTCTAACTATCGCCTTGATTATAATCGTCGGCATTTCCCTATCATTTGGAGCAGTATCAATGACGACTGCTCAAATATGGCAAGCACTGACAAAAACAGGCGATCCGTTGAATCAAACAATTATTTGGGACTTGCGTTTACCGCGCACTTTAGCAGCAGTTTTAGTGGGTGCAGCTTTGGGAATGTCTGGTTCACTGCTGCAAGGGATGTTACGTAACGGACTAGCCGACCCCTTTTTACTCGGTATTTCTGCGGGTGCGGGTTTATTTGCTATAACCATGTTAAGCTTCGGAGTCTTTTTGAGTTGGATTCCCTTAGCAGCTTGGGTAGGCGGCTTATTGACAACAATTATTGTTTATTTTTTAGCTCGCAGTCGTGAAGGTATATCAATTGAGCGGTTAATTTTGGGTGGAGTTGCCGTCAGTTCTCTATTTGGTGCGATTCAATCTGTATTATTATTGATGGCAGAAGATGGTAGAATACAAACTGCCCTAAGTTGGTTAATTGGCAGTTTGAATGGGCGGGGATGGAATGAAGTGACGGTGGCTGGAGCTTATATTAGCGTAGCCTTGTTATTGGGATGCTTGCTAGCGCGTGCCGTCAACTTGTTGAATTTGGGTGATGAATTAGCAGTCAGTTTGGGAGTAAACTTATTGCGCGATCGCATTTTAATCGGTGGTGTCGCTACACTTCTAGCCGCCGGTGCAGTCAGCGTTGGTGGATTAATCGGCTTCGTCGGCTTAATTGTACCTCACGGTATCCGCCTTCTCGTCGGTACAGATTACCGCGCAGTTTTGCCATTAAGCGCTATTGGTGGTGCTTTAGTTCTCACCGCAGCCGATTTGCTTTCGCGCTTGGGTGCGGTAGAATTGCCCGTTGGTGCAGTTACCGCTTTACTAGGTTCACCTTTATTTATTTGGTTGTTATACAATCGAAAATCTGGAATTTGAAGAGTTGGTGGATGGTGGATAGTGGTTAGTGGATAGTGGTTAGTGGTTGGTGGATAGTTGTTAGTGGTTGGTGGATAGTTGTTAGTGGTTGGTGGATAGTTGTTAGTGGTTGGTGGATAGTGGATAGTGGATAGTGGGAATTTGAAGAGGGGAAAAGGGGAAAGGGAAAAGGGGAAAGGGGAAAAGAATTATTACCAATGCCCATTGCCCAATGCCCAATGCCCAATGCCCAACAACTATCAACTATCAAATAACAACCAACAACCAACAACTATCAACTAACAACTAACAAATAACAACCAACAACCAACAAATAAGATGCTTCTAGAAACACAAAATCTCATCGGTGGTTACACTAAACCAATTATCCATGAAATCAGCCTAACAGTAAAAACAGGAGAATGGTTGAGTTTAGTTGGTGCAAACGGTTCCGGAAAATCGACACTATTAAAACTTATCAGTCGGTTACTCAAACCACAACAGGGAACTGTATTGTTAGATGGTAAAGCCATTCACAGTCAACCCGCGTCAATTGTGGCGCAAAAGTTAGCATTATTACCACAACAGCAAACAATTCCCAGTGGTTTGACGGTGCGGCAGTTGGTATCATTAGGACGTACACCGTATCAACCTTGGTGGCAATACTCACTTCAGCCAGAAGATAAAGCCAAAGTAGAAATGGCATTGCAGTTAACACGGATGGATGAATATAGCGATCGCTTTGTCGAAGAATTATCAGGAGGAGAACGACAACGTGCATTTTTAGCACTTGCTTTAGCTCAAGATCCGCAAATTTTGCTCTTAGATGAACCCACAACTTATTTAGATATTCGCTATCAACTCGAATTACTCGAACTACTCAAACAACTAAATCAACAGCATTTAACCATCATTACAGTTTTGCACGATGTCAATTTAGCAGCAAGATACAGCACACGGCTTGCACTTTTATCTCAAGGAAGAATTTTTGCTATCGGAAAACCCAAAGAAATATTAACACCCGCAAATTTAGCTGATGTTTTGGGAGTAGAAGTTGTAATTCTAGAAACACCAGTAGGTTTGCAGATTTGTCCTTTAGCAGCAATGAACGATTAAGCTGTATAATTATTGGATGTATTAGTTTATTTTATGTCTAATTGGACACTTCCTTGAATATGATAATATTTGCCTATATGTTATTTACAAGACAAGTGTTTTTTACAAAATAAAACTATTATGAGAGAAAGATTTTTCAATAAACCTTGTATAGAACCAGGCGAGTACCACAGTCAGATTTCCTAAGAAAATTTGACATATGTTTACTCGCCCTTTTTTATATCCATTCATATACAATAAAACAGAAATCAAAATTATATAACAATCCTAAATAATTCCTGAAACTTTCTCCTTCCTCCTCCTCTGTGCTCTCTCTCTTGAAAAGGTCTGATGCCTTCGGCAACCCCTTCGGGGAACGGAGGAAACCTCCGCTCAACGCCAGTTCGCCCAAGTCAAGCCAGTGCGTTGCGGGGGTTCCCCCCGTTGTAGCACCTGGCGCGGGAAACCCGCCCAAGCGACTGGCTCGACTTTTCGCTGCTTCCTCTGCGGTTCGTTTAAAAACATGTATAATCGTTGCATCTCATCAATTCTCACAATATTATTAAGCTTCCTCTTGCTTGCTTGCAGCACCGCAACCACACAGCAACCACCAGCCACAAACATAAATCAAAACACATCAGCCAAAAAAGTAGTCGCTCTCAGCTCGCTGGCAGCAGACATTATATCTCAACTTGACCAAACAAAACTTGTCGGCATTACAGGAAGCAAATTATTTAAAGATAATCCGCAATTCCAAAAACTTCCTCGCGTCAGTGAAGGACAAAATCCGCCTAATTTAGAAAAAATAGTCGCACTCAAACCAGATTTAGTAATTGGTGCAGAAGGATTTTCTAATCAAACAACCGACAAACTCAAGCAACTGGGAATTCCAACATATCTCACCCAAGTAAAGACCTGGGAATCATTACAAGAACTTACCAAAACACTTGCGAAATCAATTGATGCCGATCCACAGCCATTATTAAACCGCTACAAAACCTTTTTACCAGAAAAGCAAAATCCGACATTATCAACTTTAGTTTTAGTCAGTCGCCAACCGATTTTAACACCAAATAAAAACAGTTGGGCTGGCGATTTACTCGCGAAATTTTCCACAAAAAATTTGGCAGCTGACTTACAAGGTAACAGTCCAATTGGGGGATATATAACGCTTTCGGCAGAGAAAGTTTTGCTTTTCAATCCAGATATAATAATTGTTGTAAATCCTCCACAACAAACGGAAGCTGCGCTTTTAGATGACTTGAAAAAAGAAGCTTTTTGGAAAGAACTAAAAGCGACTAAAAATAACCGAATTTACGTTTTTGATTATTACGGCTTAGTGAATCCTGGTAGTATAGATGCAATTGAAAAAGCTTGCAAGCAACTGAAGCAGGTTTTATAAATCGTAGTAAGCGATTCATCGCTTTTATAAGCACTTTAGTGCTTACTACGAGTTTAAATTTATATTAAGTTTTAACAGAAAATCGCAATTAATATTTACACAACGCTCAGTTCTGTAACAATTATTTGAAAATACCGTTTCCAATGGTATAAATTAGGACTTAGACACTTGATAAATAGCTTGGCTTGGTATCGGTAAGCCTTGCACTTGCTGTTGTTCAACCACATATTTAGAAACCCGGTTTCTCTAAGAAACCGGGTTTCTGGACACCAGGCATTATATAAAGTGCATAATTTGATGTGCTGATGCCTATTGAGAATGTATAAGCAAAGCTTTACTTTCCTAAACGCAAAAAGGTAGGTTAAAACTAAAGCGGAAGCAGAATACAGACAACTTTTAATATTGCTACAAGAAAAATGCAACCGTAGCAAAACTACGATGTCAAAAAAGTTTCATGAAGTAGGGTAAATATGGCTAACAACATCTACGCACTTTTGGTTGGTATTGACGAATACGATCCGGAATCTACACCGCAAGTTCCCTCATTAAAAGGTTGCGTTAACGACATCAAAGCTGTGGAAGCTTATCTGCGCGATCGCATCACTAAAGATGGAAAATGGCAACTAGTTGAACCGACTAACCAATCTTGGATACTCACCAATGAACAAGCTACTCGTCAAGCAGTGATCGACGGCTTTTTACAGCATCTGTGCTCTTCAGACAGTGAAGATGTAGTCTTGTTTTATTATGCAGGTCATGGCGCTCAAGAGAAAGCACCACAAGAATTTTGGCATTTAGAGGCAGACCATTTAGATGAAAGTTTAGTTTGCTACGATAGCCGTACAGAAAATAGTCGAGACTTAGCAGATAAAGAAATAGCCTATCTAATCTCGAAAGTTGCAGAGAATAACCCTCACGTTGTCATCATTCTCGACTGCTGTCACTCCGGTTCGGGAACCAGAGATTTATCACCAGAAATTAGAGTGCGTCGTTCTCCGGTAGACTCCAGAGAACGTCCATTAAGCAGCTTTATTTTTGCCGAAGACACAACAGCATTGAATGAATTGTTGAATTCTTCGCGCAGCTTGGAGCAGAAAACAACTGGTGTAACATTGCCTAAAGGCAAACACGTCATGTTTTCCGCTTGTCGTGATTATGAGTTAGCAAAAGAATACAAAGGAGAAGACGGTCAACCGAGAGGAGCTTTTTCTTACTTTTTATTGCAAACTCTCCAGCGGACTAATAATAGCATTACCTATCGAGATTTAGCGAGAAATCTCAATGCGTTGGTAAGTGGTAAAGTGAAGGAACAATCACCGCAAGTCGAAGCCACAGATTCAAAAGATTTAGACCAACCTTTCTTAGGTGGTGCAATCAAAGAACGTCCCAACTACTTTACCTTGACCCGCAGCCAAAACGATAATAGCTGGGTAATTGACGCAGGTGCTATTTCTGGTATCCCGAAACCGTCTAAGGATGGAGACACTTTATTAGCAATATTTCCCGCTGCAAGTACTCCAGAACAATTAACTAAACTGGACCAAGCTTTAGGGGAAGCGCAAGTTATGCAAGTGCTGCCACAAAAGAGTAAAGTCAAAATTCTCAGTGGTAGCGTAAGCTTATCTCCAACTGAAACTTATTGGGCGATCGTTACTAACATACCATTGCCGCCTCTAAAAATTTACATCAGAAGCGAAGACAGCGAAAAAGCAGGTTTAGAACTCGTAAAACAAGCACTACAAACATCTGCACCCAATTCCAAACCTTCCTTATACGTCAGTTTAGTAGAAGACCCAAAAGAGGCAGATTACGATTTACTAATTCGTAAAGGTCAGTATTGGATTACACAGCCTAACGATCAACGTCCGCTAATTGCTCCGATTCCCGAAAACTCGACACAAGCCGGTTATACCTCGGAAAATGCTCGTGAAGTAGTTGTTCGTTTAGAACATATTGCCCGGTGGACAAACATTCTCGAACTTTCCACCCCTGCAACTAGTAGCGTTAAAGCCGATGATGTAGAGATGGAAATCAGCGTCCTTTCCGGACGACAAGAAACTTCGCTTAGTGGTGATGACAAAATAGCATCAGAAATGCGGCTAGAGTATACCTATGAAAATGATGAATGGGTAAAGCCAACTATCCAAATCAAACTCACTAATAATAGCAATAAACCACTTTATTGCAATGTATTAGACCTTGCAGAAAGTTACTCTATATCTAGCAACTTGTTAGACGAATTCCAAGCAAGCAGCTTCAAAATTCCACCCAAAGGTTCAGAAAATAGCAACACTCTCGAAAGTGGCAACCTCGAATTGGTCATCAAAGATGAATATTTAGCATTGGGAATTACTGAGTACAAAGATATATTCAAGCTGATAGTCAGCACAAGCGAATTTGATGCGAGTTTGCTACAACAAGATGGATTAAACCCCCCTCCTCCAACTCGTTCACTTGGAAGAGGTGGCACCCTTGACCGTTTAATGGCAGGGGTAAACAGTCGTGAAGCTGTCAGAGCCGAAGGCAGCTATGATAATTGGATGACTAAGGAAGTTTCGATTACCATAGTCTGTCCGCAAGAAGCGATCGCAATTCAATCTAATAGCAGCACTGCATTACAAAATGGTGTAGTTGAGGTGCAACCACATCCGAGTTTGCAAGCAAAAGTTAATCTCACTACTGTACCGCAAGCAAGCAGAGATTTAGGCAATTTGATTTTACCTGCAATTTTGCGGCAACAACCTCGTATTACTGAATCCTTTCAATTTACCACCAGCCGAGGTAGCGATCCCGGCTTGAGTGCTTTAGAGTTAAGTGACGTAGCAGACCACACTGTAGTTACACCAGATGCACCACTAAAATTACTAGTTGATACTCAATTAGCCGAGAATGAACACCTTTTACCGTTTGCTTATGATGGACAATTTTTCTTACCATTAGGAAGAGGTTCGCAAGCGATAGATGGCAAAACGGAAATTACTTTAGAAAGATTGCCAAAACCAACAGTTAGTAGTCGCAGCATACACGGTTCAATTCGGATTTTCTTTGAAAAAATAGTTAGCCAAAAATTAGGAAGTCCATTTGAATATCCAATTTTAGCTATAGCCGATGTAGTTAAAGTTGACAAAAAAGACAAAGTAACCTACGAAAAAGATAAGGAGATAATTAAAGCGCAAGTAGCGCAAGCAAAAAAAATTATCCTCTACATTCATGGAATTGTTGGGGACACTGCAAGTATGGTTCCCAGTGTGAATAATGCTTTGGTGGAAGTTGATAAAAAAGAGCTTTCAATTAAAGAGCGTTATGACGTAGTTTTGGCTTTTGACTATGAAAATATCCAAACTACAATTCAAGAAAATGCCAAGTTTTTAGGGGAAAAATTGCAAGAAATTGGCTTGGGAGCAAACCACGGTAAACAATTGCATATTGTCGCACATTCAATGGGTGGTTTGGTTTCTCGCTGGTTTATTGAGAGACTAGGCGGCAATCAAGTTGTGCAACACTTAGTTATGTTAGGCACACCAAATGCTGGTTCACCTTGGCCCTCTATACAGGATTGGGTTTTTACCGCTCTTGGTATCGGGTTGAATCAACTTTCGGCAATAGTTTGGCCCACGAAAATAGTAGCAGATTTACTGAAAGTTCTGGAAAATAATGATAAATCTCTGGAGCAAATGCAGCCAGATTCACCTATTTTGAAAGAACTTGCCGAAAATCCCGATCCTGGTGTTCCTTATACAATTATTGCCGGTGACAGGTCGGTGATGGCTGCTGCCAATGCAAAACTTCAAGCAGATAAGCAAATCAATCCACTCAAAGAACTGATGCAGAGGATGTTTGATCCATCTGTAAATAAAGTTGTAGATATGGCGTTCTTTAGTCAGCCGAATGATATAGCGGTGACTTTGACTTCGATCAAGAGCGTTAATTCTAAGCGTAAGCCTCAACCAACAATATTATCACCCGACACCGCCTGCGATCACCTCACCTACTTCACCCATCCTGCCGGCTTAACTGCACTATCTAGGGCACTTTACGAATCTCCCCATGAAAATCAACCACCAACAGCATCAGCGACAACTGCCAATGTATTAATTATTGAACCCAAAGGAAATACCACACCAAAACCTGCTGAAACTTCTTCACAAACCCAAAATCCTCTGCTAATTAGTAGCGCAATTATTACAGGAATTGCATTATTTATAGCAGGAGTTGCTATCTCTATTTTGTCGAACCGTTCTTTGCAACCACAGCCAACTAGTCAAACCAGAAACAGTCAGATAGCTGTTAACCAACACTCACTCTGACTAATTTCTACCAACTCCTGATAATTCTCGTTCCCGTGCAGAGCCAGGGAACGAGAATACTTAACATTACAAACTGTTAAAAATTAATAATTATTTTACCCTTTTTAATTATGAATTATGAATTATGAATTCATAATTAAAAATATCCATTTTTTTGTGTAGCTAAAATTAATACACAAGCTCAGAAATTATAAATATTGCATCCATGCCTGATATTAAACGTAGTTTCGCAGTACTTATTGGGATTAATCAATATATTAATAATATTCCAGAATTAAAAACAGCTTGCAATGATGCCCAAAAAATCGCCGAAACTTTAGAAAAAAAATACCACTACAACGTCCTCACCTTACTGGATACAGATGCTACTCACGCACAAATTAATAATTTGTTAACAGCTCTGGAAGCGCATACATTACCTTCTTCTGATAATAGTAAAATTCAAATTCAAGAAACTGACCGAGTATTCTTCTACTTTGCCGGACACGGTATCGCCTTAGATGCATTAGATAGCGCTGATGGTCCAACAGGCTTTCTTGTTCCTCAAGATGCACGTATGGATAATGACAGCAGTTTGCTACCTATGAAGCGACTGCACGATGCTTTAATTAAACTACCATGCCGTCATATATTAATTATCCTAGATTGTTGCTTCGCAGGCGCATTTCGTTGGGCAGGTAACAGAGATGCCGTGCGTCAAAATAAAGTATATCGCGAACGTTACGATCGCTTTATCTCTAGTTGCGCCCAGCAAGTAATCACCTCCGCCGGCGATGATGAAAAAGCCGCCGATTCGTTGTATCGATTTGGAGAACGCAACGAAGATTCGGGAAACTCCCCTTTTGCAGAATTACTTTTAAACGCGCTATCAGGAAAAGCAGATTTCAGCAGCGATGGAGTCATCACAGCTACGGAAATATACGTATATATACATGGCGAATTGGGCAAGACAAGCGTCAAGCAAACTCCAGGATTCTGTCAACTCATACGTCACGACAAAGGCGAGTATATCTTTCCCGTTCCTGGGTTTGACCCGAATAAATTAGCACCAGCACCCGCACTCGATGAAAATACCAATCCTTACAGAGGATTGAACTCGTTTGAAGAAAAAGATAGCAGCCTCTTTTTTGGCAGAAAAGCCTTAATCGAAAAATTGCAAGCATTCATCATCAACCAACCGTTAACAGTAGTGCTGGGTGCTTCCGGTTCCGGAAAATCGAGCTTGGTGAAAGCCGGATTAATTACGCAGTTAAAGGTGGGGCATGGGGCAATGGGCAATGGGCAATGGGAAAAAACGCGTTCCCAATTACCAATTACCAATTCCCAATTCCCGATGCCCCATGCCCCATGCCCAATGCCCATTGCCCAATTACCAATTCCCCAAGAATGGCGCATTCTCGCTCCCATTCGTCCAGGAGAGTCTCCTTTCAAAGCTTTGAATAATGCACTTTTACAGGAAAAGCTACCAACTTTCGTCCAGCCGAAGCTGCAATTTGAAGAAGAATTACAGACTCTTTATCAAAATATAAAAGCTTGGACTGAAGCTCATAAAAATGCTAAATTACTCCTCGTCATTGACCAGTTTGAAGAATTAGTAACTCTGTGCCGAAATGAAGATGAGCGCTTAAAGTTTATGTCGGGGTTAGCAAGAGCAATATCAGCTTTTCCCGAACAGTTACGCATTGTGGTGACACTAAGAAATGACTTTGAACCGCAATTTCGCAATACACCTTTAGAAGCTTATTGGACAGCGGCAAGATTTATCGTGCCAGCAATGTCACGCTTGGAATTGCGCGATTGCATTGTCGAACCAGCTACCGCTAGGGTAATGTTTTTTGAACCGCCAACTTTAGTAGACCAAATAATTGATGAAGTAGCACAAATGCCCGGAGCGTTGCCGCTACTTTCTTTTACTTTGAGCGAACTATATTTAAAATATATTAAAAGTGCTAGAGAGGACAAAAGAAATAATCGGGCAATTACTCAAGCCGATTATGAAGAATTAGGTGGAGTGACACGCAGTCTCACGCAACGAGCAGACTATGAATATGATGAATTAATTAAACTTGATTCTGCTTACGCTCACACTATTAAACACGTCATGTTACGGATGGTAGCTATAGGTGTTGGTGATTTGGCACGTCGGCGAGTGTTGTTATCAGAATTGGAATATCCCAAAGCAGAAAATACGCGGGTAAAGTTACTAATTGAGCGTTTTTTGGCAGCACGTCTGCTAGTAGGAGGACAAGATACTGAAGGTAACAGTTATGTAGAACCGGCTCACGATGTCTTAGTGCGGGGATGGCAAAAACTACTGACTTGGAAAGACCAAGAATTAGGTTCGTTGCTGCTGCAACGCGAACTAACACCGACTGCGAATAAATGGACAACTCAAAGACGAGATAAACAAGCGGTTGGTTTGTTGTGGAATAACGATCCGCGTTTACCGTTGGTTAAGCAGATATCAGAGTCTGATAAAAGTTGGCTGAATTCTATAGAGTTGGAGTTTGTTCAACGCAGCATCACAAGAAGACGAAACAATCGGCGTCGCACAGTTGGTATTGTGAGTGGAGTTATTGCCTCACTGACTGGATTAACTATTTTTGCTTTGGTTCAACTTCAGTTGTCGCTGTTGTCGCAGTTACAGGAAAAAGCAGCCATAGCAGAAAATCGCCTACCTATAGCTCCTGTAGATGGACTGGTTTTAGCGATTCAGACTGCTGGTGAAAATCGTTCATTGTTACCGTGGCACATATCGAACCCAGTGAAATCTAGTTTACTTTATGCAGTGCAAGCCACTAAAGAGGGAAATCAGTTGACAGGTCATAGCGATCGCGTCACTTCTATAGCTTTTAGTCCCGATGGGCGCTACATCGTCAGCGGTAGCGAAGACAACACAGTGCGTTTGTGGGATATGTCCGGTAAACAAATTGGACAACCATTTACAGGTCATGCAAAACCGATTACATCTGTAGCTTTTAGTCCCGATGGGCGCTACATCGTCAGTGGTAGCGAAGACAACACAGTGCGTTTGTGGGATATGTCTGGTAAACCAATCGGCAAATTATTTACAGGTCATACAAAACCGATTCAATCTGTAGCTTTTAGTCCCGATGGGCGTTATATCGTCAGTGGTAGTGAAGACAACACGCTGCGTTTGTGGGATATATCTGGTAAACCAATCCGCAAAGCGTTTGTCGGTCATACAAAACCTGTCTGGTCTGTAGCATTTAGTCGGGATGGAAAATACATCGTCAGTGGTAGTAGGGATAAGACAGTGCGTTTGTGGGATATTTCCGGAAATCCTGTAGGGAAACCGTTTGCAGGTCATACAGATTCTGTTTGGTCTGTAGCTTTTAGTCCAGATGGACGTTACATCGTTAGTGGTAGCGATGACAGAACAATACGCTTGTGGGATATGTCTGGCAAACCAGTAGGGCAACCATTCCCAGGTAATAGAAGTGCTGTTTTATCTGTTCGCTTCAGTCCCGATGGGCTGTATATAGTTAGTGCCGGTTTTGACAGGATAGTGCGGTTGTGGGATCTATCCGGCAATCTGATTGGAGAACCGCTTAAAGGTCATAAAAATCCGGTTTCATCTGTAGCCTTTAGTCGGGATGGGCGATATATTGTCAGTGGTAGTGGCGATCGCACAATCCGCTTGTGGGACATTAGCAATAAAATCGGGCAACCGTTGCGAGGTCATACAACTAATGTCGCATCTGTGGCTTTTAGTCCTTCGGGGCATTATATCGTCAGTGGTAGTCTCGATAAGACACTGCGCTTGTGGGATATTTCTGGTAAGTCGATTGGGCAACCATTTTTAGGTCATAAAAATTCGGTTACATCTGTAGCTTTTAGTCCAGATGGACGTTACATCCTCAGTGGTAGCGAGGACAAGACACTGCGCTTGTGGGATATTAAAGGTAATTCGATTGGACAACCATTTACAGGTCATACAGGTAAAGTCTATTCTGTAGCTTTTAGTCCTGATGGGCGTTACATCGTCAGTGGTAGCGAGGACAAGACACTGCGCTTGTGGGATATTAAAGGTAATTCAATTGGGCAACCATTTACAGGTCATACACAGCCTACATTTTCTGTTGCCTTCAGTCCCAATAGTAAGATGATTGTTAGTGGCGGTGACGACAGAATGGTGCGCTTATGGGATCTTTCTGGTAAAGCGATCGCCCAACCATTCCAAGGTCATGAGGGTTCGATTTCATCTGTGGCTTTTAGTGCAGATGGACGTTATATCCTCAGTGCCAGTTACGACAGGACAATGCGCTTGTGGGACATTCAGGGTAAACCAATTAGACAAGCGTTTGTCGGACATGAGTTTGGTGTGACATCTGCCGCTATCAGTCGCGATGGGCGCTACATTGTTAGTGGTAGTCAGGACAAGAATGTGCGCTTGTGGAACTTTTCTGACAGCAATATTGGGCTAAACTTTCAAGGTCATACAAATAATGTCACATCTGTTGCCATCAGTCCTGATGGACGCTACATCGTTAGTGGTAGTCGAGACAAAACACTACGCTTGTGGCAAACTCGATGGGAAGATTGGTTAGAAGTTGCTTGCAACAACTTGCAAAATCATCCTGTGTTGCAAAACCCCCAGACAGATGAGGCTAAGGGAGCGAAAGATACTTGTGAAAAATATGTTTGGCGTGAGAAATAATATTGTGTCCGTTGAATTAACACTAATATAAAACACCGCAAACCTGGTAGAGACGTTCTGCTGTCACGTCTCTACAAAAAATTCGTTCAGCATACCTAATTACAAGCGATCGCACAAAAAAGACACCCCGACGCGATCGCACAAAAAAGACACCCCGACGCGATCGCACAAAAAAGACACCCCGACGCGATCGCACAAAAAAGACACCCCGACGCGATCGCACAAAAAAGACACCCCGACGCGATCGCCCCACCAAAAAACACCCATCAGTAGATATACTAATTAATTGTCAGGGTCATCTACCTCTCAAAACCAGGAATATCTTACCTAGGGGCATCTGCCTTTTCTGTACCGCGTCCGGTGGCTATTCCACCAACTAACCGGCGCTAAGGAGTGTTAACATTTTGTCATGTTTTATTATAGCGTTTGTCATGTTTTCATGTCAAGGGAGGGGAAACCCCTACCCTTAAATGTTCACTAGCAACTATATTGACTTTTGGAAACGTTTGACTTGCCCCGGTGGTACTGGGGCTTACATAAGAAAAGATTGATTTTAGCAGGTGTATTTTAACCAACGTTTTATCAACGTTTTTAGCCTTTGAACCTGAAAAAATGCTCATTAGATGCTCAATTACTTTAAAAACAGTGTTTTGATAGTATTTTTGAGCATAATTTTATACTTCGGTTAAATGCTCAACAGATGCTCATAGGATACTTTGTCCATTTTACTTAAAGTAAATTTATTAAAAGGTGATAGTACAAAAATACCCCTACTAGAGGGGCAGTATTTTCAAATCACTTTAAGTGATTACTTCAAGTAAATCACACAGAACCATTTAACTCTGACTGTAAGTCTTGCAGCATTTGACTTACATATCGATACCTCTCAGATGGCTTACCGCCACTTCTAGAACATGACTCTTGCACTTTAACCTCCCACTCTTTCAACGTTTCCTTAATTGCGTCAACTTTACCCGCCTCGTTAGCCAAAAACGTATCAGTTATAGAAATGTCTATATAACTCGTAGGTTTCTGGCTTGAAGTTATAGAAGTTTCTTTATAACTTTTAACTCTTTCTTTTTTCCGTTCCGCTTTAATTGTCCAATAGTGCAAGTCTGATAAATTTAGGAGTTTAGCTGTCTCTTGCATCCTATCCAGCGTTAAATTTTCGGTTGTCGCTAGATACTCTTGACGTAACTTACCAAAACTCTTGCGATAGACATTCCAATAATTCCCTTGCTTACGTGCCGTAAATTTACCATCAGCAGACTGATAGCTAAATGTTGGGATGGATTCTAGCCAACTAAACCACTCAGGAGAGTCAACTTTGATGTTTAGCTCACGCACATCAGAGAACCACACCACGGGAATGGAATTTTTCATAATTTCTATAACCAATAGCTTCAATTTGGTGACGGCGCACTCAATAACCCGCTCTGTAAGTTAAAGAAACAGCTTTTTTGATGCGCTCTAAGAGTGTTCCTCTGGTTCTTCCTGCAAACATCATTTTTGCGTACTGTATACGGCGTAGCACTGGGGATGACGCTAAATGATCTAACCTAATTTCACCATTATCGCCTATTAGCTCTAACAACCTATGTTCTTTAGCTGTACAACCCGTTATCGCTACCGTGAGCATGTCGTGCGCTTGTGCAGCGAAACCTGCCCCAGGTGTACCCGTTAACATTACCAGCAGCTTCTTTAACTGGAGTTTAGACTAAGCAACAAGAAACGACCCAGCAGGGCTGAGTTGATAAAACACAAGCTTCAAACATAAAGATATTTGAGATTAAGCAGATTTTTGTTGTTTTTTCCGTGGCCTATAAGCA
>JAESGF010000119.1_pt1 | contig 65731 bp, 52 predicted proteins | sample 9269621 | NCBI WGS metagenome assembly JAESGF01 (sample SAMN14515066, study PRJNA621663) | algae metagenome | isolation source: Tolypothrix carrinoi HA7290-LM1 and co-occurring heterotrophs from dry rock... | place: USA: Makauwahi cave, Kauai, Hawaii | collected 2011-01-06
CCGCTCGGCCTTCCCGTCGACCACGACGAACACATACGAGTCGCCGCCCTCGATCGCGATCGCCTCCTCCGGCACGACGATCCCCTCCCGGTCGGCGAGAGCGAGGTCGAGCCGCATGAACATGCCGGCGGGAAGCGCGCGGTCATCGTTCGGTATGCGCGCGCGGACGCGGAAGGAGCGCGAAGCGGCGTCGACCCGGCTGTCGACGGCGGCGACCATGCCGTCGAACTCGCGGCCGGGGAAGGCGGCGCTCGTCGCCACCACGTGCTGGCCGGTGAGGATCTGGCCGTACACCGTCTCGGGCAGGCGGAATTCGATCTCGACCTCCGACAGGTCGTCCAGCGTGGTCAGGACGACGTCGGTGTCGACCCTGGCGCCGAGGTCGACGGAGGAGATGCCGAGGACGCCGCCGAACGGGGCGCGGATGGTGCGGTCTGCGAGGCGGCGACGCGCGCGTTCGACGGCGGCGCGGGCGATCGCGGCCTCGGAGCGGGTCTGTTCCAGGCTGGCGGGGCTGATCGTGTTGGAGCGCAGGAGCGACTCGGACCGCTCCAGCGCGCTCCTCTTCTCGACCAGCATCGCTTCCGCTTCGGTAAGGGTCGCCTCCTCGATCTCCGAATCGAGGGTCGCAATCACCGCACCCGCCTCGACCACCTTGCCCGGCGCTATGGCGAGCGTCGCGATCTGGCCCTCGGCGAGGGGGACGATGTCGACCGACTGCAGCGCGCGGGTGGTGCCGACGGCCTCCACCCTCTCGGCGAGCGTGCGGACCTCGGCCGCGGCCACCTCGACGGAAGGCGCCGCGCGTTGGCGCGTCGCCTGCGGCGCCGCCTCTCCGGCCCCCGACCTCGCCTCGTAAACCGTGTAGAGTCCATAGCCGAGCCCGCCGATCACGCAGATCGCGAGAAGCTGCCGAAGGACGCTCATCCAACCTCCAAGCCGCGCCGGTGCAGCTTCGACGACATAGGTCGCGCCGGACGGGCCGGACACGCGGCACAATGGTGCAGTGTGGCAATCTCTGGGCCATCCGCGCCCGATCCGCCGCTCAACATGCCGTGAAACCCGTGCGGCGTCGAACCGAGGCGCGTACGCCCCCGCGCCGACGCGGTGGCTCTCGTCGTCCGCGGTTTCAGTCGTCCGCCGTTTCCTGCGGATGCGCCCGCGCCTCTACCGTCCGGGCGAGGTCCGCCACGAACGCCTCGAAGTCCCGCGCCTCGGAGAAGTTGCGGTAGACCGAGGCGAAGCGGACGTAGGCCACGTCGTCGATCTCCTTCAGCGCCTCCATCACGAGCTCGCCGATCCGCGCGGCCGGCACCTCGCTGTCGCCCGAGCTCTCCAGCTGGCGGACGATGCCGGAGACCATGCGCTCCAGCACCTCCTCGTCGATGTCGCGCTTGCGAGCGGCGATGGAGACCGAGCGGAGGAGCTTCTCCCGGTCGAACGGCTCGCGCTTGCCCGAGCGCTTCACCACCGTCAGCTCGCGGAGCTGCACCCGCTCGAAGGTGGTGAAGCGGCCGCCGCAGACCGTGCAGGCCCGTCGACGGCGGATCGAGACCCCATCCTCACTGGGACGGGAGTCCCGCACGACCGTATTCTCAGCGGCGCAGTAGGGGCATCTCACGCGTAGATCGGGAACCGGCCGGTGAGGTCGTGCGCCTCCTTACGGACGCGCGCGACCACGGCGTCGTCGACGTTGCCGCCCTGGTCCATCGCGTCGACCACCTCGGCGATCATGCGGGCGACGTCCTGGAACTCCTTCACGCCGAAACCGCGCGTGGTGCAGGCGGGGGTGCCGACGCGGATGCCGGACGTCACCGTCGGCTTCTGCGGATCGTTCGGCACGCCGTTCTTGTTGCAGGTGATCGACGCGCGCCCGAGCGCCACCTCCGCGTCACGCCCCGTCACGCGCTTCGGGCGGAGGTCGACGAGGGCGAGGTGCGTGTCCGTTCCGCCGGAGACGACGGCGAAGCCGTGCCCCTTCAGCGCCTCGGCGAACGCCTTCGCGTTCTCCACCACGGCGCGGGCGTAGAGCTTGAACTCCGGCTTCAGCGCCTCGCCGAACGCGACGGCCTTGCCGGCGATCACGTGCATCAGCGGCCCGCCCTGGAGGCCCGGGAAGACGGCCGAGTTGATCTTCTTCGCGATCTCCGGGTCGTCCGTCAGCACCACGCCGCCGCGCGGGCCGCGCAGCGTCTTGTGGGTGGTCGAGGTCGCGACGTGGGCGTGCGGGAACGGGGAGGGGATCGCACCGCCCGCGACGAGACCCGCGAAGTGCGCCATGTCGACGAGGAAGACGGCGCCGACGCTATCGGCAATCGCGCGGAACTTCGCGAAGTCGATGAGCCGCGAGTAGGCCGAGCCGCCGGCGATGATGATCCGCGGCTTGTGCTCCTCGGCAAGCCGGGCGACCTCGTCGTAGTCGATGAGGCCGGTCGCAGGGTCGAGCCCGTAGGCGACCGCGTTGAACCACTTGCCCGACAGGTTCGGCTTCGCGCCGTGGGTGAGGTGCCCGCCGGCGTCGAGCGACATGCCGAGGAGCGTGTCGCCGGGCTTCGCAAGCGCGAGCAGCACCGCCTGGTTCGCCTGGCTGCCCGAGTTTGGCTGCACGTTGGCGAAGCCGACGCCGAAGAGCCGGGTCAGGCGCTCGATCGCGAGCTCCTCGGCGATGTCGACGAACTCGCAGCCGCCATAGTAGCGGCGGCCCGGATAGCCCTCCGCGTACTTGTTGGTCATGATCGAGCCCTGCGCCTCGAGGACCGCGCGCGACACGATGTTCTCCGACGCGATGAGCTCGATGTCGTGCTGCTGCCGGCGTAGCTCCTTCTCGATCGCGGCCATGATGTCCGGATCGGCCTCGGCGAGACCTCGCTCGAAGAAGGCGTTCTCACGTTGAACGTCGGTGAGGCTCATGGCGATCTCCTTCGCTTCGGTCGGCGCGCTCGGCGCACCGGCTCATTAGCCGATGTCGTGCACTCATGCGACCGGCGGCGGCGCCTTTCAACCCCGCCGGGTCACTCCGCCGCCGCGAGCGCCCGCTCCGGCGTCGCATCATAGGCGGCGAGCCGGGCGAGCCGCTCGGCCTCGGCCTTCGCGGCATTCGCGGCACGGACGGGGCCGTAGCCCTTCACCCGCTCCGGCCAGCGGGCGAGGTGAACGGCGGCTTCGGCGCGCGCCGGGGTGAGCGTCGCGGCGATGTGGTCGAGCGTCGCTTCGTAGAGAGCCACCATTGCCCGCTCCTCCCGTCGCTCGGCGCTCCGGCCGAAGAGGTCGAGCCATGTGCCGCGAAGGCGGCGCATCGCCGCCAGCGCCGGCAGGACGTGCATGAGCCACGGGCCGAACGCGCGCTTCTTCGGCCGGCCGGTACGCGGGTCCATCTCGGTCAGTCCCGGCGGCGCCATATGGAACTCCAGCGAGCGCCACGAGGCGAACTGCGCGCGGAGCTGGGTGTCGAAGCCGCCGTCCACGAAGAGGCGGGCGACCTCGTACTCGTCCTTCACCGCCATCAGCCGGTAGAGGTTGTCCGCCGCCGCCGCGAGGAGCGCCTCGGACGCGCCGGCCGCCTTCAGCGCGTCGAGCCGGCGGCCGAACCGGCCGGCGTACGCTGCGTCCTGGTACGCGGTGAGGCTCTTCGCGTACGTTTCCACCTTCTCCTCCAGCGTTTCCGGCAGGCGCCGGTGGGGGAGGGTGGCCGGGCGCGCCGCCTTCAGCGCGGCGGCAAAGCGGGCAGGGTCGGCCACCGAGAGCCGGCCCATGCGAAAGGCGGCGAGGTTCATCCTCACCGCCGCCCCGTTGAGGCGGATCGCCTCCTCGAGCGAGGCCGCCGACAGCGGCAGCGCGCCGGTCTGGTAGGCGGCGCCGAGCACCATGGTGTTCGCCGCGATGGCGTCGCCGAACAGCGCCTCGGCGGCCCGCGTCGCGTCGAAGGCGATCGTCTTCGCCCGCGTCCGCAGCGCCTCCACGATCCGTCGTGTGGGGAGCGAGAAGTCGATGTCGCGGGTGAAGTCGCCCGGAAGCTGCTCGTGGGTGTTCGCGACCACCGTCGCGCCCTCGCCGATCGCCGCCAGCACCTTCGCCGATCCCGCCACGACGATGTCGCAGGCGAGCACCAGCGAGGCGCCGCCGGGCCCGACGCGGATCGTCGCGATGTCCTTCGGCCTGACCCCAAGCTTGATGTGGGAAAGCACCGCGCCGCCCTTCTGGGCGAGTCCCGCCATGTCGATGACGCCCGCGCCGAGCCCCTCGAGGTGGGCCGCCATGCCGATTACCGCGCCCACGGTGACGACGCCGGTGCCGCCGACGCCGGTGACGAGGATCCCGGTCGTCTCCGTCAGCGCCCGCCGCTCAGGCTCGGGGAGGTCCGCCGGCGCGTCGGGCACCTCGGCCGCCTTCAGGACGGCGCCGTGGACCGTCACGAACGAGGGGCAGAAGCCCTTGAGGCAGGAGAAATCCTTGTTGCAGGTCGACTGGTCGATCTGCCGCTTCCGTCCGAAGGCGGTCTCCACCGGCTGGATCGCGACGCAGTTCGACTGCACGCCGCAGTCGCCGCATCCCTCGCAGACCCGCTCGTTGATGACGACGCGCTTGTCCGGGTCCGGGAACTCGCCGCGCTTCCTGCGGCGGCGCTTCTCGGAGGCGCAGGTCTGGTCGTAGATCATCACCGTGACGCCGGGGATGCCGGCGAGCTGTTCCTGCACGCCGATGACGTCGTCCCGGTGCTGGAACACGGTTCCATGCGGGAAATGCGCCGGCAGGTGCTTGTCCGGCTCGTCCGATACGATCGCGATTGCCCGCGCGCCCTCCGCCGCCATCTGCGTCGCGACCTTCGCGACCGTGAGGCCGCCGTCGTGGGCCTGCCCGCCGGTCATCGCGACGGCGTCGTTGAAGAGGATCTTGTAGGTGATGTTGACGCCCGCCGCTGCCGCAGCGCGGATCGCGAGCGAGCCGGAGTGGTTGTAGGTGCCGTCGCCGATGTTCTGGAAGAGGTGGGCGCGGGTCGAGAACGGCGCCTCGCCGATCCACTGCGCCCCCTCGCCGCCCATCTGGGTGAAGCCTTCGGTGCGCCGGTCCATCCAGAGCGCCATGAAGTGGCAGCCGATGCCGGCCGCCGCGCGCGCCCCCTCCGGCACGACGGTGGACGAGGAGTGCGGGCAGCCGGCGCAGAAGTACGGCCGCCGCTCGGCGAGGCTCGTCGTCGCCGCGAGCCGCCCGCGCAGCGCCTCCGCTTCACGCAGCGACGCCGCGATCCGCTCGGCGCCGCGGGCGAGGAGGCGGCGGCCGATCTCCACGGCGACGTGGGTGGCGTCGAGTGCGCCGGAGGCGAGGAACAGCGGCCGGCCCGCCTCGTCGACCTTACCGATGATGGCGGGGGCGTTTGCAGTGCCGTACAGGATCTCCTTCATCTGCGGCTCGACGAGGCCGCGCTTCTCCTCGACCACGACGACGAGCTCGAGCCCCTCGGCGAAGGCGCGGACGTCGTCTGCCGGCAGCGGCCAGGGCATCCCGACCTTGAAGAGGCGGATGCCGACGTCGGCGCAGGCCACCTCGTCGAGGCCGAGCATCCCGAGCGCCTCGAGGACGTCGAGCCAGCTCTTGCCGGTGCCGACGATGCCAACCCTTGCGGCGCCGCCGCGCACCATGATCCGGTTGAGCCGGTTCGCCGCGCCGAACGCCTGCGCCGCCGGCAGCTTCAGGGCGTGGAGCCGGGCTTCCTGGGCCAGCGCGTCGAACCCCGGCCGGATGTTCGGGCTGTCCGGCAGCGGCCCCGGCGAGAGGATGGCGAGGCGGTCGATCCGGCCGTCGATTGAAGCGGTCGATTCCACCGTGTCCTTGACGCACTTGAGGCCGACCCAGACCCCGGCGTAGCGGCTCATCGCGATCCCAAGGAGGCCGTAGTCGACGATCTCCTGCACGCCGGCCGGCGACAGGACGGGCATCAGCGCGTTGACGAGGCCGAACTCGGACTGGTGCGCGGTGGTGGAGCTCTCGCACGTGTGGTCGTCGCCGAGGAGTGCGAGCACGCCGCCGAGCGGCGCGGTCCCGGCGAGGTTCGCGTGGCGGAACGCATCGCCGGTGCGGTCGACGCCCGGACCCTTGCCGTACCAGAGGCCGAAGACACCGTCGTAGCGGTTCTCGCCGGAGAGGTGCGCCGTCTGCGTGCCCCAGAGGGCGGTCGCCGCGAGGTCCTCATTGAGGGCCGGCTGGAACAGGATGTCCGGCTCGAGGACGCCCCGGGCGCGTGAAAACTGCTGGTCGAGGCCGCCGAGGGGGGAGCCGCGATAACCCGTCACATACCCCGCCGTCCGGTGCCCTGCCGCCCGGTCGCGCGCCCGCTGGGCGAGGCACAGGCGGACGAGCGCCTGCGTGCCCGACAGGAACACATCCGTCTTCGAGAGATCGTACTTGTCCGACAGGGAGACCGACGTTCGCACTCAAGCACCCCACAGTGGCGCGAGGAGGTTGCCGCGCCCGTCCTCCCGGCGCAATGCCGCCTATGACGCGGCGGGCGCCTCGCGCACCGTGAAGAGGAGGGCGAGGCCCGCGGCGAGGAAGGCGAGGACGACGACGAGCCCCGCCCGCGGGTCTCCCGTGGCGGCGGTGACGGCGGCGATGAGGAGCGGTCCCGCGAACGCCGTCGCCTTGCCGGAGAGGGCGTAGAGGCCGAAGAACTCCGCCGTCATCCCCGGCGGCGCGATGCGGGCGAGGAGCGTCCGGCTTGCCGCCTGCGCCGGCCCGACGGCCGCGCCGACGAGGAGGCCGAAGAGAAGGAACGCCCGCTCGGCCGGCGAGGCGAGGAAGCCCTCCGCAGGCGGCACGGCGATGCCGAAGACGTGATCGGGCCCGACGGCGACGAGCCCCGTCGCCCCGGCGGCGAGAAGTGCGACGGAGGCGACCACCGTCCGCTTGGAGCCGAGCCGGTCGTCGATGAGGCCGCCCGCGATCGATCCCGGCACGGCGACTACGATGATGAGGATCGCGAACACGCCGACCTCCTCCGTCGTCCACCCGAAGAGTCCCGCCGCGTAGAGCCCGGCGAACGCGAGGAGGGCGGAGAGACCGTCCTGGTAGAGCATCCGCGCCACCAGGAACCGGAGGACGTTCCCGAGCCGCCGGGCGCTCCGCGCGGTCGCCGCGAGCCGGCGGAGCCCCTCGCGCGCGGCGGGAGCGAGCGGGCGGCGGGCGGCGCCGGTATCGGGCGTCGCCACCGCGAACGGGACGAGGAAGACGATGAGCCAGACCGCCACAAAGGGGCCGACGACCCGCACCTCCTCGCCGGCGGCGGCGTCGAGGCCGAACGGCGGCGCGGCGGGAAGCGTCAGCACGAGGAGGACGGCGGCGAGCGCGACGAGCCCGCCCGCGTACCCCGCCGCCCAGGCGACGCCGGAGAGCCGGCCCATGCGGGCGCCGCCGATGGCGGGCAGCATCGCGTTGTTGAAGACGGTGGCGAACTCCGACCCGACCGTACCCACCCCGAACGCGAGGAGGGCGACGAGGATCGCTCCCTCCGTGCCGGGCGCGGCGAACCAGAGTGCCGCCGCCCCGGCCGCGGTCATGCCCGAGAAGAGGAGCGCCGCCGGCTTGGCACGCCCCGCGGCATCCGCGACCGCGCCGAGCACCGGGCTGAGGATCGCGACCACCGCACCCGCGATGCCGAGCATCAGCCCCCACAGCGCTTGCCCCCGCGCGGGGTCGCCGGCGAGCGACGCGGCGAACCAGGGGGCAATCACGAAGGTGCCGAGCGTCAGGAAAGGCTGATGCGCCCAGTCGAACAGCACCCAGCCGGCACGGGCGGCGAACGGCGCGGGCGCTCCGGCATGCTCGTGCGCCGTGCCGCCCGGACCGCCCACCCCGTCAGCCGGCGGCCGGAGGGGCGCGCTCGCCGCTTGGCGCCGGCGAGAAGCGATCAGCGAGGAAGCGTGCCATCGCCGCGAATGCCGCGTCGCCTTCCGGGAAGAGGCCGGGGAAGAAGTAGAAGCCGTGCGGCATACCCTCGCCGGTGAAGACCTCCACCGTCCGCCCGGCGCAGCGCAGCTTCTCGGCGAAGGCGTGGTTCTCGTCGACGATCGGGTCGTGGGTGCCGCAGACGACCAGCGTCGGCGGGTAGTCGCCGAGGTCGCCGAGCGCCGGGCTGACGTGCGGGTGCGACCAGTTCGCCTTCGTCACCGCGTAGGCGCCGCGGATGAAGCCGGCGAAGGCGGTGTCGTAGACGATGCCGAGCGGGGCAAGCCGCTCGAACGAGGGGTAATCCTCGAAGTGGAAGTCGGTGAGCGGGCAGAGCGCGATCACCGCGTCGGGCATTCCCAGCAACACGTCACGGGTGCGATGCGGGAAGGCCGCCGCGAAGTTGCCGCCGGACGAATCGCCTGCAACGACGATCTTCGCCGGGTCACCGCCGATCGTGCCGCCGTTCTCGCGCAACCATCGGTAGACCTCGACGCAGTCGTCGAGCCCCGCCGGGAACGGCCACTCCGGCGCGAGGCGATAGTTCGCGCCGACGACGATGACCCCCGTCTCCTTGGCGAGCCGGCTCGCGATGTAGGCGATGTCCTCCGACTGCCCGACCGAAAAGCCGCCGCCATGGGCGTAGAGCATCATCGGCCGTGCGCCGGGATAAGCGGGGTTGCGGAACACCTGGCAGCGGATCGGGCCGGCGGGCGAAGGGACCATCAACGTCGTGACCTCGATGTCGGGGTAGAGCGAGGCGGCGCTCGGCGGCAGCGCCTTCGGATCGATCGGGTGTTCCTGGCCGATGTAGCCGTCGCGCACCGGCTTGATCATGAGGTCGCGCAGCGTCACCGGCGAGCGCATGATCGCGAGGAGGCGGTACTGCGGCGCCGCGGGGTCGGCGGGGTCGATGTGGGAGACGCCGGGGCCGTCGGCGAGCTTGTCGACCGGTGTCGCGGTCGCCTCGTGGGTCGGGTTCTTCATTGCTCAAGGTCCCTCGCGCCCGCCGGCCGCGCCCCGTGCGCCCAGACGGCCTGCGCGAGCCGGTCAGCGGTGGCAGGCAGGGATCAGCTCGGGGCGGTACTCAAAGTGCATGGTGTCGTAGTGATACCAGCGGCCGCCCCAGATGAAGCAGTGCCGCTCGAAGATCTCCACGATCTCGAGCGGAATGCGGTTCCGGAAGGGGATATCGCCGCCCTCCGGCTGTCCGTCCCACTGCCAGTAGTCCGAATAGGCGGTGTTGATGTCGACCGCTGCGCCGAACGAGTGGACGCTGAGCCGGTTGGTCCCGGCGATCGCGCGCCAGACGAAGCCGCCCGCCGGGGGCGCGAGGTAGCGGTGGAACTGCGGCGGCAGGCGTTCGAGGTCGTCCGACACCCGCTTCAGCCGCTCGGCGACGCCGAACCGGGTCGTCACCGTCATCGCCCCGCCGCCGAGCGCCGGCACCCAGGGGACGCGCGTCACCGTCGCCGCCACGGCCTGCTGCGAGCCGCCATAGAGCGCGCGGAAGAACGCCTCGTTACGGATCCGGCCGGGATCGGCGAGGCGCGGCGGTGCGCCGGCGCCCTCTCTGGCGAGCGGGTAGGGGTAGACGAACATGTCCTCGACGTCAGCCTGCGTGAGGAGTTCGGCCGGCGTCTTCTGCCGCCGGTCGTCCCACACGATCCTCACCCCGGAGGGGAAGACGACCTCGTTCCCCTCGATGGTGAAGGCGCCGGGGTAGGCGGCGAGGAGGGCGCGCTTTTTCGCGTCGTCGCCCGCCGCACCGCCGAAGAGGCGCCCGAACAGCGACTGCACAAGCCGGCTGTCGCCCTTGCCGCTCCGGTTGACGCCGTTCTCTCCGTCGACGGGGATCACCGGTCCCCCGGCGGGCGGGATCGTGTCAGCGGCGGGAGCCGTGATCGACGGTCCCGCAGTCGGACCGATGGCCTCTTCGTCGCCGGGAGCCGCGATCGCCACGGCGCATCCCGCTCCGACGAGGAGGCCGAAAGCGGCGAGGATGGCGCGCAGGCCGGGCGGCATCGGTCCTCCTTCGGGGCTCGGTCCCGGCTGAGTTCCCCCGGGGGAGCCGGTCGCGGGCGCCGTTTCGTCCCACAGAGCGCGCGGCGCGACAACCCCCGCGTGCCGCCACAGATCGGGCTTGCGCACAGCGGCGCGGCGGTGTCCAACTCCTGCCGCTGAGCGCGGCTGTGTGCAACTCCTGCCGCGGAACGGGGGAGACGACGGATGGACGTGCGCGCGGCGGTGGCATTCGAGGCGGGCAAGCCGCTCGAGGTGACGACGGTGCAGCTGGAGGGCCCACGGGCGGGCGAGGTGCTCGTCGAGGTCATGGCGACCGGCCTCTGCCACACGGACGAGTTCACCCGCTCCGGCGGCGACCCCGAGGGGATCTTCCCTGCCATCCTCGGCCACGAGGGCGCGGGGATCGTGCGCGAGGTCGGCCCGGGCGTCACCTCCGTGAAGGTCGGCGACCACGTCATCCCGCTCTACACGCCCGAGTGCCGCGAGTGCGAGTACTGCCTCAACCCGAAGACCAACCTCTGCCAGAAGATCCGCTCGACCCAGGGACAGGGCCTGATGCCGGACGGCACCTCCCGCTTCTCGTACGAAGGGAAGCCGGTGATGCACTACATGGGGACGAGCACCTTCGCGAACTTCACGGTGCTCCCCGAGATCGCGGTCGCGAAGATCCGTGAGGACGCCCCGTTCGACAAGGTCTGCTACATCGGCTGCGGCGTGACGACAGGCATCGGCGCCGTCATCAACACCGCCAAGGTGGAGCCCGGCTCCCGTGTGGTGGTGTTCGGGCTCGGCGGGATCGGCCTCAACGTCATCCAGGGCGCGCGGATGGTGGGCGCGCGGCAGATCGTCGGCGTCGACCTGAACCCGGCCAAGGAGGAGTGGGGCCGCAGGTTCGGTATGACCGATTTCATCAACCCTGACGTCGTCGGCCGCGACAAGGTGGTCCAGGCGATCGTCGACATCACGGGCGGCGGCGCCGACTACTCGTTCGAGTGCATCGGCAACGTTCACGTGATGCGGCAGGCGCTCGAGTGCTGCCACAAGGGCTGGGGCGAATCGATCATCATCGGCGTCGCCGGCGCGGGGCAGGAGATCTCCACGCGGCCCTTCCAGCTCGTCACCGGCCGCTCCTGGCGCGGCACGGCGTTCGGCGGCGCGCGCGGGCGGACGGACGTGCCGAAGATCGTCGACTGGTACATGGAGGGGAAGATCGAGATCGACCCGATGATCACCTCCACGATGCCGCTCGAGGAGATCAACCGCGGCTTCGACATGATGCATCAGGGCGAGGGCATCCGCGCGGTGGTGCTCTACTGAGGCGCCGGGGCTGGCCCCGCTCAGCGCGGGCGTGCTAAGCCCCCGGCGTCCGGAAGAGAATCGCGAGCGTCCGCCCGGTGACCGTCCATCCATGACCGTCTGCCCATGAACGTGCTCGTCGTCGGCGCCGGCTTCGCGGGCGCCGTGCACGCCCGCGAGCTCGCCGAGGCGGGTCATCGGGTGACCGTGATCGACCGGCGGCCGCACATCGGCGGCAACGCCTACGACCGCGTGGACGAGACCGGCACGCGCGTTCACGTCTACGGTCCGCACCTCTTCCACACCAACAACGAGGCCGTCGTCGCCTGGCTCTCCCGCTTCACGGGGTGGGTCGACTACCGCCACCGCGTCGACGCGATGCTGCCGTCCGGTGCGACGGCGCCGCTCCCGATCAACCGGCTGACGCTGGAGGCGGTCTTCGGCCGCCCGTTCGCCGGCGAGGCGGAGGTCCGCGCCTTCCTTGCGAGCGAGGCGGAGCGGATCGCCGCGCCGCGGAACGCCGCCGAGCACCTCGTCGCCAACATCGGGCGGACGCTGACCGACCTCTTCTTCCGCCCGTACACGAAGAAGATGTGGGCGCTCGACCTCGAGGAGCTCGACGCGGCAGTGGTGAAGCGCATCCCGATCCGCTTCGACGACAACGTCGAGTATTTCCCGGACGATGGCTTCCAGGCGCTCCCGGCGGACGGCTACACGGCCGTCTTCGAGCGGATCCTCGATCACGAGCGGATCGAGGTCGTCCTCTCGACAGCGTTCGACCGCGCCATGGAGCGGGAGGCGGACGTCGTCTTCAACTCGATGCCGATCGACGAGTATTTCGGCTTCTGCGAGGGCGACCTGCCCTACCGCTCGATCCGCTTCCACCCCCGCGCGGAGCCGGCGGCGACGGCAGATGGGCGCGCCTCCGTCCTCAACTTCACCGACACGGGGCCGTTCACGCGGGAGACCTACTGGCGACGCCTGCCGGGCCACGCCGTCACCGACACCGGCCGCGAGACGGTGACTCGCGAGGAGCCGTGCGACTATCGCGACAACGCGATGGAGCGCTACTACCCGGTCCGGACCTCCGACGGCGCGCCGGCGGCGCTCTACGCCCGCTACAAGGCGATGGCGGACCAACTTGGTAAGGTGCGGTTCATCGGCCGCTGCGGCACGTATCAGTATCTCGACATGCACCAGGTCATCAACCAGTCGCTGATGAGCGTGCGACGGTTCATGGCGGGCGAGACCGCCGGACAGTCGGAGGCGAGGGGATGAGCGACCGCGATCTTCACGTCATCTACGCCCTCGCCGGAAATGGCAGCACCGGCGACGACCTTATTCAGGACGGCTGGATCCGATACCTGTCCGACGAGGCGCCGGACACGCGGATCATCCTCCACTCGCCGTCGTCGGGGCTCCTGCCGTACTACCTCGACCGCCGCAATGTCCTCGTCGACCCCTTCCTGCCGTCGCTCGACGCGAGGGGCGGGCGGGCCGCGGCGGCAGGACGGGCAGGGCGCGCAGGGGTGGCCGAACTTCTTGCCCGCGGCGAGGCGGCGGCGGGAATGATTCTCGACCGCTACCCCGAGTGGCGCAGGCTTCTCGAGCGCGTCCGCGTCTTCCACGTCGCCGGCGGGGATGACGGGAGTGACCGGCTGCCGCAGATCGTGCGCTATGTCGGTCTCGTCGCCGCGCTCGGCCGGACCCTTGGCACACCCGTCGTCGCGACAGGGTTCGGCCTGACACCGCGTGAGGACGAGGCGGATGCGCTGCGCTCCGTCCTGTCGGGCTTCACGACGCTGGATGTGCGCGATTCTGAGAGCCTTGCAGCCGCCGCCGCGCTCGGCCTCGGCAACGCGTCCGTCAGCTGCGACGACACGTTCATCGCCGCCGTCAGGGCGGCGCCGCGGCGCCCCGGCGGAAAGGGACGGCTCTTCGTCAACATCCAGTCCGATGGCGGGCTCGATGCACGGCACGATGCGCTCGTCGGCGCGATGAGCACGCTCGTCGCCGACGCCCGGCAGGCCGGGCGGCAGGCGGTCTACGTCTCGTTCGCCGACCGGTCGGACCGCGTCTTCTGGCGCCGCCTCGCCGGGGCCGGCGTGCGGCTGCCGCTCCTCACGCATGCCGACCTCCTGCGCGACGGACTGCCGTTCGGGCCCGAGGATATCTGCATCACGAGCCGGTACCACTGCCACCTCCTCGCTGCGCGGCTCGGAGCGCGTGGCCTCGTGGTCGAGGCGGCGGACGGCCCCGACGCGGCGACGCACCGCCCGCTCGCCGGCCTCGGGACCAACTGGCCCGGCTTCTTCGAGCGGCTGGAGGCGTCAGGCGCCGTGGACCTCGGCGCCCTCGACGCGCCCGCCATCGACGAGGCCGCGCTCGTTGCCCTGAAACGGCAGGTCGCCGGGACGCACCTCATCGCGCCTGCCGCGCTCCCGTCGGCTGCGGCGTCTGCCGCTCCGCGTTCGGCGTCGGCGCCGGCCGGCCGCCTCGCCTCGCCCGCGTCGCCGCCCCCTCCGGCGCCGCCGGTGGTCAGCCGCCGCGGCAAGATCGGCGTCCTCGTGCGCACGCATTACTTCGACCGCAGCATTGAGCTGCTCCACGAGAAGTGGAGCCGTATCCTGCCCGGCGCCGTCGGCATCCTGATGGACGACACACGCGGCCCGATCGACACGGGCGACCTCCCCAAGGTGAGCTTCGACCTCGCCGCGCTGGAGGCGCGCGGCCTCCCCAACCTGCCGCCGGGCCGGGCCGCCTGGCACTGCGGCGACTACGTGATGGCCGCCGTCGAGCCACACATGGACGAGGACGACTTCGTGTTCGTCGTCGAGAACGATGCCGTGCCAGGGATCGCGGACGCCCAGCGCTGGCGCCAGATCCTCGCCGAGATCGCCACCCATGACCTCGCCGCCACCCGCTACGGCTCGCGCGGTCGCAACTGGTCCTGGCGCAAGGGCGTCGACAACGTCTACGGCGGCGGCCCGATCTACGGCGCGCTGATCATCGCGCTGGGCTTCACCCGGGCGACGGCCCGCCTGATGACGGAGCGGCGCATCGAGATCGGTGAGGCGAGGCGCCGCGAGGGCTTCGAGGACTGGCCGTTCTGCGAGCTCTTCGTCGGCATGGAGGCGCATCGCGCCAACCTGCGCGTCGCCAACCTCAAGACCTGGTTCCCCGACATCGACACGACGCTATCCACGTCGAGTCCCTACTGGTTCGACGCGGTCATCGGCGAGGATGCGACGGACACGATCTACCATCCGGCCGTCGTCTCCCGCGAGAAGTACCTCGCCAAGATCGTCACCCTGATCCGCAACCGGAACCGGCCGGAGCTGATCGAGGAGAAGCTTGCCTCGCTCGGACGCCTGACGCCCCCCGAGCGCCGCCGCCTCGCGGCGGTCCGCCGCCGGATGGAGGCGCTGCAGGCCGCCGCGACGTGACCGGTCCGGGTCCGGGGCGCATGCCGTGACCGAGGCGGACGACCTGCGCTTCATGGCCGCCGCGCTGGCGCTCGGCCGTTGGGGCGCGGGGCGCACAGCGCCCAACCCCGCCGTCGGCTCCCTCATCGTGCGCGAGACACCGGAGGGTCCGGTGATCGTCGGCGCCGGGCGGACCGGCGACGGCGGGCGGCCGCACGCCGAGCGGATCGCACTGGAGCAGGCTGGCCGCGCGGCCGAGGGCGCCACCTGCTATGCAACGCTGGAACCGTGCTCCCACGTCGGCCGCACCCCGCCCTGCGCCGACGCGCTCGTCGCGGCACGCGTCGCCCGCGTGGTGGTCGGCACGGAGGACCCCAACCCTGTCGTCGCCGGGCGCGGCATCAGCCGGCTGCGCGAGGCGGGGATCGCGGTCACCGTCGGCATCCGCCGGGCCGAGGCGGAGCGGGACATGGCGGGCCACATCAGCCGCATGACGAGGCAGCGCCCGCACGTCTCCCTCAAGCTCGCCGTCTCCGCCGACGGGGCGATCGGCCGCCGCGGGGCGGGCCAGGTCGCCGTCTCCGGCCCGCAGTCGGCGATGCGCACGCATCTCCTGCGGGCCGAGCACGACGCCGTCGCGGTCGGCATCGGCACCGTCCTCGCCGACGACCCGCTCCTCACCTGCCGCCTGCCCGGCATGGAGCGCCGCTCGCCGGTGCGCGTCGTGTTCGACACCGCCGCGCGGACGCCACCGGCGGCACGCCTCCTCGCCAGCCTCGCCGCGGCGCCCCTCGTGATCGTCGCCGGGGAAGGGGCCGACCGGACCCGGGTTGACGCGCTGTCGGAGGCGGGCGCCGACATCGTCTCCGTCCCGGCCGAGAACGGGCGGCTCGACCTCCGCCTCGCGCTGGAGCGGCTCGCGAGCCGCGGGATCCTGAGCGTCCTTGTCGAGGGCGGGGCGGAGCTTGGCGACACGCTCCTGTCGGCCGACCTCGTCGATGCCGCCTACTGGATCGACGCCCCTCGCGCCATCGGGGGCGACGTCGTGCCGTTCGGCGGACGCGGCATCGCGGCGCTTGCCGAACGGCTCGCCGTGTTGCAACGGGAGCGCCTCGGGGAGGACCGCTGGACGACGCTCTGGCGGCCCACCACCGGCTGAAGCGCGGGCAGGGGCGGCATGTTCACCGGGATCATCACGGACGTCGGGCGCATCGTTGACGTCGCCCCGCTCGGCGACGGCGCGCGGCTCACGATCGCCTGCGCCTCTCCGGCCGACTCGATCGCGATCGGCGCCTCCATCGCCTGCTCCGGTGTCTGCCTCACCGCGACGGCCGTCACGCCGGACGGCGCCGGCTCGCTGTTCGCCGTCGACGTGTCCGGGGAGACGATGGACAAGACCACCGTCGGCGCCTGGCGGGAGGGCACCCGCGTCAACCTCGAGCGCTCGCTGAAGGCGGGCGACGAGCTGGGCGGCCACATCGTGTCAGGCCATGTCGACGGCCGCGCGCGGATCGTGAGCCGCGACGACGGGACGGACATGACGGTTTTCCGCTTTGCGCCGCCCGGGCATCTCCTGCCGCTCATCGCCACCAAGGGCTCCGTCGCGCTCGATGGCACCTCGCTGACCGTCAACGACGCGGGGGACACGTTCGCCGTCGCGATGATACCGCACACGCTGGCGGTCACCACCTGGGACGAGCGGCGGGCGGGCGATCACGTCAACATCGAGGTCGACATCATCGCCCGCTACGTCGCCCGCCTCGCCGCCTTCCGGCCTGGCGGGTGAGGCGGCCCGCCATGCGCGGCGCGCACGGCTGATCTCCGCCGCCTTTCCGCTCGCGACCCCCGTTCCCATCGTCTAATGTCCGCCGCCGATCAGAGAGGTGTCATGGCTGCCCGCGCGCTCATCATCGAGGCCCGCTTCTACGACGAGCTCGCCGACATGCTCCTCGCCGGGGCGCGGGCGGAACTCGAGCGGCGCGGCTTCCCCGTCGAGGTGATCTCGGTGCCCGGCGTCCTCGAGATCCCGCCGGCGCTCTCCATCGCGCTGGAAGCCTCGCGCCGCCGCGGGCTCGGCTACGAGGTGTTCGTCGTGCTCGGAACGGTGATCCGCGGCGAGACGGGGCACTACGACATCGTCGCCAACGAGGGGAACCGCGGCGTGATGAGCCTCGTCGTGGAGAACCGCCTCGCCCTCGGCAACGGCATCCTGACCGTCGAGAACGGCGAGCAGGCGCGCGTCCGGGCCGACCCGCAGCGGAAGAACAAGGGTCGCGACGCGGCGGCGGCCGCCATCGCGCTGTTCGACCTGCGCAATGCACTGAACCGATGAGAGTTGGACCGTGATGAAAGAGAGCGTGAAGACGAAGCCCGCCAACAAGCGCGCCGTCGCCCGCCTCGCCGCGGTGCAGGCGCTCTACCAGATGGACGTCACCGGTGCGGGTGCGCGTGACATCATCAAGGAGTTCGAGCTCTATCGCCTCCGCCAGGACGTGGAGGGCGAGGAGCTGCGCGCCATCGACCTCCAGTGGTTCGAGGCGATCGTGGCGGGCGTCGTGCAGAACCAGCGCGAGATCGACGGCAGCGTCGACGCGGCGCTGAAGGAGGGCTGGCCGCTCCGCCGCATCGACCTGACGCTGCGCGCCGTCCTGCGCGCCGGCGCCTACGAGACGATGAAGCGGGTCGACGTTCCCGTCCGCGTCGCGATCTCGGAGTATGTCGAGGTCGCGAAGGCGTTCTTCGACGAAGACGAGCCGCGGCTCGTGAACGGTGTCCTCGACCGGATCGGCCGCACCGCGCGCCCCGAGGAGTTCGCGGACGCGGGCGGCAAGCCGGCTTGACCGACCGCGTGACCGGCGGCCGCCTCGGCGAGGACGACCTTATCGCCGAGCTGTTCGCACCGCTTGCGACCGCGCCCGGCGCCGACGCGCTCGGAGACGACGCTGCCACGTTCCCGGGTGGCGAGGGTGAGGTCGTCGTGACCGTCGATGCGCTGGCCGCCGGCGTCCACTTCTTCCCCGACGATCCGCCCGACGCGATTGCCGCCAAGGCCCTGCGCGTCAACCTCTCCGACCTCGCCGCGAAAGGCGCCGAGCCGTTCGGCTACGTGGTCGCCCTCGCGCTCGGCGCCGGCTGGACGGCCGAGTGGGCGCGCGGCTTCGCGGCGGGGCTCGCAGCGGACAACGCTCGCTACGGCGTCGCCCTCCTCGGCGGCGACACGTTGCGCGCGGCGGGCGGCACCACGGTCTCCGTCACCGCCTTCGGTCGCGTGCCGGCGGGCGCCATCGTCCGCCGCCGCACCGCGCGGCCGGGCGACATCGTCACCGTGACGGGTACCATCGGCGACGCCGCGCTCGGCCTCCTCGCCCGCCTCGGCGAGGCGACGGACCTCCCCGAGACTGCCCGCGCGGCGCTCCTCACCGCCTACCTTTACCCCGACCCGCCGGTGGCGGCGTGGCGCGCCGTCCGCGCCCATGCGCGCGCCGCGATGGACGTCTCCGACGGCCTCCTCGGCGACCTCGCGAAGCTCTGCCGCGTGGCGGGGGTGGGCGCCGAGGTGGATGCCGGCGCCGTGCCGTTCTCCCGGGCCGCCGCCGCCGCCATCGCTGCGGTGCCCGCGCTGCGCGACCGCGCGCTGACGGGGGGCGACGACTATCAGGTCCTCGCGGCCATCCCGCCCGAGCGGCTCCACGCCTACAGCGCCGACCTCGCGGCCGTTGGGCTCACGGTGACCGGAATCGGCCGCATCGTCGAGGCGGCTGGCGTGCGTCTGACCGAACGCGGTCAGCCGCTGACCGTCACCGACGGCCGCTTCCAGCACTTCTGAGCAGCGGCGCGGTGTGGGGAGGGGGACGCGGCCCGGCTGGCAGCCGCGCCGGGTTCATCAGGGTCGCGCTGCGCTTCCCTGCGGCGAGCTGACGTCGGCCTCGCCGGAGTTCGCAAGGGCCGAACGCCGCTCACGGTAGATCAGCCAGAGGTTGCGCGCGTAGATCAGAAGGCCCGCGCCCTGGCCGGCGATGAACACCGGGTCCTGGCGCGACAGGGCGTAGATGAACAGGAAGAAGCCGCCGCCGATCGAGAAGAACCAGAAGGCGACCGGCACCACCGAGCGCCCGGCCCGCTCCGAGGCGATCCACTGGACGAGGAAGCGCGCGGTGAAGAGGAGCTGCGCCGCAAAGCCGATCGCGATCCAGACGTCGAACTGGTCGATGAAGACGGCCTGGAACCAGTCGCCGAGGGACGTCCAGAGCTCAACCATCGACCGGCTCCGGCCGGCGCACGTCGGCCGACGTCACCTCCGTCGCGGCCGGCCGCGCGGCGGCGCGGCGCACGAGCCACCAGACGCCGAGAAGATCCGGCAGGCCGACCAGCGCCCGGTCGAGGACGCCGTATTTCGAGCGCCCCGTCGTTCGCGGCCGGTCGGCGACGGGGACGTGGGCAATGCCCCAGCCCTCGCGCAGGAAGAGCGCCGGCAGGAATCGGTGATTGTTGTCGAAGAAGGGGAGCGACAGGTACGCGTCCCGCCGCATCGCCTTGAGGCCGCATGCGGTGTCGGCCGTGTCGTCGGAGAGGAGGGAGCGGCGGAGGCGGTTGGCGAGCTTCGACACCGCCTTCTTGCGCCAGCCGTCGTGCCGCCGCGTGCGTTGGCCGGCGACGATGCCGACAGATGGGTCGAGAAGCAGCGGCTGCACAAGGTCCGCCAGAAAGCGCGGGTCGTTCTGCCCGTCGCCATCCACCGTCACGAGGATCGGGGCGCGGGCGGCGACCGCTCCGGCGCGGATCGCCCGCGACTTGCCGCCGGACCGCGCGTGCCGGAGGACGCGCACGAACGGCAGCCCCTCGGCGAGCGCCGCCTCCGCGGTGCCGTCGCCGGAGCCGTCGTCCACCACGATAACCTCGAACGGGTGGGCGAGAGGGCCGTCCGCAATCTCGTGCAGGAGCGCGGCAATCGCACCGGCCTCATCCTTCGCCGGAATGATGACGGAGATCGCCGGGGCGAGGGGCGTGCGGGCTTGCATGGCAGGGTCCGGAACAGGTTACGCGCGACGGTCCGAAGGCCAGGCCGCAGCGTCCGATAGAACAGGTCGGCGGGGCCAGCAAGTCGTGGCGGGACGTCCCGGTCCGCCGGCGGCGCGGTTTTCCCGCCCGGCGCGCCCTTTTGCACACACGCGGCGCTATTCTGCGACGAACAGCACCAGCCGCACCGGGTCTCCCTTCGAGATGTTGAACCCTTCGACGACCGCCGCCTCGCGCAGCGTCGTCCCGCTCGCCTCAGCCGCGGCGAGGACGCGCGGCACGACCCGGTCCCGCGCGGCGATCACCGCGCACGGGGAGGCGGCGGCGATGGGCACCACCTCCTCGGGGCCGATCAGCCCGGTGTCGGTGCCGGCGAGGAAGATCATCGACGGCTCGTTGTAGCCGCCGGTCGAGAGAAGGCGCGGCGCCTCGCACGGCGCCACCTCGCGGGCCGCGGCGACGAGCCGGGTCGAGACCCACACCGGCTCCAGCGCCGGCAATGTCAGCCCCCAGACCGCGCCCTGCGCGACCGCCGCCGAGAGCACCGCCGGGATGACGACGCGCCCCGACAGAAGAGGTCGACCCGTCCACATCGCGGCAGCGGCGAAAACGCCGGTGACGGCTGCGACCGCGATTGCCGCGATCGCGGCCCACGGCAGCGGCGTCCCGAACCACGCGAACCCGAACGGCACGACGGCGAGGAGCGCGACCGGAACCACGCCGACCAGCACGGCCGCGAGGCGCCGGCTCCAGCGCGGCGGCTCGACCAGCCGGAGCGTCGCCACCACGGCGAGGGCGATCCCCGGCACCAGCGGCAGCGTGTAGTGCGGGAGCTTCGTCGGCGTCACCTCGAAGATGATCCACGACGGGATCACCCACGCCGCCGCGAACAGGAACGGCGCACCCCGGGCCCGCACGAGCCGCGGCAGCGCCGCCACGGTGAACGCCGACAGCGGCCATGCGACCGCGAAGAACAGGGCCAGATGCATCAGCGGCGGGCCCCAGTGCCCCTCCTGTCCCGTCGCCGCCTTGCCAAGGAAGTCGTCCCCGAGTGCGTTGGCGAAGAAGGCGCCGTCCGTTGAGATGTAGATCGCGACGAACCAGGGCAGGCAGATCGCCGCCGTAAGGAGGAGCCCCGTCACCGGCCTGAGCCGCCCGATCAGCGAGCGGCCGGAGAAGACGGCAAGCACCGCAATGGTGGTGAAGCCCACCATCGGCGCGATCGGACCCTTCACGAGAATTCCGAGCGCGAGGGCGAACCAGAAGACGAGCGGCGCCGCCCACCGCTTCGCCGGCTCCAGCCAAACGCGGGCGAGCGCCCCCTGCATGGCGACGACGGTCGCGAGCAGCACCGCGTCGGTCTTGGCGAGCCGCGCCTCGACGCCGAGGATCACAGTCGCGCCGACGAGGAGCCCCACCACCGCCGCCGGCCCGAACGGCAGGAACGCCCGCGCTGCCCAGACCGCAAGCAGCATGGCCGCGATCGCCCCCAGCGCAGAGGGGACGCGGTAGACCCAGAGCGGCGACTGTGCGCCGTCGCCGACCACGGTCGCCGAGGCCACCTGCAGCCAGTGGATGCCGATGGGCTTCTTGTTCCGCGGCGACTCCTGGAAGCGGATGTTCACGAAGTCGCCGGTCTCCAGCATCTGCTTCGTCGCCTGCGTGTAGCGCGGCTCGTCCCGGTCGATGGGAGGGACACCGGCGATGCCCGGCAGCATCGACAGCGCGACGGCGAAGAGGAGGACCACGGCCGCGCCCGCCGCGATGACGGCATCTGCGGTGCGCTCCAGCGGGGCAAGGCGGTTCTGCATGGGAACTCCGGCGACACCGCCGACCCTCTAGCGCCTCCGGCGAGGGACGAAAAGGCGCGGCGCGCGCGCAACAGGGCGGCGCCGGCTGCGGCGGCCGGCTGGCGCGGCACACGGCGCCTTGCTAGGCAGCGGCATGGCCGTCTTCGCGCAGATCACCGACCTCCACCTCCGCCCGCCGGGCCTCCTTGCCCTCGGCAGGGTCGACACCGACCGCTTCGCCGCCGCCGCCATCGACGCGGTGATCGCCCGGCACGACGACATCGACGCCGTGCTCGTCACCGGGGACATTGCCGACCTCGGCGAGGAGGAGGCGTACGCCCGCGCGGAAATGCTCCTGTCTCGCTTCGCCGTCCCCGTCCTCGTCGCGCCGGGAAACCACGACCGGCTCGCGCCCTTCCGGGACGCGTTCGCCGCGCTTCCCGGGATCGCCGACCCCGCCATCCCCGGCAAGGCGTGCCACGCGGCCACGGTCGCGGGCGTCACCGCCGTCACGCTGGACACCATGGTGGAGGGCTCGCCCGGCGGCGAGCTCGGCCCCGAGCAGCTCGCGTGGCTCGATGCGACGCTCGCCGCCGCCGAGGTCGCGATCGTGGCGCTGCACCACCCGCCTTTCCCGGTCGGCATCAACTTCATGGATGCGATCGGCCTCGCCGATGCGGACGCCTTCGCCCGCGTCGTCGGCCGCCATCCGGCGGTGAAGCGGGTCGTCTGCGGCCACGTCCACCGCCCGATCGTCGGCGCCGTCGCTGGGGTGCCTGCGCTCGCGATCCCCGGCGTTGCCCACCAGGTGGCACTGACCCTTGGCGCCGGCGCATCGGGGGCGATGGTGATGGAGCCGCCGACCTACGCAATCCACATCATCGACTCCGACCGCGCGTTGAGCCACATCGGCTATGTCGACCCGTTCGGCGGGCCGATCCCCTTCGGGAGTTGACCGCCATGACGCTGACCATCGACCGCCCGCTGCCGATCGCCTTCGCCGACATCGAGGCCGCCGCGGCGCGCCTCCGTGGCAAGGCGGTCCGGACGCCTCTCCTCGCCTGCCCCACGCTGGAAGAGATCACCGGCGGCCGCGTCCTCGTGAAACCGGAGGTGCTGCAGCGCACCGGCTCCTTCAAGTTCCGCGGTGCCTACAACCGCGTCGCGATGATCCCGGAGGCAGACCGTGCGCGCGGCGTCGTCGCCTGCTCGTCCGGCAACCATGCGCAGGGCGTCGCCGAGGCGGCGCGGCTGTTCGGCATCCCCGCCACCATCGTGATGCCGTCCGATGCGCCCGCCATCAAGCGGATGCGAACCGAGCGCGCCGGCGCCACCGTGGTCCCCTACGACCGGGCGACGGAGGACCGCAACGTCATTGCCGACGCCATCGCCGCAAAGACCGGCGCCACCTTCGTTCACCCCTACGACGACCCCGGCGTCATGGCCGGGCAGGGGACGACGGGGCTCGAGATCGGCGAGGACCTCGCCCTCCTCGGCGCCGCGGCGGACGAGGTGCTCGTGCCCGTCAGCGGCGGCGGCCTCATCGCCGGCATCGCGACGGGCCTTGCCCGCCTCGCGCCCGGCGCCGTGGTGAAGCCCGTCGAGCCGGAGGGTTTTGATGACCTCACCCGCTCGCTCATTGCCGGCCACCACGTCCCGAACGCGACAAAATCCGGCTCCCTCGCGGACGCGCTGATGGCGCAGCAGGCGGGCACCCACACCTTTGAGGTCCACAAGGCGCACGTCGCCCCGGGCTACACGGTGCCGGAGGCGGCGCTCTGGGGCGCGATGGCCTTCGCCGCCAACGAGCTCAAGCTCGTCACGGAGCCCGGCGGCGCCATCGCGCTCGCCGCGGTGCTGGAAGGCATTGTCCCCGTGCGCGGGCGGACGATCGTGATCGTCCTCTCCGGCGCCAACGTGGATCCGGAGATGCTGGCGAAGGCGCTGACGGTCTGACTCAGCCCCAGAGCGCGGGGGAGGGCGGGTAGACGAGCGAGCCCTCGTAGCGCAGTCCGTCGCGGCGGTCGTGCAGCAGGAGAAGCGGGCCGTCGAGGTCGACATAGTCGGCGCCCTGCGCGGCGTAGATCGCCGGGGCCATGGCGAGGGAGGTCGCGAGCATGCAGCCGACCATCACCGCGAAGCCGTGCTCGCGGGCGAGGCGGGTCATCTCCAGCGCCTCGGTGAGGCCACCCGCCTTGTCGAGCTTGATGTTGACTGCGTCGTAGCGCGACCGCAGCGCCGCAAGGCCTTCGGAGGTGTGGACCGATTCGTCGGCGCAGATCGGCACCGGGTGGGAGATCGTGGCGAGGAGGCCGTCGCGGCTCGACGGCAGTGGCTGTTCGACGAGGGCGACGCCGGCATCGGCGCAGGCGGCGAGGTTCTGGAGGATGTTGCTCTCGTTCCAGCCCTCGTTGCCGTCGACGATCAGCGTGGCTTCGGGGGCGGCGCGGCGGACGGCGGCAATCCGTTCGGGGTCGCCCGCCGGCGTGCCGAGCTTGACCTTGAGGAGCGGCCGCTCCGCCCGCGCTGCTGCGTCCGCCATCTCCTCCGGCGTGCCGATCGAGAGCGTGAAGGCCGTGGTCAGCGGCTGCGGGTCGATGCCGGTGAGGGCGGCCACCGTCGTCCCGCCGCGTTTTGCCTCGAGGTCGAAGAGGGCGCAGTCGATCGCGTTGCGCGCCGCGCCCGCCTTCATCTCCCGCCGCAGCGCCTCGCGGTCGAGCCCGTCGGCGAGGCGGCCCGCCATCGCCTCGATGGCTGCCACCACACCGTCGACGCTCTCGCCGTAGCGGGGGTAGGGAACCGCCTCGCCGCGTCCCGTGTGCTCGCCGTCGGTGAGTGTCGCGACCACCACCCGCTGCTCCGTCCGCGTCTCGCGCGAGATGCGGAATGCGCCGCGGATCGGGTAGACTTCGGCGTCGACGGTCAGCCTCACCGGGGAAACTCCGCTTCGATGCGGTCGACGATCGGCCCTACGCCGTACCGCACCGGGTCGGAGGCGGGGAGGCCGTATTCCGCGGCGGTGCGGTCGATCTCCGCCCGCGCCGCGACATCGTCGAGCGCCTCGGTGTTGATCGCGATCCCGACCGGCCGGATGTCCGGGTTGGTGAGACGGCCGAGCGCCACCGTCATCTCGATCACCGCGCCGATCGAGGGCAGCGGGTGCTGCACGCCGCGCATCCGCGTCCGAGTCGGCTCGTGGCAGACCACGAACGCATCCGGCTGTGCGCCGTGGAGAAGGCCGAGCGTCACGCCGGCGAAGGACGGGTGGAACAGCGAGCCCTGGCCCTCCACCACCTGCCACTGATCCTCGCCCGTCGCCGGCGTCAGCCACTCCGCCGCGCCGGAGATGAAGTCGGCCACCACCGCGTCGATCGCGACGCCGCGGCCGGAGATGAAGACGCCCGTCTGCCCCGTGGCGCAGAAGGTCGCGTCGAAGCCGCGCGCCTGCATGCCGGCCTCCAGCGCCAGCGCGGTGTACTTCTTGCCGACGGAGCAGTCGGTGCCGACGGTCAGCAGCCGCTTGCCCGGCCGCTTCGTCCCCTTGCCGGTCTCGAACGAGCGCTCCGAGCGGCGAACGTCCGTCACCTGGCGGCCGTGCTTCTCGGCCGCCTCGCGGATCGCCGGCACGTCGATGAGGCGCATGTGGAGCCCGGCGGAGACGTCCATCCCCGCCTCGATCGCCTCCACGATCGACGAGACCCAGTGCTCCGGCAGTTTTCCTCCGGCGTTGACCACGCCGACGATCATCGTCTTCGCCCCGGCCGCCGCGGCCTCCCGCGCGTTCATCTCCGGCAGCTTCGCGTCGGCCTTGCAGCCCGGCAGGCGCCACTGCCCGACGCACCAGTCCCGCCGCCAGTCGACGATGCCGAGCGCGGTCTTCGCCGCGAGGGCATCGGGCACGTCGCCGAGGAAGAGGAGGTAGGGGCGGGAGAGTTCCATGGGCGAAAGGTCCGAAATTGATGCTATTGTGCAGCACGGATGTCACAGCGGCGCCATGGCAGGCGTTCCGCGGGTGACGGACAGGCGCCAAGGCGCTACCACCTAACACACTTGGGACTGTTTGCGAGGCGGCGGCGCCTCGACCCGTGGAACGCACGCCCCGAGGGCGACGAGTGCGAGGCGATGGACGCGCGAGCCCCGACAACAGCGCCAACGGTCGCGACGTCACCCGACGGGCAGAGCCTGCGCGTCGCGTTCTCCGGCGACTGGACGATCGTGAACGCCCGCGCGGCGGAGGCGGCGGTCGAGAGGCTCCAGATGCCGGCCGCCCGCCGCGTCGTGTTCGACCTCTCGGGCGTGACCGACGCCGATTCCGTCGGCGCCTGGCTCGTCCACCGCGAGCGGGCGCGCGCGGAGTTCGCCGGCCGCCGCGTCGAGGTGACGGGCGCGAACCGTGAGCTCGAGTTCCTGCTGTCGGAGATCGAGCGCCACATCCCGCAGCCGGACGACAAGCCGCGCCGGCCCTACCTCGTCATCCGCTGGCTCGTCGAGCTCGGCGAGACGGCCGTCATGATCGTCCGCGACGCCGGGCAGCTGATGGGGATGCTCGGGATCTTCGGCACCCGCCTCGCCACCGCGTTCACCGCCTGGCGGCGGCTGCGGGTTGTCGCGATTCTCGACAACTTCGACCGTGCCTGCCGCGGCGCGGTGCCGATCGTGATGCTGATGAGCTTCCTCATCGGCATCATCATCGCGCAGCAGGGCGGCTTCTATCTCCGCTCGTTCGGCGCCGACCTCTTCGTCGTCGACCTCGCCGGCGTCCTCATCCTGCGCGAGCTCGGCGTCCTCCTCGCCGCGATCCTCGTGGCCGGCCGCTCCGGGTCGGCGTTCACCGCCGAGATCGGCTCCATGAAGATGCGCGAGGAGGTCGACGCGCTCCACGTCATCGGCCTCGACCCGGTCGAGGTGCTCGTCGTCCCGCGCCTCATCGCGCTGATGCTGGCGCTGCCGATCCTCGCCTTCCTGTCCGACATCGCGGCGCTCCTCGGCGCCGGGCTCGTGTCCTGGGCCTATCTCGGCATCACGCCCGACCTCTTCATGCAGCGCCTGCAGGAGGCCGTTACCCCGCTCGAATTCTACATCGGCATCGCCAAGGCGCCGTTCATGGCGCTCATCATCGGTCTCGTCGCCTGCAACGAGGGCCTCAAGGTCGGCGGCAGCGCCGAAAGCCTCGGCCGGCAGACGACGAGCTCCGTCGTGAAGTCGATCTTCCTCGTCATCGTCGTCGACGGCTTCTTCGCCGTCTTCTTCGCGACCATCGGCATATGACCGAAATCTCCGAGGGCGGGATTAGCGCGCCGGGCTCCGGCGACAACGTCATCGAGGTGCGCGGCGTCACCGTTCAGTTCGGCGACACGAAGGTCCTCAAGCAGCTCGACCTCGACGTGAAGAAGGGCGAGATCCTCGGCTTCGTCGGCGGCTCGGGCACCGGCAAGTCGGTGCTTCTGCGCACGATCCTGCAGCTCATCCCCAAGAAGAAGGGCACGATCCGCCTCTTCGGGCAGGACCTCGACGCGCTCGACGTTCCGGAACGGCAAAAGATCGACCGGCGTTATGGTGTTCTCTTCCAGATGGGCGCGCTGTTCTCCTCGCTGACGGTGCGCGAGAACATCCAGGTGCCGATGCGCGAATACTACCGCATGAGCGCCCGGCTGATGGACGAGATCGCAGACGTGAAGCTCGACATGGTCGGCCTGCCGCGCTCGGCGGCGGACAAGATGCCATCCGAGCTGTCGGGCGGCATGATCAAGCGCGCCGGCCTCGCGCGCGCGCTCGCGCTCGACCCGGAGCTCCTCTTCCTCGACGAGCCGACCTCCGGCCTCGACCCGATCGGCGCGGCGGCGTTCGACGACCTCATCGACCGCCTGCGCGAGACGCTGGGGCTCACCGTCTACATGGTCACCCACGACCTCGATTCGCTCTGGTCGGTGTGCGACCGCGTCGCCGTGCTTGCGCAGAAGCGGGTGATCGTCGCCGGGCCGGCGAAGGACCTCGTCGACTACCCGCACCCTTGGGTGCAGGAGTATTTTCGCGGCGTTCGCGGCCGCCGCTTCGTTTCGGACACGGACGGCGGCATTGCACCGATCACCGAGACGCCGCTGCAACAGCTCTCGCGCGATACTCGCGCGGCCGGACGGGAGTAGGAGATGGAGACGCGGGCGAGCTACGTGGCGATCGGGGCGTTCGTCCTCGTCGTCATCATCGGGGCGCTGTCGTCGCTCTACTGGCTCTACCGCGCGTCCGGCACGGCGGCGACGGAGACGGTGCGCATCATCTTCCCCGAGCCCGTGACGGGCCTGTCGGCGGGCGGCTCAGTCCTCTTCAACGGCATCAGGATCGGCGAGGTCGTCTCCCTGAATTTCTCGCCGGAGGGCGGCGACAACGTCGTCGCCTTCATCCGCATCGACCCTTCGGCGCCGATCAAGACCGACACGATCGCCCGCCTCGGCTTTACCGGCCTCACCGGCGTCGCCTACATCTCGCTGACCGGCGGCAGCGCGACGGCGCCCTCGCTCCTCACCGCGGCGGACGAGGGGACGATCCCCACCATCATCGCCGACACCTCCGCCTTCACGAACGTCCTCGATTCGGCGCAGAGCGTCCTCGCCCGGATGAACCAGACGCTCGACGAGGTGAACGGCCTCCTGCGCGACAACCGCGACGACGTGGACGCCGTGGTGCAGAACGTGCGCACCCTGACGCAGGCCCTGTCCGACTCCTCGCCGCAGATCTCCGGCCTCATCACCGACATCGCCGGTGCCGCTCGCTCCATCGCCGCGGCCGTGCCGCAGGTGAGTTCCGCGGTCGGCCGCGCGGATACGCTTCTCGCCGCCATCGAGCCGGCGCGCGTCACCTCCATCGTCGAGAACGTCGACACCTTCACCGCCGCCCTGCCGCCGCTTGCCGACGAGGCGGGCAGTATCCTTTCCAACGCGAACGGCGTCGTGACGCGGCTCGACCAGGCCGCCGGCACAGTCGGCGAGGCGGTCCAGGCCGTGGCGAACCTCGTCGGCAGCATTGACCAGGACGCGCTTGCCGCCATCGTCAACAACGTTCGCACCGCGTCCGCCGCCATCGCCGAGCGTTCCGGAGCGATCGGCACCACCATCGACAACGCCGCCCAGATCACGACGGACGTCCGCGCCGTCGCCGCCGTTGTGGCCTCCCGGCAGGATGAAATCGCATCGGCGCTCGACAACGCGACCGGTCTCGTCGGCGACATCCGTGGCGCCGTCTCGGCGGCCGTGCCGGCCATCGAGAATCTCGGCAATGCCGTCGCGGCGGTGACGCCGGCGCGGATCACGGCCGTGGTCGACAATGTCGAGCGCTTCACGGCGACGCTCGCCGGGCAGAGCGAGCAGATCGAGCAGCTGATCAGCGCCGCGACGGGCGCCGCCACCAGCATCGACAGCGTCGCCCAGGCCATCGCGGCGCGGCGTGAGGCGATCGACGCCGCGCTCGGCGACGCGGCGGTCCTTGCGGCGAACCTGCGCGCTGCGTCCGAGCGTGTCCCCGGCATCGCTGACCAGGTCTCCGCACGGCTCGACGAGGTCGGCACCCTCATCCGCTCGCTCGATGCCGAGGCGATCAACGGCGTCGTGCGCGACGTCGGGACCTTCGCGTCGGCGCTCGCCGAGCAGTCGGGCGCGCTCGCCGGCCTCGTCCAGAGCGCCGGCAACACCTTCGCCCGGGCCGAGGTCGTGGCGAACACGCTCGCCGAGCGCGCGCCGCAGATCGGCAGCGCCATCGAGAACGTCGAGGCGACCTCCGCCGCCGCCCGCGTCTTTGCCGAGCGGCTGCCGGGGCTTGCCGACTCGCTGCAGCCCGGGATCGAGAACATTTCCGCCGTTCTCTCCTCCATCGACCCGGAGGCGGTGCGCGGCATCGTCACCGACGCGCGCACGCTCGCAACGAGCCTCGCCGCGCAGGCCGAGCCGATCGGCACCCTCGTTGCGAGCGCCCGCCAGGTGGCCTCGGACATCGAGGCGGTGACGCAGCAGCTCGCCCAGCGAAGCCCGCAGATCGGCGTCATCGTCGACGACGTTGCGGCCACTTCCGCCGCGGCCCGCGTGTTCGCCGAGCGCCTGCCGGGGCTCGCCGACTCGCTGCAGCCCGGGATCGAGAACGTTTCCGCCGTCCTCTCGTCCATCGACCCGGAGGCGGTGCGCGGCATCGTCACCGACGCGCGCACCCTCGCAACGAGCCTCGCCGCGCAGGCCGAGCCGATCGGCAACATCATCGCGAGCGCCCGCCAGGCGGCCGCTGACATCGAGGCAATCACCAGCGCCGTCGCGCAGCGCACGCCCGAGATCGAGGCGCTGATCGGCGACGCGTCGGCTGCGGCGACGGCCATCGCGAATGCTGGCCGCACGGTGGACGGGCTGGTGACCGACGCCGCGCCCGCGGTTCGCCAGCTGGCGGAGGCCGTCAGCGTCATCACGCCGGCGCGGGTCGACGACATCCTCACCAACGTCCAGCTCGTCACCGGCGGCCTTGCCCGGCAGGCCCCCGCCGTCGAGGCGCTGATCGCCGACGCCCGGGCCGTCGCCGCTTCCGCCCGCACCCTCGCCGCGACGCTGGAGGAGCGCGCGCCCGCGATCGGCACCGCCATCGACCAGGCCGAGGCCGCGATCGCCGACGTCCGCATCGCCGCCGCCGGACTGCCGCAGCTCGTCACGACGCTGCAGCCGGGCGTCGAGGCATTCGCGGACGCGCTCTCCTCGATCGACGCCGAGGCAATCCGCGCCATCGTCGCCAACGCCCGCACGGTGAGCGACACGCTCGCCGCCGCGGCGCCGCAGGTGCAGGCGATCATCGGCCGGGTCGACACAGCGAGCGCCGACGTCGCGGAGATCACGACGCGCCTCAGGGGCGAGCTTGACGGCATCACGGCCGGCCTCGACAACGCGGAGGCCGCGCTCGCGAGCGCCCGCACCTTCGCGGACGGCCTGCCGCAGCTCCTCGCCACCGTGCAGCCGGGAGCGGAGAACCTCTCCGCCGCGCTCCAGGCGATCGACCCTGCCGCCATCGAGGCGATCGTCGCCGACGTGCGCGGCGTCACCGGCACCGTCGCGGCGCTGCGTGGCGAGATCGGATCGACCATCACCTCGGCCAGCAACGCGGCGCGGGAGATCGAGCGCGTCGCCGCCACCGTCGGGCAGCGCACGGAGGTGATCGGCACCGCGATCCAGAACGCCGCCTCGTTCGTCGCCGATCTCGCCGAGGTCGGGCCGACGGTGCGTCAGGCGGTGGCTGATGTCGGCACCGCCGCCTCCACCATCCGGGAGACGGTCGCCGCGATCGACACGACCGCCGTCAACGGCATCATCGGCAATGTCCAGAGCGCCGCGCAGGAGATCGGCTCGCGCTCGGCGGCGATCGGCGCTGCGATCGACAGTGCCACCAGCGCCGCCCGCAGCCTCGCCGAAGGCCTCGGCACCGTCGGCGGGGAGGATGGCACGATCAAGGAGGTGCTGGAGCGCGCCCGCCGGATCGCCGCGAACCTTGAGGACGCGTCGGGCAAGATCGGCGGCGTCGTCGACCGCGCGTCGGGCCTGTTCGACGGGCCGGTGCAGGGCCTCGTCGCCGACGTCAGCGCGGCGGCGGTCTCGGTGCGCGACGTCGCTGCAGCATTTGCGTCACGCGCCGACCAAATCGCCGGCGGCCTGGGGCGGTTCTCCTCGAGCGGCCTTGACGATCTGAGGGCCCTCATCAACCAAGGACGCAGTACCTTGTCGACGATCGAGAGAGCCGTGTCGAACTTCAACCGTGACCCCAGTCGCGTGATCTTCGGCGGCTCCGACGGCCCCCGCTACGCTCCCCAGCGCCGATGAAACCGCGCCTCGCCGTTCTCCTCCTCGCGGCCACCGTCGCCGGCTGTGTCGGCGGCGGGGATCGCATCGAGGCGATCTACGCCCTCGAGGCGCCGACCCAGCCGCCGGTCTCCGGCGGCACCTCTGCGCAGATCCTCGTCGCCGAGCCGCGTGCGCTCGCGGCGCTCAACACCGAGCGGATCGCCGTCCGCCCGACCGCGCTGACGCTGTCCTACTATCCGGAGGTCGCCTTCCAGGACACAGCGCCGAAGGTGCTGCAGTTCATCCTCCTCGACACCTTCCAGAACACCGGCCGTGTCGATGCGGTGGGCCTGCCGGGGCAGAGCCTCCTCATCAACTACCAGCTCGTCACCGAGGTGCGCGCGTTCCAGGCCGAGACCTTCGGCGGTGACAGGGCGCGCATCGAGGTCGCGGCAAAGCTCCTCAACGACTCCAACGGCCGCGTCGTCGCCTCCCGCGTGTTCTCGACCGTGGTGCCGATCTCCGGCGACGGGGCGGATGCCGCTGCCGAGGGGCTCAACCTCGCGGTCAAGCAGATCGCGAGCGAGATGGTGGCCTGGACGCTGACCGTCATCTGAACTCCCGCCCGCCGTCGGCGGCGCAAATCAGGAGCTGCGCAGCTCCGTCGCCGGAGATCGGCAGGTCAGATCGGCCGGTCGCCCCCATGGGCGGAAGTCGGTCTTCAGGGGCACCCGGTCCGAAGCATGTGATTGCTGCGCCGAGACGGCGACGTCCGCGGACGTCGCGTCCCGCGCAATCCGGGTGCGGAGCGAGCCGGCGACCGGCGCAACCTCGCAACTGAGCATACAGCGATAGTCTCGCACCGGCGCTGATCCCGCTCCGAGCTGCCGACTGCCGGCCGCGGTGCCGCGCGGATTGGTGGCCGCGTCGTTCGGCGCCCCGGTGCGGGAACTCCTGAAGCGAGGGTGGTCACGGCGGCACGGCGGTCACGGCGGGCAGGGCGGTCACGGCGGGCAAAGTGTTCGCGACGGGCAGAGTGGTCGCGACAGGTCGGATGATCGCGAAGGGCGGGGTGGTCGCGACGGGAACGGTGGTCGCGATGGTCACGGTGCTCGTGGCGGGCAGGGTGCTCGCGTAGGGCAGGGTGGTCGCGGCGGGCAGGGTGGTCGGAACGGGTCGGGTGAGCGCGAACGACAGGGCGGTCGCGCCTGGCAGCGTGGTCTCAGATGTATCCGGCCCGCCGCAGACGGGCGCTGTGCCCGGTCTCGATCGAGTTCACTGCGACACATCCATCTGCCGAATCTCCTGCGTCGCGCGGCAGTTCTCGGCGGCGGCAAACCCCGTTCCCTTCCGCGTTGTCCTTGCCCGCAGCATTTCCGCAGAGTGGCAGCACATTGCCACCAAGCGGACGTGAGGCACAGGGCGGCGCGTCCGCCCCGCCGCATGCCGGCCGGCGCGGACGAGGTGGGGCGGCAGCGGTCGCCCCCTTTCGCTCAGTGCGCCATCAGAAGCGGGCGGTCGGTCTGCTCCATCAGCTCGCGCGTCACACCGCCGATGAGGATCTCGCGCAGGCGGGAGTGGCCGTAGGCACCCGCCACGAGGAGGTCAGCGTCAAGAGCCCGGGCGTGCTCCAGGACGGCGCCGGCGACCGAGCGCCCGGCCGACGGCACGGCGTGCACCGTGACCTTCAGGTCGTGCCGGGAGAGTGCGGTCGCGATGTCCGCCCCCGGCTCCTCGCCGTGATGCTCCGGCGCGACGACGGGATCGATGACGAGGATGTGGACCTCGCTCCCCCGCGACAGCATCGACAGCGCGTCGGCAACGGCGCGAGCGGCCTCGCGGCTGCCGTCCCACGCGACCGCGACACGGCGCCCGACCGCGTCGAGCGCGGCGCCCGCCGGCACGATCAGCACCGGCCGGCCGCTGCCGAACAACGTCGCATCCAGCGCCTGCTGGGCAAGGGCGTTGCCGTTGCGCACCGGAAACAGCGAAAGATCGGCATAGCGCGCCTGGCGCGAGACCTCCGCGCCCACGAGGCCGGAGGGAACCGTCGCCCCTCTCACCTCGAAGGCGTTGGAGTGGCGTGCGAGCACCCCCTCCACCTGGCGCACCGTCCGTCGGGTGTCGTCGCGTGCCTCCTCGAGATCCTGCGCGTAGGCATCGATCGGCACGTCGACGAGACTTGCGTACGGCACCGACGGCTCGATGCCGACGACGAGGGCGACGAGGTGGGCGTGGGCGCCCGCGGCAAGCGTCGCGGCTGATTTGAGGAGCGCCACTCCCTTGTCGTTGGTGGTCGCATGCACCAGCACCGTGCGAGGCGGCATGGGCTCATTCTCCGATTTGGCAGCGCAACCCTCGCAGGGTTCGCGGTCCGGCGCCTTGATCGGCGTCAAACCCGTCAGAAGATGAAGTCCGCCGCCGTGAGGGTGGCCGTTCCGGCAAAGGCGTTGAGGATCCCGATGGCGTCCTCGCGGTCGTCGCTGAAGAACACAGTGGCTGCGGTTCCACTGCGGGCTACAACGAGGTCGGCGAAAGATTCGATCTCATCGTGCTCGGAGAAGTCAATCCGATCGACACCGTCCGTCCAGTCCACGACTGTCGCCGTGCCAGAGCCCGGCGTGAAACTGAACCTGTCGGCGCCGGTGCCGCCGTACAAGAGCTCGGTGCCGGGCCCGCTGTCGAGCGTATCGTCGCCAGCTCCACCCTCCAACCGATCAGCGCCCGGACCGCCGATCAGTAGGTCGTTGCCGTCGCCGCCGAAAAGACGATCGGCTCCAGATCCGCCCACCAGGGTGTCGTTGCCTCGCTCGCCGATGAGGCGCAACGCAATCTGAGCGGAGCTTCCGTCGATCGCGTCAGCGCCGCTGGAGCCGGTCCATTTCTCGACCGCGGTATCGCCCACAGCGTAGCGGCCCGGCGCCGCGATGACGGCGCTGTCCAAGCCGGGACCGCCGTTCACCACGTCGAGCGGGTCAACCGTAAAGAAGTCGGTGCCGCCGCCGCCAATGAGGATGTCTCTACCCGCGTTCCCCTCTATGCGGTCACCGCCCGCCCCGCCCACCAAGGTGTCGTTGCCGTCTCCGCCGAACAGCGCATTGTTGCCGCCGTTGCCGACAAGAAGGTCGTCGCCCCCGAGACCGTGAAGCGTGTCGTGGCCAGAGCCGCCTCTCACGACGTTTGCGACGCCGTTCGCGATGACGGAAAGGGAGCCAGTCCCGGTAGCCGTGACGTCCTCGACCGTCGGGGCGAACACGAAGTGGACGGAACTGCCGCTGCCGAGACTGATCCGCAGGTCGTCGATCGACAGACGCAGCGAGCCGGCCCTCACGCCGGCGGCGATGTCGATGCTGGCACCGTCCACCGAGCCGGAGAGCGAATTGATGGCCTCCAGCGCCTTCGCGACCGAGGGGAGGGCTGCCGGCGTCGGCCCGAGGCCGTCGAACGTGAGCTGGACAGGGGCGCGCGGATCGACCTTGTAGACGCCGAACGCCGCCGTCGCCTCGTCGCGAAAACGCGCGGCCCCGTCGCGCAGCGTGTAGCGGACAAGGTCCACGTGAAAGCCGTCCGCCATCAGCGCGGGGGCGATCTTGCGCGGATCGTAAGTGAACGTGCCGTCCACTCTCACGACCACCGTCGCGCCCGAGGCGAGCTTCACCGATTGGCCGACGCGCGCCGGACCGCCGTCCACCGCCGTCACGCGGGCGCCGGGACCGGCGAGATAGTCGGCGCCAAATCCGTTGTCGCGCACCAGATTGCCGGCGGCGACGGTTCCGGCGCGGACGACGAGGAGATCGTCACGGGCGTCGATGGGAACGACGGTCCCGAAAGCCGCCCCGGTGCTCAGACGCAGGTTCCCGACGGCGAGCGCCGAATCGTAATCGCGGTCGCCGGCGTCGCCGACGGCAAAGGTGATCGTGTTCTGGCCGACCCGGATCGGCGCCGAGACCGTCATCCGGTAGGACACGGTGTCGTAGGACGAGGGGAGCCCGATCCTGTCCGCGTCCATGAACACGGAATTGTTGCTTGGAAGCGCGCCGAGCGGCCGTGCGGCGTTGCCCGCGAGCCGCGCGACCGATGCCCCGTTCACCCACGCGCCTGCCATATCCGGGAAACCGCTGCCGATCCTCTCCTCCGTGGCGAACACGAGGTCGAAGGTTACCGAGCGGACCGCCGGGCTGGCGTTCCAGAAGGAGAAGGTCAGCACGTTCGCATCGAGCGTGCCTGCTTTCTGTCCCGCCGCGCTGAGGACGGTGTTCAGGGCGGCGAAGCCGGCCGTGCCGCGCGCGATCGACAGCGTGTCCTGCGCCTGGGCGGTCGGCGTGCCGTTGCCGGTCGTGAGCAGGAAGCCGCGCTCGATCCCGAACAGCGAACCGCCGTTGGAGAACACGCTCGACTGGCCGACAGCCCCTTGCAGCGTTGCCGCTGGTCTCGCCGGCACAGCCGTCCCGATCGCAACCGCTGACGAGACCATGCTGAGGGCGCTCGTGGTCCTCAAGTAGCTTGGCGCGTCTGTCATGGTGGTCCAGTACGAATGGCAAGCGGTCGCCTTCGCTTATGGAGGCCGCTGCTGGAGCGGGGCTGGCTGCCGACGGCGCACCCTTGTGAGCACACGGTGCCGCCAGAGCGCCATCCGCACGGCGGGCCGGGCGCGGCGCGGTCGGGACGGTCGACAATCAGTGAACCGGACGGGACTCACACGAGGTGGTTGCGCAGACGGCGGCGCTCCCTCACGCACGCGGCGACGTTCGCCGGACTCCGCAGGGTCAGCCCGGTCGGTGGCGGCGGCGCACCGCGGCGGGGCGTCCCGGGAGCGACAGGCGGCCATCCCCGCGGGCGCTCTCGGACACCACGCGGCCGTTCGAGACGACCGTGAGGCGTGCCGGTCGCAGGCGGACCGCCTCTACAGGGTCGCCAGCGTCGAGCACCACGAGCGAGGCGCGCGCGCCGGGGGCGAGACCGTAGAGGTCGAGGCCCATGATCGCGGCGGGGATTTCCGTCACCATGTCGAACGTCGCGCGCATCTCGGTCGGATGGGACATCTGCGCGACGTGGAGGCCCATGAAGGCGGCATCGAGCATGTCGCCCGAGCCGAGCGAGTGCCACGGGTCACGAACGCAGTCCTGACCGAAGGCGACCGGGATGCCGGCCGCCATCAGCTCCTTCACCCGCGTCATGCCGCGCCGCTTCGGGAACGTGTCGTGCCGGCCCTGGATCATGATGTTGATGAGCGGGTTCGCGATGGCCGCCAGCCCCGCCTCCGCCATCAGCGGGATGAGCTTGGAGACGTAGTAGTTGTCCATCGAGTGCATGGACGTGAGGTGCGAGCCCGCCGCGCGGCCGCCGAGGCCGAGGCGCTGCACCTCGCACGCGAGCGTCTCGACGTGCCGGCTCATCGGGTCGTCCGTCTCGTCGCAATGGAGGTCGACGTGCAGGCCACGCTCTGCGGCGATCTCACAGAGGTCGCGGACGGAGGCGGCGCCGTCCGTCATCGTGCGCTCGAAGTGCGGGATGCCGCCTACGACCTCGACGCCTTTGTCCAGCGCGCGGATGAGGTTGTCGCGCGCGCCGGGCGACCGGTAGAGCCCGTCTTGGGGGAAGGCGACGAGCTCGAGGTGGAGGTACGGCGCGACGCGGCGCTTCACCTCCAGCATCGCCTCCACGCCGAGGAGGCGCGGGTCGGTGACGTCGACGTGGGTGCGGATCGCGAGAAGCCCGAGCGACACGGCCCAGTCGATGTAGGCGAGGGCGCGCTCCACCATCTCCTCGACGGTCGCGATGGCGCGGAGCTCGCCCCAGAGCGCGATCCCCTCGAGCAGCGTACCGGAGGCGTTGATGCGCGGCGTGCCGTAGGAGAGGACGGCGTCCATGTGGAAGTGCGGGTCGACGAAAGGCGGCGAGACGAGGTCGCCGGTCGCGTCGATGGTGCGCGCCGCCTCGGCCTCGATGCGCGGCTCGACGGCGGCGATCCTGTCGCCCGCGATCGCGATGTCGGCGACGCGGCCGTCGGGAAGCGTGCCGCCTCTCACGAGGAGATCGAAGGTCATCGTTCGCCCTTGCGGTAGGGTTGCATCAACGCCGCCGGAACGCTCGTCCGCCGCGACATGACGACGAGCGCGAGAATGGCGAGAAGGTACGGGAGCGCCAGGAAGAGCTGGTAGGGGAGCACCGCGCCGAGCGGCGTCTGCTGGAGGCGCACCTGGAAGGCGTCGAACGCGGCGAAGAGGACGGCGGCGAGCACCGCCCGTCCCGGCTTCCACGCGCCGACGACGACCAGCGCGATGCACACCCAGCCGCGGCCGTTCACCATCTCGAAGAAGAACGAGGAGAAGGCCGACAGCGTCAGGAAGGCGCCGCCGAGGGCCATCAGCCCGGAGCCGGCGACGACGGCCCCGATCCGGAGTGCCGTCACCGAAAGGCCCTGAGCCTCAACCGCCGACGGGTTCTCGCCGACCGCGCGAAGGGCGAGGCCGAGCGGCGTTCGCCAGAGGACGAACGCGACGAGCGCGGCGAGGACGAACGCGAGATAGGTGAGCGGCGTCTGCGTGAACAGCGCCGGGCCGACGAGGGGCAGGTCGGAGAGGCCGGGAATCGGCACCGGCGCGAACGGCTCGATCCGGGGCGGCGAGGTCACCTCCGGGAGGACGAGGCGGTAGGCGTAGTAGGACGTCGCCGTCGCGAGCAGCGTGATCCCGAGCCCGACGACGTGCTGCGACAGGCCGAGCGGCACGGTGAGGACGCCGTGGAGGAAACCGAACGCCATCCCCGTGAGGACGGCAACCGCGACGCCGCCCCAGAGCGGCAGCCCGGCCCAGACCGCGATCCACCCCGTGAAGGCGCCGGCGACCATGATCCCCTCGATGCCGAGGTTGAGGACGCCCGCCCGCTCGCAGACGAGTTCGCCGAGCGTCGCGAAGATCAGCGGAGACGCGATGCGGACGGTCGCCACCCAGAACGCTGTCGTGACGAGGATCTCGAGCGCCTCCATCAGCGCCAACGGACCCGGTAGCGCGACAGCCCCACGGCGACGACCATGAAGAGGAGCGCCGCGGCGAGGAGGACATCGGCGATGTAGCTCGGCACGCCGGCCGCGCGGCTCATGGAATCGGCGCCGACGAAGACTCCCGCGACGAAGAGCGCGGCGAGGACGACGCCGAGCGGGTGGAGGAGCGCCAGCATCGCGACGATGATGCCGGTATAGCCGAACCCCGGCGAGAGGTCGCGCGAGAGGTTGCCCTTGAGGCCCGCCACCTCGGAGAAGCCGGCGAGCCCGGCAAGCCCGCCGGAGATGAGCGCGGTCATGAGGAGGACGCGCTCCACCGGGATGCCGGCGAAGCGGGCTGCCTCGACACCGAGACCGACGGCGCGGATCCGGTAGCCGAGCACCGTCCGCGTCTCCATCAGCCAGACGATGACGGCGGCGATGATGGCGAGGAGGAAGCCCCAGTGGAGGCGCAGCCCCTCCACGATGCGCGGCAGCCGTGCCTCCTCGACGAGCCGGGCCGAGCGCGGCCAGCCCATCGCGCGCGGGTCCTTCAGCGGTCCCTCGACGAGCCAGGAGACGACGAGGAGCGCGACGAAGTTGAGGAGGAGCGTCGTCACCACCTCGTCGACGCCGAAGCGCGACTTGAGGACCACCGGGCCGAGGAGGACGAGCCCGCCCGCCGCCATCGCCGCGACGGCCGCGGCGGGGAGGAGGAGCGCCGACGGCCACGGCAGCGCGCCCGTGCCGAGGAGGACCGTCACGACAGCGCCCGCGTAGAGCTGGGCCTCGGCGCCGATATTCCAGAGCCGCGCCCGGAAGGCGACGGCGACGGCTAGTCCGGTGAAGATCAACGGCGTCGCCCGGTTCAGCGTCTCGAGAATGGCGAGCCGGCTGCCGACCGCGCCGTCGACGAGGAGCGTCAGCACGTCGAGCGGCGCCGCACCGGCGAGCGCACCGAGCCCTGCGGCGAGGACGAGCGTCGCCGCGATCGCCGCCGCGGGAAAGCCGGCGCGGCGGACGAGGCCCGGTGCCGCGACAGGCTCAAGCCGCATCGCGGTCCGCGTCGAAGCCGTGCCCGCCCATCAGGAGGCCGAGGTCGGCGGCGCTCGCCGTGCCGCGCGGGAAGGGGCGCGACAGGCGGCCGGCGGACATCACGTGGACGACATCGGCGAGGGCGAGAAGCTCGTCGAGATCCTCCGACACGAGGAGAACCGCCGCCCCCGCGTCCCGCGCCGCGATCAGCCGGCGCTCCACGAAGGCGATCGCGCCGACGTCGAGCCCGCGGACGGGCTGGTTGGCGAGGATGATTCCGGGCGCCGCCTCGAGCACGCGGCCGAGGATCAGCTTCTGCATGTTGCCGCCGGAGAGGAGCCGGGCGGGAAGCTCCGGCCCGGGGCAGCGCACATCGTAGGCCGTGATGATGTCCCGGGCGTGGGCGGCCGCGCGGGCCCGGTCGAGGACCCCGGCCCGTGCAAACGGCGGCCGGGCGTGCGCCTCGAGGATCGCGTTCTCGGCGATCGAGAAATCCGCCACCGTGCCCTCGTGGTGGCGGTCCTCCGGGATGCGCCCGATGCCGGCGGCGAGCGCGTGGCGGGGCGACCATGCCGGGGGGTGCGCGCCGTCGACCTCGAGGGTCCCGGCGACCGGTCGCTCCAGCCCGGCGATGAGCGCCGCCAGCGCCGCCTGCCCGTTGCCGGCGACGCCCGCGATGCCGGTGATCTCGCCACCGTGCAGCGCGAGCGTCACGCCGGCAAGCCCGGGGCCGCGGCGGGGCCGGGTGGTGACGTCGCGGAGCGCGAGCCGGACGGGTCCGGGCGTGCCGGGCGCCGCCGAGGGCAGGTCGACCACGCCGCCCACCATCAGGGCGGCGAGCCCCGCGCGGTCGGTGTCCGCCGTCCGCACCTCTCCGGCGACGCGGCCGCGCCGCAGCACCACCGCGCGGTCCGCGACGCCGAGGACCTCGTGCAGCTTGTGGCTGATGAGGATGACCGCGAGCCCCAGCGCCGCCATCTGGCGGAGCGTCGCGAACAGCGCCGCGGACTCCTGCGGCGTCAGGACGGCCGTCGGCTCGTCGAGGACGAGGATGCGGGCGTCGCGGTAGAGCGCCTTCAGGATCTCGACGCGCTGCCGCTCGCCGACCGTGAGGTCGCCCACCCGCGCCGCCGGGTCGACCGCGAGGCCAAAGATGCGGGACAGCTCCCCGATGCGCGCCCGCGCCGCCTGGCGACGCCGGGCCGGCCGCCACAGCGGCTCGGTTCCGAGGACGATGTTCTCCTCAACGGTCAGGTTGTCCGCCAGCGTGAAGTGCTGGTGCACCATGCCGACGCCGGCTGCGAGGGCCGCTGCGGGATCGCCTGAGGGGAGGGGCCGGCCGAACACCTCCACCGTCCCCGCGTCGGCCGTGTAGTGGCCGAAGAGGATGTTCATGAGGGTGGTCTTGCCGGCGCCGTTCTCGCCGAGAAGGGCGAGGATCTCGCCCCTCGCAAGGTCGAGCGAGACGTCCTCGTTCGCCACCACCGGCCCGAACCGGCGCGTGATGCCGGAGAGGCGGAGGACCGTCTCTCCGCCGCTCCGCCCGGCCCCGCTCACGAAGAGGTCGGCTCCTCGTCGTTGATCTCGACCGTGAACGTTCCGGCCTTGATCGCGGCCTCGCGCTCGGCGGCGAGCGCCACCGCCTCGGCGGGAACCTTGCCCTCGAACGTGCCGAGTGGCGACATGGAGCAGCCGCCCGCCGCCATGTGGCTGTAGGGGCCGTAGTCCTCGGCGGCGAAGTTGCCCGCTGCGACCTTGGCGAGCGCCGCCTCGAAGGTCGGCTCGAAATGCCAGAGCGCCGAGACGACCACCGTTTCCGGGTACTCGGGCTGCGTGTCGATCACGTTGCCGATCGAGAGGATGCCGCGCTCCTTGGCGGCGTCGGACACGCCGAAGCGCTCGGCGTACATGACGTCCGCCCCGGCATCGATCATCGCGAACGCGGTCTCCTTCGCCTTGGGAGGGTCGAACCAGGAGCCGATAAACGCGACCTGGAACGTGGCGTCCGGCCGCGTCTCCTTCACGCCCGCCATGAAGGCGTGCATGAGGCGGTTCACCTCCGGGATCGGGAAGCCGCCGACCATGCCGATGTTGCCGGACGTCGTCACTGCGCCGGCGATGATGCCGGTAAGATACGACGCGTCCTGGATGTAGTTATCGAAGACCGAGAAATTCGGAAACGCCTCGTCGGGCTTGAACGACGAACCCATCAGGAACGCGACCTCGGGATACTCCGTCGCCACCTCTCGCGCCTCGTCCTCGACGCCGAACACCTCGCCGACGATGAACTTCACGCCGCTCTCGGCGTACTCGCGCATGACGCGCGGATAGTCCGTGTTGGAGACGTTCTCGGAGAACGCGTACGTGACGCGGCCGGCGTCCTGTGCCGCCGTCGCCGCCTTGTGGATCCGGCTCACCCACTGCTGCTCCACCGGCACAGTGTAGATGCCCGCGGTGGACACCGGGTCGGCGGCGAGAAGGCGGCGCGGCATCAGGCTCGCGGCCGTGAGGGTGCCGCCCGCGATCAGCAGATCCCGTCGGCTGAGGGCGTCGAGTGGTCGTCCCGGCATGGTGTGCACTCTCCCGTATTGTCGGTCGCGCTCTCTGGGCGCGCCGTCGGCCGCAGGCAAGCAATGCACCAAGTCGGCGCCGGCGACAGCATCAGCCTGCACCATTTCCGCCTCTTGCCACAACGGCGCAGCATTCCCGACGAGCAACGGGCGAGCCGAGCGACGAGGTTCCGGTGACACGACGGTCGCCGATGCCAACGGCTCCGATTCGACGAGCTGGACGGATGCAAGCTGGTCGATGCTGCGTGCGGTCTCGGAGGGCGCGCCGCCCCGCGAGCTTAGGAATGTTGAACCCGGATTTTGCCTTGCCCCCCATCCGATTCCGATTAGGCTGCCAGTCGCGCTCCGGACTCGATGTCCGCAAAAAATCAAGACTGGGAGGACGACCATGTCGCTCAAGACAACACTCGGCTGCACCGTCGCCGCGGTGGCCGCCGTGACTACGCTCTCGCTCGCGTCGCCTGCCCTTGCGCAGGAAACGCTGAAGTGGGCTCACGTCTACGAGACCAGCGAGCCCTACCACAGCTGTGCCGTTGAAGCGGGGCAGCAGCTGTCGGAGCGAACCGACGGCCGCTACACAATCGAAGTCTTTCCGGCGTCGTCGCTCGGCAAGGAGGAAGACCTGAACGAGGGTCTCGGGCTCGGCACCGTCGACATCATCTACACCGGCCAGCTCTTCGCCGGCCGCGCTTACGGGCCGATCGCGATCGGCGGCGCGCCGTACATGTTCCGCGACTACGACCACTGGGACAAGTATCGCAGTTCCGACCTCTTCGAAGAGCTTGCCCAGGGGTACGAGGACGCGACGGGCAACCACATCGTCGCCACCACCTACTACGGCCAGCGGCACGTCACCTCGAACAAGCCGATCGCGGCGCCCGCCGACATGGAGGGCATCAAGATCCGCGTGCCGAATGCCCCGCTCTACATGATGTTCCCCAAGGCCGTCGGCGCGAACCCGACGCCGATCGCTTTCGCCGAGGTCTACCTTGCGCTGCAGCAGGGCACGGTGGACGCGCAGGAGAACCCTCTGCCGACCATCCAGGCGAAGAAGTTCTACGAGGTGCAGTCCGACATCAACCTCACCGGACACATCACGGACGCGCTCCTCACCATCATCGGCGGGCCGACCTACGACCGCCTTTCCGAAGAGGACCGGCAGGCGCTCACCGAGGTGCTCGTTGACGCCTCCACCTGCGCCACCGAGCAGGTGATCCAGAAGGAGCAGGAGCTCGCCCAGTGGTTCCGCGACCAGGGCGTGCGCGTGAACGAGGTCGACCGCGTCCCGCTTCGCGAGGCGACCGTGAAGCTCCACAACGGCTCGGACGCGACGTGGGACCAGGAGACCTACGACCGCCTCCAGGCGATCAAGTGATCTGACCCGTTCACAGCCCGGGCCATCCGCCCGGGCTGACCCTTCGGGCGACGCCGCAGCCGCGGCGCGCCCGCCTGCGCGCCCGCCTCACCCGTGTCGACGAGGACCTCCCGATGACCGACCGTTCCGCCGGCACGCCCGACCCCGAGCCGCTGGCCTTCGAGGACGAGCCGATCGACCTCTCCGACATCAGGTGGAGCGACGGCATCGTCCTCGTCCTCTTCTGGGTCCTCGCCTTCACCGTCTTCCTGCAGTTCTTCACCCGCTACGTCCTCAACAACTCGCTCGGCTGGACGGAAGAGATCGCCCGCTACCTCCTCATCGGCGTGACCTTCGTCGGATCGGTGATGGCGGTGCGCAAGCAGAGCCACATCGCGGTCGAACTCCTCTACCGCTGGCTCGGCCGGCGGGCGCGGCAGGTGATGCAGTTCGCCGTCGACGTCATCTCGACCATCTTCTACGTCGCGATGGCCTGGTACACCGCCGAGCTCGCCCGCCGCACCGGCTCGATGATGGTGTCGATCGACGTTCCGAAGTCGGTCGTCTACTGGGTCGTCTTCGCGAGCTTCGTCTTCATGGCGCTCTACCAGATCGCGGCCACCGTCCGGCACCTCAGGACCGGCACCAGCCGGCTGATCGATCCCGACAAGGCACATGAGCACGTGCCGGTGGTGGAGTAGGCGATGCTGCTCACGATCCTTTTCGTCTCGCTGTTTGGCCTGATCGCCATCGGCGTCCCGGTCGCCATCGCGCTCGCCGGATCGAGCGCCGTGTTCATCCTCCTGTCGGGCCAGGTGCCGGGCGTGGTCACCATGCACCGGATGATCAACGGCGTTGATTCCTTCCCGCTGCTTGCGATCCCGTTCTTCATCCTCGCCGGCAACCTCATGAATACGGCCGGCATCACGGAACGGATCTTCGAGTTCGCGAAAGCGCTGGTCGGCTGGATGCGAGGCGGGCTCGGGCACGTCAACATCGGCGCATCCGTCATCTTTGCCGGCATGTCCGGCGCGGCGGTCGCCGATGCAGGCGGTCTCGGGGCGATCGAGATCAAGGCGATGCGCGATGCGAAGTACGACCCGGGCTTCGCGGTCGGCATCACGGCCGCCTCGTCCACCATCGGGCCGATCATCCCGCCGTCGCTGCCGATGGTGATCTACGGCGTCGTCGCAGGCGCCTCGATCGGGCAGCTCTTCGCGGCCGGCTTCATTCCCGGCCTCCTGATGGCGCTGTCCCTCATGATCATGGTCGCCTGGTACGCCCGGGTCCGTGGCTACCCGCGCGACCAGGTGTTCCGGCTCGGCGTGCTCGGGCGCGCCTTCCTGCGGGCGTTCCTGTCGCTGATGACGCCGGTCATCATCATCGGCGGCATCCTCTCCGGCGCCTTCACGCCCACGGAGGCGGCGATCGCGGCCTGCGCGTGGGCGTTGATCCTCGGCCTCTTCATCTACCGCACGCTCGACCTGAAGCGCTTCCTGCGCGTCTCGTTCGACACCATCGAGACCACGGCGGTGGTGCTGTTCATCGTCGCCGCCGCGTCGATCTTCGCCTGGATCCTGACCTCCAACCGCGTGCCGGAGAACTTTGCGGCGCTGATCCTCACGGTGTCGGAAAACCCGATCATCGTGCTCATCCTCATCAACATCATCCTGCTCGTCGTCGGCTGTTTCATGGAGACGGTGGCGGCGATCACCATCCTCGTGCCGGTGCTCCTGCCCATTGCCGTCAAGGTCGGGGTCGACCCCGTGCATTTCGGCGTGATCATGGTGCTGAACCTCATGATCGGCCTCCTCACGCCGCCGATCGGGATGGTTCTCTACGTGCTCGCCCGCGTGTCGAAGCTGCCGTTCGAGCGGTGCGTTGCGGCGACGGCGCCGTTCCTGATCCCGCTCGGCGTCGTGCTCCTCCTCGTCACCTTCGTCCCGGCGCTCACGATGTGGCTCCCGACGCTCCTCTATCGCTGAGCGGGGAACGGCAGACGCGCGCTGCCGGCCACGCGCGTCGCGCCCATAGGCGGCGCGCGCCGAACTCCGGCGCTGCTCTGCGCCTGCATGTCGGCGCGCGGTATGTGGAGCGGCGGCCAATCGGGGTGCGGCGGTCGGCGAGGGGCGCGGAACGCCAGTGCAGGCGCCCAGTGCAGCTGCTCGCGCTGCACCACAAGGCGCTCTTCGCCCCTGCCAGGCGGAGGCGCGGCGTTTGCTCTCGCGCGGACGAGAAGATCAGCATCGCTTACCAATCCATGTCCTCGGACCACGGCCGGCGTGTGGGTCGCGGCTGATCAGCCGCGGCAGGGCAGCGAGGTGTTGCCGAAGCGCGCGGTGCAGACGACGCTGTCGATGACGTCCCGGACCGGCGCTGCCGCGCCAGTCTCGACGCTCGCTTCGAAGCGGAGCCGGAGAACGGCGACGCTGTTCCCCGAGACCAGGCTCAGCGAGTAGAAGCCTGGGCGCTCGTGATCCGGTTCGACGCCGGAGTAGACGAACGCGTCTCCGAAGTCGCGCGTGTAGAAGAGGTTCTGGACCTTCGCCCGTGACTGCTTCTCTGCTTCGAGAAGGTCACGGCCGCCGATCTCGAGCGCGACCATCACACCGCGCGGCAACGAGAATGCGGCGTTCTCCACCAGGGACGCGGGAGAGACCGATCCGAGCCCCTTCGCGGTCAGGACGGGTATGGCCGCTTGGGGCACTGCCCTTCCGCCGGCGTCAACATCGAGGCGGCGCGCAGACGGCTCCGGTCGCGACCGAGGCACGGGAACGGATTCCATATTCGAGTTGCCGCCGGGCGCGAGCGCCGCCTCCTCGGTCGTGACGACGCCAGCCGCCGGCAGCGACGCAGATTCGTGCCGCCGCGATGCCACCTCGGTCGGCAGATCTGGTCCGGACGGGGCAAGACGCAGACGCTCCCGCGCCGCCTCGGCAGCCCGCTCGGCGTTCCGAGCCTCCGCGACGAGACCGGCCGCAATCGCCTCGGCCTCCAGCTTGCGATCGAGGGCGCGATCGGCCCTTTGGACGGCCGCCCGTGTCGCTTCCTGCAACACGGAGAGCCGCACAACGGCATCGTCGCGCTCGCTGGCAAGCTCCGTCGCGACGGCTTGCGTCCCGGCGATCGCCGCTTCCAGGCCGGTGATCTCCTCCCGCACTGTGGTCAAGGTCGCGCGCCGGTCCGCCAGTGTCGACCGGAGGTGGGCCACCTCGCCCTCGACAGCCGCAAGCTGCCGACCGGCCACGGCCCGCTCGTCGATCGCTTGCCGGAGTGCGGTCTGCGCGATCGCCACCCCCTCCTGGACCGTCGCAAGGTTCGTCTGCAGCGTGTCCCGCCCCGCGGTTCGCTCTCGGATGAGGGTGCGTGCCGACGTGATCTCCTCCGCAAGCCTCGCAGCGCTCGCTTGCAGCGCGTCCCGCTCCGCCGTCCGCTCGGCGATGACGCTGCGTGCTGACGCGATCTCCTCCTCCAGCCTTGCAGCACTCGCTTGTCGCGTGTCCCGCTCCGCCGTCCGGCCGCGGATGACGCTGCGTGCCGACGCGATCTCCCCCTCCAGCCTCGCAGCGCTCGCTTGCAGCGTGTCCTGCTGCGCCGTCCGCTCGGCGATGAGGCTGCGTGTCGACGCGATCTCCCTCTCCAGCTTCGGAGCGCTCGCCTGCAGCGTGTCCCGCTCCGCCGTCCGCTCGGCAATGACGCTGCGTGCCGACGCGATCTCCTCCTCCAGCCTCGCAGCGTCGGCCCGCAGAGTCTCTCGCTCCGCCGCCTGCTGTCGGTACGCGCGCCGGGCCGACGCCGTTTCCTCCTCCAGGGCCAAGGTCGCCTGGACCGACGCGTCGCGCTCGGCCGTCGCGACCCGCAGGGTGTCCTCTGTTGCCGCGGCATCCTCCAGCACCGCGGTCGCGCGGTTTGCGTCCGGTCCTGCCGGCCCCGGGTCGCCGACGGACGCCGGGGCGGGACCGGCTCGCATGAGGACTGCTTTCGTCGGAGGTTGCGCCGCCGCAGGGCCGGCTGACCGGATCGTCGGGTCGGACGATGGTGCTGCCGCAGGCGCCGCAGTCGACACCGCAGCGGTATCCGCCGGCGTCGGCGCGCTCTCCAGCGCGGGCGCAATCCTCATCGTGACCGTGGCGATCAGCGCGGCTGCGACAAGCCCCCGGAGGAACGGTACGCCGGCCCGGCGCCGACCCGCATCGCGGATGCGACGCGCCCTTCCCGACGACAGCTGCGGAACGAAGGTTGGCGAGCGCGAAGATGCCTCCGCGTCGTCCTGTGGTCGCTCCTTTGTCTCCGGCGCTGCCGGACCGGCGCTGCGAATGGCGTTGATGTTCCAGTGCTCGGCGAAGAGAGCGCTCGCTACGGCTTGGCGGTTCGGCTCGGGCGAGACGGACGGCAGCATCGTGCGTTCTGCGACCACGGTCAGACCTCCCGCATGGAGCGCGCAAGCGCGTCGCGAAGGGGTGAGAGGAGATAGTCGAGGGGCGGCCGCGCGCGAGTCGGTACGACCACCGTGACCGGCATGCCGGGCACGAGCCGGACTCCCTGCGGCACATCACTGATCGTGACGGTCAATCGATAGTGCTCGCCGCTGTCGGTGTTTCGGTCGAGCTGCAGGCGATCGGCCGAGATGCGGGCGACGATGCCGCCGAGGCTCGCCTCGCCACGGGTCTCGAGACCGGCGAGACGGATCTCGGTGGTCATGCCCTCGACGAGGCGTTCGCGATCAGCCGGGCGGACCTCCGCCTCGGCGACGAGGACGGGTGTGTCCGGGACGACCGTCATGATCGGCTCTCCGGGTGCAACCACGCCGCCGACCGTCGCGATGGCGAGCCCGACCACCGTGCCCGCCACCGGCGCCAGGAGCTCGCCCCGCGCGATCCGCTCGCCGATGGCCTTCAGCGTCGGCCTGATCTCGGCGAGGCGCGACTCGACCTTGCTGAGTTCGTCCGACACGGCGGAGATCCGCCGGGTGTCGACCTCCTTGCGCTGGAGTTCAGCTTCGGACTCGGCCGCCTTCGCCTCGGCGAGGCTGGACATGAGGGCCGCTTCCTCTCCCCGGAGCGCGACGAGCGACTGCTCGACGTCGCGCACGCTGGCGCGGCTTGTCACGCCCCGCGCCTCGAGCCCACGCTTGACCTCGAGCTCCTCCGTGGCGAGTGCAATCTGCTCGCGCGTTCCGCTGAGGCCTGCCGCCACCGCCTCCGAGCGCGCCCGGAGGCGCTCCAGTGTCGCGCCGAGCATCGCCTGTTCGGCGACCCGCTCCGCCGCACGCGCCTCGAACAGCGCGCGCTGCCCGGCGACGGCGGAGGCGAGAGCGTCCGGCTGTTCGGAGGTGAGAGGGGAGAAGTCCGGCTCGTCGCCGAAAAGCTCGGCCTGAAGCCTGACGGATCTTGCCATCAGCGCGTCGCGTTCGGCCATCAGCGCGGCAAGCTCCGATTCCGCGGCTGTGGTGTCGAGGCGCACCAGCGGCTCGCCCCGGTTGACCGCGCTTCCCTCCGTCACGAGGAGTTCGGAGACGATGCCGCCTTCAAGGTGCTGCACCACCTTCGACTCGCCTTCGACCGCGATGGCACCCTCCGCGAGCACGGCGCTCGCGACAGGGGCCTGCGCGAGCCAGACGCCGATCCCGGCGAGCGACATTGCGAACACCACCGATGCCGCCGCCAGGGGGCGCAGCCAACCTTCGCGCGTGTGTTGGTCCGACATCGGTCAGGCCTCCTTGCGATTGTCGAGGGGAACCGCACGCGGCACGCCGCCGGCGGTCGTGTGCGGCTGGACGGCCTTGAGCGAGCGGCGTCGCACCGCGTCGAGGACCGTCTCGCGGTCCTCGAAGACGTCGATGAGGCCGTCGGCGAGGAGCATGATGCGGTCGGCGACCGTCGCCATCACGGGCTTGTGCGAGACGACGATCACCGTGACGCCGGCCTCCTTCAGCCTGCGGATGGCGTTCAGGGTCGCGACCTCGCCGGCGGCGTCCGCGTGGCTCGTCGGCTGGTCGAGGAGGACAAGCCCGGGGTCGCCGAACAGCGCCCGCGCGAAGGCGATCCGCTGGCGCAAGGTCGGCGAGGCGGCGATCGCCGGTGCGCTCACGTCCGTCCCGAAGCCGCGCGGCAATCTGTTGATGGCGTCGACGATTCCCGCCCGGCCCGCAGCACGGAGTGCGTCCTCCTCGCGAGAGGGGAGAAAGCGGGCGATGTTGTCGGCGACGGTGCCGGGATAGAGCTCCGGGTCCTGGGGCAGCCAGCCGACGAGATCAGAGAGGTGGCCGCGGTCGGCGGCAGCGACGTCGAGGCTGCCGACGCGCACTTCGCCATTCCTAATCGGCTCGGCTCCCGAAAGGCAGCGCAGGAGCGTCGACTTGCCGGCGCCGGTCTCCCCGATGACGGAAACGACGGTGCCGGGCTGGATCGTGAAGTTCAGCGAGCGCAGCGCGGGACGGGAGGCGCCGTCCGGCGTGGCGACGAGGCGGCGCGCCTCGACGAGCACGCCGCAAGTTGGCTTCGGCCGACCCGACGTGACGCTCACGCCCTCAGAGCCGATCGCGTCGGAGAGGCCGGCGAGCGTGCGGCGGGCGAGACGACCGTGCCGGAGGGCGACGGGAACCGCCTCGAGAGGTCCGAGGGCGCGACCTGTCAGGATGGCGGCTGCCAGCATCGCAGCCGGCGCGAGCGCTCCGTCGATGGCGAGGACGGCGCCGGTCGCGAGTGCCGCGCTGTGCGCCGCGAGCCGCCACAGCCGGGCGAGCGCCCCGGTGGACGCTGCCGTCTCCGCCGAGAGGAGCCGTGTCCCGCCGACGGTGAGCTGATCGGCCGAGAGGCGGGCGGCAAGCCCCTCGGAGAGGCCGAGCGCGCGCAGCTCGCCCCTGTCGCGGCCGAGCACCGTGGACAACTCGACGGCCGCACGGGAGCCGTCGGCGATCCTGCGCTCCCGCGCGCCCTCCACAATGCGGGGCAGCGCCACCGTCGCGAGGATGACGAGGGCGCCGAGTGTCGCGACGAGCCCCAGCGCGGGATGAAGGAGAAAGAGGACGAAGAGGAAGAGGATCGTGAACGGCGTGTCCATCAAGGTCGCCGCCGACCCGTTGGCGAAGAAGCGGCGGACGAGTTCGAGCTCCTCGAGCGTCGTCGCGACACGGCCCTTGCCGCTGCGGATGGCGATGCCGGTCGCAGGGCCCGTGAGGCGCCGGGCGATCCGCGCGCCAGCCCGCGCCAGAAGGCGCGCTCTTGCGGCATCGGCCGCCGCCATCGCGGCGAGCACCAGCGCCAGCACGATGGAGAGAGAGATCAGCGTCTCGATGCTGCGCGAGTCGAGAACCCGCCCGTAGAGCTGCATCATGTAGATGGGCGAGGCCAGGAACAGGATGTTCACAACGGCCGTGAAGACGATCGCGAGCACGGCGTGCGGCACGATCGAACGGACGGCTCCACTGACGTTGCCGTCGTCCAGCGTCGGGGCGCTCGCTGCCCCGGGGCCTTTCAGGCGATCCATGGTCGTTGACTCTCCCCTGATGCGAAAAGGGCCGGGGGCGCGCCATGGCGCCCCCGGCATTCAGCGGACGGCGGCGCTCGTCGACGAGCGCCGCCCGCTTCGCTCAGGCCTGAGCCATGTCGTCGTCGACGACGTCCGCACCGGTCATGTCCGGCATCTCCGGCATCGTCGACGGCGCCGCCATCTCGTCCGTCCCGATGGCCTCGATGGCAGCCATCATGTCGGCGTCCGCGCCGTCGTCGCCCCCGCCTCCGAGGCCTTCGAGCGCCGAGAGGAAGTCCGACACGCCGAACGACGAGAGCTGGCCGTCGCCGCTCACGAGAACGAACTCGAAGTCGCCGTCGTCCACCTCGTCGGCGAGGCCCGGCAACGTGTAATCGTTGTCGGCATTGCCGAGGACGAACTCGTTGACGGCCGTCGCCTCCGCGTTGCTGCCGATCGCCACGGAGTTCGCGAAGTTGGCGCTCGCGGCCTCACCGACGGCGAGAGAGAAGTCGCCGCCCGCCTCGGCGAGATGGCCGAGCGCGTGGGCCCGCTCGCCCGTCGCCGAGGACTGCCAGCCGAACGCCGTCGCCGCCGTCCCGTCCGCGACGCTCTCGCCGCCGACCGCGGTTGTTGATGTGCCGACAGACGATGCCATGTCGCCGATCGCGAGCGCGTCGACGCCTTCCGCCGTCGCGCCGTTGCCGATGGCGGACGCGTTCGGGCCCGTCGCGGTGGCTGCCTCGCCGATGGCAAGGCTGAACGCGCCGTCTGCGGTCGCGAGATGGCCGAAGGCATGGGCCCGTTCGCCCGTTGCCGAGGACTGCCATCCGAAGGCGGTCGCTGCCGTTCCGTCCGCGACGCTCTCGCCGCCGACGGCGGTCGTGGACGTGCCGGCGGAGACGGCGTTGTCGCCGATCGCGAGCGCGTCGGCGCCCATCGCGGCGCTGGCGTTGCCGATCGCGGTGGCGTTTGCGCTCTCGGCCCTCGCGGCCTCACCGATGGCAAGGCTGAAGTCGCCGTTCGCCTTCGCGAGATGGCCGAACGCATGGGCGCGCTCGCCGGTCGCGGCCGACTGCCAGCCGAACGCCGTCGCCGCGATGCCGTTCGCGACGCTCTCGCCGCCGACGGCCGTGGTCGACGTGCCCGACGCAGCCGCCGTGTCGCCGATCGCGAGCGCGTCGGTGCCCATTGCGGCACTGGCGTTGCCGATTGCGGTCGCGTTGGCTGTCACGGCCTTGGCGGCCTCGCCGACCGCGAGGCTGAAGTCGCCTTCGGCTTTCGCGATGTGGCCGAAGGCGTGGGCCCGCTCGCCGGACGCGTTTGCCTGCCAGCCGAAGGCGGTCGCCGCGATGCCGTCCGCGACGCTCTCGCCGCCGACGGCGGTGGTCGAGTTCCCGGAAGCGGCGGCGTCCGTCCCGACCGCGAGCGCGTCGACGCCAACGGCGGAGGCGTTCATGCCGATCGCGACTGCCCCAGTCGAATCGACGGCGCCGTCCTCGGTCCCGGCGGTCGCGTTGTCGCCAAAGGCAATGCTCCCGTCGCCGTACGCACGCGCGCCGTCGCCGCTCATGTCGGCATCGCCGCCGATCGCGACGGAGCCGGTGCCGCGTGCCTCTGTCTCCGTGCCGAGCGCGATCGCGTCCTTGCCCGCGGCGAGGGCGCCGTTGGCCATGTTGCTCGTGTCTCCGCCGATGGCGATGGCGCCGTCCGCGGCAGCGTTCGCCTTCTCACCGATGGCCACGGAGACCTTGCCCTGCGCCATCGAGAGGTGACCGAGCGCGGTCGAGAGATCTCCCGTCGCCGCGCTTTGCCAGCCGAAGGCGCTGGTGCCCGGCCCGCTCGCGAGGCTCTGGCCGCCGACGGCCGTGGTCGAGCCCCCGTCCGCCGTCGCGCGCGTTCCGACCGCGAGCGCGTCGGATCCATCAGCGGTCGCGCGGTCACCGAACGCCCGCGCGCCGTCGCCGTCTGCCGTCGCGCGACGACCGATCGCCTCCGATCCGTCCAGAGCGCGGTCGAACAGCCTCGATATGGAACGTGCGAAATCAGCAATCATGTTGCCTCCCATCACCGGCGTTCGCCGATGGCAGAGCATTCCGACGCGATCCCGCCGGCTGCGGGCCGCTGGTGCTCATAGGAGCTACCCCCGGGGGCCGTCCGTCAGATGCGGCGGCACCAAGGTCATTTTGGGGCAAGAGAGGTCACGACCCGCCACATTCCCCAGTGCACGCCGGGGTGCGCTGAGGATGGCGCCGCCTCGCCGAGCGGGCGAACGCGCCGAGCCGCGACAGGTGGGTCAGAAATCGCCTGACGCCGGTACCCGCGCGTTGCCGATGCCGACGACCCGGCCCGTCGGGAGGCCAGTGGGCGAGCCGCCGGCCGGTTCCACGGTGATCTCGTAAAGCTGCCCGGAGCTCGGTCGCGGGAGGGCGGGGTTGCGCACCACCATGCGCGCGGCCTCCTCGAGCAGCCCCACCGACACCGGAGGGCCGTCGGCGTCGGGCTTCGTCCAGACCTGGAACACTTCCGAGGGCTGCGCGTCGACGCCGGCGAACGGCGTCACGAGAACCGTGTTGTCGGCCGAGACCTCCAGCACGGCGACGGGACTGCCACCCGCATCGAGAAGAACGGCGACGACCGCCGGCGACACCGCGGTTCGCGCTTGCCAGAAAACCGTGAGGGCCAGCGCGATGGCAGCGACGGAGGCGGCAATCGCGACGGAGCGCCAGCTGTTCATCCGGGACCGCTCCGCGCGTCCGGCGCCACGCCGCCCTATGCTCCGTCGCGCATGAGCCGGCGCCGGCGGCTTCTGTTCGAGACGCGCCGCGAGACGGTCCCACGCGTCCGACGGGAGCGCTCGTTCCTGCGCGCTGAGGTCGAGCGGCAGGAGCGTGTCGCGCAGGCTGCCGACGGCGAGCGCCAGCGCCTCGTCCTCGGCCGTGGACGGCGCCGTGATCCGCTTCTCGACAGCTTTCGCCTCGTCCTCGCCGAGCAGCCCGAGGACGTAGTCGGCGGCGACATCGTCGATCGCACTCACCGCATGCACTCCCTGAGCGCGGCCAGCGCCTTCCTGATCCAGCTCTTGGCCGTTCCGAGGGGAATTGCCATCCGGCCAGCGACCTCGCCATGCGTCAGTCCCAGAACATACGACATCAGAAGCGCCTTTCGTCGCTCCTCGTCGATGCCTTGGAGGCAATCGCGAAGACGGCTCGCATCCGGCAGAACCTCCAGGCTCGAATCGGCGTCGTCGGAATCGCGCAGCCGCTCCATCTCATCGGGAGATGTTGCCGTCTGGCGGTTCTCGTCCCGCATGATGTTGAGCGCGCGATAGCGGATGATCGAGTAGATCCAGCCCCGCGCCGAGCCGAGGCGCGCATCGTATCGATGGGCGTTGACCCAGATCTGCACGAAGCCGTCCTGGACGGCCTCCTCGGCGAGGTCCGCCCGGCGGACGATCCGCATCGCCATACCGAAGAGCCTCGGGCCCTCCGCCTCGAAGAGCGCCCGGAGCGCTGCCTTGTCGCCCCGCGCACAGGCCCTGATGTGTTCGGCATGATCCGGCAGCTTCACGGCATATCTCTCGACGTCGCGGGACGCGGGCTCCGAGCACCCGTTGCCAGCATCTACTTGCGCCTCGTTCACGATCCGACAACAATCAGTGGGCGCAGACGATGATCTCTGGGCCGCGAACTGGATCACGATTGAGAGCCGCGGGACGGCTTGTACGACGAGGAGACACGGAACGAGTCCGGCCGCAAGCATGGCTCTCTGATCGAGAGCGTCGTCGATGGCGAGGCTCTTTCCGGCGGCAGGGTGTCGTGAGCTGCACGAAGTCGATCGAATCAGCGCGCCATGATGGCCTCGAGCTCGCCGTCGCGCCGACCGTGAAATCTGCTCGGGCGCGTCCTCCGGCGAGGAGGTCCACATCCGGTCGACGCCCGCCTCCGGCGAAGTCGGCGTGACAGCAAGAACGGAGCTTTTGCGGCAGCGCCTGCGCCGCGTCGCCCGGATGCGTTCGCTACATCCAGCTTCGGGAGCTTCGATTGCTCCAGAGCAAGGATGACGCTGATGAGCCTTCGCAACGGACTCGCTTCGCTGCTCCGTCCCGAGGATTCGGTCCTGGTGCTGATCGATCACCAGCCCTATCAGCTGGCGAACCTCAACAGCCACGATCCGCACATGGTGGTGAACAACACCACTGGTCTCGCCAAGGTGGCCAAGGTCTTCGGCGTGCCCACGATCCTGACGAGCGTCCTCGCCGCGCGAGGCGGCAACATCTTCCCCCATGTGACCGAGGTGTTCCCCGGCCAGGAGGTGATCGACCGGACGCTCATCAACACTTGGGAGGATCCGAAGGTCGTCGATGCGGTCAAGGCGACAGGGCGCAAGCAGTTGATCATGGCCGGTCTGTGGACCGAAATCTGCGTCGCAATGCCCGCGATCCAGGCCGCCGGCGAAGGTTGGGACGTGACCGTGATCACCGATGCGTCCGGCGGCACGTCGCTCGAGGCGCACGAGGTGGCGATCCAGCGCATGCTCGCCGCCGGCATCAACATGATGACATGGCTTGCGCTGGCTGCCGAATGGCAACGCGATTGGGCGCGGGCCAAGACGGCGACTGCCCTGAACGACGCCCTGATGTACCACACCGGCGGAAGTGCCATTGCTTACCTTTGGGAGCAGCAGTTGCTCAACACGCCGGTGCCGAGCGCGGCTGCCTAATTGAACGGGCGCGGATGCCGATCCGCGAACGCGGACGTCCCTTCCGGCGTGTCCTTACCACTCGCGACGCATCCAGAGATTGCAGGAGCCTCAGGCCGGAGCGCGAGCGCCTCTGAGGGGAGGTCCTGCGTGGTCCGGCGTAGCCGGCAGGTCGATGTTCGATGCTGCCGAGGGTGCTGCCCGGAGGAACGGGCCACCGATGCGAAGCGCGCGGCAGATACGAGGTTGAACAAGCCATTGCGAAGAGCCGCTGCAACATGAGCGAAAGCGGGAGGCCACGATGTTCTATCTCGGGCGTGAAACCTTGACCCAAATATCATGAACAGGCGCATTGCCGTCTTCCCGGGCAACCGACACGTCCTCTACGCGGCCCACGGATACTCGGCCGCTATCGCATCGGACGATCTGCTGTTCGTTTCGGGGCAGGTGGGCAGTCGTTCCGATGGATCGCCAGAACCGGATTTCGCCCAGCAGGTTCACCTCGCCTTCGCCAATCTTGAAGCAACGCTTGTTGCCGGTGGCTGCACATTCGACGACATCGTTGATGTCGTGACGTTTCACACCCACCCCGAAAAACAATTTGAAACGGTCATGGCTGCCAAAGGCCGGATCTTTCCGGAACCACCCTATCCAAGCTGGACGGCGATCGGCGTGACCTGGCTTGCCGGCTTCGATTTCGAGATCAAGGTGATCGCCCGAATTCCGGACTGGTGATAGGACGGCTGCCGGCGGGACGCTTCGTCCCGGCAGCGCTCCTCGCCGAGGCGGCTTGGACGCGCCGGGCGAGGCGCCCGGCGGAATGCATATCTGTTGATGTCATTGCAGCGAAACGCTGCGCACCGGATCGCGAACCGCCCGACGATAGTCGGACGGACTGAGGCTCATGTGCTTGAGGAAGACCCGGGCGAGGACCTGGCTCGACGAGTACCCGACCTCCAGGGCGATCTCCGTGACCGCGAGGTCGGTCTGCTCGAGAAAGTCACAGGCCTTCTGGACACGAAGCCGCGTAAGGTAGGCGCGCGGCGGAATGCCGACGCTACGCTTGAACATGCGGGCGAAGTGAAACGGTGAGAGCCGAACCTCGGCCGCCAACTCGTCGAGGCTGATGTCTTCCGAAAGCCGCGCCCGCATCAGCTCGAGACAGCGCCGTTGTGCCCACGGGGCGAGGCCGCCTTTCGCCGGTGCCAACGGCGTCCCGCCCAGCCGGCAGAGTTCGGCTAGAATTTCGCACCCCGCCGCACGCGCCAGCAGCCGCGACGGCGCGCCCTCGTCCTCACAGAGAGCCCACAGGGTGCGGAACGCCGACCGGATCGCCGAAGAGGCGAACACCCGGCCATAGATGGAGGAGTTATCGAACGCGAACCGGCCGTCGGCGGCCTCGTCGAGCAGGCCCTGCCAGTGCGTCAGACGAAACGCCATGCTGCGAAGGCGATGGGTCTCGTCGTTGACCACGGTGGTCGCGAAGTTCGGCGCCGCGACGGCAAGGGTGCCTCTCTCGGTCGCCATATCGAACCGACCCCCTCCGAGGTCGCCCCTCACACGCCGGCATCCGAGCATGTCCTCGACGAGGACGATGTCCGGCAAGGCCGGGCGGGACATGTCACCGCGAGGGCGCTGCACCTCGAGAAGATCCAGGACGCCGCCCGGAGACTTCATTGTGCGCACGTAGGACGAATGGTGGCCCTTGCTGTGCCACTGGGCGAATGACGAATGCGCGTGGGCGGTCACGGCGATCCCTCCGGAGCCGGATGCGCCCCATCGCCGTCAGGGCGGGCGCCGACGCGGTCCTGGTGCAAGCCACGATCCGTCTCGACTGGGCCGGACCCGTCCAGAGGCGGTTGCGCCGCGAACCGATAGAGGATGTCGCCGGAGGCCGTGATCAAACGGACAAAGCCGGGCACGGACATGCGTGTGTCTCCTGTCGGTTTGCTGTTCTCGGCGTGGTCTTCGACGGTTCGGACCCGCATCTCGGCGTGCCCATCTCCCACGAACTGCAGTCTCTTGTCCCCCGCTGACGACGTTGGACCTGATCTCCCGTCAGGAGCAAGCGCCGGAGTGCTTCCGCCGTGCGCTGTGGGGCGCGCATCATCGTCCGCGTGCCGTCAGACGTCGAGGCACTGCCTGCGGCCGATGTCGGCGCGGGGGCGAGAAGGTGGCGCACGTGCGGCGCCGCGGCCCTGCGATGATGTATCCGCGCGAGCCTGCGCGTCGACTTCCGCGTGGCTGACACGGGCGTTCTGGCGCTTGTGCTCGAGCCACGAGCCAGGTCGGAAAGTTCCTAGCCACAGGTGCGGCGCGGCGGCGTCCTGCTGCAGCGCCCACCCCACCGCACCATGGCGTCGCCCCTCCTGACGCACCTCGAGCATACCGGTCACGAATGCGTCAACATGGTCCGGGTCGACGTCGGAATCGACGGTGACCGGACCGCGGTCGGGAGTGACGGCATCGAACACGATCGGTTCCGGCCAGTGCGACGAGGCGGTGTGATCGTGGTTGAGGCCTGCACGGCGGCTCGCATCCCTGGAGTGCGACGCGGTCTCCGATCGTTCGATGGACGGGGCTGCGACTGTTGACGCGTGTCATCACAGAGATGGTCGGTGCCGTCCGGTTCGACTGCTCTCTCGTCAGGCGCGGACGAAGTCCAGAAGGTCAGGGTTCACGACCTCGGGGTGTGTCGTGAACAAGCCGTGTGGGAGGCCGGGATAGGTCTTCAGCGTGCCGTCCCGCACCAGCCTGACTGCCTTGTGGGCCGAGTTCTCGATGGGGACGATCTGGTCGTCCTCGCCGTGCAGAAAGAGAACCGGAGCGGTGATCGACCGCCGCGACATCTGCGGCATAAGTGTTCATCTCGTTGCCGGTCGTACGGCGCCGATCAGCACGGCCGTGGCGACTCGGCGGGGCCCGGCTTGCGCAGCATAGCGGACGTCCTCGCCGCCGCCTGTGGAATGTCGGTCTGGTCGGACCGGCCAACGCCGCGCCTGTCATGCCCGATCACGCGATAGCCTTGCGACAGGAAGAACAGCAAATGGCTGTCCCAGTCTTCGGCGCTCAGCGGCCAGCGGTGATGGAACATCACAGGCCAAGCGTCTTTCCGGCCCCAAGTCTTTGTAGAAGAGGGTGATGCCGTCGGATGTCGTGAGTAAAGCCATGGTGGGTCGCGTTCGGCTTCGGCTCGGCGAGGATCCGGACGCGGCAGCTCAACGGGACGCGTCGTGGCGCCTGTCGTCCGTCAGGATCGTCCGTCCTCTTCCACGGCGCACGCTCGTCGGACGCGAGCGCCCGCCGCTGCCGCGCCACGACACTTGCAGCGGCTTGGAATGCCGCGCGGCGCGGAAGCTGCGATCGGGTTGCCGGTCTTGCGGGTCTCGCGCCGAGCGGCGGCCCAATTTGCCACGGCCGCGTCGAATGTCGGCACAAAACACAAGATCGGCACCTGACGAGCAGCCCGGGCACCGCAGGCTTCGGGTGTTTCACTAAGACCAACCCGGCGAGCGACCACGGCGATCGCCCACCACCGGGCGACTGCCTCGAGCTCGTCACAGCACTCAACAAGGCGGCGAGCTCCGCCGCGCGAGGCAACGCGAGGCTGCTGCGGGAGAGGATGACGCGCAATGAGCTGGAACCCAGCAACGCCCGCCGCGCGCGAGGATGTGGCGTCCACGTCGCGGCGAGGTGGGGCAACCGTCACGTCTTCCTCCCTGCCGACGAGAGGGATGAGGACATCCCGCTTCCGGGCCGAGCCGCCCTGCCAACCGGCGCGCACGTCCCTGAGCGCGACGGGCGCATGACGATCGATCCGGCGGCGCTCGCGGCCGCACGCGCGTGGATCGTCAGCGTCGGGCTGACGAGCGAGGACCCGGCGTCCCTCCTCGCGGGCGCATCCGAGCATCTTCTTTCGGCGGGCGTTCCGATCGTGCGCACCCACCTCTCGTTCGCGACCCTCGATCCGCTCAAGCGCGCCGAGAACATCGTCTGGCTGCGCGGCCGTGGCACGACGCGCGAGTTCCACGACCACGAGGAGTTCGAGCGCTTCTTTCCTCGCTCGCCGTTCCCGGAGATGCTGAGAACCGGCCGTCTTCAGCGGCGCTTTCGGCTTGAGAAGCCGGGCGACACGGAAGGCTTTCCTGTCATCGAGGCGATGCGGCGCTCCGGCGCGACGGATCTCTTCGTGCGGATCGTGCCGTTCGACGCGGCGTCCGAGATCTTCGAGGGAGCGGCGATCTCCGCCACCACCGACAGGCCCGGCGGCTTCAACGACCGCGAGCTCGCGATCCTGGACGACCTTACTCCGACGATGGCGCTCGCCGCCTATCGGATCGCGACGTCCGACGCGCTCGGTTCCGTGCTGCGCGCCTACCTTGGGATCGGCGCCGGGCGGCACATCCTCAGCGGCCGGATCAGGCCGGGCGAAGGGCACCGCGTCGATGCCGCGATCCTCCTCGCGGACCTTCGCGGCTTCACGAGCGCGACCGAGCGGGAGGGGCCTGCCGTCATCGGTCGCCTGGGCGAGCATCTTGCCGCCGTCGCGAAGCCGGTCGAAGCGGCGGGTGGAGAGGTGCTGAAGTTCATCGGAGACGGCCTCCTCGCCGCGTTCCCGGTCACGGGCGAGTCCTCCGCCGCCTGCGACGCGGCGCTCGCGGCCGCGCGTGACGCCCTCCGGCGGAACGCCGGAGTGAACGACGCGCGTCCAGGGTCGCCCCTCCTCGACCTCGATGTCGCCCTTCACCTCGGAGAGGTGTTCTACGGCAATGTCGGCGCGGCCTCGCGGCTCGAGTTCACCGTCATCGGGCCGGCGGTCAACGAGGCGTCGCGCATCGAGGGCCTGTGCGGCCCGCTCGATCAAAACCTCCTGATGTCGGAGAGCTTCGCGCGGACTTGCTCTGCGCCAGTCACAAGCCTCGGGCGCTTCGAGCTGCGTGGTGTCTCGGCCGATCGCGAGGTGTTCGCACTGGCGGGCGCCGGTCCATGACGTTCCGTCCGGCACCGATCGGCCTCTTCTGCAAACGATCTCCCGAACACGATTGCAGACAGCCGCTGAGGGAAGATTACCTGCGCGATTGCTCCCCTTATCTTGGCCCGACAAATCGAGATCATCTCGACATTGAAAGAGCTACCGCATGTCCGACACGATGAGAGCCGTCGTCCTCACCCGATTCGGCGGTCCGGATGCGTTCGAACTCCAGACGCTTCCCGTTTCTCCGATGGGCGCGCGGCAGGTGCGCGTGCGCGTCCACGCCACGGCAATCAACCCGCTCGACTACCAGATCCGGCGCGGGGACTATCCGGACCATGTGTCGCTCCCCGCCGTGATCGGCCACGACGTCTCCGGTGTCGTCGAGGCCGTCGGTGCGGAGGTGACGGAGTTCAAGTCCGGCGACGAGGTCTACTACACGCCGAAGATCTTCGGTGGCGCAGGGTCCTACGCGGAAGTGCACGTTGCCGACGTCGATCTCGTCAGCCGCAAGCCGCGCAATCTGTCGCACGTCGAGGCGGCAAGCCTCACCCTGGTGGGAGGGACCGTCTGGGAGGCGTTCGTGACCCGAGCGGGCCTGCGTGTCGGCGAGACGATCCTCATCCACGGCGGCGCGGGCGGCGTCGGCACGATCGCGATCCAGGTCGCCAAGGCCATCGGCGCGAGGGTGATCACCACGGCGCGGGTCCGCGAACACGAGTTCGTCCGTTCGCTCGGCGCGGACGATGCGGTCGACTACACCGCCACCGACTACGTCGACGCCGTGAACGCCCTTACCGGCGGTCGCGGGGCCGACGTCGTCTTCGACACGATCGGCGGCGACGCGCTGACGAGGAGCCCGCTCGTGCTGGCGCCCGTCGGGCGCGTCGTCTCGCTCGTCGACACTGCGACGCCGCAGAATCTCATCGAGGCCTGGGGGCGCAACGCCTCCTACCACTTCGTCTTCACCCGCCAGAACCGCGGCAAGCTCGACGAACTGACGAAGCTCGTCGAGCGCGGTCTCGTGCGGCCGGTCATCGGCGCCGTCCTCCCCCTCGAGCGCCTGGGGCAAGCGCACGAGGTCCTGGAAACGGGCTCGCGCCGTGGGCTGCGCGGCAAGGTCGTGATCGACGTCTCGGGCGAGGCGGCGACCCTCGTCCCGCCGCTCGCCGCCGCAGCCTGATCAACCCGGACGGTCCAAGGCTCGCGCCGAGGACCGTCTCCTGCCGGGAGAGGCGACATGAAGTCTTCTTCACCGTTCCTGCAGCGTGCAAGGCGCACGGCTCTGGACGACTGGGGGACGGGAGCGGGACATCGCGAAGGCCCGCTGATGGGGCTCATCGTCAACCCCCTCGCGGGGCTTGGCGGCCCGGTCGGTCTCAAAGGCAGCGACGGCGAAGACGTGGTTTGCGAGGCGCTGCGTCGCGGCGCCGTTCCGGTCGCCGAGCAGAAGGCGGCTGAGGCGCTCGCGCGACTGGCGGCTTTGATCCCCACGCTGCACGTCATCGCCGCAGGCGGCGCGATGGGAGAGGGGGTGGCGCGTGAGGCGGGTTTCCTGCCCCGCGTCGTTCATCGCCCGCATGAGGTGACTTCGACCCCAGGCGACACGATCTCGGCCGCCGCCGCGATGGCGGACCATCAAGTCGACCTCATCCTCTTCGCGGGAGGAGACGGCACGGCGCGCGACATCCTGGCTGCGGTCGGCGATCGCGTGCCGGTGCTCGGTGTCCCCGCCGGTGTGAAGATGCACTCCGCCGTGTTCGGGACGAGCGCGAAGAACGCCGGCCTGCTCGCCGCGTCGTTCCTTGCCCACGAACCGACGACGAGGCTGCGCGACGCCGAGGTCATGGACCTCGACGAGGACGCCATCCGGGCCGACCGCGTCTCGGCCCGACTGTTCGGCTATGCCAGAAGTCCCTACGAACGCCGCCTTGCACAGAACGCCAAGGCAGGGGCCGGCCCCGGCGAGGACGCGGCGCTGGACGCGACCACCCGGCAGGTCGCCTCCGCGATGCGGTCGGGCCGCCTTTACATCCTCGGACCCGGTACCACGACCCGCCGCGTCTCGGACGCCCTCACCTTGCCGTCCACCTTACTTGGGGTCGACGCGGTGCTGGATGGCGCGATCGTCGGCCTCGACGTCGGCGAACGTGAATTGCTCCGGCTGATGGAGGGCCGCGAGTCCCACATCATCGTCGGAGTCCTCGGCGGACAGGGCAGCCTGTTCGGACGCGGCAATCAACAGATCAGCGCCGAAGTCATCCGCCGGACCGGGCGAGAGCGGATCACCGTCATCGCCAGCATCGAGAAGCTGATCGCTCTCGCCGGCGCGCCGCTGCGGGTCGACACCGGCAGTGCCGAAATCGACGCGATGCTTTCAGGCCATCTCCACGTCGAGACCGCCCCGGGACGGAGAACCCCCGTCAGGGTCGTCGCCTGATCCCGTCCCATCCACCATCCAGGGAGCTTTCTATGCAGCCGCCTACCGCCCATCCCTACATGGCCAACTCGGTGCCTGCCATCCAGCGGGAGATGCTGGACTCGATCGGCGTCAGTACGCTCGAGGACCTGTTCGTCCAGATTCCGGCGGACCATCGCCTCGCGCGTCCGCTCGACCTTCCTCCCGCCTTGAGCGAGCAGGCGCTGCGGCGCCACCTCATCGAGACGCTGTCGAAGAACAGCACCACCGAGGACAATCTGAGCTTTCTCGGCGCCGGCATCTGGCAGCATCACGTTCCGGCGGCCGTGGATGAAATCGTCCGGCGCAACGAATGGCTGACCTCCATCTACGGCGAGCCCAGCTCCGACCATGGGCTCTACCAGGCGTGGTTCGAGTTCTGCAGCCAGCTCGGCGAACTCCTGAACCTCGACCTGGTCGGCATGCCCGTGCGCAGTTGGGGTACTGCCGCCGGACACGCCTTGCGCATGGCGGCCCGGCTCACCGGCCGCACAGAAGTGGCGGTCGTGCGCGCGATCGACCCCGAACGCCTCTCGATCATCCGCAATTATTGCGAACCCCCGGCGATGGCGGATCACATCGACGTCCGCCTCATCGACTATGATCCCGCCACCGGTCTGGTTGATCTCGACCAGCTGCGAGCGACGGTCGGCGCGCAGACGGCCGCCGTCTACTTTGAAGTCCCGTCCTACCTCGGCCTGATCGATCACCAGGCCGCCGAGATCGCCGCGATTGCCCGGGCGGCCGGCGCCGAGACAATCGTGGGGGTCGACCCGATCTCTCTCGGCGTCCTGTCCCCGCCGTCCGCCTACGGGGCCGACATTGTCGTCGGCACCATCCAGCCTCTCGGCATCCACCTCCACGCAGGCGGCGGTGTCGGCGGTTTCATCGCGACGCGCGACGACCCGCGCTACGCTGGCGAATATCCGACGCTGTTCATCAGCATCGCCGAGACCATCAAGCCGGGCGAGTACGGGTTCGGGCGCGCCCTTCTCCACCAGTCGTCCTACGCCCAGCGCGAAAAGGGCAAGGACTGGATCGGTCACTCCGTCTACATGTGGGCGGTCGCCGCGACCGCCTACATGGCGATGATGGGGCCGCAGGGCTTCGCCGAGATCGGCGAAATCATCGTGCAACGCGCCCATCACGCCGCACGCCGTCTCGGCGAAATCGAGGGCGTCACGATCGCTTTCCCTTCCGGCTTCTTCAAGGAATTCGTCGTCAACTTCGACGAGGCTGGCAAGAGCGTCTCAGAGATCAACGACGCCCTGCGCGCCGAAGGAATCTTCGGCGGTCATGACCTCTCCTCCGACTTCCCGGAACTCGGCCAGAGCGCGCTCTACTGCGTCACCGAAGTCCATGCCCTTTCCGACATCGAGCGCCTGGCCGGCGCCCTTCAGAAGGTGATTTCACGATGAACGCCGAACCCAAGCAGTACCAGGCGCCCGTCTGGAACGAGCCCGTCATCATGGAGATGGGGTATCCCGGCCGCCGAGGCGTGCTCTTTGCGCCCGCGGAGCCCGAGATCCGGCAGCAGGTCGGCGACGCGTCGGCACTGATCCCGTCCAAGCTGCGCAGGCAGGACAGACCGGCCCTTCCCGAGATGTCGGAACCGGAAGTTCTCTATCATTACCTGCGCCTCTCGCAGCAGACGCTGGGCATGATGGGCGTAAGCCTCTTCGGCACCTGCACCATGAAGTACAATCCGCAGGTCAACGAGCAGATGGCCTGGCGGCCGGAGATCACGGAACTCCATCCCCTGCAGCACGAAGACACCATGCAGGGCGCCCTCGAGATCGTGCATGAGATGGATCTCATCCTGCGCGAAATGTCGGGCATGGACCAGTTCGTGTTCCAGGCCGGCGGCGGATCCGAGGCGGCCTATATCAACAGTGCGGTGACGCGCGCCTATCACGCCTCGAAGGGCGAGCTGGAACAGCGCGACGAAGTCATCGTGACGATCCAGACCCATCCCTGCAATCCGGCGACCGCCGCCGCGGCCGGGTTCAAGGTCGTCACCCTGATGCTCGACGAGAACGGCTACCCGTCACTCGACGCGCTCAAGGCGGCGGTCTCAAACCGCACCGCCGCCCTAATGGTCAACAATCCGGACGACATGGGCGTCTACAATCCCGAGATGAAGGAGTGGGTCCGCATCGTCCACGAGGCCGGCGGGCTGGCCTTCTACGACGCCGCCAACTTCAACGGCACGATGTCGAAACTTCGCGCTCGAGAGATCGGCTTCGACGCGTGCATGTTCATGCTGCACAAGACCTTCGGCGCGCCGAAGAGCGGTGTGGGCGGACCGGCGACCGGCGCTTACGGATGCTCGGCCGAATTGGCGCCCTTCCTGCCGTCGCCTCTGGTGGTGCGTGATGGCGACCGCTATCGCCTGGACACGAACCGGCTGCAGAGCGTCGGCAAGATTCGGGAGTTCCTCGGCAACATCCAGGTGGTCCTCAAGGCCTACGCATGGGCCCGGGCAATGGGGGCCGACGGCATCGCGCAGGCGTCCGACCTCTCGGTCCTCGGCAACAACTACATGGAGAAGGGACTGCTTGCCATTCGTGGCGTGACCCGATCCAACCCCGCGGCCACGACGCCGAGGATGGAGATGACCCGCTACTCGTTCGAGACGATGAAGGAGGAGACCGGGGTCGGCACCCACGATGTCCAGAACCGGATGTCCGACTTCGGCATGGACCCGCTTTGGGCAAGCCACGAACCCTGGCTCGTGCCCGAACCGTTCACGCCGGAAGCCGGCGAGATGTACGGCAAGGAGGCGCTGGACCAGTGGATCGCCGTGATCAGGCGCATCTCCGAAGAGGCCTATTCGAATCCGGAGCTCGTCAAGACGTCGCCGCACAATCAGGCGGTCCACCGTCTCAAGCCGGACGTGATAGAG
>JAESGF010000120.1_pt1 | contig 65121 bp, 49 predicted proteins | sample 9269621 | NCBI WGS metagenome assembly JAESGF01 (sample SAMN14515066, study PRJNA621663) | algae metagenome | isolation source: Tolypothrix carrinoi HA7290-LM1 and co-occurring heterotrophs from dry rock... | place: USA: Makauwahi cave, Kauai, Hawaii | collected 2011-01-06
CCATTGACCATTGACCATTGACCATTGACCATTGACCATTGACCATTGACCATTGACCATTGACCATTGACCATTGACCATTGACCATTGACCATTGACCATTGACCATTGACCATTGACCATTGACCATTGACTCCTGACTCATCCCCCCCCGACAATCGTGACTACTTCAAGGCGATCGCCTTGCTGTATTTTTGTGTCAGACCAAAACTGACGGTGTAAAATTTCCCCGTTATACTCCACCGCTATTAAACGGAGATTAAAACCATTATCTTGGAGTATATCGGGTAAAGGTGTTTGGGATGAGCAAGTACGAGTTTCCCCGTTTATAGAAAGCGTAATTTGGTCAGACATAAGCTTGAAATTGTTTTACGCATTTGCTTTAACGCGATAAAGTTGGGAGAGGAAATATTGTGTGACTAAAGTAGGTTGATCTGCTTCCATAAGCGATCGCACTACCGCTACACGTTGGGCACCTGCGTCAATCACCTCGTTGATATTATTTGGGTCGATTCCCCCAATCGCAAACCAAGGTATCGGACAATTTTTCGCCGCATAACTGACATATTCTACGCCAGTTGCTGCCTTACCGACTTTCGTGGGAGTTTCATAAACTGGTCCTACACCAATATAATCTGCTCCATCGGCAATCGCCCCTTGCATTTCTTTTGAATTTGTGGTAGAACGACCTATCAAGCGCTGCGGTCCGAGTAATTGTCGGGCAATGGCAATCGGCATATCTTGCTGTCCGAGATGTACCCCATCTGCATCTACTGCCAAAGCCAAATCTACTCGGTCATTCATGATGAAAAGAGCGCCATAGCTGTGACATAGCTGCCGCAACTTCATAGCTTGTTCTAGACGCACAGTATCATCAGCGGTTTTATCGCGGTACTGTAAAAGCGTTAATCCACCTTTAAGGGCAGCTTCAACGGTTGACAATAAATTTTCAGTTTGGGAGGTGACAAGATAAAGACGCGATCGCAATAGCAGTTGATGGCGCTGATAACCTAATAAAGTACTTTCCAGGGTATAAACCCGATAGCGCATCTGCTTAAAAGCTTTCCCCATATTCGGATGAGTGAGCTTGCCGTATTCTTCCAGCACCCGCATTGCTTCTTGTACGCGACCGAAGTTAGCTTGCAATAACGATTTTATATTGGCGCGTTGTTCTTCCTGAGGATGACTTAACTCAGTACCAGCATCGCCTAGTGTATCTCGTGCCGCCCGCATTTGAGGCGTATGCCAATTAGCTATCTCTTGTCGTAAATGCTTACATTCAAGAGCTAATTGGGCATTATTTAAGCCAAAGCGACACCATTCTTCAATTATTCGCAAGCCTTCACGAGCGCGATCTAAATTTGCGTCTAAAATGCGGTAAATAACATGCTGTATCTGCTCTGTTTGGCTGTATGGCTCGACCATTACAACAACCCCATTAGTGCTTTCATCGTCACAGCCAGCCTCTTTCATATTTGCAATCTTTTTCGCATCGAAGTTGGTTATTTATTAGGGATTACGGATTGGGAATAGGGAATAGGTAATAGGTAATAGGTAATGGGTAATGGGCACGCTCGATTGGGGGCAATGGCAAAGGGGAATAAAAAGAAGTTTCAGAATTTCACTTGGACGATGCCCACTTGGACGATGCCCACTTGGACGATGCCCGATGCCCATTGCCCCATACCCAATGCCCCATGCCCCAATCCTTGATAACTTTGTATTAAAAGTAGCCAATAGGTCAATATCTGGGTAATATTATCGACATACTAGCCGTTGTCTGAGTATAAAAAATTCATCTTGGTTGTAAGGAGTGCTCTAAATTGATTTTCCCCCTAGTGTTTTCTAACTATCGTAAAGCAGATATGCTGCCAGCATCGGCGATCGCTTTTGAAGACAAACCAGGTTCAAGCTTGAAATTAGCAATACTTTTGGTTGTTCGTTCCTCTACTTTTTGTTTTACCCTTGGCGTAGGCGTGGTAACTACAGCATTGTTGGGTATTGCCGACACCGCCATAGCTCAACCCAAAGCACCAAATCAGATGCCTATGGGTGAAAAAACAATGTCTCAGGTTAATGTGCTGTTTGTCAACCCAAGTGTCGGAGATGACAAACTAGGCAATGGTGGTGAACGTGCCCCCTTGAAAACAATTACCCAAGCGCTGCAACTAGCCAAACCCAATACTGTAATTATGCTCTCTAAAGGTACCTACAGCACCCAAACCGGAGAGATATTTCCTTTAATTCTCAAAACAGGAGTGTCAATTCAAGGAGAGAGGCACAACCTAGGACGCGATCTGGAAATTCAGGGGGGTGGTGATTACCTCAGTCGCAGCTTTGGCGGACAAAATGCCACAATTGTTGGAGCAAACCAAGCTCGATTAACTGGGGTGACTGTGACGAACCCCAATCGGCGTGGTTACGGCTTGTGGATTGAATCGAGCAATCCTGTAATCGTTGAAAATACTTTTACGGGTAACACACAAGATGGCATTTCTGTCAATGGAAGCAGTGCGCCCATTATTAGCAAAAATTACTTTTATCGCAATGGAGCGAATGGAATCACCATCGATGGTAATTCGAGTCCGCAAGTGCGAGAAAATGTCTTTGAACAAACGGGTTTTGGGATTAATATTGCCAAAAATGCCACGCCAATGATAGTAGGCAATCAAATTAAGGATAATAGAGCGGGAATTGTTGTCCAGGCTAATGCTCGCCCAATTTTACGGAATAATGTAATTGAGGGCAGTAAAGAAGATGGGTTAGTAGCGATCGCCTCTGCAACACCAGATTTAGGTAATGCATCCGAACCCGGTGGTAATCAGTTTCGCAATAATGCTCGTTATGACATTAACGCGCTTGCTGCAAAACAAGTAATTACAGCGGCTGGAAATAACTTGGGAAGCGATCGCATCGGCGGTAAAATAGATATGCAAGGTGGAAATGCGTTAGCTTCATTACCCAACAATCCAGCACTCTCAACTTCAGTAAATCGAGAAATCACCTTCAATGCACCCGGAGTATCCGAAACTCCTAAATTAAAACCGTCATCACCGAGAACCAATATTCCTTCGACGGGATTGAATCCGCAACTACTGCCACTACAAAGTGCAAATTCTCCGCTTTCCGTGGCTTCTACAAATCAACAGCAACCCATCTCTAAACTTGCCAGCTTCCCTACTCCTAGCAGCTTACCAGGATATCGAGAATCAGTTAGAGCGCCATCTCCAATCGCAACTAACGCAGTAATGCCACAGTTGAATTATGTGCGGGTTGATTCTAACACAATTGAGTTTAACGCACCGCAAACAACATCCCCACCATTAGAAGCAACTAGCGCACCTGAAAACTCAACAACAATGTATCGCGGTCAATCGCCTTTGTCTATGGGCGTTAGCCAAACCGGTTTGCGTTATCGGGTAATGGTGGAAATAGCAAATCAAAGCGAGCAAGAAAGAGTGCGATTTATTGCACCGGGTGCTTTCGCTACGGTTTGGCAAGGTAGAGGAGTGATGCAAGCAGGAGTTTTTAGCAGTCGCTATAATGCTAACCAAATGCTGAAACTTCTCAATAGAAACGGTTTGAGAGGAATGATTTCGCCGACGAATTAAGCTTGTATTATTGTTTGGGCGATCGCCATGTTTCTATCGGTGATTCTTAATAAAGTTGAGAAACAGGCGATCGCCCTAACTAGCGATCGGTTAGAATCGTCACTCCAAATCTGTAAGAGCAATTTTCAAGCAAGCACGAACCTCCTTCCAGTCACGTTCGGACAAACGACCAATCAGAATTAAGTTAGCAGATGGCGGTAGAGTGACGATAAAACTGCGAAAAATAGAAGCAACTCGTAAACCTGCTGCTACCCAATCTTGGAGTACATAATCAGTTGTCCCTAAAGCTGTTGTTTGAGTAGTAATGAGTCCAACGATGACATCAGGACGGGTTGCGTTATAGGTAGCTGACGATAGAACTACGGCAGGACGACGTTTAATGCCAGTGACACCAGGAAAATCTACTGTCACCACATCACCAGGATTAAACGACACTACACCATCTCCTCGTTTTCCGGAAAAAGTGTAGCTGCATATTGCAAGGAAAAGGTCGTTACATCGAGTTGATCTTGCTCAGTCCAGGTATCACTTTGATCGACGATAGACAGATTTTGCTGCATTAGTTCGTTGAGGATCAAAGTTGCCAAGCGTAACCGCTCAGTTGGTGAAAGGGTGCAGACAATTTGATTGTAGATTTGTTGGAAGGTGGTTGACACGGCAAATCGTCCTGCTTTTTACAAGAATGAAAATGATGGGGAAAAAGCGATGGCTCCGCCAACGCCAGGGGCGAACGCCCTATTTCTATTTTGATTCTTAATTATGAGATGAAAAGGTTGGTTCAGGCGATCGCCTCTTTTTTACATTGTGAATTCTGGGAACCCTCACCTGCTTAAAAAATTCTCAATTTGTTTTTGGCTATTGGATTATTTCAAAATTTTCAATAGTCAGATAGACTTCCTCATCAGCCATCTGGCTGCTGTAATCGATATCAAGTTGGGTTGGGTAGCCTAATCTGGGATTGTATCGAACATTTAGGCTGTATGCTCTACGCTTAATAGCATCTTGAATCACATCAAAAAGCTTGGGAATCGTATCGTATTGCTGGAAAAGTTGTGGATCGACTGGTTGACCGGTGGCAACAGAAGTGATGGAAGTTGTTTGACCGTTACGTACTTCAATAACTACCGGTCCTCTTGCGTCAGGTAAGCAGAAGCAACTATTGCTAAGTGTATAGCGATAGTTGGAAATATTCCGATGATTCCACAAATTTCGGTTAAATTGCAACCGCCTTAAATTCAAATTAGTTACTGCTGGCGATTGTGCCCGATGTATGGGAGATTGAGATAATACTGGGGTGTTCAAACCTAAAAACAGCATTAGCCCGATATTAATAACAACAGGTAAGCGCATATAAACCTATCTATTAAAAATTTGCTGAACATTTTAATATGCCCAAATTTAATTCACAAGATATTGGTAATAATTTGTAAAGCGATGAACTAAATATTTTCAATTCTCCGTTTCTTCTTGGGTGTAACGTCGTAGTGGCTTTTCACTCACTCCTCATCGCTTTCAATTTTGATGTGAACAACTCAGAGCGATCGCTTTTTTCTGGGGTGAATTGTCCAATTGGCGGATGATTGGCAGCAGGTAAACACAATGGCTGTTGATTCAAAGAAGATGTTTGGCTTGAAGCATAAGATGCCTGATGCCCAAGGGAATATTTAGACTCTTTAGTTGTGGAAGATGGCAAAAGGTTCTTATCTTTTGTACTTCCGAATGTTTGTTCGTGTAATAACTTTTCTTCACCGATCGCTTGTATAGACTTATTGTTGCGTTTATACCCATTATTGACGCTTGCAGCAGTCGCTGAATTGTCAGTTAGAGAATTTGCGGTTGGTGGTAATTTAGGAGTATTTTCTTTATTTTCAGATATAAACGGTGAAGTTAGCTCAGTTAAGCTTTCGGGAAATTTGCTGCAAATCAAACGTTCAAATTCCATGTTGAAATGAAAAATCGCCTGCCCGCGTCGCTGCCAAAATGTTAAGATTTGCTGAACTGAAAACGCTTTGTAACGACCTTGATACAATGCTTCAATCACCGCTAAGTGTAGCCAATTAACTGGGTACTGAGTTTGCCAACGGTTAACTAACTCACTGGCACTGTACCCACTGAGGTCAAAACTATAGTGAATTAATAAAGCGGCTGCCAAGTCGAGCCACTCGTGTGCTGGGGTTTGGGAGTCACCCTTCATATACTCCCCCTCAAAGGGTTGAGCGCTGTGCCGCCCGGTTGAGCGATGTAGTGTGGCAGAGGTGTCCAGGGTTGGTGTGAGCATCTGGCTATCAGCTTCTGGCAAGAGGTATAAATTTTCAACCCATGCATATAGCCTCAAAGTGCTTTTAGCTACAGGGTAAGTTACCAAGTGCTTTTAAGTTTATAGGAAGTGTTTTTTATTCTACTTGTCAACTGCTTTCATTTGAAACGATATACGGTGATTTTATTGGAGAATATTTTTTGATAGCGACTAATGCTTGGTAAACCATTGCTGCTACTTCGGCGCGTGTGGCAAAGCGAGAAGGCTCGATTTGCTTGGGGTTTGGGTAATTAACTACGATTTTTTGTTGTGTGGCAGTTGCAACTGCTGTGCGGGCATAATCAAGAATGGTATTACGGTCACTGTAGCAGAGTAAGGCATCTTTATCAGCCGGTGGCAGCTTCAGTCCGTTAACTAGAGAGACAATCACTTGTAGTCGCTGGACATTTTGATGCGGACCGAAAGTGCGATCGCTTTTTCCACCAACAAAACCACCCATAGCCGCGATTTGAATCGCATTATAAGCCCAAAAATCCTTGGGTACGTCAATAAAATCCGGTGCTGGGCGTCTGGGAGTAGGATTAAATGCTGCCGCTACTAAAGCTGCATAATCGGCGCGAGTCATCGGCTTATCTGGGGCAAAAGTCCCATCAGGCAAGCTGTTAATCAAATTCTTGCTTGCCAATGCTTCCACAAAATCCGCTGCCCAATGTCCAGCCAAATCGGAAACAATAGCGATAAACTCGACTGGTCCCTTCACCTGTGCCGGATTTAACTGATTACCTACTAATACTAGTTTTTGTGATGTGGCATTATTTAAATCAAATTGACCGTTATCGCGAAAAATATTTTTGCCATTGTCTTGTTTATTACCTAAATTAGGATTTGCATTACCGTTGACTAACACTCCACCTTGGGTATTATTGGCAATTAGATTCTGACGTAGCACCGGTTGCGCTTGTCGAGAAAGAGCGATCGCTGTCCGATTTTCTATGAGTTTGTTCTTTACAAGCATTGGGGCAGCAGAATCACTAATCGCGATGCCAATAACATTTTTTTGAAAAATATTTCGCAGCACTTCCCCTTTGCTATTACCAGCCATCACCAAGCCACTGACAGCGTTTTTCACAAACACATTATCTAGAATTGCAGGTTTGGCACTCCCCGTCACAAACAAAGCTTCCCGACCGCATTTGGCAAAAGTATTATTAACCAAAGAGGGTGCCGTCGATTCAATCCAAACACCAGTGCCTTTTGCGGTTGTATTTGCCACAGTCACACCCATGACAGTCGCTTCACCTAGCAATAGCAGCGTGATATTTTGCCATCCAAAGCTTTGGCTTTGATATGCACCACTCCCCGAAATCACAATTCCTCGACCTTTAGTGCCTTCGTTACCCACCACCAGCACCCCATCGGGGATCAATAGCGGAAATACCTCTCCAGTCAGAGAATTGTAGTTTCCCTCCGCCAGTTGAATAATTGTAGATTTTGTGCTCACTTTTAAAGCACGGCTAATGGTTTTAAACGGACTGAATTTGGAGTCACCTGGATTTTTATCACTCCCAGTCGCAGGATTAACGTAAAGTGTTTTAACGACAGTCGAGTTCACCATATAGTTAGTAGTCAATTGTCAAAAGTCAACAGTCAAAGGTCAATACTTAAAAGTCAATAGTCAAAGGTCAACAGTCAACAGTCAAGCTTGAAGTTTCATGTTCTGAACTCGAAGTTTCGTGTTCTGAACTCGAAGTTTCATGTTCTGAACTCGAAGTTTCATGTTCTGAACTCGAAGTTTCACGTTCTGAACTCGAAGTTTCATGTTCTGAACTCGAAGTTTCACGTTCTGAACTCGAAGTTTCGTGTTCTGAACTCGGAATTTCATGTTCTGAACTCGGAGTTTGGTGCTAATAAAGCTCAAATTCTCCCTTCATCCCCCACTCCTCCACTCCTCCACTCCCCACTCCTCCACTCCTCCACTCCTCCACTCCCCACTCCCCACTTCCCCACTCCCCCACCTCCCAATCTCCCTAAATTCCGTTGCATTTTGAAAATATTGAATTAATATCTTTTAATGTCCAATTCAGCAATCAGGCGAATTTAACGATGATTTCAGTTGATGGTCTGAGTAAAATATACGGCTCAACGACAGCAATAAGTGATGTTACTTTTAACGTCTCACAAGGGGAGATTTTAGGGTTCTTGGGACCCAATGGTGCTGGTAAAACTACAACCATGCGAATTTTAGCTGGTTATTTACCCGCGACGAGTGGGACAGTCAGAATTGCTGGCTACGATGTCTATGAAAATTCTCTCTTAGTACGGCAACGAATTGGCTATTTACCGGAAACACCACCGTTATATCCAGAAATGACGGTTGAAGGCTTTTTGTATTTTGTGACGCGGATTAAGGGAGTACCGGCAGGCGATCGCACTAACAAGGTTAGAGCAGCGATTATACGCTGTAATTTAGAAGATAAGAGTAATGTAATTATTCGTAAACTTTCTAAGGGATATCGTCAAAGAGTTGGCATTGCTCAGGCGATCGTCCACGATCCACCAGCTATCATTCTAGATGAACCTACTGTTGGTCTCGATCCCCGGCAAATCATTGATGTGCGGAATTTAATTAAAAGTCTCGCGGGTACTCACACAATTATTCTCTCTACGCACATTTTGCCAGAAGTGAGCATGACCTGTAACCGCGTAGCCATCATTAATCGCGGGAAAGTAGTAGCAACTAATACGCCAGAAAATCTGATGACGCAGTTGACAGGTGGTTCTGGATATGAATTGGAAATTGCCGGAGAACCTGCCTTAGCCAAACAGGTATTGCAAAACTTACCTGGTGTAAGTTTGGTAGAATCAATGCCGAGCGGAATGCACGGTCATACCCCAATTGCGGATAACCGAGGTTATTTGCGGGTAATATCGCAACCAGGAAGCGAACCAGGACACGAAATTGTCATGGCATTGGTGCGTGCGGGATTCGGTTTATATGAAATGCGACGTGTCAGCGCTACTTTAGAAGATGTATTCTTGCAACTGACTACAGAAGAAAGAAATTTGCCATCTGAGGTAGAGGATGAAGCCAAAGAAGGAGAAGCAGCGTAAATGGGTGTAGTGCTGGGTAATATTATTGCCATTTATCGCCGCGAGTTACAAAGTTATTTTGTATCGCCTTTAGCTTATGCGATCGCGAGTATTTTTTGGCTGTTGTCTGGATTGTTCTTAATCTTGATTTTGCTCGGACCCGAAGGTATCTTACCAACAGTTGCCGCCTTAGATTTACAAGGGCAACAAATCGGGGTGCCAGTACCACCTATCGATGTACCCTACGAATTTGTCAGGGCATTTTTAGATCGTATGGGATGGCTGTTGCTGTTTGTGCTGCCAATTCTTTCAATGGGACTGTATGCGGAAGAACGCAAACGCGGCACTTTGGAACTTTTAGCGACATCCCCTGTAACTAATTGGGCAGTAGCTGTAGGTAAGTTATTGGGGGTGTTGACATTTTTTACAACAATGGTAGCACCACTGCTGGTGTTTGAAGCGATCGCCTTAAGTGGATCGACTCCACCAATATCCCCAACAATTCCCTTGTTAGGTCATCTAGCATTAATCTTACTAGCAGCGGCGATATTATCCTTAGGAATGTTTATTTCCTCTTTAACAGACAGCACAATTCTATCTGCCGTCCTCACATTTGCAGTAATTTTATTGCTGTTGTTCGTAGATTTAATCGCCAAAAATATTGGCGGTGTCGCGGGAGAAGCTTTAGGTCATTTATCCTTACTCAAACATTACAACACCCTTGTACAAGGAATCTTCGACACCAGCAGCTTGATATTATTTGCTAGTTACATTATCTTAGGCATCTTCCTCACGGCACAATCAATTGATGCATTGCGATTTCAACGTAATTAGTTAGTGGGTAGTGGGTAGTGGGTAATGGGTAATGGGTAATGGGTAGTGGATAGTTGATAGTGGTTAGTGGATAGTGGTTAGTGGATAACTGTTGACTGTTAACCGTCAACCAACAACTATCAACCAACAACTATCAACCAACAACCAACAACCAACAACCAACAACCAACAACTAACAACTAACCACCAACCACCAACCACTAACAAATAACAACTAATAATTATGAAAAACATCGCAAAACGAAGACTTTGGAAATATCTATTTTGGTTTGGTCCATTTTTACTTGTTGCCGGCTTAACAGCGGGGTTAGTATCGCAAAAGTGGGGAGCAATTCCATTAGCATTTTTGATTGCGGGAATTGTCATCATCGGCTTTTGGTTAATCTGGCAAGCTCAACGAACTAACTGGTGGGGACGTCGTTCTACTCAAGCTGGTACAAATGCTTTAGTTGCGACTCTTGCAGTGTTGGCGATTTTAGGTTTAATTAACTTCTTAGGCACTCGCTACCACCTGCGGACAGATTTAACTGATACTCAGTTATTTACGCTTGCGCCGCAATCACGAGAATTGGTACAGTCTTTGCAAAACCCTGCAAAGGTATGGGTGTTTGATGTGAATCGAAATCCCCAAGATTTAGAATTACTGGAAAATTATCGCCGACAAAGTTCCAAATTTAAGTTTGAATTCGTCGATCCACAAGCAAGACCAGGACTAGCAGATAAATTTGGTGTCAAAGATTATGGAGAAGTTTATCTAGAATCTGAAAATAGACGACAGTTAGTGCAAGTGGTGAATCAAAACGAACGTCTGTCAGAAATTCGCTTAACTAATCGCTTACAACAAATCAATAGCACCACCACAGCTAAAGTTTACTTGCTTCAAGGTCACGGCGAACGGCAACTTGCGGCAGGTGAAGGTGCAATTTCCCAAGCAGTTCAAGCGTTAAGTGATAAAAATTTCACTACATCAGCGCTAAATTTGGCAGAAAAGTCAGCAGTTCCTGATGATGCAGCTGTTGTAGTTGTCGCAGGTGCGAAAAAAGCTTTGTTTGACAATGAAGTAAAAGCTTTGCAAACCTATCTCAATCGAGGTGGTAATTTGCTGTTGATGATCGATCCAAATACTGACTCTAAACTTGATAGTTTACTACAACAGTGGGGCGTGCTACTTGATAATCGTTTAGCAGTCGATGTTTCAAACAACGTCGGGATTGGTCCTGCGGTTGCTTTAGTGACAGAATACGGACAACATCCAATTACTAAAGATTTTGGTAATGGCATTTCGCTTTATCCGCTTGCCCGTCCTTTAGAAGTTACCCCAGTATCTGGTGTCGAGTCTACCACGTTGATAGTAACTAAACCTTATCCCAGCAGTTGGGCAGAAAGCGACTTGCAAAGCGAAAATTTGCAGTTTAATCAAGGAAGCGATCGCAAAGGTCCATTAACTTTAGGTGTAGCATTAAAGCGCAAACTATCAGCCAAACCTCAGTCTCAACCTACCCCCACTCCCCCCCTCTCCCCCTCTCCCACTCCTCCCCTCCCCCCCTCTCCCACTCCCCCCTCTCCCACTCCCTCATCTCCCCCCACGCCAGTCGCCTCAACGGAGGGAACCTCCGCACGGCGCTGGCTCCTCTCCCCAACTTCCACCGAATCACGTTTAGTAGTGTTAGGAAATTCCGATTTCGCTACCGATGGTTTGTTTCAACAACAGTTAAACGGAGACGTATTTCTCAACTCAGTTACTTGGTTGAGTCAGCAGGATCAGCAACCTCTTTCGATTCGTCCCAAAGAAGTCAAAAACCGTCGCATTAACATCACAGGGACGCAGGCAAATCTTTTAGCATTATCATCTCTGGTAATATTACCCCTGATTGGGTTAGCAGGAGCAGCTGTTCTTTGGTGGAAGCGACGGTAAGGAGATGGGGGGACAAGGGAGACAAGGGAGACAAGGGAGACAAGGGGACAAGGGGACAAGGGGACAAGGGGAAGAATTATTACCAATTACCAATTACCAATTACCAATTACCAATTACCAATTACCAATTACCAATTACCAATTACCAATTACCAATTACCAATTACCAATTACCAATGACTATCACATGAAATTGCCACGAACGACTTTAATTTTGATATTGCTAGCGCTGGGTGGTAGTACTTTTGTTTATTTTTCTGAAATTAAAGGGACACCTCAGCGAGAGGAAGTAAAGGAGAAAAAACAGCAAATTTTCTCTTTTGCAGCAGATGATGTGCAGTCTTTGACGGTAAAGACGGAAAATGTAACTTTAAATCTGGAACGTAATAATAATGCTGGTGATACAAAATGGTTGATAAAATCTCCTACAGTTAGTCCAGCAAACGATCCGATTGTTTCTTATTTGATGGATTTGCTGGTGAAGGGTAAGAGCGATCGCATTTTATCAATTCCAGCTAACCAGCTTGCAGATTTTGGTTTAAATCCACCCCAAGCAACTATCAATATAAACCTGAAAAATCAGAAAACTCATCAATTAACTTTAGGTAAACCTGATTTTAACCGCCGTTTTTTGTATGCTCAAGCTGACCCTACTCGTCAACCAGATGGTAATATAAATGTGCTATTGGTATCCACTGATTTTGAAAATGCAGTCAAGCGGGAGCTTTCAGAGTGGCAACAACCTGGAGATAATAATATCAAAAATTTGCCTAGCCCCGTTCAACCCAATCCAGCAAAGACCAAATAAGTAATTTAAGCACTTACTTGGGTTGTTGCTGATTTATAAAGTACCATTAACTCACTAATCTATTAATCAAATAGACAAGAGTTCAATAAAAAATAAATGTTAAAATTCCGCCTTGCAGCAGTTAATAACTTTGATGTCAATCATCAATCATCATAAAGTTTGCTGTTTGACTGATTAATTAGTAAATCAATAACTTCTTTGTGTTTTTTATGAAACTTTAATAGTTCCAAATAAGCAAATGGCACTACTACTATCCATAAAATACTAGCTATTACCAAAATTACACCAGAAAATAAGCGCTGCTCTAAATTCATTTGTTCATCTTGTAAAAAAAAATGCAGCCATTCTGCAAAGAAACAGTAAGCCATCACCAGGTAAAGAATAATTGCCAAATAAATAAGAAGTGTTTGCAGCATATTGCTTCCATAAGTTACTAGTAAATGAACCATTTGTATCGGAGTTTCGTTTTTCTCAGGTGGCAGCAATTACCTAATTAGTGGGTAATAACCATTTTTTGTTTTATTTTATACTAAAACTTATAAATAAATTTGATTGTATGCCTAAACCCTTACTTGATTTGTGGAACAGAATTTAAGCATAAACCAGTTTTCTTTATGTATTTAGAATGGGTGTAAACACCATCAAATTATGCAGTTTTGCAATATAAATGGAAAAAATTGCCAGTATTCTGGTCAGTTCAACCAAGAAGACTGAGTATAGTGTCGCTAATGCACGTAAGTGTCTATTTGTAAAGTGCGTAAGTCCTAAAATCACCACGGTTTCTTGCTTGCAATATTAAATTATATTTTATACCAATTGAAATCATGTCGAATTTTTATCCTCTTTGTTCCTGTGTACACTGATGTACATAGGTGAAAAGTTTCTCAAAGAAAAAGTTAAATAATTGGTAACTAAAGATACCAATTATCATTGATGATGCCAATCTTCATACTGTACATTTTTACGGTTTCCGGCTTGCGCGTTCAAGTGAAAAGGCACAGTACGAGGTAAAGAAAGCACACCATAATAGTATTTTTCTCTAGAATTTTCTCCGAAAAAAGAGTTATTATTTACTCACAGATTACCTTGGCTGAAGTTTATTTAAGTAATATTTTTTTAAAACTAAAATAAAAATTAAATTAAATAAACATAATTTAATTGTTTTCCGACAATGCTTTAAATCAGATTAAAATGAATTCGCCCACGCAAAAGCTGTATAAAATTACTTGAATTATGGTAATTTTACTTAAAGGTTATCTGTGTTCCGAAGCTAGTCTCTCTATATTATTATGACAAGTCCGACAGCAACATTGTTAATTTCCTGCCCCGATCGACGGGGACTTGTAGCGAAAATTGCCAACTTCATCTATGCTAATGGTGGGAATATCATCCACGCAGACCAGCATACAGACTTTGCCGCTGGTTTATTTCTCACGCGGATTGAATGGCAGTTGGATGGATTTAATTTGCCGCGAGAATTTATTGCACCAGCATTTAAGGCGATCGCCCAACCTTTAAGCGCAAAGTGGGAACTGCATTTTTCTGATACTATCCCGCGCATTGCCATTTGGGTAAGCAAGCAAGACCATTGTCTATTTGACTTGATTTGGCGACAACGTGCCAAAGAACTGACATCGGAAATTTCGCTAATTATCAGCAACCATCCCGATCTAAAGGTGGTGGCAGAGAAATTTAATATCGATTATCACCACATTCCCATTACTAAAGATAACAAATCAGAACAGGAAGCTAAACAACTAGAATTACTACACCAATATAAAATTGATTTGGTTGTATTGGCTAAATATATGCAAGTTGTCAGTGCAGATTTTCTTGCTAAATTTCCCCAAACTATTAATATTCACCACTCATTTTTACCAGCTTTTGTCGGCGCAAATCCGTATCATAGAGCTTTTGAACGTGGTGTAAAAATTATTGGTGCAACGGCTCATTACGCTACTCCTGATTTAGATGCAGGTCCAATTATTGAGCAAGATGTGGTCCGAGTAAGTCACCGCGATGAAGTTGAAGATTTAATTAGAAAAGGTAAGGATTTGGAGCGAGTTGTATTAGCAAGGGCAGTGCGTTTACACTTACAAAATCGGGTTTTGGTCTATGGAAATCGGACTGTGGTTTTTGAGTGATTTGCCAGACAATGCCCACCCGACAATTTAGAGTTTTCAGGCATCATATCATGTCCGGTTAATCACACACATTGTAGAGACGTTCGGTCCAAAACGTCTCTACGAACATCATGCCCGGTTTATCACCTTTCGACAATCTCGCCTCTGAGACTCTCGACAAATGCCAGCACTTCGCTTTTCGCTCTTTGTCTCACCCCGTTTTTATCAAGGGCTTGCGCTACACCATTAGCAAAAGCATCAAATTCTTCGTTTGTCAGACCTCCACCAATTCCACCTTTATTCTTTGGTGGAAGCGCGAATCAATTCAGCGATAAAAGCGACGATCGCAGATACTAAAATTAAGATGACGCTCAGAGCATTAATGTCTGGCTTGACTCCAGTTCTGATGCGGCTGAAAATTTCCATTGGCAGTGTGTTGGAACCACTACCGGCGGTAAAACTGGCGATGAGAAAGTCATCTAGACTGAGTACAAAGGCAAGCAAACAACCTGCTATAATTCCAGGCATTAGCTGAGGCAGCAATACTTGGATGAAGGCTTGCATCGGTGTGGCTCCTAAATCAAGTGCGGCTTCTTCTAAGTGGGGATCTATGTTGGTAAGTCGCGATGAAACTACAAGTGCAACGTATGCCAGACAGAAGACGACATGAGCCGCAACTATTGTCCACAAACTTAAGGGGATGGCAAAGGCTGCTAAAAAAACTAGGGTAGCTACGGCGATCGCAATATCGGGAATAATCAATGGTAGATAAGAAACACCGCGATACAATGTCTTTCCTGGAAACTGATAACGCGCTATCCCTACCGCCATCAAGGTTCCCAGCACTGCTGCTATACTCACCGCACTAAAAGCAACTATTAAGCTGTTTTTTAAGGCTAATAATATACGTTCATCACTGAATAGTTGCTTATACCAATTAAGGGTGAATCCTTGCCAAGTTGCACTGTAAGGCGACGAGTTGAAGCTATAAAAGGCAAGTACCAAGATTGGCAGATACATCACCGCAAACATCAGTAGTGAGAAAACCGCTTGCCATGCGACACGCGGTCTTTTCTGAGATGAATATATATTCACGTTTATTTTAAGCTAGTTCTTCCTTATCAAAATCTACTTTATCATTTTTCAGAGCAATAGTCAATATTATCTCTTCTTTATTTCGCACGATGTCTTGCGACAAGCCGCTAAGAGCGTCTACGCTTCAGACCAATCAGTGCAAATGTGTAGTTGATATTTTAATTTTCTATGATTTCCATCAAAAATTCTGGGTTTTCCATGTGAGAAAACCCAGTATATTGTTTTTGTGTTGGTTACATGAGTAGGTTAACTCCAACCCAGTAGAGAATAAGAACTGAAACAACGCCTAACCACAAAATTCCTGTGTTCATATGCCAATTATTGAAAGTCGATTTTTACGGGTTAAACGGGCATAGCGTTGTAGAAATTAGGGAATCAGCTATGAGTCAGGCATTTTCCCTAGCTTCTATTGGCTATTCCCAATTTACTTATCAAATTTGGTTCAATTTGCGCTTTGAAGACGCTAATTGAGCAACCATTATGTATTTGGTTGTTATTACTATTTTAGCGATCGCCACAACATTTTGACCAGCATAAAATTTTCTAATTTGTATATATCTGAAGACAGAGAATAATCGGGATTTAGTGAGTTATCAGAAACTTTCCTCTCTCAAGAGATAGTGATTTCCTTCCTTCCGGTAGACAGGAATTATTGAGATATATACATATAATTTAAATTAAGTTCTTGTCTTGCAACAGTTTGTTTTCAAACTTAATTCTTATACAGGGTGCATCAACTAGAAACACTTTTGAGTAAGAAAGCAAGCGTTTTAAATACAAGTCTTATTAATTGGGAGGTTTGTAAATGCGGATTGCTCAGGTAGCCCCACTATGGGAAAGAGTACCACCCCCCGCTTACGGCGGTATCGAGTTAGTAGTAGGGTTGCTGACTGATGAATTAGTGCGACGGGGACATGAAGTAACGCTATTTGCATCGGGTGATTCTATCACTTTGGCAAAGCTAGAATCAGTTCATCCGCGTGCTTTACGACTCGATCCGACTATCAAGGAGTACGGTGTTTACGAGCTGATGCATTTAAGTTCGGTATACGATCAAGCAGAAGATTTTGATATCATTCACTCGCACATGGGCTTTGCGACATTGCCTTACGCTAAGTTGGTCAAAACTCCTACAGTTCATACGTTGCATGGTATTTTTACACCTGACAACGAAAAAATGTTTAAACACGCTAAACAACAACCATACATCAGTATTTCTGAGGCACAACGAGAACCGAGATTAGACCTCAACTGTGTAGCGACTGTTTCCAACGGAATTGATGTTAGCAGTTATAAGTTTCACGCTGAACCTGAAGATGAGCCTTACTTAGCCTTTTTGGGTAGAATATCGCCAGAAAAAGGAACGCACTTGGCAATAGAAGTTGCTAAAAAAGCTGGCTGGCGTTTGAAAATGGCTGGTAAGGTGGATGTTGTTGATGTGGAATACTATGAAAAGGAAATCAAACCACACATCGACGGTAAGCAAATTGAATATCTGGGCGAAGCAAACCATGAGCAGAAAAATGCTTTAATGGGTAATGCTGTAGCAACGTTATTCCCCATTACCTGGCGAGAACCATTTGGGTTGGTGATGGTAGAATCAATGGCAGCAGGTACGCCAGTTATCGCAATGAAACTAGGGTCTACAAAAGAAGTAATTGACCACGGAAAAACCGGTTTCTTGTGCGACAACATCGAAGAATTCGTCAGTGCGATTGATCGGGTGGGAGAATTAGACCGGCGTGCTTGTCGGGAACATGTCTCGAAGCGTTTCAGCTTGCAAGCAATGACCGATGGCTATGAAGCTGTTTATCGACAACTTCTGGCAGATAAATTTTCTCAGCGCAATGGTCATTTCCGCAATGCGGTAACTTTAGCCAAAAGCGGGATTTAGCCTTTTATCGGCTTTTTTGTAATCGAAGGCGATCGCCATATCTTCATCTAGGCATCAGGTGATATTTTCGGCGATCGCTATATCTTCATCTATATTAGGACTATTGAATTTACGTAGGGGCAATTGATGAATTGCCCCTACAAGACTTTAGCCTCTTGCTTTGTCGGATTTCCAAGAACAATGAATTTTCTCTAAAAAATTTGCTCAATCTGGAAAGCGATCGCGTCATTTCATTCTTTAGGTAGATTGCTATATCGGCAATGTCGCCCCAAAAGTCAGAGGTAAGGGATTTTTTCGCTTTCTATAATCGATAAGTCTAAAAACTTGTTTTTGGCAAGACTATCAGCACATGTTTAGTTATGTTATTTAAAGACCGAAGGTTGGCGGGTCAAGTGTTGGCAGTGAAGTTAGCAGCTTATGCTAATCGTGCCGATGTTTTGGTGTTGGCACTACCAAGAGGAGGTGTACCCGTCGCTTTTGAAGTTGCGAAAGCGCTAAATGCTCCTTTGGATGTTTTTGTAGTTCGCAAATTGGGTGTCCCCGGTCAAAAAGAATTGGCGATGGGAGCGATCGCTTCTGGGAATGTGAGAATACTCTTAGAAGATATTATCCGTCAGGAAAAAATAGACACCGAAGCAATTGAGAAAGTAACGGCGAAAGAACAACAGGAACTAAATCGCCGCCAAACTGTTTATCGAGGCGATCGCCCCAAGCCTGCGATCGCTGGACGTACTATCATATTAATTGATGATGGTTTAGCGACGGGTGCAACTATGCGGGCAGCGATCGCCGCATTGCACAAACAACAACCTGCAAAAATCGTTGTTGCCGTGCCGGTTTCATCACCGCAAACCTACCAAGAGATTAAATCTCTCATAGACGAAATCATCTGCGCCGACACACCCAGCCCTTTCTACTGTGTTGGTCTTTGGTATGAAAAATTTCCGCAAACAACCGATCAAGAAGTCCGCTATCTGCTGAATAAAGCAGCAAATCCTTAATTGCCATTTGCGGGTACATAAACAATTTAGTAGAGACGCGACCGCGAAGGTCTCTACAACTCCTACTTTATTCCCAGACAAAGCGTCCGGGAATATGCACAATATTCAATTAATAAGCAGCGTGAAAGTCAATAGCCGGTTGGAGAAACAACATAATTCCTCCTACCACGACAAAAGATAAAGTTACCCAAAAGAAAATTTTCATTTTGTTTCTACCTTTATCCCAAAGTGATTTTCTCGTTTTCGCCGCTACTAGCTTTTTCACCCGTAGCAATTGCTTTTACCAAACCAATTGTGTGCGCTACAAAGCTGGACGGTGCATCCCAATATTCAGCTTTTACTACATTCACTTTGATCAAACCAATATCCGGTTCGTCTAATCCTTTGGGAAACCAAGCTTTAAGTTCCGGCTTCCACAATTCTTCAATTTTGTTGCGGTCTTTGACTAATTGTGCTGTGCCGGACATAGAAACGTAACACTGTTTATTAGGTGCGGCAAAACTAACATTAACCTGTTCATGTTGTGCGATTTCATCTACTTTATGAGAAGGAGCGTAGGTGAAAAACCAAAGAGTACCATCAGATTCAATTTCGCCATTCGTAGACATAGGGCGACTGTGCAAACTTCCGTCGTCATCGATGGTAGTTAACATGCCAAAGTCAATGTCTTTGACTAGTTCACGCAGCTTTTCAATTTTTTGATTTTGGTCTGTATCAGTTGTCATTGATTATTACTCTTGTCTTTATTTCCAAGCTTAAGTTTGAGCGTTTGATTACAGCCCGTTGCGACGAATTGTAAAGCTCTTCTTCTTTGTTAACGTTTCTTTTGCGTATCTGCGTGAGCCTTGAGGTGTATTTCTGCAAAAATCATTCTCTTAGCTATATCCATAGAGGTAGAAAAATAATTCGTAGTGAGCGGTTTACCGCTCATTTAAGGGCTGAAGCCTTTACTACTAAGAAGCGCGTTTATTTCTACCCAATTAGGAGCGCAAAACATATCTTCTGTAGCGATAATTCATGAATTATCGCACTCGTAAATTCAGGACTACGCCGGTTTTTTGCGCTCATTAGGAATGAGCGCAACTTTGTTTCCTCAAGTTCGGTTGCTACAAGCTGCACTGCTTGAGCCTGAGTATAATTTTATTTTTCAGCCAGCGGAAGCACAACAGTAAAAGTAGCTCCTTGTTCCTCTCCCGGGCTTGTTGCTTGTATAGTTCCTTTATGAAGCTCAACGAGGTGCTTGACGATTGAAAGCCCTAATCCCAAACCACCAAACTTGCGAGTAGTAGAGGAGTCTGCTTGCCGAAAACGGTCGAAGACATACGGCAGAAATTCCGGCTTGATGCCGTGACCTGTATCGCTTACTGTTAAGACAACGTGAGAATTTACTTTCTCAACTGACACTTGCACTGTTCCACCTGTGGGAGTAAACTTAATAGCATTAGAAACAAGATTCCACACTACTTGTTGTAGTCTGTTCGGGTCGCCAATTATCGCACTGGGTACGTCATCTAAAACTGTTTGAAGTCGGATGTCCTTGGCTGCAACAGCGGGAACAAGAGATTCGATCGCTTTTTCAATCACCAAGTTCAGATTGACGTTTTTAACGTCGAGTCGAATTTTACCAGAAATTATCCGGCTCATGTCGAGCAAATCTTCAAGAATCTGCGCTTGCGCTTTAGAGTTTCTCTCAATAGTATCAAGCCCCTTCTCGAATTGTACCCCACTAAGTTTTCCCTTACGCAAAAGCTGACTCCAGCCGAGGATAGCGTTAAGCGGTGTGCGAATTTCGTGAGAAAGAACTGCCAAAAATTCATCTTTGAGGCGTCCGACTCGTTCGGCTTCTGTACGAGCTGCGCGTTCGCTTTCTAAAAGTGCCTCGCGTCGCTGTTCGAGTTCTTTGCGATCGCTGATATATCGAAAATTAACTGACAGTCCATCGGCAGAGGGATAAGCGTGTACCTCTACCCACTGCTCGGAGAAAGGCGACAGTACCTCAAAGTGTACCGCAACTTGCTCGCCGACGGCTTTATAATATTGCTCTTCAAGAACGCTGCCCTTAAGTATTGGGTATTCATCCCAAAGGACTTTTCCCAGCAGTTCAGAGCGGGTTTTACCGATGTATTCTTCACATCGCTGATTTACGTAAGTAAATCGCCATTGCCGATCTAAACCATAAAAGGCATCTGTTACCCGTTCGAGAATAATTGCCCGTTCTTGAGCTGCTTGAACCTCCAAGCGAGAGCGGGCAGCTTCTTGCCGCAATCGAGCGGTTTCCAATGTTGCTTTGACACGAGCCAATATTTCTCTAGCGCTAAAGGGCTTAACTAAATAGTCGTCTGCTCCTGCCTCAAGTCCCTCTACACGCGATTCTTCACCCGCACGAGCCGAAAGGAGAATAAGCGGTACAGAGCGGGTACGCTGGTCTTGGCGCAGCCGAGTTAGAAGACCGAAGCCGTCAAGTTTCGGCATCATTACATCACTCAGCACTAAGTCTGGCACTTGTTCTTGTGCTGCGGCTAAAGCTGCTTCGCCATCTGCCACGGCGATCACTTCATACTGTGTGCTTAAAAGCTTTCGCAGATATTCGCGCATATCAGCGTTATCGTCTGCCAGAAGTATGCGCGATCGCCCTCCCCCCATTGACCGATTTGCATCATCAACTTCATCCGGCAACCACCGCAGCGCTTCTTCCACAAATGCATCCGCACGAATGCTGGTTGCGGTAAGTGTGCGATCGCTTGCGATTTGGTTCAAAGGAAGGTGCTGCTTGCCACTCTTAATCGAAACGATGAAGGTACTTCCACCGCAGACGCTTTCGACGCGGACACTACCACCGTGGAGTTTGGCGAGTTCAAGGACGAGCGCTAGACCAATTCCGCTGCCTTCGTGGGTTCGAGCTTGGGTTCCTTCAATGCGGTGAAATCGCTTAAATACGTTCTTCAGTTCAGATTGAGGAATTCCGCTGCCTGTATCTTCAATACGAAGCTCGATGTTGCCCTTGATCGCTCGTTGCTCAACTTTGATGTAACCGCGTTGCGTAAATTTCAAAGCGTTTGAAAGTAAGTTCAGGACTATCTTTTCCCACATATCCCGGTCTACATAAACCGGTTCGGATAAAGGTTGACAATCGACGATAAATTCTAAACCTGCCTTTTCAATTGCCGAGCGAAACACGCTAGCCAAGTCTGCGGTGAGTGTCGCCAAATCTGTAGGTTCATAGATGGCTTGCGTTCTACCCGCTTCAATGCGCGAGAAATCCAAAAGCGTATTGACTAATTTTAGCAGTCTTAAACTGTTGCGGTGAGCTATGGTAATTTGTTCCCGCTGACTTGGGGAAAGCTGCCGATCGCGTAGCGCATCTTCTAACGGACCGAGCATTAAAGTCAGCGGGGTGCGGAACTCATGACTGACATTGGAGAAAAAGGCGGTTTTTGCGCGGTCAAGTTCGGCTAGCATTTCCGCTCGTCGCCGTTCTTCTTCGTATGCTTGGGCGTTACGCACGGCGATGGATACTTGACCTACAAGGAGTTCGTAGAACGATCTGTATCCTTCGTCAAGAAAGCGGTTGGGGCTGATGCCGGCTACTAAAACGCCAAGCGGTTCTGTTTGAGTTGATGAAGCGATCGGCATGACGAGTGCAGCACGGGTAGGTTCGTTCCAGGGACCACCCGGTAGCAAGAATAAGCTATCTACACCTTCAATTAAAACTGTTTCACCCGCAGCAACTCGCGCCAGCGACCAGATATCACTTTCTGGTTCGGTAATATTAAAGACTAAACTAAGAAGCGCTTCAGAGGGCATTTTTACTTTACCACAAAGCCGGAGAGTTTTTCCATCTGGGTCGCGCAGATAAATTAGTGCAAACGGCACATCAAGCGGGTGTTCGGCGATCGCTTTTGCCACATCTAAGCATGTTGTTTCTACACTGCGCGTCTCCCCTGCGAACGATGCCAAATCTCGGAGAAGTCGTAACCTGCGATCGCCCAATATCTGCTGAGTGACTTCGCTACACACGCAAAACATCCCGACAATTTCTCCAGAATCGTCCTCGGCGGGTGCGTGAGAAAGGCTAAAATAAGATTCTTCACGATAGCCTGAACGTTCTAAAACAAGCATCTGTGCCGGAACCCAGTTCGCTACCCCTGTTACCATCACTTCTTCAATCATCGGACCTAGCGTATCCCACGCTTCCGCGAGGGTAATTCTAATATCCGTACCCAGTGCGGCGGGATGCTTGTCACCGATAATTTGAGAATAGGCATCGTTATAAAACTGAATCAGATTCGGTCCCCATATCAGAATCATTGGATACCGTGATGTCAGTAAAATACTCACGGTGCTTTTCAGGCTTTGCGACCATGTATCTATCGAACCGACAGGTGTGTTTGCCCAATCGAAAGTACGCATCCGCGCTTTCATCTCACCGAGTCCGGGGAAGGGGTCTGTTTTATGCCCGTCCTTCATACCTATTCTTTTTCCTTCCCTTTATTCATTTGATAGTTTTTACTTAAAAAGTGACGCTTGATACACGCTGCTGAAGTAGATACAGTTTTTTGCGGATGACTTCGTTTGCCCAATTGCAGTTACCTGACTCTACAACCGAGGCGATAAATTTATTAAATTCCGGAGTTAATGATTCGTTGAATTTTGTAGGTTGAATAATCACACTATATTAAGCTTTTTGGAGAAATTACCAAGTATCTCCCAATCTGATTATGACACAAATCAAATGCTTACTACAAGCTACATTCACGGAAGAATGCATCTAAATTTAATCCACAATCCTAAGTTCCTATATTAAATTCGGACAGTCGTTGATTGAATTCGGGCAGTCGTTGATTAAATTCGGACAGTCGTTGATTGAATTCGGGCAGTCGTTGATTAAATTCGGACAGTCGTTTACTGAATTCGGGCAGTCGTTGATTGAATTCGGGCAGTCGTTGATTGAATTCGGGCAGTCGTTGATTGAATTCGGGCAGTCGTTGATTGAATTCGGGGAACCACCCTAAATTTCAGGTTTTGCATTTTATTTGAGCGAGGTTCCTTAGCAGTAGTAGAAGTACGCCGCTCAAATTTACTACATTAGTTGAAATTTCTTTTCTACCCTTGGGAGGAAGAAATAGGATTTGCAGTTGTGTGATAAAAAATAGGCGGTACATAGTCAGCCTTTTTTGATAATGCCAGACGCGGAAAAGTTCCAAAACCAGTTGGCTGATAATTTGTTATCGTTGCACCAGCAGATAAATAAACAAGCGAATTACTCGATGGTCGCAACTGTTGAAGAAGGAATGGTGCTGCAACTTGCTGATGGTAGTATCCAAGCTGGCAATACCGCTTGTGAGCGCATTCTTGGACTGACTGCCGAGCAGCTGATGGGACGGACTTCGGTGGATCATCCTTGGCAATCGATTCATGAAGATGGCTCTCCTTTCTGGCGTGAGACTCACCCAGCGATGGTAGCATTGCAAACAGGAAAGCCATGTTTGAATGTGGTGATGGGTTTGTATAAGCCAAATGGTCAGCTAGTCTGGCTATTGCTGAACTCACAACCTTTATTTTTGGCTGGAGTCACAAAACCCTACGCTGTTGTGACAACTTTTTCTGAGATAAAAAAATCGGCTGTCTCAAGACACCAGGCAGCAAGTATATCTGAACAAGATAGAGAAATTGGCTTGCGACATAACGAACAATTTGAGCTAGCAGCGGTTAATTGCCTATTTTACGATTGGGAGATTTCACGCGGTACTGTAGAAAGAACTCAAGGTTTGACTGCGCTTTTGGGATACACTCAACAAGAAGCCTCACCGACGCAAGAATGGTGGCAGCAGCTTGTGCATCCGGATGACTTGCAACGAGTTGATGAGGAATTTAAAATCAGTTTAGCAAAAGGCGATCGCTATAAAATTGAGTACCGGGTGCGTCATAAAGATGGTCGTTATGTGTGGCTGCAAGATCGAGGATTTGTTGAGCGGGATGCAGATAATCGTTTGGTGAGGATAGTTGGCATTATAATTGACATTAGCGATCGCAAAAAAACCGAAGCAGATTTACAACAAAGTGAAGAACGCATTCGGCTTGCAACCACAGCGGCTAATCTCGGTATGTGGTTTTGGGATCTAACCACCGATGAGTTAATTTGGACTTCTAAGTGTAAACAACTGTTTGGATTTCCACCTGACACCACAATTACTTACGAGCTTTTTCTGAATACTTTGCATCCAGAAGACCGGCAACGCACCGATGAAGCTGTTAGTAGCGCTCTTGCCCGAAAGTTAGATTATGATATACAATACCGTGCTGTTTGGGCTGATAAAAGCGTGCATTGGCTTGCGGCTAAAGGTCGAGGCTTTTATGATGTTTTTGACAAGCCAATACGCATGATGGGAACAGTTCAAGATATTAGCGAACGCAAGCAAGCTGAAGAAACTCTGCGTCAAAGTGAAGAACGCTACCGTTTCTTAGCTGATACTATTCCAGAAATGGTCTGGACAACTAATGCTGAAGGTGAGGTAACTTACGTAAATCAGCGTTGGCAAGAATACACCGGGTTAAATTTAGAGGAAACTGCTGGCTACGGCTGGAGAAAAGTACTGCATCCGGATGACTTGGAAAAATCTGCACAATTGTGGACACAAGCACTCTCAAACGGTACACCTTACGAAATTGAACATCGTTATCTGAGAGTTGCTGATGGCACATATCGTTGGCATTTAGTACGAGGTTTACCGATAAAAGACGACCAAGGACGCATCATCAAATGGTTTGGCACTTGTACAGATATTCATCAGCAAAAACAAATCGATGAAGAACGTGCCCAAATTTTAGAGCGAGAAAAAGCCGCTCGTCTGGAAGCAGAAGCAGCTAACCGCATCAAAGATGAGTTTCTTGCCGTACTTTCTCACGAATTGCGATCGCCTCTCAATCCGATTTTAGGATGGGCAAAGTTACTTAAAAGCCGCAAGTTTGATGAAGCAGCGACATTTCGGGCTTTGGATACCATCGAACGCAATGCGAAATTGCAGATTCAACTAATTGATGACTTGCTGGATGTCTCCCGCATACTGCGAGGTAAACTATGTTTGAATTTTGCTGCCTTTGATTTAGCAGTTGTAATTAATGCCGCAATCGAAACAGTCAAATTGGCTGCACAAGACAAATCTATCGAAACACATCTGCAAATTGAACCGAATGTAGGTAAAGTTTTGTGTGATTTCAATCGCTTGCAGCAAGTCGTCGGCAATTTGCTGAATAATGCCGTTAAATTTACCCCCGCAGGGGGACGAATTGATATTAGGTTGTCGGTGGGCAGGGGGCAGGGGGGAGGGGGACAAGGGGGACAAGGGGGACAAGGGGGACAAGGGAGGCAAGGGGGACAAGGGGGACAAGGGGGACAAGGGGAGGACACTTCTGTGCGTATTTTCCCCCCCGTTAAGGAACGTGTCCGTGGACAAGGAGGAATTTCTCCCTTGTCTCCCCCCTCCCCCCCTCTCCCCCTCCCCCACTCCACCTATGCCCAAATCACCGTTACCGACACGGGTAAGGGGATTTCCAGTGAATTTCTGCCCCACGTTTTTGAATATTTTCGCCAAGCAGATAGCAGCACTACCCGGAATCATGGAGGGCTGGGGCTGGGTTTGTCGATTGTTCGCCATCTGGTAGAGTTACATGGCGGCACTGTGACGGCTGAAAGTGCAGGAGAAGGAAAAGGGGCGACTTTTATTGTGAGATTGCCTTTAATCGAGGAAAGCAGCAAACAAGAGAAGGAAAATAAGACAGAGGCAGAGAATGTTAACTCCTTACCTCTGGCAGGAATACGAATATTGTTAGTTGATGATGAGATAGATACACGCGAGTTAATGAGCTTTTTGCTACAACAGCATGGAGCGACTGTAAGTGAAACTTCATCGGCAAGTGAGGCGCTAAAAGCGTTTGCGGAATCGCCGCCAGATATATTACTGAGTGATTTAGGAATGCCAGTGGTGGATGGCTACAGTTTAATTAGTCAAATCAGATCGATGTCTCCCAAACAAGGCGGAGAAATTCCGGCGATCGCTCTTAGCGCTTATGCTGGAGAAAGCGATCGCGATCGGGCATTTGCCGCAGGTTTCCAAAAGCACCTCGCAAAGCCAGTAGAACCGACGGAATTACTCGCTTTGATTGTAGATTTGCTTGGGTAATGGGGAATGAGGAATGGGGAATGGGGAGTGGGGAGTGGGGAGTGGGGAGTGGTTTTTTTCCCGTTCCCGATTACCAATTACCAATTACCAATTACCAATTACCAATTACCAATTACCAATTACCCATTACCAATTAGCAATTTATAAAAAAAGCATGAATGGTAGATTAATCGTATTTGAAGGGGTGGAAGGTTGTGGCAAAACTAGCCAAATGCAACTTTGTCAAGAGTGGTTGCACTCGTATGGTATTTCAGTTGTGGTTACTCGTGAACCTGGGGGAACTGCTTTAGGTTTGGATTTGCGACGCTTGTTGTTAAAAGCAGAAAATAAAACAATATTTAACACCACAGAATTATTATTGTATGCTGCTGATAGGGCGCAACATGTTGAAGAAGAATTAAAACCGAATCTCGAAAAAGGTAATATTATCTTGTGCGATCGCTATACTGATTCGACTATCGCTTATCAAGGTTACGGTCGCGGTTTGGATATAAATTTAATTAAACAGCTTAATTTAATTGCGACTGGTGGGTTAGAAAGCGATATTACCTTATGGCTTGATGTCGATATTGAAGTGGGATTAAGCCGCAAACGCGCGGCGGGCGAAATTGCTGATAGAATTGAACTTGAGGCGATCGCTTTTCATCGTCGCATCCAAGAAGGATACGCTCAACTGCAAGCATCCCAAGATAAAATTGTCCGCATAGATGCTAGCTTAACTAAAGAAGCTGTGCAAAGAATGATTCAGACAACTTTAAGCGATCGCTTGAAAGCTTGGGATTATGTATAATTTTCATCACCAATGCCCCATGCCCTATGCCCAATGACCCATTCGCACAACTTGTAGGACAACAGCAAGCAGTAGAATTACTGACTCAAGCTGTCAAACAAAATAGAGTTGCACCGGCTTATCTTTTTGTCGGTTCGGAGGGTGTGGGACGCAGTTTAGCAGCGCGGTGCTTTGCAGAATTGCTGTTTTCTCATTCTGTAGAAACGAATCGTTTGCGTCAAGAAAATCATCCAGATTTATTCTGGGTACAGCCAACTTACCAGTATCAAGGACAACGATTAACACCACAAGAAGCGGCAGAAAAAAAACTGAAGCGCAAAGCACCACCTATAATTAGGTTAGAGCAAATTCGCGAAGTTACGCAATTTCTCAGCCGTCCGCCGATACTTGCGCCAAGAAATGTGGTAGTTTTAGAGCAAGCAGAAACAATGGCGGAAGCTGCGGCAAACGCTTTGCTGAAGACTTTGGAAGAACCAGGACAAGCGACGCTGATTTTAATTGCACCTTCAGTTGAGTCTGTGTTGCCGACTTTAGTTTCACGCTGTCAACGCATTCCTTTTTATCGTTTGGATGCAGTGTCTTTGGCTCAGGTTCTCAGGCAAACAGGGCATGAGGAAATTTTACAGCATGAGGCGGTGTTAAGTATAGCATCTGGCAGTCCGGGGGAAGCGATCGCATCTTTCGAGCAATTGCAAGTTATCCCTAATAAGTTACTCGAATCTTTGACAACAGCCCCAAAAACTTACCTCAATGCTTTAAAATTGGCGAAAGAAATTGATGATTTAGATACAGAGGCTCAACTGTGGTTAATTGATTATTTGCAGCAGTTGTATTGGCAGCGATCGCATCAACCAAGTATTATTAATTGCTTAGAGCAAGCGCGTAAATATCTACTTTGTTACGCTCAACCGCGCTTAGTTTGGGAATGTACTTTGATAGCGATGAAAAATTAAGATAAGTATACTTTCAATATTCTCAGAATATTATATGAGAACGCCAAAAGAAGTCCTGACAATTTGGGTTGATGCATTGAATGCGCGGAATGCTGATGAAGCAGCTGTATTATATCATGACGATGCAATTAATATTCAGGTAGCGGCTGATGCTCCATTACATGGAAAGCAAGCAATCTTAGAAAATTTCATCGAGTTCTTCCAGGCTTTTCCTGACAATTATAGCCATGTTGAAAATTTATTTGAAGATGGAGAGTGGGCAATTATCGAGTGGAATGGTGGAGGAACATTTCTAGGAGAATTTGCGGGAATACCTCCCACAGGCAAAAAATATACTCTACGTGGTTGTGGTTTCTTTCACATTACAAATGGAAAAATACGTTTCCAACGTGGTTACTGGGATAAATTAACCTGGTTTGAGCAAATAGGTATTACTGTAAATTAGCATAAATTGGATATTAAATAAAACATGCGATCGCTTTTCGTCAATCGCATGTTTAAATCAACAGCACATATTTTCTAACTGGTAAAGCAAGGCAATTAAGTTCGCTTATCAATCTTTTTTCGATATTCTTGAGAACTTACGCATGTGTCAGACATATCTTGTGATTTGAGGGAGGAGTAGTGAGCAGTTGACTGCTCAATTAAGCGTTGAAACGCTTACTACGAATGCTTAAGTTCTATTCTTATTGCCCTATGCTTAGTAGGAATTTATCCAAACCGCGAACTTACCGTTGCTTTATTATCAGTCTTTTTTGCCACCACCGCTGTGGGAATTTTTGCCACCCTCGCGACCGATTTCAGACATATGCTCTCTATCTTGACTGGTAGTTTCCCCACCCTTGCGTCCAGCTTCACGAGCTTCTTCAGATGTAAACTCGTGAGCGGTGCCTTTCTCATGGGCAGCCTGTCCACCCTTGCTGGCAATTTCACGTTGCTTCTCATCATCCATCGAAGCAAAACCACGATTGCTTGTATCTGACATGATATACTACTCCTTGAAACTGATTAAAGTTTTTGGTTTTTTCAGCCGAGAAAAAGTTTTACCGGCTTTTTTTCTTGGCTGATTTACTGTATTAAGTTAGCTCTCATAGTCAGCTGTATTCATGTGTCTTTTGGGAGAAAGATTTAAGTCTGAGTTTCATATTCAGATATAACCAAAGTTATAGTTACAAAATATGAAATATTCTCCCAAAAGCTGAGAAAGCAAGTTAATAGTTTACTGCCTTTCTGAAGCATTAAAATAGATACGTTGTGATTTGAAAACTCGTAGTGAGCAGTTTACTGCTCTCAAGAAGCGTTAAAACGCTTACTACGAGCTACTGTTTTCTAGCAACATTGTCCAATTTAGCACGGATATCTGACCAGTTAGCATCTGCTAAACTTGGTAAAACAATGTGAGCAGCACCAACTCGCTCAACTGGTCCGAGTCCTATTACCCACATACCACCTTTCTTAGCTGCCTCAATACCCGCTGCTGCATCTTCGACAACTACACATTGCGCTGGTTGAAGTCCTAATTGTTGTGCCGCGAACAGAAATAAATCGGGGGCAGGTTTGGGTTTTTCTACACTGTAACCGTCAGCGATCGCATCTATTTTACTGGCAATTCCCAATCGTTCTATAACTGCTTGAGCATTCTTACTCGCAGAACCTAAAGCTATTTTAATTCCCGCTTGTCGCAGTTCATCCAAAAAAGACACCGCTCCCGGCAATAAATCCGCTGGGGAGATGTTTTCAATCGATTCTACATAGTAGCGGTTCTTGCGCTCCATCATCTCTTGAATTTGTGCTTCTGAATACTTTTTATTATTTCCGATTATCAGCAACAAAGATTCGCGACGCGACACACCCCGCAAAGCTTCGTTAGCTTGCCGAGTAAAAGGTAAACCCTCTTCATCTGCCAATTTCTGCCAAGCTAAGTAGTGAAATTCTGCCGTATCCGTCAGCACCCCATCTAAGTCAAAGATGAACCCCCGGATGTCGAGGGAGGAGGGGGAGAGGGGGGGAGTGGGGGAGGGGGAGAGGGAAGACAAGGAAGAGGGGGGAGACAAGGGAGAAATTTCCCGTCCTCCTTGTCCCCCTTGTCCTCCTTGTCCTCCTTGTCTCCCTTGTCCTCCTTGTCCCCCTTGTCCCCCTTGTCCCCCTTGTCCCCGATGCTGCAAGTCGAATTCGTGCGATTTCCCGCGCCATTGCAGCTTGAATTTTAGGCGTGTCCAACCTGGGGGTAGGTGGGGATTGGCTACGGGTTCATTATCCCGCAGTTGGATACCACCAAAGCCGAAAACTACGGCTTGCCAAACGCCACCAGCACTGGCACCATGAATTCCGTCAGCCGCGTTGCCGCGCACATCTTCTAAATCTACCATTGCTGCTTGCATAAATCTTTCGTAAGCTTCGGCTGTTTTGCCTAAGTCTGAGGCTAAGATACCGTGAATCGCAGGACCAAGGGAGGAACCATAAGTAATGTCTGTACGCGGTGCGTAATAGTCCCAGTTTTTCTCTAATATTTCTTGGTTGTAGGGAAATTCCTGTGATTGCCGCATTAAGTAAAGGAGCATTAAGACATCTGGCTGTTTGAGGACTTGCCGTTTATTAGCGCCTTCGATGCTTAAAATAGCTTGCATGGAACGAGTGCGCGGTTCGTATTCTTGCAAGTTAATATCTTCTAATTGAAAAAATCCTTCGTATTGCTCGATTAACTTGGTTGCTGGGTCGTAGGGAATCCAGATATTTGTAATGATATCTTGCCAGCGCGATCGCCTGCCTGGAGTTAGTCCTAATTTCTGCTCTATTTCACTAGCGCGATCGCTCTTATTTTGACGCAGCCAATCTTGAACTATAATCGCTTTTTCCAAATGCCATTGTACCATCCGATTGGTAAATGTGTTGTTATGGACGAATTCATGATATTCATCCGCACCTATTACCCCGCGAATTTCGTATCTTTCATATTTGGTGTTGTACTCAACTCGGCTTGCCCAAAATATGGCGGTGTCTAAAATAATTTCCGCACCGTACTTTTCCATCCACTCGTCGTCACCTGTGGCTTGCCAATAATACCACACGGCGTAGGCGATATCTGCACTGATGTGAATTTCGCGATCGCGACACCATATCCGCACGTCTTCACCGTAAGGATCGTTAGGTAACGCCCAACGCGGGGTCACTTCGTCACCAGTATCGGCACTTTCCCAAGCAAACATCGCTCCTTTATAGCCGTCATGAGATGCTTTGCGTCTGGCTCCATTTAAGGTGTGGTAGCGGTATGATAGCAAGTTCCGGGCGATGTCCGGCTGGGTGTAAGTGAAGAAAGGTAACAGAAAAATCTCCGTATCCCAGAATACATGACCGCGATAACCAAATCCCGAAAGTGTTTTTGCGGGAATACTCACTTTCTCGTCGTGTCTAGGAGCGGCAATGAGCATCTGAAAGATATTGTAGCGGACTGCTAGTTGCGCTCTACTGTCTCCCTCAATTACAATGTCGTTTTGTTGCCAAACTTCATCCCATGCTTTTTCGTGAGCATCGAGCAACTTGGAGTAAGAAGGCAATTGAGCGAGTTTTTCTTGAGCTGCTGCGATCGGCTGCGTTACTTCCCGCGATGTAAAAACTGTGACTATCTTTTCTAAGGTGACTGTCTGTTGGGCGATCGCCTGGAATTTAATATTTAAAGTAGGATAACCCGGTGCGCTGGTAACAAGCATAGATGCATCCGCCCCAGATAGTGTCATCCGTGCTGCGAGACTGATTTCGATGCGGGAATTGCGGGTGCGACGATATAACCAAATTCCGTTGTCAATGTTTCCTTGATCGAGTGCTTCCCAATGGTTGAAGCCTTGATTTTCCGGATAGCCGTTAATACTAGCTTGAATTTCAATTAATCCATCGAAATCGACTGGGGTGATTTGGCAACGCTGCGCTAAGACATGTTGATCGGAATAACTAGCAAAGCGTTGAAAAGTCAAATCTATGGTTTTTCCGCCCTTAGTCCGCCAACGGATTGTACGGGTAATAAGTCCTTGACGCAAATCAAGTTGGCGATCGTAACTTAATATTTCTCCTTGATCGAGACGAAAGCGATCGCCATCAACAATTACTATCAGTGGTATCCAGTCAGGACAATTCACAAGTTCCGTGTAAACCACTGGCACACTGTCGTAAACACCGTGAATAAATGTAGCAGGTGATGCTTGAGTATAGCCTTCTTCAAAAGTGCCGCGTGTTCCTAAATAACCGTTGCCGATGGTGAAAACCGTTTCTCTGTGGGGAAACTTGTTAAAATCAACTTTGCTTTCGATTAATGTCCAGTCTGTATAAATAAAATCTTGAGAATGACCTGTTGTATCCATTACAACTGCCTTTGTTGAAGGACTATTCAAAATTCAAAAAATTATTTTCTTTACCGATGCATATGCTCGTCTAAGATTGTTTCGGCTCTAGGCTTATAAACTAAATGGAAGAGAGTTTCCATATAGCGAAGTAGAGCTTCACGATTTTCACGGGATACAAAGTTCCAAAATGTGTATATTTTAGCTAACAATAACAACTGATTGCTATTGTTATTCCAGTTGTAGTAGTTACGAACTCGTTGGATGACCCACTCAGAGATTTTATGCCAATATTCGGGATTAGTTTCGCATTGGTCAATAAAGTTTAAGATTCGCGTTGCTGTTCCCTCTAAGTCGGTAGGATTGAGATGAAATTCATTATCGCGATCGCCGAGAATTTCTGATGCTCCGCCAAATTGAGTGGCGAAAGTTGGTAAGCCAGAAATCATCGCTTCGAGAATTGTCAGTCCGAAGGCTTCAAAGTGAGCAAAGTGGACAAAAATGCCTTGAGCTTCGGCGATCGCTCTATAAGCTTCGGCGAGGTCAACGCTTTTAAGGCGCATCCCCAACCAGCGGATCTTCCCATTTAAATTATACTGGTTAATGATTTCGTGGAGTTTTTTTATTTCTGCGGCTTCTGCCGGGTTGCTTTGATCGTTTGCATGTAGTTTGCTGGTAAGGATAATCAAGTTACAACGCGCTTGCAATTGCTGGCTTTTGCCAAAACATTCTGCCAAACCGGTGAGATTCTTTACTCCTGTCATCGGAGCGACAGCAAGAATTATTCGCTTGTTTTGGTCATCTAAATTACCAAATATTTGCGGGTCTTGCCGGTGAAATAATAGCTCGTTAACTCGTGTAATAACGCTTTTGTCTCGGTCTTCCACTTGGCTAAATGGAAAGAATATGTTTTCGTTTACTCCGGGTGCAACCATGTTGAATTTGGGACTAAACAAATCTATTCCATTCACCACATGATACAATTCCGGCATGGTAAAGCATTTATAGGACTCATACTGTCCTATACTGTCGGGTGTGCCGACAATTTCTTGATAGGACGAGGTGACGATAAAATCGGCAGCATTCATGCTAATGATATCGGCGGTATATTGCGCGGAAAAATGATATTGTTTTTCTAAGTCTTGCCAATAAAGGTTGCTGAATAAATGTTTGGGTTTTTCTAAAGAGTGGGCAATGTGGCAATGAGCGGCTTTCAGACGACGAGCGAGAAGAAAGGCTACTAAGTTTCCGTCGCTGTAGTTGCCAATAATTAGATTAGGGGTTCCCTGAAATTTAGCTAACAGTTCTTTTTCGGCGTCATTGGCAAATGTTTCTAAATAAGGCCAAATTTCATATTTAGAAATCCAGTTTTGAGTAACTTCGGGATTAAATTCACCGAAAGGAACGCGCAAAATCCAGCCGTTTTCTGTTCCTAAAAGTTTTTCTAAACGTAAGTCGCACTGGGTTCCTTGACAGTTGGGAATAAGCCGGGTAAGAATAATAACTTGGGGTTTAATGTTTAGCAGGTCGAGTCCGGCAAGTTTAATTTCGGCTTGCAGTTTATTTTCTAAGTTGCGAGCTTGTTCTAAGACGTAGACGACTTGACCCATTGTCTCTGGTCTTCCTAAAACGTCTTCTTGACCAACCCATCCGTGTATAGAAACGAGGACGACGCGAAAAATAGCGGGAATGCGAGAAACAAAGGCTTCGAGGATGGGTGGTTCTGGGTTTTCAAAGAGTCGTTGGAGGAGTTCGAGGGTTTCTTTGACGCGGTCAGCGGTGTTTCCCCAACCTGGTTCAAAGCCGATTTGTTGAAAGTCTAGGTGAAATTTTTCGTATGATTCGTTCGGTTGGCGATCGCTAACTAATTTGATTGCTGATGAAAGTTGTTGAGATAATTCCGAACCGGAATGAATGCGATCGTTGATTAGTAACGGGATGCCGTCGTATTCGCGTCTTAGTAAAACGTCATACAATACATCTAACCAGTACTGGCGATCGCTTAATACTTGACTGCATAAATAACGGTTGAGGAATGTTAGACCTTGACCAATGTTTCTCGGATCGCTGATATTTGGGGAACCTTCATAAAAGGGATGGGTGTCTATTTCTAGAATGTTTGGTTGGTAACGGTTAACGAAGCGATCGCGCACATCTAACAATGCTTTTGGCTCTTGAAGCTCGAAAGTCATGTTTGCCTCAAGTCGCCAAATTTCTTGGCTAGCAATTCTCGGTCGGACAACAAACCAAGTATTTTCTCCTTCGAGAATTATTTCATGGGTGTAGTGAATTAACTTGCCCAAAGAAGAAGAGTGGTAAAAATACGCAGGTTTTTGCGATTCTTGACAGTAGTCTGCAAACGCTGAGAGAATTTCATTTCTCAAGAAGTATCGCTTTCCACCAGACTTTAATGCAAAGACCAACTGACGTAAAGCAGTTTTCTCATCACTGTTTAAAACAGCTTGAAATAGTTCATGCATGGCGAATTCCTGACAATAGCGGTTGTCAACTGAAGGATAAAGTGTGTTCGCGTAGCGTCGGAGTGAACGAGAAGGATTTTGAATGAAGTTAAGACCTTACACGCGATTTATCTTTCATATTGATATAATTTATTGTTTTGCTGATATCCTTTATGATTTATACTTGATACTTCATTGGTACGGTTCTGAGAGTGTTTGTTTGATTATTACATGATAAATAAAAGTGAAAGTTCACCGCTTCTAGCTGAGGGATGAAACGGCACAAATGTATATTTTGATTGCAATTATTGATTATTTATTTATATTTCTTTACACAAGGGTGAAGTGAGACGAGTATTTTTGACTTTTAGGCTAGGCGATCGCTTTTTTCTTTTTAGGAATGAGCGCAAAAATAATTGTAAGGCACATTATACAGTAGCGGTAATTCATGAATTACCGCTACTTAGTATTTTGAGTAAGTCCTGCTTTTAATAAAAATAGCAGCCAACAAGTTGCTTTGGCTGCTTGATTCTGTAAATTGGTAATATGGCAATGACGAGTCTAATAATCCAACCTAATATTATTTATTGAATTATTAGCTGGTGCATTTTATTAAGATGCGAATACGTATCTGAATGCAAGTAGCCAGTAACCACTTCTCTTAGCTTCAATGGTCTATTAGCTTTACACCAGAAAAAGTCATCTGTTGTTTCTTCTCCGGCTCGGATGATGAAGTAGCTTTTATCACCATCATCTTTTGCGACAACAAGAAAACTTTCCTGTGGTTTCCTAAAATCGACTTTCAAGTGTTTAATCATAAGGTAAAACCAGTTGTAGCCTACACCCATCAAAAGAAATATTCGCTTTTAATTCAACAACAAAATAAGCTATATTCAAAACGAGGAAAATACGTAATCTTTACTGATTAGAAAACTTATAAATAAGTAATAATACTAGTGCTTGCTCCAAAGAGCTTGAAAAGTCTCTCTTTCCCAGTCCCTAGTCCCCATTCCCCATTCCCCATTCCCGATTCCCCATTCCCCAAATGGACACCTCTATCCGTCTACTGCCTGAGAGTGAATTAGAAGAAGCTGACCACATTTTTCGACTTGCTTTTGGCACTTTTGTCGGTTTACCTAAGCCTACCGATTTTGGTGGTGATGCCAGTTACATCCCACATCGTTGGCAAGCTAACCCAAATGGGGCTTTTGCGGCATTTGTTGATGGAAAACTTATCGGTTCTAACTTAGCAACTCAGTGGGGTAGCTTTGGTTCGTTTGGTCCCTAATCGTGTTCAGCCAGACTTTTGGAATCAAAAAATCGCTCAAGGTCTAATTGAAGCGGTTATGGAACACTTCACGCAGTCAGCTATTCAACAGGCAGGTTTGTTTACCTTCTCCAACAGTCCCAAGCATCATGCGCTCTACCAAAAGTTTGGTTTCTGGCAGGTTTTCTTACCTGTGTGATGTCTAAGCCGATTTCTCGTGTTGAGCAAAAACTGACAGAGGCAAGTTACTCTGTGATGACTCAAGAGCAACGCTGCGAATGCTTAAATCAAGTATAGAGTTAACTAATGTCATCTATCCTATCTTTAGATGTATCCCGCGAGATTTCTACGGTGCATGAAGAAAAACTCGGCGATTCAGTATTTCTTTGGGATGAAACAAGTTTAGTCGGATTTGCAATTTGTCATTGTGGAGCTTTGACTGAAGCTGGTAGTGACACTTGCTATGTGAAATTTGCCGCAGTCAGACCAAGTTTGAATGCTTCAACACATTTCGAGCAGTTACTGAATTTATGTGAGATGTTAACTGCAAAAGCAGGAATGTCACGTTTGGTTGCTGGGGTAAATACCAGTCATCACGACGCTTATGGCAGAATGATTGCTCGTGGTTTTCGCACAGAGCTCACAGGAATTGCAATGCATAAACCAAATGAGCCTGGTTTCGCTCGTTTTGATGTTTTTGTTTTGAACGATTGGCGCTAAGACGATTTTGGATTTTGCGAAAAGTTGAGCCAGTCGCTTGGGGAGGCAGTGCGTTGCGGGGGTTCCCCCCGTTGTAGCACCTGCCGTCGGGTCTCCCGACTTGGGCGACCTGGCGTTGAGCGGAGGTTTCCGAGAAGTTTGAGCGGAGGTTTCCTCCGATCAAAGCTTCTCAATCGCAAAGACGCTGCGCGAACGGTGTCCGATCAAAGCGCATTCTCGACGGATTTGGGATTTTGGATTAGTTAAATCTTGCTCCCAAGTCATTTTCAAGCTTTGGAAGTAAAGTACTTGGCAAATATTTACAAGTGGGTGCGATCGCCTTTGAGTTTCCCGGAACCATAATAGTAGCGTTAAAATAAATTCCGAATATTATTCAACTACAAGACTATACCCTGCGCCATAAAATATGTCGTTGCGTGAAATTTATATAAATTAAGCTTTTTAGTGATTTTGTTACTTTTATTAATATTGTCTTCTCTTTCACACGTATCTTAACAGGCTCTTCTCTTCTCACAAGAGCGTATTTGTTGGAAACATCACCAAGTTGAGCTTCATTTGGGCTTGTAATTTTCCAATATTTTAATAGAGGTTCAATCGCCAACCCAATACGGTCAGCGACAAGTTGTAGTTGCTGTACATCGTCCTTGGTGAATTGCCGAGAACGTAAAGTGCCAACATGGAAGACACCGTTCACTTGGTCTTTAAGCAGCAGCGGAACACCAAGCATTGATCGGATTCCTTTGTTACGCAGAATCGGACTTACTACTTCTATCTTTGACAAGTCGTCTACAATCATCTGCTTGCCACTAGCAGCGATCTGACCTGCAAAACCACAATTAAGCGGAATTCTGATACCTTCTAAAATTTCTTCTTCTAGCCCAATGGTGGCGCACACAGCTAATTGCTGCCCATTTTCTGTTGGCAAGAGAACTGTAACAGTGTCTACGCTCATTAATTGGCGGATAGTTTCAAGCACCGCACGCAGCAGGTTTGTTAGAACCAAATCAATAGGCACAGTGTCGTTGGCACTTTGAAGACGCTGATAGTTCATCTGAGCAGTCTTGTGAACCTCGGTAAGGGCTGCATTAAGGGGAATAGAAAGAGGACTGTCATCTGAGTAGATGTATTCCCGATCTAGTTCCTTGCTATTGTGACTTTTGACTATCACATTAAATAAACGCAGACCATGATTACCAATAATCCTCAGTTTTTTTGCTTGAGTCTGGTTCTTGTCAGACTGAACTATGGCGCGGAACTGGCAGGTACTTCTTTCTCCTAGGTAGTTGGTAAACTTTTGGAGTTCTTCTTCACTCATTTCAAGTACAATGCAATCTGAGGCGTAAGCAGAGGTTTTATCTTGATTGCGCTCCTCCAAGATTGTTGTTAGATGAGCGTTCAGAGACTTAGACTCATTTTCGTTGAGAACAACGCAGTTAAGCCTATGAAGCAAGCGGTTTTCTTCAGAAAGCGGAGTTGCTGAGTTGGAATAGTCATCTTGGCACTGATTCGCGTTTTGAAAGTGGGCAAGCAAACGGCGCAAGCTCAAAATAAATTTAGAAATAATCATTTCAAAACTATTTGAATTTGTTTCAAATTCCTACGATCTTCACTATTCAATAATTTAGAGGCGTTATAATTTTATATTAATAAATCTCATCGTATGATGACAGTAAGCTTTTCGCTATACATCTATCTATGGCTGGATTAATTTTATCCATCATCCGCATTAAGTATTTTTCTGCGATCGCGTTTGAATTTGAATTCGGACACGGGGAAAGCGCAAACGCTGCTAATAGCGTTTGCGCTCTTAATAATTTGTATAAATCAAAATGACCGCGTGGGACATAAGCGCTCAATATTCTTTGTATTAATTCCAAATAATCGAGTGCTTGATTGTTCAAGCTGAAGCCACTTTCCTTCCTCTTGGCGCTGCTGTCACAAATAAGTCACTCATAAAGAAGAACAGTATTTAGGCGATCGCACAGCAATAAAAATGCAATTACCTTTGACTTTTTGTTGTCACTGCGTCGGTTGTAAGATTCTCTGACTTAGCAGCAAACTGGGTTTTCACACGATCTGCCAGCCGAATTGCCAAAGCGATAATAGTTAGCGTGGGATTAGCATAGCCTCCTGTTGGGAAAACAGAGCTACCCGCGATGAATAAATTCGAGATGCCGTGAACTTGACAATTTGCATCGACAACGCCCTGTTTGGGATCAATATGCATCCGCGTTGTTCCCATATTATGGTGGGTACTAAAAGACATAGTATCGGGAAGCTCTCCATCGCGTTCAATGTGCAATTGACCTAATCCTGCACGAGCAATTTCTTCTGCCAAGATTGCTTGCGATCGCTTGATGCTGGAAATGTCTATTTCGCTCCACCGGTAAGTTAACTGTGCTTGAGGACAACCAAGCTTATCAAGTTTAGTACTAAGCGTCACCCGATTATCAGGATTTGGGACTTGTTCGGTTTGGCTCAAGACTTCAAACTTTACATATTTGTGCTCATTACCTTCTTGATCGGACCATCCGCCATGACTCAAATCAGGAAATAAATATTGCCGTTTTATATGATACTTATACCAATCGACCACAAGATCATCAATATTCATCATCACATTACCCAAATGTTGAAAAACATTTTTGGGAACCTGTCCACCCCGAATTAAAGAGAGCAAAGTTTTCTTAGAAGCTTTTACAGAAGGCTTTGCGGGCGCTCTATACTTATCATCTCTGGGAAACAGTATAAAACTCATATTGAGTAATTGCTGATGGCGCATTACTTCCTCACTTAGGTGAAGTTTTCCCATAACTGGTACATTATTCACCCGGCGTAAGTCATATAAAGCTGTCGAATTGAAGATTTTTCGACTAGAGGGATAAAGCATACCGCTGCGGATAAAGGGATGGTCCATAAAGAACCTGCCGACAACATCGTTTTGATTGGCTAATCCTGTCTTTTGAGTTTGGTTGGATAGCAATAATAAACGTGCGTTTTCTATGCCACCCGTGGCTAAGATAAATATTTTGGCGACTACGGAAAATTTATTACCTTGCAGACAAGCTAAACGCACACTCTTTACATTCTTAGCTGTTTCGTCAGTCTCAATCTCTACGACGTTCGCATTCAGATAAGTGGTGATATTCGGAGATTGGTTGATTTCTTTCCGATATTCGTTGGTGAAAATATCGCGAGGTCCAAACTGAAACATATCGGTAGTTACGCGATCGCCGATGAATGGTAGCTGAGGAGATTTCGCATCTTCCCAAGCTTCAGCCTCATAAGCAAAAGAACCGAGTTTGCAAACTGCGTGAGCGCGATCGTAGAAAGGATTCAGGTGAGATTTACTAAAAGCCCAGCCACTGTATGGTACGCCAGAGCGTTTTTCAAAGTCTATCTCGTCCAACGGCATATGCCTCAGACCAAGTTGCTGGTTATTAATTTTAATATTCCAGACGTTAGCGTGTCCACCAAACTGACGATGACGCATATCTTGTAAGTTTGGAAAAGGATCGCCAACAGTTTCACCCTCACTTAGAGATTGCGTCTCTTGATTAAATTCTAAATCGCCACTTTCTAGTAAGCATACTCGAAAGTCTTGCCCAATCAATTCTCGCGCCAGCGTAATCCCCGCAGGTCCTGCACCAACAATACAAACTTCTGTTTGAATAACTTCATCTGCTGGTAAGTTACGGCTATCAATCAACATCGATTTAATTTCCTTTGGTATTTTCTAGCGACAAGAAGCAATATCCCTAGGCATTGGGATACTTTTTGTCAGTTTTTTGGTATTTAATAATACAAACTATTTATGACTAGAAGTCATAGCTCTCAAGATGCATTTCTATTTAGAAATACTTTCAAAAATATACATATCTCCAAAAAAAACTTAGATATTTAGGTGGATGCTCTACTGTATAAATGCTGATGTTTCTCAAGTTTATAAGTTAATTTCATCATCCTATATATAGAAATAAAAAAAATAGCCTCACTATTGTGAAGATATCTCAAAGTTTCATCTCTCCCCAGTATGAATTTGTATCGAATGCGGATCGGTCAAGATGAGACAAAAAAATCCCCCACCATATGGTGGGGGATTTTAATTATCTACCTACAACATTAAGGAAAGCTGAATTAACCAAACTTACCAGCAGTAGAGGCAATGAGGAAGGCTGCATAAGTTAAGACGTAGCCAACAGTGAAGTGAGCTAGACCAACTAAACGACCTTGAACGATGGACATAGCAACGGGCTTGTCTTTCCAGCGAACTAGGTTCGCTAAAGGAGTGCGCTCGTGTGCCCAAACCAAAGTTTCAATCAACTCTTGCCAGTAACCTCTCCAAGAGATGAGGAACATGAAACCGGTAGCCCAAACTAAGTGTCCGAAGAGGAACATCCAAGCCCAGACAGACAGGTTATTCATGCCGTAGGGGTTGTATCCGTTAATCAACTGAGCGGAGTTAGCCCACAGATAATCACGGAACCAGCCCATCAGGTACGTAGAAGATTCATTAAACTGAGCGACGTTGCCTTGCCAGATACCTAGATGTTTCCAGTGCCAGTAGAACGTCACCCAACCAACGGTGTTCAATGACCAGAACAGAGCGAGGTAGAACGAATCCCAACCAGAGATATCGCAAGTACCGCCACGACCTGGACCGTCGCAAGGGAAGGCATAGCCGAAGTCCTTTTTATCGGGCATCAGCTTAGAACCACGGGCATCCAAAGCACCTTTGACCAAAATCAAAACAGTGGTGTGGATAGCCAGTGCGAAGGCGTGGTGTACTAAGAAGTCACCAGGACCGATGGTTAAGAACAGGGAGTTGGTGGTATTGTTAACTGCATCCAGCCATCCTGGTAACCAGACGTTACCGTAGTTGGGCCAAGCTGTGAAGGCAACGCTATCCGGGTTAGATAGCAAGGTGTTTAAGCCGTAAAGCACTTTCCCGTGAGAAGCCTGGATGAACTGGGCAAACACCGGTTCAATCAAGATTTGTTTCTCAGGAGTTCCAAAAGCTACTACTACGTCGTTGTGTACGTACAAGCTTAAGGTGTGGAAGCCTAGGAAGAGAGACACCCAGCTGAGGTGAGAGATAATCGCTTCTTTGTGCTTCAGCACGCGGTCAAGTACGTTGCCCTTGTTTTGTTCGGGGTCGTAGTCACGTACCCAGAAGATGGCGGCATGGGCAAAAGCGCCAGTCATCAAGAATACAGCAATATACTGGTGGTGCGTGTACAGCGCTGCCTGTGTTGTGTAGTCCTTACCGATAAAAGCGTAAGGAGGCATAGCGTACATGTGCTGCGCTACCAAGGAGGTGATGGTTCCTAATGCAGCCAGGTGTATAGACAACTGGAAGTGCAAAGAGTTGTTATAAGTGTCGTACAGTCCTTGGTGAGGCAGGTTGAACTGACCTTCAGTTTCGACACCAAAGAAGTTCTTGGCGTTCAGCATTTCTTTGATGCTGTGACCAATACCGAAGTTAGTGCGGTACTGGTGACCGGCGATGATGAAGATGACAGCGATCGCCAAGTGGTGGTGAGCCATATCGGTCAACCACAGCGATTCTGTTTGAGGATGGAAACCACCCAAGAAAGTCAGAATCGCAGTTCCTGCACCTTGAGATGTACCAAACACATGCTGTGCCGTGTCAGGGTCAGCAGCATAAGCACCCCAGTTACCTGTAAAGAAAGGTGTTAAACCTTGTGGGTGCGGCAGGGTGGATAGGAAGTTATCCCAACCGACGTGCTGTCCGCGAGATTCGGGGATAGCAACGTGAACCAAGTGACCTGTCCAAGCCAAGGAACTAACACCAAACAAACCAGCTAAGTGGTGGTTTAGGCGAGGTTCAGCACTCTTAAACCAAGAGAGGCTGGGACGGAACTTGGGCTGCAAGTGCAACCAACCTGCAAACAGAAATACTGCTGCTAATAGCAGGAGGAACACTGCGCCCATATATAGGTCATTGTTCGTCCGCATCCCAATGGTGTACCACCAGTGGTAAACACCAGAGTAAGCTATGTTTACTGGATTGCTAGCTCCACCTTGGGTGAAAGCTTCGATTGCTGGTTTACCGAAGTGAGGGTCCCAAATCGCATGAGCGATCGGGCGGATATGAATGGGATCTTTGATCCACTGTTGGAAGTTACCTTGCCAGGCTACGTGAAATAAAAGGCTCGAAGCCCATAGGAAAATGATTGCCACATGACCGAAGTGTGTAGCGAAAATCCTTTGGTAAAGATTTTCTTCTGTCATGCCATCGTGGCTTTCAAAATCATTTCCCATAGCCATCGCATACCAGATCCGACGTGTAGTCGGGTCTTGTGCGAGATCCTGGCTAAATTTTGGAAATTTTGTTGCCATAGGTGTGATAAATCCTCTGACCTTTAGCCATCAGCTATCGGCGAAATTTTAGATTTTAGATTTTGCGAAAAGTTGCGTGCGGGGGTTCCCCCCCGTTGAGCAAACTTTTCAAGACGGATTTTGGATTGAATCTAAAATCCAAAATCCAAAATTCTGCCAATTTCTAGCCTAGTGTAAGTATGTGTGCGTGGAAGAATGCCCAGGTGGTAACAATTCCTCCTAAGAGATAGTGAGCCACCCCAACAGCACGACCTTGAATGATGCTCAAAGCGCGAGGCTGAATTGATGGTGCTACCTTCAATTTATTATGCGCCCAAACGATGGACTCAATCAGTTCTTGCCAGTAGCCGCGACCGCTGAACAAGAACATCAAGCTGAATGCCCAAACAAAGTGACCGCCTAAGAAAAGTAGACCATAAGCTGACAGCGCACTGCCGTAAGAGTTGATCACTTGTACAGCTTGTGCCCACAAGAAATCACGCAACCAGCCATTGATTGTGATGGCACTTTCGGCGAAGTTACCACCAGTGAGGTGAGACACAACTCCATCGCTGTCTACCGTACCCCAGACATCTGATTGCATTTTCCAACTAAAGTGGAAAATTGCAATCGAAATGGTGTTGTACATCCAGAATAAACCGAGGAATACGTGATCCCAACCGGATACCTGACAGGTACCACCACGACCAGGACCATCGCAAGGAAAGCGGAAGCCGAGGTTTGCTTTGTCTGGAATCAGACGAGAACCGCGAGCAAACAAAAATCCTTTTAACAGAATCAGGACTGTGACATGAATTTGGAATGCGTGAATGTGGTGGATCATGAAGTCCGCCGTACCCAACGCGATCGGCATCATTGCCACTTTACCGCCTACTGCCAAAATTCCGCCACCGAAAGCATAGCTAACAGGTTCTAGAGCATTGGGAGCGGTACCGCCAGGTGCTAATGTGTGTATGTTTTGTACCCACTGAGCAAATACTGGCTGCAATTGAATTGCTGTGTCTGAGAACATGTCTTGGGGACGACCCAAGGCACGCATCGTGTCATTGTGAATGTACAATCCAAAGCTGTGGAAGCCGAGGAACATACAAACCCAGTTGAGGTGAGAGATGATTGCATCTCGGTGACGAAGCACCCGATCCAAAACGTTGTTTCGGTTCACTACAGGATCGTAATCCCGCACCATAAATATAGTAGCGTGAGCCGCACCGCCTATGATACAGAAGGCTCCAATCCACATGTGGTGGGTAAAGATACACAACTGTGTAGCGTAGTCGGTTGCCAAGTACGGATACGGAGGCATCGCGTACATGTGGTGTGCCACGATGATTGTTAGGGAACCCAGCATTGCCAGGTTAGTTCCTAACTGAGCGTGCCACGATGTGGTCATGTTTTCGTAGAGACCTCTGTGACCATCGCCTGTGAAGGGACCTTTGTGGTTTTCGAGGATCTCTCTCATGCTGTGACCGATACCCCAGTTGGTGCGGTATTGGTGACCGGCAATCAAGAATACGACGGCGATCGCTAAATGGTGATGAGCAATATCAGTCATCCACAAGCCGCCAGTTACCGGGTTCAGACCGCCTTTGAAGGTGAGGAAGTCAGCATACTGACCCCAGTTCAACGTCCAGAACGGTGTCAAACCATTGGCAAAGCTGGGGAACAACTCGATTAATAAGTCTTTGTTCAGGATGAACTCGTGGGGCAAAGGCACGTCTTTAATCGAGACGCCTGCATCCAAAAGCTTATTAATCGGTGCTGATACGTGAATGATGTGACCTGCCCATCCCAAGGAACCGCAACCTAGCAATACTGCTAAGTGGTGATTCAGCATCGACTCGACATTCTGGAACCATTCCAGTTTGGGAGCGCGCTTGTGGTAGTGGAACCAGCCAGCAAACAGCATTAACGCTGCCATCACTAAGCCGCCAATGGCAGTGCAGTATAGCTGGAAGGAGTTTGTAATACCCCAGCCACGCCAGATTTGAAACAAGCCTGAGGTGATTTGGATACCGTGGAAGCCACCACCGACATCACCATTCAAAATATCTTGTCCCACAATGGGCCAAACGACCTGAGCACTTGGCTTAATGTTCAAGGGGTCGCCTAACCAGGCTTCGTAGTTGGAAAACTTCGCGCCGTGGAATATCATCCCGCTCAACCAGATGAACACTACGGATAAGTGCCCGAAGTGCGCTGCAAATATTTTGCGGGATATGTCTTCTAAATCGCTGGTATGTGTATCAAAGTCGTGGGCGAGCGCGTGTAGGTTCCAAATCCAGGTGGTGGTTTTTGGACCTCTAGCAAGGTTTCTGTCGAAATGACCTGGGGTCGCCCACCTTTCAAATGAGGTGGGAACTGGGTCTTTATCGACTATTATTCTTGCCTTTTTCTCCTCTCGCTCTGGAGGACTTATCGTCATTCAGACCCTCCTCTCTTAACAAGGATGTGAGGAATCATTTAAACCACTTGTTGTCTTTTTGGCTAAGTTGTGCTTAGTCCGATGCTCCAGAAGTATCTGAGAGCAGCGGTGAAGACCTCACGTGGAGATTGCTTTCTGTTGAATTATAAAGTCTTATCTCCCCCTTTGTTGAACACAAGTTAACAATAATTAAAAATCCCTGGAGTAATTGTGGAATCTGCTTTTTCCTGGAAAACAACTTGTCCAAAAGTCAATAGCTTCTTCATATAATTTACAAACGATAACAATTTGTAAAATTTCTCCACTAACCAGACGTAGTAAGCATTTTCGCTCTGTTCGGCTTTTATTTGTATATGTTGGTCTTTTAGATAACCGCTATTACCATATTCTGTGAAAATTGCTATTAATAAATATTTGTGATAAATATGGCTAATTCTGAGAAATAACTGATAAAGACCCCAGTAAAATTAGATTTTTTTGCCAAAAACATCAGATTTGCAGAAAATTTCACCTTTTGGGCTATGGTTCCTCAGGCATGGTTTGCGCCAAAATCAGTTGTTGAAGACTAAAACTAGGTGGAAAGCATGAAGTGGTGGACAACAGCAATAGCGAAAATTCAACCTAGAATCGCTATCCTCAGGCGACTAATCATATTATTACTGGTGTTGAGTATTACTAGTTGTGGCGAGAAAGCCAAGAGCCAAGAAGTGTCTGTTGGATACAAAGAAAATCAGCAACCGATTTCTCGGCAATTCTCTGAAGTTTCCCCACCAGCGGCAATTCAAGAACTGCGATCGCCTTTAGATATTTATCAACCGCAAGTAACAATACTTACTCCCCAAGCTGATGAAGTTCTGCAAGACGACAAAGTTACAGTCCGCTTGCAAGTTAAGGATTTACCAATATTTAAAGACCCAAAATTTGATCTAGGACCGCACTTACACGTAATTCTTGATAATCAACCATACATACCTGTTTACGACCTGAATCAACCGCTGGTTTTACCAGACTTATCCCCAGGTACGCATACTCTGCGCGTCTTTGCTTCTCGTCCTTGGGATGAAAGCTTTAAAAATGAAGGTGCTTACGCTCAGACAACATTTCACATTTTCACGAAAAGCGACGATAATAATCCAGATGCGGCACTACCCCTGATAACCTACAACCGTCCTCAAGGCATCTACGGGGCAGAACCAATTCTACTAGACTTTTATTTAACTAATGCGCCTTTGCACCTCGTCGCTTCATACAATCCCAACAATCAAATTGCTGATTGGCGCATTCGTTGCACAATTAATGGTGAAAGCTTTGTTCTCGATCGCTGGCAGGCTATTTATCTCAAAGGCTTTAAACCCGGTAAAAACTGGGTAAAGCTGGAATTTCTCGATGATAAGGGAAATGTTGTGAAAAATGTCTTCAACAGCACAATCAGGCTGATTACCTACGAACCGAAGGGTAAAGACACTCTTTCTAAAATCGTTAGAGGCGAACTTTCAGCAGAGCAAGTTCGCTCAATTGTAGACCCCAATTATACTGCTAAACCGACAACGGCTGAACCAATACCCGCACCAACAGTTGAAACAACACCGGATAAGGTAGAGGAACCTGTTACTAAATCTGAATCTCCGGAATCAAGCCAACCAAAACAAGTTGAACCTCAACCAAAGCAAACAGAAACCCCTGAACCAACGATACCCGAACAATCTCCGCAAACTGATAAACCGAAATTTGGCGGCTTTTTCAATCGTCGCGGATCTAAGCTTCCCACTCCCCAACCACCTGTGACACCATCTCCAAGTGTACCGCCGACACTACCTGAGATTATCGAGTCTCCGAAACCAGAACCGAAATTAGAACAAACAGAAACACCGGAATTAATTGAACCTCAACCAGAGGAAACGCCAAAATCAACGATACCTGAACAATCCACGCAAACTGATAAACCAAGATTTGGCGGATTTTTCAATCGTCGTAAGTTTTCCAATGCTTCTTCTGAACCTCAATTAAAGGAAACACAAACCCCGGAATCAACGATACCCGAACAATCCGCGCAACCTGCAAAATGGAGGTTTGGCGGATTTTTCAATCGTCGGCAGCTTCCCAATGCTTCGCCATCTGAGAGTGTGTCTCCGACACTACCAGAGATTATCGATCCAGAAGCGCAATTAGAGGAAACGCCAACGCCAGAATCAACGACTTTACCGGAAAAAATCGCTCCCAATCCGGAAGAACCGGAATTAAAGCGATATTTCAACCCGCGTCAGTTTCCGGATGCTTCTCCTTCTCCAAATTTGCCGCTAAATCAGCCGGAAGATCGGGGGTAAAAATTTTATTAGCTTTGTAGTAAGCGCTTAAGCGCTGAAGCGCTTACTACAGTAAACTTAAGTGTAAATTTTCAGATAATGCTTCAATAAAGGCAAGTCCGGCTACAGAATTACCGACGCTATCTAAGGCGGGACTGTATGTGGCGATCGCTCCCTGTTTTGGTACTATCGTTAAAAGCGCACCGCTAATTCCTGATTTCATCGGTAATCCTATCCGGATGCTATATTTGCTAGATGCTTCATACAATCCACAAGTTAACATCAAGGCATTGACACAGCGCCGATTTTGTGGTAGAGTAATTTCGCTAAAAGATAAAATTTTTCCTAAACAAGCTAAGTTTTCAACTGTGCCAGAAAGACAGCAAATTTGCTCGTAAGTGTCTATAGCTGTTTGAACATCATCTATATATCCAGCTTCGCCAAGATATTGAGCGATCGCTTGATTGGTTTGAGAATTAACCGAACGTACTGAAGCTAACATCTCTTCATCCAGCTTGAAGTTAGATTCGGCTAATTGATTCAGCCATTGACATAAATTTTGCGTGCGATCGCTTGGATTTTTTCCTGGTAATTTATCAGCAAGAGTAATTGCACCACTGTTAATCATCGGGTTGCGTGGGAAGGAGCGATCGCTAACCAGTTGCGTGAGAGAATTGAAGGGAGCATCCGATGGCTGAACCCCAACCCACTGAAAAACCGTTTCCAATCCCAGATGTTCTAGCAAATATAACAGCGAAAACGGCTTAATCGCGCTCATCAGCGGAAAAACACAGTTTGTATCTCCTGTACTGTAAGCTTGTCCTGATTTACAACAAATGTGAACTGCAAAGCAATGAGGATCGACAACAGCCAATTTAGGAATGCGGTTAGCAACTCGTCCTTGATCGGCTTGGGTTTTAGCTTGTTGTACCCAAGCGGCTAACTCAATGGTAGTTAGTGTTTCCAGTGTTTTCAAGAATTATATCAGATGGGGAGTGGGGAATGGGGCATGGGGCATGGAAAGAATCTTATTAGAACGCGCATCAAAAATTGAGCATCTTTAATTCCCAATGCCCAATGCCCAATGCCCAATTACCAATAGATATATTTTATGAACGTCCGTGTAAGAGCGCCAGAATTTCCGCAAAATTTCCCTTGGCTGAATACTGACAAACCGTTATCTATTAAACAGCTTAAAGGCAGAGTTGTAATTTTAGACTTTTGGACATATTGTTGCATCAATTGTCTGCATATCTTACCAGACTTGAAATATCTCGAACAGAAATATCAAGATAGTCTTACCATTATCGGCGTACATTCAGCTAAGTTTGACAACGAAAAAGAAACCGAAAACATTCGTCAAGCCATTTTACGTTACGACATCGAACATCCAGTTATAGTTGACAGTGGTTTTCGGATTTGGTCAGAATATACAGTGCGTGCTTGGCCCACCTTGATTGTAATCGATCCAGAAGGTTACGCGATCGCCTCTATATCTGGTGAAGGTAAGCGCGATATTTTAGACGAGTTGATTGCAAAACTGATTTCCCAACACCGCGACAAAAAAACTATTAATTTTCAAGAACTTAGCTTGACTTTAGAAAAACAGCGCCAACCGTTAATTACACCATTGGCTTTTCCCGGTAAAGTCTTAGCGACAAACGCGGGTTTGTTTATCGCTGATTCTTTCCATCATCGAATTGTCATCAGTAACGAAGATGGAGAAATCCTGCATTTAATCGGTACAGGAAAACCTGGTTTAAGTGATGGTTCATTTCACCAAGCGCAATTTTTTGCACCTCAAGGAATGGCATTTGATGCCGAAAATCAACTTCTTTACGTTGCCGATACAGAAAATCATAGCTTGCGGCGCGTTGATTTGCTGACGTTAGTAGTAGAAACCATAGCCGGAACAGGTAAACAAAGCCAGAATATTCGTCCTCACGGTGGTGTTGCAAAACAAACAGCCTTGAATTCACCTTGGGACTTGGTGAAAGTCGGAAATATCATATATATAGCGATCGCAGGTTCCCACCAAATTTGGGAAATGAATCTGCAAACCGACATTATTAAGACTTATGCTGGCATTGGTGCAGAAGCTTGTATAGATGGTACACTCAGCGAATCAGCATTTGCTCAACCCAGCGGCATCACCACCGACGGGCAAGAATTATATATCGCCGACAGCGAAGTTAGCACAATTCGCGGCGTAGGATTAATAGAACCGCAACAAGTGCGAACAATTTGCGGAAGTGGAGATTTATTCGGTTTTGGCGATGTTGATGGACAAAGTTTTGATGTTCGGTTGCAGCATTGCTTAGGGATAGAATATGCCGATAATTATCTCTGGGTAGCCGACACTTACAACCACAAAATTAAATTAGTTAGCCCCAGCACCGGAAATTGTCAAACTATATTGGGTAATACCGCTGGATTCCAAAATGGACAAGGTAAACACAGCCGCTTTTTTGAACCTTCAGGTTTGAGCGTTCTCGGTTCTCGCTTATATGTAGCTGATACAAATAATCATGCCATTCGCTGCGTCGATTTAAACACCCTTGAAGTAACAACAATCCAATTTCTCGGATTATGTGCCCCAAATATGTGTATTCCCTCTCATTAAAACTCTCTCAAACTCTTTCCTCTGTGTACTCTGCGCCTCTGCGGTTCGTTTTAATATACGATCATCTCACGCTAAGGCGCAAAGACGCAAAGAAAGAATTATGACTGATGTTGCCGTAATTGGTGCTGGGATGGCAGGTTTAGTATGTGCCCAGCAGTTAAGTAAAGCTGGATACACAGTATTAGTGCTGGAAAAGTCCCGTGGTTTGGGGGGACGAGTTGCGACACGTCGTTTACATAATACTTGTGCAGATCATGGAGTGTGTTATTTAAAGCCAAAAGGTGAATTGTTGAAGCGTTTTGTTGAGTTGTTGAGCCGCCATCATATTCTAGAAGTATGGACAAACGAGCCAGAGTCAAATTATATTGCACCTGAGGGAATGAGTGCGATCGCTAAGTTTCTCGCTCAAAATTTAGAAATTTCCCTCAATCAACGTGTCGAAACTATTGCCCCAATCGATAATAAATGGCGTCTCACCTTTGAATCCAGCGATGAAGAATTAACCGCTGCATCAGTAGTTGTCGCTATTCCCGCACCTCAAGCTTTCACGCTATTAGCACCTTTAGGCGATTTAGTCAATAAAGCTTTTTTAGATAACTTGCGTTCTATAGAATTTTACCCCAGCCTGACTGTTATGGCTGGGTATCCCGCCGACTCGCAGCCACTTCCAAAGTGGAAAGCTTTAAGTTTTGTTGACAATCCTGATTTAGCGTGGATTGGTTTAGATAGCAGCAAGCGTCACAATTCTCAGCAACCGCTTTTTGTTATCCAAAGTAGTGCTGATTTTGCCCAACGTTATTTAGAATCTCTCGATTTACACTTAGCCGCACAGCAAATGTTGCAAAGCGCAAGTCAGTCTGTGCAACTTTCTTGGCTGGCTACTCCCGAATGGATGCAAGTACATCGCTGGCGTTATGCTTTTCCTCGCAATCCTTGGGACAAAGCTTTTTTATCTGCGGAAAGTTTTTTACCTTTGGTGTGCTGTGGTGATTGGTGTGGTGGCAAACTTGTTGAAGGTGCGATGCTTTCAGGATTAGCCGCTGCTGAGGAAATTAACAATCAGATGAGAAATGTACCTTTAAGCGGCTTAAATTTTTTAGAATTTCTTAATTAATCATTTAATCTCTGGTTCAATTAATTTGCAATGATAGTAAGTTGCTAGGCTTGTAGCTTACATAATTCATTCGCAATAAATTTACAGTGCTTCTGGTTGCATCATCCACAGAAGCGCAGATTTTGGGTTTGCAATTTCAAAATGCTAAGGAATGTAAATTACAAAAAAAGTGGAAACTCATTCAACCTTTTTTTATAATTAATATTTCTTGTTAGTCGCTGGAATTGATCCCTATGAGTTTATGATGCATTTTGTGTAGTTTTGAGGCAAATATTCATAAATTTGAAATAATTGGCATTATCGGTATAAAGGACTTACACTTAATAAGTGTAGTGAGCATTGTTTTCAGGTTTATACTGTGAAGTACAAACTTGAACTTAGATAAGCGCAGTAAGTTTTCTAAGACTGTAACTGAAGAAAAAATTAGTTTTAGGGTTTAAGCATCTAACACTCAAATTTCTTCTAACTTCATTGTTACGGTGAGATTTGCATTGAGAAATTTTCTCTGATTGACAAATTATTAGCTGGATAAAAAGGAACTAAAACGTTATGCAAACAGTAGTGAAATTAACACCGCAATCAGTTTTAGGAGAGATTGAAAGCGTTTTGGATACTTATCCATACAATCCTTATCAACAAGCTTTTGCTATTGCTGATTTGCGCCAAGAGTTAATTTGCTTTGTTCTGAGTCGCATTCCTTGTCTTTACAGTGCAACTGATGATAAATCGCTTCCTGAGTACCAGCTAGACCAAGAGTGCTTGTTAAACTTTAAGTTACCTCGCAGTCCTTTAGAACAAACACTGTATTTGCAAAATATAATTCACCAAGGCATTTCTTCAATCATGAAAGAAAAATCAGATTGGATTAGCGATCGCCTTGAAACAGTCCAAGTAAATTCTCAACCATCATACTGGTTTGGTTGAATCAAATTAATAGTAAAGACGTTCCACCGGAACGTCTCTACCGCGCATCCTAACTTTTACCCTTTAACGGGTCGTGTCCCCAATTCATTAAAGAATAACGCCAGTTTGTATCCTCAACATCACCTTCAGGCTGCTGTGCTGAGTGACGATGTACATAACTGACGACTTTTTTCATGTGCGATAAATCATCGTCTGTGTAGTCATCTTTTTTCTTGTGCAATAATTCAACGATGCGTTTACCGGATTTATGTCCGATTGACTCATCATCATCTTTTTTTTGTCCTACAGATTGAGATTCCTCTGTTTTCAACCAAGATTCGAGTTCCTTTGCTGTCATATTCACAGAAGCGTGAAACTCGTCAATCGCTGATTTGACATCTTTACTCATAACGCTAGATTATTCCTCAATTTTGTCAAGAGAACCAGGTTTGTGTGCTGCTTCTTTGCCGGTTTTATCGCTTTTAACCAAATACTCAGGATTATCTTTTGAGGCAGCGACGTGATGTCCTTTAATCTCTGTGGATGAGGTGAGTTTCTTTTCCACCTCGCCGGTGGTTTCACCTTGGGAAGTTTTCCACTTAACTTTGTCACCTTTTTTCAATTCGTCACTCACGGGTTTTTCCTGTTGAACGTTTTATACCCGTTAATTATGTTCACGCTATCAGGAAAAGTAATCAGTCGCTTGACAGAAGTTGCATTCGCAAATCTGACCTCTCTCCAAACCTCTCTCCTACGAGGAGAGAGGCTTTGATTTTCTCCCCTTCCGTCGTCGGAGAGAGGCTTTGATTTTCTCCCCTTCCCTCGTAGGGAAGGGGTTGGGGGTTAGGTCTGTTATTCAACTGCAAATCGCTATATATCGAACTGACGTAAAATCAATTGTGTGCAATAGACCTCTCTCCAAACCTCTCTCCTACGAGGAGAGAGGCTTTGATTTTCTCCCCTTCCCTCGTAGGGAAGGGTTGGGGAGCCAGTGCGTTGGGCGGCTCTGCCGACTTGAAGCACCTGGCGTGGTTAGGTCTGTATTGACATATCTACAAATTTCAACCTGTCGGTGCGTGATGCCAGATGTAAGTTGTGGTAAGCTAGGCGTTCGCACTTGCCTATCGATTAAAGGCGAACCTGAAAAGCCGTATCCAAACGTATAACTTAGATGTTGCGCTATCAGATATACGAACTATTATTAAGTTTGGCGAAAAGTGTGAATTTGCTGCTTTGAGTAAATTTCTCAAAGCGGTTGACGGTGACGAAATTATGAGACTGTGGATATGATTCAAGTTGGTTCATTGGTGCGATCGCGCAATAACAATCTGGGAATAGGCAAAGTTACTCAAATATCCGAGCAATCGGTAGTTGTAGAATATTTTTGCTCGTTAGGAAAGCAAATTCAAAACACGTTACCTTTAATTTCGCTGTCTCAAGTCAGAATTCAGCGTCAAACTCGCTGTTATATCAAATTAGACAATGAAGATAGATGGGGAATCGGCAGAATTTTCACTTGGGATGAAGACAACGATTTATATCAAGTTGATTTACCAGATAAAAAGACGGTATTAGTAACTGAGCAAGAAGTTTACGTGCGTTGCGATTTACCGATTGAAGACCCAATTGATATTTTAGCAATGAAGGGTCAAGAAACGCCGTACTTCCACGAAAGACGACTTGCTTTAGTTAATTGTTTGATGTCGCAACGCGCTGTCAGTCGGGGAATGACAGGCTTACTTTCTGCTAACATTAAGCTTTATCCCCACCAAGTTGAAGTTATCCGCAGAGTCCTAGAAGACCCAATTCAACGCTACTTACTAGCAGATGATGAAGGATTGGGAAAAACGATTGAAGCGGGTGCTATTCTGCGCCAATATTTGTTAGATGAACCGCAGGGAACAGCTTTAGTAGTAGTACCGCAATATTTGCTTGAACAATGGCATCAAGAGTTAGAAAATAAATTTTATATCTCGCATTTTCCTGATAGAGTGAAAGTGGTAGCGGTGGAAGATGTGCAGAAAATTAACCGCAACGCAGATATAAATTTCGTAATTTTCGATGAAGCTGATAAAATCGCGGCAATGGCGTATTCATTTGACGCATCACAACGCCAGCGTTTTGCGGTATACAAACACATAGCTCATAAATGCGATCGCCTGCTTTTACTTACTGCCACTCCACTATTAAACCACGAGCGCGATTATCTGGCGATGCTACATCTGTTAGATCCTGACATCTATCGGATGGATGATTTGCAAGCGTTTCGCGCCAAGGTGCAAAACCGCGCTGCAATTGGTAAAATTTTACTTTCTTTGGAAGATGCAGATCCTCTTTGGAAAGACAACTTAAATCAACTTTGCACGCTTTTTCCCAAAGATGCTTACTTGCTTGATTTAGCAGACAAATTAGAAACACAAACAGCCACCGACCAAGATAAAATTCTCAGAGAAATTCGCACGCACATCAGCGACACCCATCGACTTCATAGACGAATTCTCCGCAATCGTCCTGCTTCGGTAGAAGATGTAATTTGGGAAAGAAATATTTCACCCAAAGCCGAGTATGATTTAGATGAGCGTTCAATAGACATTCACGAATCAATTGAAAAGTGGCGTAGCCTTGCTCCCAACGAAAAAGAGTATCAGCGCATATTTCTGCTTTTATTTCTCGCTTCTGGTACTTGGTTGGGTCTTTTAGAACAGGTTATCACGGCACGCTTAAAGAACGTAGCTCGCAAAGAGTTAATTCAAGACTTTGATGAAGAAACCATAAACACGCTTACCGATACCCCGAAATTTGCTGGGGAAGAAGAGATATTAGAGTCTTTGTTGAAAATTGTTCGACAACCGTCAGAAGATGGCGATCGCATCGAATTACTCAAAACAGTATTACTCTACCACATCAGCGAACGCTTTAACCTACAATCTTATCGTTCAAATCTCAGCAAATTACTCGAACAAGTACAGCGACGGATTACAAGACCAATACCAGGTGATACACTACCAAAAATTGTTGTATTTACCAGCTTTCCCCAAGTTGGTGCAGAAATCGTTGGTTGTTTGAGAAGCAGTTTTGGTAAAATTACTGTCGCTACTCATCAAATCGGACAAACTCACGCTGAAATTGAAAAAAACCTTAAACAATTCAAAAACGATCCAAAGTGTTTTATTCTGGTTTGTGATTCTGCTGGCGAAGAAGGTCGTAGTTTACAATTTGCCGACTGGATAATTCATTTTGACATTCCTTGGTCGCCAAATCGCCTGGAAAAAAGAATTAGTAGAATAGACAGCATCTACAATACACACAAAATTGAGTTAACAGTATTTGCTGGTGCAGATTTAGAAGATAGTCCCCACGATGCTTGGTTTCGTTTGTTAAAAGAAGGTTTGACAGTCTTTCAACGTTCAATTACCAGTCTTCAGTTTTATGTAGATAAAAAATTGCCGCAACTCGAAGCAAAGCTGTTTGAAAATGGCGCAAATGGACTAATAGAAATTTTAGAACAAATCCAAGATGAAATCGCCGCCGAAAAAATCAAACTGAGCCAGCAAAACGTTTTAGACGAGATTGATATTCTTGATGAAGATGCTATTCAGTATTTTACAGCATTAGATAATTATGATGCTCAATATCAACAAATACAGCGATGCGTAGAACAATGGATTTGTGACGCTTTAGAATTTAAGCAAGTTTATAAAACCGATTTCACTGGAATACAGCGCTATCAACCAACAATGCGTACCTTAGTTCCAGTAGATGAATTGAGAACTTACTTCAACACTTTTGCAGAGACATTTGGTACTTTTAACCGTAAATTAGCAAATGAAAATTCTGATATCAATCTCTATAGAATTGGTGAAGAATTTATTGAGTCATTAGCATCATACATTCACTGGGATGACAGGGGTCAAGCTTTTGCACTCTGGAGATTTGATAAATCTTGGGATAATAGTGAAGGTAAGGAATGGTTTGGTTTTAGATTCAATTACATAATTGAAGCCAATTTAACTTACCTCAAAGAGGATACCAAATATCAGATTCTCAAGCGACGCGCTGATGGCTTATTTCTGCCAAGAATCGAGTCTATTTTCGTTGATGTTGAGCGTATGTCTCTAGTGCAAGATGAGGAATTATTAACTATTTTGCAGCGTCCTTATAAAGGTAAAGGTGGCACTCAATACCGTGATTATAACTTAGCCAAAAGTCGATTATCAATAATTGATAACTTTGTTGAAGCTAATAACTGGCAAGACTTTTGTTATCAAGCACGTCAAACTTCTTTGGAATTACTTGAGCAGCGTCCTGATTTTGTTAAATTGTGCGAAAAACAGGCGACAATTGCTGAAGATAAACTAAATAAGCGCGTTGAACAATTACAACTGCGGCTTAATCAACTTGTTGAAAACAAAGAAAGGTCTAATTCGGAACTAGAAGAGGAAATTGAGACAGAAACTGACTTAATACAACTAATAATAGAAGGAATTCGCCATCCTTCTATTCGTCTTGATTCTGTTGGTTTTATTGTCGTTTCTGGACATCCTCCAACTCAATCTGAAGAAGAAAGCGATAATTCGTAAATTGTGCGAGAACCCCGGTTTCTTTGAGAAACCGGGGTTCTGGGTTTAAAAAAATTGTAGGGTGTGTTACGCCGAAAGTACAGCACCACTAGCTAGCTTTTACTTTTTTAGTATCTGCTGCTGCCGGGTTTGTGAACGATAAAGCTGAGAACTTGGCACTGCTTGATGTTGTCAAAACCAACTACACGAACAAAGCAGTTGTTGTATTGAGAACGGCAGCTTTGAACTTCGCTCAACACTTCTTGAGTAGATTTAGCACCAAATAAAGGCAACTTCCACAATGTCCAAAAGAATGTTGTTGGCTCGGAAACTTCGTTAAATTCCACTGCGGGAATGTAACCTTGGTCTAAGATGTACTGCACTTGCTTGGCGATTTGAGCGTCAGACAGAGGAGGCAGATAAGAAAGGGTTTCGTAACGACGCTCTTTTGGTAAGGTCTGCATAGTTGGTAATAAAGGATGGCTTTGACTACAAAGGTGTTGGTTGTTAGTCGGTAATGGGCATTGGGCATTGGGCATTGGGCATTAGGCTTTTCCCTTTTCCCTTTTCCCCTCTTCAAATTCCCACTAACGACTAACTCGATGAATTATCCAAATTTGGATCTGAAGCTGCTTGTTCTGATTCTGGGCTGGGTATCGACATATTTAATTGCGTAATTCGCTCTAGATGCTGGCGACGGTGTTCTGTATTTGCTTGGCTTATGCCGATACGAATCATTTCGGGTAAGAAGTCGGTGACTTCGTTGGCGATATGTTCCCTAACGGTCATGATCCGCAAAGCCAAATCTGGCTTTTCTCGAAACAGACTTTGAATGTAAGTTTCTCCATCCTGAATTTTGTCGGCGGAAAAGTTGTGCAGCCAAAGCGCCAAGGGAGGATTCGTTTCGCCAAGTTGAGTTAGCACCGTCCGCACTGCTTGATAAGTTAGGTAGCTAGAGAGCGTCTTAACTGTATCCTTTGCAATTTGTTTTAAATCCATGCTTGACCCAGACCAAAAGAGTTATGAGTTATGAGTTATGAGTTATGAGTTATAAATTAATTTAACTCCTAACTCCTAACTTCTAACTCTTAACTGAAAATCAGACGGTATCCATTGCCTCGAACTCGAACTTGATTTCTTTCCACAGTTCGCAAGCAACAGCTAGTTCGGGCGACCACTTACAAGCTTCGCGGATAACATCGTTACCTTCGCGAGCCAAGTTGCGTCCTTCGTTACGTGCTTGGATACAAGCTTCTAAAGCTACGCGGTTAGCGGTAGCGCCAGGAGCGTTACCCCAAGGGTGTCCGAGAGTACCGCCACCGAATTGTAGTACGGAGTCGTCACCGAAGATTTCTACTAGTGCGGGCATGTGCCATACGTGGATACCACCAGAAGCAACTGCCATTACACCAGGCATAGAAGCCCAATCTTGGGTGAAGTAGATACCGCGTGACTTGTCTTGCTCAACGTAGTTTTCGCGCAGCAAGTCAACGAAGCCCATTGTAATACCGCGTTCACCTTCTAACTTACCTACAACGGTTCCGGTGTGGATGTGGTCACCACCAGACATCCGCAAGCACTTAGCCAATACGCGGAAGTGGATACCGTGGTTCTTTTGACGGTCGATAACGGCGTGCATAGCGCGGTGGATGTGCAGCAACAGACCGTTTCTGCGGCACCAGATAGCCAAGGTGGTGTTAGCGGTGAAACCTGCTGTCAGGTAGTCATGCATGATGATGGGCATTTTGAGTTCTTTAGCGAACTCAGCCCGTTCCAACATTTGTTCACAGGTGGGAGCGGTAACGTTGAGGTAGTGACCTTTAATTTCACCTGTTTCAGCTTGTGCTTTGTGGATGGCTTCTGCTACAAACAGAAAGCGATCGCGCCATCTTTGGAATGGTGCTGAGTTGATGTTTTCGTCGTCTTTGGTGAAGTCCAAACCACCGCGCAAGCATTCATAAACCGCACGTCCGTAGTTCTTCGCGGACAAACCGAGCTTCGGCTTAATGGTACAACCCAACAACGGACGACCATATTTGTTTATTTTGTCACGTTCAACTTGAATCCCGTGAGGAGGACCTTGGAAAGTCTTCAAATAAGCAACTGGAATCCGCAAATCTTCCAAACGCAATGCACGCAACGCTTTGAAACCAAATACGTTACCTACAATCGAGGTCAACATGTTGGTTACAGAGCCTTCCTCAAACAAGTCTAGAGGATAAGCAACGTAGCAAATGTACTGATTGTCTTCGCCGGGAACTGGTTCGATGTCGTAGCAACGACCTTTGTAGCGGTCAAGGTCGGTTAACAAGTCAGTCCATACTGTTGTCCAAGTACCAGTGGAAGACTCAGCAGCTACTGCTGCACCAGCTTCTTCCGGAGGAACTCCAGGTTGTGGAGTCATCCGGAATGCTGCTAAAAGGTCTGTATCTTTAGGTGTGTAGTCTGGGGTGTAATAAGTTAATCTGTAATCTTTTACCCCAGCCTGATAACCTGATTTCGACTGAGTCTTCGTTTGCGCGTAAGACATACTTTATCCTTCCAACAAGTCAATCTTTTTTACAAGCAAATTACGTTCTGTGCAACTTCCCCTCACCCCGCTTTTTCCCCCCAACAAGCAGGAGGAATCCGGAAAATTTTTCTTCAGGGTTGCTTTTAACAATGGGTAGCGGTTTTTTAGATTCACACTTAGCTAGGTTAGTAATCTTCCTCACCAGTGCAATTCAATTGCTATAAACGCAAGATGCGCGTATATTCCATCGTCCCACGATTGTAAATTCTTTATCTCTTCTTCGCACTCTACTAAACATAGCTTAACTAAGCGATCGCCTTTTTCTTTGTAAATTCACAGGTAAAGCTTGGCTTGTATACATTACCGCCTTTCTTACCCCATACATCTTTACCCCTTTCCAGGCAACAGACAAGGAGAAACTTTTTTTAGAGCTGATTTAGCAGAGTCCTCAACGAAAGACAAAAATTGCACACCACGTAATTTGTATCTTGTTCCACAATATATCAAGAATTCGATAAGTTATTCTTCTAATCTTCTTAACTCTTTTATTTAAATTTGTTATTTAATGTCATAACTTAACATTTTATTAAGATGTATTTACAAACTATAAGTCATAATAGTACCGCCTTATCAAAAAAACCTGCTTTAGAAGCATCTGGGCTAATACCCAGGCAAACTTACTCGGTTTCTAGGAAAATAACCTTGTTTAGCAACCAAATACTGACATAGAAACCAAGTTTCTAGGAAAGGCGTGCGTAAGTCCTTTGAGCTAAAATTGTAAAGTTTTCTTGAGTGCTGAGGAGCGAGAATGTTAATTCCTCAACTTAAAACTGAGCGTTTAATTTTACGCGGATTTAGAGAATCAGACCTTGACGCTTACGCCGAAATGTGCGGCGACCCGGAAGTTATGCGCTACATCGGTACGGGCAAGCCTTTATCGCGTTGGGAATCTTGGCGAAACATGGCAATGATGCTTGGTCATTGGCAACTGCGGGGCTATGGGATGTGGGCTGTAGAAGAACGCTCTAATAATGAAATGATTGGTAGGATAGGCTGTTGGCAACCCGAAGGCTGGACTGGATTTGAGATTGGCTGGACTTTGCGACAAGCTTATTGGGGTCGTGGTTTTGCAACCGAAGGTGCAAAAGCAGCAATGCACTATGCTTTTGAAGAATTGCAACAGTCTCATATAATTAGTTCGATTCGTCCAGATAACACTGCTTCTAAACGAGTGGCGGAAAAATTAGGAGAGAAACTCCAAGGGACAACAGAGCTTTTTGGTAGTGAAGCGGTAATCTACGGCATTAGTCGAGAAGATTGGCGCTTTAAAACTTATAAGCCACACCCAAACAAAACTGTTTAAAAAACACAAACCAGGGGAACACTGTAATTAACCCGCAACCTTTGCAGACAAAGGCTATGGGAGATGTTTCCCAAGGAAGTTTAACAGTGGTATTGTTTTGCGATCGCATTAGTTTATTAATTACTTCTACTGTGTTAGGGTTGGCAATCTCAATAACGATTCCAGCCAATGCTGAAAAAAATAGTAGTTCTCCCCCACAAACAAACAGTAACGTAGATTCATCAGAGTTAACCCCCTCTTACCCAGCTTCACCACCACCACCGCGAAAAGACCCTTTACCCGACGACAGGGATCTGCAAGAACGTTTAAAACAAACTGATTATCGTGTGAGTAACTTGCTGGGGGATGTTACAGGTAATCTTTGGGTGGGTTCTTGGCGGGGATTGTCGCACATTGACCCGAACACCGGTAAGATTTTAGGTAGAGTTAGTTTACCAAATGTCGCGATCGGTGCTTTGGCTCAAGACAAAGTAGGACGCTTGTGGGTAGGAAATTACGAAGGATTGCAGCGAGTAGATCCGCGTACAAATGAAATCACAGCACAGAATTTATTTTTGCCTTCTAAACGAGTTTTATCGCTGTTGATTGACAAACGCGGTTATTTGTGGACGGGAACTGATAACGGTGTAGCCTTAATTAGCCCAGACCAAGGTTTAATTATGACAACAGTTAAAGAACTTCCTGGGGTTAGCGCTAACGCTTTAACTTTAGATGCTGATGGTCAACTTTGGGTTGGGACGCTTGATGGAGTAGTGCGGGTAAATACGAAGAATGCTTACGTGATGAAGTGGATCAACAATTTACCAGGAACAACAGTCCAAGCTTTAGCAATTAGTCCAGAAGGATTAATTTGGGCAGGAATGCCGAATAATTTGCTGGTTATTAATCCGAAAACTGGTGCAGTGTTACGGTCTGTCACTCGGTTGCGCGGACGTAACGTCACAGCAGTACGCTTTGCTAAAGATGGTAGTGTTTGGGTCGGAACTAACGATGGTTTGTTAAGATTAAATCCACATACAGGAGCTGTATTAGACGAAGTTGCCGGTCTTCCTTCTAGTCGTGTGTTTGCCCTTGCACCTGACATCGGTAATAAACTATGGATCGGTACTAGTGAAGGTTTAGCTTGGTTAATGCCAAAAATGCCACAGGCAAAAACTCATCTGGCTTTTAGTCGCGCTGTTAAATAAGGGTTAGTGGGTAGTTGATAGTGGATAGTGGATAGTGGTTAGTGGGTAGTGGTTAGTTGATAGTGGGTAGTGGATAGTGGGTAGTGGTTAGTTGATAGTGGTTGGTAGATAATTCTTAACCGTAAACTAACAACTCACAACTAACAACTCACAACTCACAACTCACAACTAACCACTCACAACTCACAACTAACAACTCACAACTCACAACTCACAACTAACCACTAACCACTCACAACTAACCACTAACCACTCACAACTCACAACTAACCACTAACCACTAACCACTAACAACTAATCAATCCAAAATGCCAGTCACTACCCAACAATTAATTCAATGGAAACAACAAAAGCGTTCGATTGTGGCTTTGACTGCTTGGGATTATGCGATCGCACAAATCCTTGATGCTGCTGGTGTAGATTTAATTTTGGTGGGTGACTCGATGGCGGTGGTGTTGGGGTATGAAACAACACTACCAATTACTTTGGATGAAATGCTCTACCATGCCAAAGCTGTGCGCCGTGGTGTAAAACGCGCTTTGATAGTGGTAGATTTACCATTTTTGACGTATCAAGAAAGTATTCAGCAAGCGATGCACTCAGCCGGCAGGGTGTTGAAGGAGACGGGAGCGCAAGCAGTAAAATTAGAGGGTGGCTATCCGGCAATGATCGAAACGATCGCTCGTTTGGTGCAAGCGGGAATTCCGGTAATGGGTCATGTGGGTTTGACACCACAATCGATACATCAAATTGGCTTGCGACAACAGGGAAAGACTCAAGACGATAGTGAGAGAATTTTAAATGAAGCGATCGCTCTTGAACAAGCGGGTGTGTTTTCAATTGTTTTAGAGCATATAAACGCAGATTTAGCAATGCAAATTACACAAAAGTTGAGCATTCCCACAATTGGTATTGGTGCGGGAGTGCATTGTGATGGACAAGTGTTAGTTACTTCTGATGTGTTGGGACTTTCAGAAAAACAACCTCCCTTTGCTAAAGTTTATACAAATCTGCGGGAGACGATTAACAAAGCTGTGCAGGAATACTCTGTGGAAGTGCGAGAAAAGAAGTTTCCATAAGGAAAGGAAAGCATTTCAGTTTTGCGAATGCGGATATTGTAAGATTACAGAAAGCGCCAACATATTCAGCGTGAAAACTGACAGTATCTTTTATCGCCTATTTCAAGAATTTCCTAGCATCTTCTTTGAACTTATTGGCAATCCTCCCGAAGCTGCAAATACCTATCAATTTGCTTCAGTTGAAATCAAGCAAACAGCTTTTAGAATTGATGGTGTGTTTCTTCCCACCCAAGAAGAAAATAACCCAATTTATTTTGTTGAAGTTCAATTCCAATCTGACACAGAACTTTACTCGCGTCTGTTGTCGGAAATCTTTTTATACCTACGCCAAAATAAACCCAGAAGCAGTTGGCGCGGAGTAGTTATTTATCCTACCAGAAGCATAGATACATCTGATACCAAAGATTGCCATGAATTCTTTACCAGTCAACGCATCAGCCGAATTTATTTGAATGAATTAGGTGAAGCTGCATCACTACCAATTGGTATTGCTACTATTAAATTAGTAGTTGAAGATGAAGATACAGCAATTATCACTGCTAGAGAATTAATCAACCGAACCAAGCAAGCGGTAAATTTACAACTGCAACAGCAGTTACTAGAATTTATAGAGACAATCTTGGTTTATAAGTTTCCTAAAATGAGTCGAGAGGAGATAGAAGCAATGTTTGGGTTAAGTGAGTTAAAGCAAACGCGAGTTTATCAAGAAGGTAAAGAAGAAGGTAGTTTAGAGGCAAAATTAGAAGCTATACCTAGACTGTTAGCATTAGGCTTAACAGTGGAACAAATAGCACAAGCGCTGGATTTGGATGTTGCACAAGTCCAGGAAGCAGCACAGCAGACACCTCCAAATCAATGAAGTGATTGTAATAGAGACAATCTTGGTTTATAAATTTCCTAAAATGAGTCGAGAGGAGATAGAAGCAATGTTTGGGTTAAGTGAGTTAAAGCAAACGCGAGTTTATCAAGAAGGTCGTTTAGAGGCAAAATTAGAAGCTATACCTAGACTGTTAGCATTGGGTTTAACAGTGGAACAAATAGCGCAAGCGCTGGATTTGGATATTGCACAAGTCCAGGAAGCAGCACAGCAGACACCTCCAAATCAATGAAGTGATTGTAAATGAAGGGGAAAGTGCGATCGCCTGCGAAAATACATACATCATCGGTATTTTTAGTAAAACAGAATAGCTTCATATTGGCGATCGCAATTCCAAACAACTCATTAATGGAGTTCAAAGACTCATTAATGGAGTTCAAAGACTCATTAATGGAGTTCAAAGACTCATTAATGGAGTTCAAAGACTCATTAATGGAGTTCAAAGACTCATTAATGGAGTTCAAAGACTCATTAATGGAGTTCAAAGA